>Ga0208120_100082_pt1 | contig 37403 bp, 33 predicted proteins | sample LakWasMet52_LOW8_2_FD_183888 | JGI IMG/M metagenome (GOLD analysis project Ga0208120, IMG submission 183888) | Freshwater sediment methanotrophic microbial communities from Lake Washington under simulated oxygen tension - Sediment Metagenome... | ecosystem: Environmental > Aquatic > Freshwater >...
GGTGCCGCCATGAACCCTGGCTGCAAACTGCAGGCTTCCACCCAAGGCATCGCAAACCTTAAATGCAAACGGAATGCCAATTCCAGTGCCAAACCGTTTTGTCGTCGGCGCACTTATTGCGCTAGGGTCTGGCGTGAAAGGCATGCCACTGCCATTATCCAATATTTGCAGAGTAAAATTATCAGGCGAGATAGCGAGCTGTATCTCTATAGTTGATGTTTTGTTTGAGGCATCAATCGCATTTAATACTAAATTGTAGATTACCTGTTCCAGCAAGTGTTGGTCGGTAAAAATTGTATCAGTACTGGCGGTGTCCGGCTTGGGCCAGATAGGCAGGGTGACTTGTATGGATTTTTTTGCTATTTTTTGTTGCAGCGGGTCCAGTGCGCCTTCAACGATTTCTCTGATACTTGTCATGGTCGGCTGAGGCTTGAGCGGATGCAGGTATGCAAGCAATGCTCCAGTCCAGCGTTCCAGTCTGTCAACAGTATTGATAATTCCATGCAGTGACTCACGTGTTTCCGTGTCCAGTGCGGGGTCATCCAGCACTTGAGCGGTAGCACGTATGCTTGCCAGCGGGTTGCGTATGTTATGTGCAAGCATGGGCACCAGTAAACCCTGGGCTGCCTGTTTTTCAGTTCTAACCAGGCTTTCCTGACTGGTGATTAATTTATCCGCCATTTCGTTAATGGCTTTTGATAAAGAGGCAAGTTCCTCAATGTTTTCATCCGGCGCTTTGTGGCTAAGGTTGCCAGCGCTGATTTCTGCCGTAGCCTTTAATACCCCTTCGATAGGTTTTACGATGGAGCGCTTGAGGAATATACGTGAAAATATCAGTAATAAAACTGCTAGGATCAGCGGCGTGAATAACAGGAAGTTTGACTTGCGTTTACTTTCTTTTAATTTGAGATCAAGCTCGGTCTGCTTTTCATTCAGTAGCTGTTCGGTATGCGCCAGTAATGTTTCGTAGTGGCTGAATAGACCTGCCTCCAGGTCGGTATTCAATATTTTTTTGAGTTCGTCACCGGTAATGTCTGGCTGCAGTTCAAATAAAGCAGAGGTTTCCAGCACAAAAGCTTTATAACCCGCGTGTAAATTATTGATTGCGGTTTTTTCCGCTTCACCTTCGGCGATGTTGTGCAACTGCACGAAATGTTTTTCAACCGACAGTGTGAAATTGTTATATTCGTTACGTGCTTCAATGTCTTTTAAGAAGTAAGCATCGAACAACTCTTTCATTTGGCGATACAGGTCACCACGCGTCTGCTGAACCTCTTGCACGATTAAATTGATACGGTTGGATTCCTGACTCGACTTTTCTTGCAGGTGTATACCGATTGCGCCGACTGTAGCAACCAGAAATATCAGTAAAATAAACGCAAGCTCATGAATGAGTAACAGATTCTTGAGTGAGGTTTTTTTCTTGGTCACGAACGCTTATGTATAACTACTATTCGAGTTTGAATGGGACGGGTACGGTAATAGTGAAATTGGTACCGCGCAATACATCTGGCGGAGCCGGGAATGGCAGTGCTTTTTCTACCATTTCCAGCGCTTGCCTATCCAGTACATCATGTCCGCTGGATTGAATGATTTTTTTTGATTTCAGTTTGCCGTTGCCATCCAGCTCCAGTTCTACAATTGCCTCACCTTGCCAGTTGCGCATGGCAGCAATTTTGGGGTATTTCTTATGCTTGCTGATTGCACTCCATAAAGAGTTACCATATTTGCTGCGTGCATCTTCAAGGTCTGACTGATTAACTGGCGGTGGTGGCTCATGTTTGACTTGAACCGGGGCCGGTACTGTTTGTACTGGTGGAGCGGCATCCGGCTTGGGTGCCACAGCAATCACCTCCGTTGGTTGTGAGGGGGGCGGCTCTGAGGCGGTTTCCTTTTTTTCTACAACAGGCGTAGGTTGCGGCTTAATGATGGGCTTAGGTTCAGGTTTTATTTTTGGTTCTATTTTTGGTTTTACCACTTCAGGTAATGGTTGCACCGGCTCTGGCATTGGTGGAGGTTCAGGTGGTTTGACAAAATCAACCTTCAAGATTTCCGGCGGTTCAACTTTATCAAACTTGATATTCGGAATTACCAGCACAAGCAAAGCATGCAGCAGCATTGAGCAAATGATTGCCCAAATAAGCTTATTTTCGTGCAAAGCGGGATGGTTAACTGCGATATTCAAAACAACAAAAGGCCTGTAAGTTTAAGATTTATAGTAGTGATTGGTTGAAAGTAACGCAAAATTATACAACAAGCTTAGGTAATTGTCGGATGCTAATTGCGATTAGCTGTAATCGGCCAGTTACCATGTATTTACAGCTAAATGATGCCTTCCAATAGCTGTACCTGAACTATCGCTCCCGCATCAAGATTACCTACTGAATCAGTTAGCACTATAAAACAATTGGCAAGCGACATGGAACTTAATATGGCAGAACCCTGCGCCCCGGTGGGTTTCACTTTCCATACACCATTTGCATCGGTAAATAAGATGCCGCGCTGAAATTCAGTGCGGCCAGGTAGCTTTTTAATCGGCGCAGTACACTCTACGTTAAACATGGGCAACGGTGTAAATTCGGTATCTCCCATTAAGCGCAGTAAGGCCTCACGTACAAACTGGTAAAAGGTAACCATTACTGCTACCGGATTGCCAGGTAAACCAAAATAGTGTGCTTTGCCGATTTTTCCATAAGCTAACGGCCGGCCCGGCTTCATGGCGATTTTCCAGAACATGACTTGACCATGTTTGGATAGCAACTGTTTCATGTAGTCTGCTTCACCCACTGAAACGCCTCCGCTAGTGATGACTACATCCGCCTGGCCTGCTGCATTGAGCAAGGTATTCTCAAGCAGTTCTGGGCTGTCGGCGATTGCGCCCAAGTCTATAATCTCCACGCCAAGTCTGGTTAGCATACCAAACAGCGTATAGCGGTTGCTATCATATAACTGGCCAGTAGCAAGCGGTTTGCCGATAGCTACCAGCTCATCACCGGTTGAAAAAAATGCCACTTTTAATTTGCGATATGTCTTAATTTCGGCAATCCCTAATGAGGCAAGTAAGCCTAAATCTGCCGGACGCATCAAATGGCCGGTAGTTAAAACGCTTTGTCCTTGTTTTAAATCCTCACCGGCATAGCGCACATTTGCGCGTGGCTTTGGTACCTCACTCAATGTAATAAAGTCACCCTCACGAATCACTTTTTCCTGAACCGCTACCGTATCAGCCCCCTGTGGCATGGCGGCACCAGTCATGATGCGTATACATTCGCCAGCGGCAACTATGCCGTTAAATACCTTGCCGGCAAACGCCGTGCCGATAACCTTAAGTTGCGGGCTGTTTAGATCTTGCGCATTAAAAGCATAGCCATCCATGGCAGAGTTATCGTAATTGGGCACATTGGCGGGGGATAGAATGTCTTGCGCCAAAACCCTGCCTAAGCTTGCATGCAGGCTTAGCGTTTCAGTCTCGGCAACCGGCTCAAGAAACTGCTTGATAAAAAGGCGTGCTTTTTCTACCGGCATAGAGTTCGGATCGTAATCATCCATGCAGCTTGGGTCGGAAATTAATTGTGAGATAGTCGGTTTTGTCATTTTTTAATTATTGCTTGCAAAATAAAGTTAGTAATTTGTTGGATGTTATTCAAATTCAGCAGCACCGTTTCAGGCTGCGTTGTTGGTACGGAATCGCTAGCGACAGCTATGATATTTTTGTCATTTAAGCATAACATCGGCGCACCCATGCTTGGTCTATACACTTCTATTTTGGGGATATTGGCGTTTTTAAATCCTTCTACCAGAATCAAGTCGGCATAGTCGGCATTAATCAGTTGAATCAATTCGTTCAGATTAGCTTCATTAGGCGGATTGGGGGTACGTTGCATTTCTGTAATCATTGCCCAGCGGTTGCTGGATGCGATTAGGGTTTGCACTGCGCCAGCTTCGCGAATTTCGTAGCTGTCCTTACCGGGGTGGTCGATATCAAACTTGTGGTGTGCATGCTTGATCACTGAAACGCGAATATTGCGTTTGGCTAACTCAATAATCAGTTTGTTGATTAAGGTAGTTTTTCCGGCATTGCTGCAAGCGGCACAAATGCCCAGGGTAGGCAGCTTTCTGGTTATGGTTGGTTCAGTCATGGTTGTTGGTGTATTCAAGTTTTGCCGCAAGCTGGCTTAAATCTTCAGGTGTATTCAAGTTAATGAAAGCTTCATCACATTCACTAAAATCAACATACACGTGATTCAGGCTTTTTTGCCATTCGCTGACTTTTCTGCCACCGCGCGCCAGGTAATTATCAAGTGTTGGCAGTGCAGTTTTTTTACACAGGCAAAACACGGGGTGCGTGTTGCCACTACTCATGGCTACGGCACAATCTGCATTGTGTTGCGTCAGAGCTTTATGCAGCTTGCTTGCCAAGTTCAGGGGTAGCAAAGGTGAATCGCAGGGTACGGTCAGTACATAATCGTTGCTGGCATGCTTTAGTCCAAGCTGGATGCCGGCAAGGGGGCCGGCATAGTCTGCAATCTCGTCTTGCAGCACTGTGTAACCGAGTACTTTGTAAGTATTTATTTCACGATTGGCATTGATGATGATTTCATCGGCTTGTGATTGCAGACGTTGAATGACATAGGTAACCAGCGGCTTTTTATTTAATAGCGCTAGGCCTTTATCAGCTCCACCCATGCGGGTAGCGCGTCCGCCGGCAAGAATAATCGCGGTAACCGACATGCTTAGCCGCCAGTGTGTGACATAAATCTGATGACGGCCGGCTCTGTGCGACGCAGATCAAAATCGTGCCCTTTGGGTTTGATGGACATGCTGTTTAAAATAGCTTCTATTACCGAGGTGTCATCATCCGGATATTGACGTAGCAGGGGCATTAAATCGATTTTATCTTCTTGCCCCAAGCATAAATATAATTCGCCTTTGCAGGTGATGCGTACACGATTGCAGCTTTCACAGAAATTATGGCTGTGCGGTGAAATAAAACCAATTTTGGTTTGCGTATTCGCTATTTGCCAGTAGCGGGCAGGGCCGCCGCTTTGATGGGTGCTTGGAGTAAGCGTGTACTTACTTTGCAGTAATTTTAGCGTGTCGTCATTGCTGACAAAGCTAGATTCGCGCGCGTGATTGACCTCGCCTAGCGGCATTTCTTCGATAAATGAAATATCGATGTTTTGTTGAATAGCAAATTCAACCAAAGGTATGGTTTCATCATCATTTACACCGCGCATCAAAACTGTATTGAGTTTTATATTTTCAAAGCCGGCCTGTTTTGCTGCTTGTATGCCAGCAAGTACTTTTTGTAATTCTCCGGTACGGGTGATGGATTTGAAGCGTTCGTTATTCAGGCTATCCAGGCTGATGTTGATGCGTTTTACGCCAGCAATTTTTAACGCTTTAGCCTGTTTTTCTAATTGACTTCCGTTTGTAGTGAGTACTAACTCTTTGAGGTTATTCAGTTGGCCAATTTCATCTAATAGCCAGAGGGCATTCTTGCGGACCAACGGCTCGCCGCCGGTGATGCGTACTTTTGTAACGCCAAGGCTGACAAAAATTCTGACTAATCGCGCGCATTCTTCAAGGCTTAACACTTCATTGCGCGGTAAAAATGTCATGTCTTCTGCCATGCAGTATTGGCAGCGGAAATCACAGCGGTCTGTTATAGACAAGCGAATGTAGTCCACTTTGCGACCAAATTGGTCTATAAGTTCATGAGGAGTTTTTTGTGCGGGCATGGGCACTTTTTCAATCATTACAGGTCGGTATAGTTAGCGATAAACAACTGTATTATACTAACACTATCGTTATTTAATGTTAGTCGTTGCGGAGAGAATAGCTTGTCTGATTCACAAACAACTCAGGATGTCAGTGCGGTGATTATTGACGCACTAATCGTTAAGCACCAGCATCAGCCCGGTGCTTTGTTACCCCTTTTACATGCTATTCAGGATGCACTGGGCTATGTGCCGGAATCTGCCTATGTGCCTATATCTAAAGCTTTAAGCCTGTCAGTGGCAGAAGTGCATGGGGTTGTGACTTTTTACCACCATTTCCGTACCCATAAGCCTGGTCGCCATATCATGCAGATCTGCCGTGCGGAGTCTTGTCAGGCAATGGGGTCTGAAGCGCTGGAAGCGCATGCCAAAAAATGTCTGAATGTTGATTATCACCAGACTACGGCAGATGGTGCAATTACGCTGGAGCCGGTTTACTGTCTGGGTAATTGTGCATTGTCGCCTTCAGTAATGATGGATAACGAAATTTATGGGCGCGTGTCTCTCGCGGAATTAGACGCTCTAATTACAGAGGCTAAGGTTTCGGAGGTTAAAGCGTAATGGTTACTAAAGTTTATATTCCGCGTGATTCCAGTGCGCTTGCTGTGGGCGCTGGAAAAGTGGCGGCTGCCGTAGCGGCAGAGGCAAAAACTCGTGGACTGGATGTCGAGATTGTGCGCAACGGTTCACGCGGCCTCTACTGGCTGGAAACCATGGTTGAAGTAGCAACTGAACAAGGCCGTGTTGCTTATGGCCCGGTGAAGGCAAAAGACGTCGCTTCACTGTTTGACGCTGACTTTATCCATGGCAAACCGCATGCACTGAGCCTGGGTTTAACTGAAGAGATTGACTGGCTTAAAAAACAGCAGCGTTTAACCTTTGCCCGGGTGGGCATTACTGATCCGGTATCACTTGATGATTATCTTGCGCATGATGGCTATAAAGGTTTGAAAAATGCGCTTGAATTATCCGGCGCAGAGATTGTAAAAACCGTGACTGACTCCGGTTTGCGTGGTCGTGGCGGAGCGGCGTTTCCGACCGGCATTAAATGGAATACCGTACTTGCGGCGCAAGTCGAAAATCATAAGTCAGGCTGCGAATCTGATCAGAAATATGTCGTATGTAATGCGGATGAAGGCGATTCCGGCACCTATTCAGACCGCATGATCATGGAAGGTGATCCGTTCGTGCTGATCGAGGGTATGACGATCGCCGGTGTAGCCGTTGGGGCGACGCAGGGTTATATCTATCTGCGTTCAGAATATCCACATGCTTTAGTTACGTTAAATGAGGCGATAGCGGTTGCTAATCAAGCCGGTTATCTGGGCGACAATGTTTTGGGTAGCGGTAAAGCATTCCACTTGGAAGTGCGTCGTGCAGCGGGTGCTTATGTCTGCGGTGAAGAGACTTCACTGTTGGAAAGTCTGGAAGGCAAGCGTGGCTTGGTACGTTTTAAACCACCACTCCCCGCGATTGAAGGTCTGTTTGGCAAGCCGACTGTAGTGAATAATGTGATTTCACTGGCTACAGTGCCTATCATTCTGGATAAAGGTGCGCAGTTCTATGCTGACTACGGCATGGGGCGCTCACGCGGCACATTGCCGATCCAGCTGGCGGGCAACCTTAAGCATGGCGGCTTGGTAGAGCTGGCATTCGGTGCTACTTTGCGAGAATTGCTATATGACTATGGCGGCGGTTCTGCCAGCGGTAGGCCGATACGCGCGGTGCAGGTAGGCGGCCCGCTTGGCGCCTATCTGCCTGAAAGCCAGTTTGATACGCCGCTGGATTATGAAGAATTTGCCAAGCTGTGGGCAGTGCTGGGACATGGCGGTATTGTCGCGTTTGATGACACTGTCGATATGGCTAAAATGGCGCGTTATGCGTTTGAATTCTGTGCTGTTGAATCCTGCGGTAAATGTACGCCATGTCGCATTGGCTCTACACGTGGTGTAGAGGTGATTGATAAAATCACCTCTGGTAAAGATCACGCCAAAAACATTCAGCTGGTGCGAGATTTAAGTGACACCATGCTAAACGGTTCACTTTGTGCGCTGGGTGGCATGACGCCATATCCGGTGTTGAGTGCGCTAAATCATTTTCCAGAAGACTTTGGTGTTTCATCAGATAGTCTTTCATCAGAGGCCAAAACAGCCTAGTGGTAGGGTAGGGATAAATTATGGACGAGATCAAATACAATCCAAATGTTGATTACGGCACCCCGGGTAGCCAATCGACTAAACAAGTTACACTTACCGTGGATGATAGGCAGATAACTGTGCCTGATGGTGTTTCTATTATGCACGCGGCGGCAGTGGCTGGTGTGATGGTGCCAAAACTTTGTGCGACAGATAGCCTGGAGCCGTTCGGTTCCTGCCGCCTGTGCCTAGTGGAAATTGAGGGTCGCCGTGGTTATCCTGCTTCATGTACCACGCCGGTAGCCGAGGGCTTGGTAGTCCATACGCAGACGCCAAAGCTGGCAGATATTCGCCGCGGCACGATGGAGCTGTATATATCAGACCATCCGCTGGACTGTTTAACCTGCGCCACTAACGGTGACTGTGAGCTACAGGACATGGCCGGTGCTGTAGGCCTGCGCGAAGTGCGTTATGGCTATGATGGTGAGAACCATCTCAAAGCGGCCAAAGATGAAAGCAATCCTTATTTTACGTTCGACCCCAGCAAATGTATTGTTTGTTCACGTTGCGTACGCGCCTGTGAAGAAACGCAGGGTACATTTGCGTTAACGATTTCAGGTCGCGGTTTTGAATCCAAAGTGTCTGCCGGTAATAAAGATTTTATGGATTCTGAATGTGTTTCCTGCGGTGCTTGTGTGCAGGCATGTCCTACAGCCACTCTGATTGAGAAAACCATTATTGAGGCAGGTACGCCTGAGCATTCTGTGACCACAACCTGTGCTTACTGCGGCGTAGGCTGCAGCTTTGATGCGGAAATGAAAGGCGAGGAAGTGGTTCGCATGACGCCAAGTAAGCATGGTGGCGCCAACCATGGTCACTCCTGTGTGAAAGGCCGCTTTGCCTGGGGTTACGCAACGCATAAAGACCGCATTACCACTCCGATGATACGCAAGAGTATCAATGATCCATGGCAGCAGGTAGGCTGGGATGAGGCGATTAATTATGCGGCGGGTGAGCTTACCCGTATTCAGAAACAATATGGTAAAGATGCGATTGGTGGAATCACTTCATCACGTTGCACCAATGAAGAGGTTTATGTCACGCAAAAACTTATTCGCGCTGTGTTTGGTGTGAATAACGTGGATACCTGTGCGCGTGTTTGCCATAGCCCAACTGGTTATGGCTTGAAACAGACTTTGGGTGAATCTGCCGGTACGCAGACCTTTGATTCTGTGATGTACTCTGATGTGATTTTTATTATCGGCGCTAATCCAACCGATGGTCACCCGGTATTTGCTTCACAAATGAAACGCCGTTTGCGTGCAGGTGCCAAGCTGATTATTGCTGACCCGCGTGAAATTGACCTAGTGGCCAACTCCCCGCATATACGCGCCGATTACCACCTGAAACTCCGTCCGGGTACTAATGTTGCCTTAATTTCGGCTTTGGCACACGTGATTGTGACTGAAGGCCTGGTGCAGGAAGATTTTGTGAAAGCGCGCTGCGAGTGGGATTCATTTGTTGCCTGGCGTGACTTTGTGGCCAAGCCGGAAAACTCACCGGAAGCTTTGGCTGATGAGTTGGGCATTAAAGCCGAGGATATTCGCGCCGCAGCAAGGTTATATGCTACCGGCGGTGATGCTGCCATTTACTATGGCTTGGGTGTGACCGAACACAGCCAGGGTTCTACCACTGTGATGGGGATTGCTAACTTGGCAATGGCTACTGCAAACATCGGTCGCGAAGGTGTGGGCGTTAACCCATTGCGCGGTCAGAATAACGTGCAGGGTTCCTGTGATATGGGTTCTATGCCGCATGAGTTCCCAGGTTATCGCCATGTGTCAGATGATGCTACACGCGCCTTATTTGAATCAGCCTGGGGTCGCCCACTTAGCAATGAGCCAGGTTTGCGCATACCTAATATGTTGGATCAGGCCGCTGAGGGTAGCTTCAAGGCTTTGTATTGCGTAGGTGAAGACATTGTGCAGTCTGACCCAGATACACAGCATGTTACTCACGCGCTTAAAAACATGGAATGTGTGATTGTGCAGGATCTGTTCCTGAATGAAACTGCGATGTATGCACATGTGTTCTTCCCGGGTGCATCCTTCCTGGAGAAGAGTGGTACCTTTACCAATGCTGAGCGCCGTATCTCGCCAGTACGCCGTGTGATGAAGCCTAAAAATGGCTATGAGGATTGGGAAGTGACAGCCAAGCTGTCAGGTGCTTTGGGGTACCCCATGAATTACAAGCATGCTTCTGAAATTATGGATGAAATCGCACACCTGACGCCTACTTTCAAAGGGGTAAGTTTCAAAAAACTGGATGAGATAGGCAGTATCCAATGGCCATGTAATGATGAGCATCCCAACGGCACACCTATCATGCACATTGATGAATTTGTGCGTGGCAAGGGTAAGTTCTTTATCACCCAGTATGTGCCGACTACCGAGAAAGTGAATGCGAAATTCCCGCTGATTCTGACTACCGGCCGCATTCTGTCGCAATACAATGTGGGTGCGCAAACCCGCCGGACAAAAAATACTGCATGGCACCCTGAGGATGTGCTGGAAATTCATCCGCATGATGCAGAAGATCGTGGTATTAAACAGGGTGACTGGGTAGGTATCGTCAGCCGTGCCGGCCAGACTGTGCTACGTGCCAAGATTACCGAGCGTGTACAGGCTGGTGTAGTTTATACTACTTTCCACCATCCTGAATCTGGTGCAAATGTGATTACTACTGATAATTCAGACTGGGCAACTAACTGTCCTGAGTATAAAGTGACTGCAGTGCAGGTATCACGTGTGAACCAATTGTCGGATTGGCAAAAACATTACAAAACCTTCAGTGAGGCGCAAATTGCTTTTGCTGGTAGCAAAGCAGAAGCCGTTAAAGGTTGATTAAGGTTTAAGTTGACTAAAGGACTGAAGCAACCATTGATTCTGGATGTGCCATTGAGTAATCATGCAGTAACTCAGTGGCAGGATGGTAAGCAAGTAGAAGCGCAGGATTATCTGGCTGAAGAAACACCGGTGGCTTTGATATACAACGGTGTTTCACATGCGGTGATGCTGGCGACGGCACAGGATTTGGAGGATTTTGCACTGGGGTTTTCACTGTCTGAAGGTATAGTGCATACTATGAGTGAGCTGTATGGTGTAGAAGTCAGGGTGCAGGGTAATGGTATTGAGCTGCACTGTGAGATTGCCAGTGAACAATTCATGCAATTAAAACAGCGCCGTCGTACTTTGGCTGGTAAAACCGGCTGTGGTTTATGTGGTGCTGAGAGTCTGGATCAGGCAGTGCGCTATCCCAAGTCATTGCAGTCAGATATGGTTTTTGCAGCAACAAGCATTGTATGCGGATTGCAGGCAATAAAATCGCAGCAGCTAATGCAGCAGAAAACAGGTGCAACGCATGCTAGTGCCTATGTGCTGGCTGATGGCACGGTGAGCATCGTACGTGAGGATGTAGGCAGACATAATGCGCTGGATAAGCTGATTGGTGCCTTGGCAAAGACACCAGCGCAGCAGCCAGGTTTTATTATCACCACTAGCCGTGCAAGTTTTGAAATGGTACAAAAAACCGCAAGTGCAGGAGTGGCGCTACTGGTTGCAGTATCTGCCCCTACTGGTTTAGCTGTGCGCGTGGCAGAGCAGTGTGGATTGGCTTTAGTCGGGTTTGCCAGAGAAAGTCGCTATGTGATTTATAGTCACGGCGAACGAATTCTGAATCAATAAGTAGTTAACTATTTAAATGGAAAAGCTAGAAAAATGGATATTCAGCGCTTAATTTCAATGGCCAATCAGATCGGTGATTTTTATGAATCGTATCCTGACCAGAGCCATGCTCAGCAAGATATAGCCGGACATATCAATAAGTTCTGGGCTTTGCCGATGCGTAAACAGATTGCACAATACGTAATCGAGCAGGGTGGCCAAGGCCTACATCAACAGGTGCAGACAGCGATTAAAGCCTATTTGCAAGTCTAGCTTAACCAATACTGATAAAATTCAAAGGTACGCACTGTAAATTAAAGTTGTAAATTAAAGCGTTATCGGCGTTTAAACAGTCTGAAACTTTCTTTTCTATCGGCTGCACGTTTGCCGCGCCAAATCAATTTCCATTCATCGCCGGGCTGCATTTTGGCGACGCCTTTTTCATCCTGTATCAGGTACAGCTTGCAATGAAGTGATTCTGCATCTGCCACCGGGCGAAGATTGATATTCGTGTAATAGTTCAATAACATACGCTGAGACTGTCCGACGTTCAGGCTGTTAATGCAGCCAGCCCTGGCTGGTAATGCTTTGTGCATACCAGTAAATACAGACTCATAGCTTTTAGCAGCATCAACCCATGGTAACCATAATGTCATTAACAGGCCCCAGCCAAACGTCATGCCTACAGCCCAGTTGGTTACCGTAGAGCGATTGCTCTGTTTGATACGCACGCAGGTAAATAACCAGATTGCTGTGATCAATATTGCAAACAGCAACATCACCCAATGAAAGTCAGTTGCATGGGACCCGGAAAGAAACTGCATCCGCTCTTTGATCTTTGCTGGATGCCCGGTCATCATCGCGATCCAGCCTAGCCAGATTAGAAAGCCAATCAGGCCAAATAGCATGATGCCGAACCAATTCAAGGCTGCAGCCGCGCCACGTTTTAGATGCTCTACACTGCCTGCCCCCAGTGCTACCAATGGCAGTAACAATGGCATAGCATTAATGTCTTTAGACGAGGCACCATAGCCCAGAAGCAATAATGCAGTGGCAAAGTAAGTAATAATTAGCTGGAACTTTGGTTTTGACAGAAGTTGCCGGCGATGACGCCAAAGTCCCCACATAGCTAACGGTAGCGCTGGCCAAGCATACCAAACAAGAATACGTAGAAAGTAGAAATGATTTTGCTGGTTAAAGCCATGCACACTGGCTTGCAGCCAATGATTGAATATTGCCGGCTGTTGCATATATAGCAATATTAGCCAGGCTATTATTGGCGGGCTGGAAATAATGACCGCAGTAGCTACGATCTTGGCAAAACTTGATGTGCGCCATGCTTGAAAAAGCAATGGTAGCAATAGTGCGGTAGCTAATAATATGAGCGGCGTTATAAAACCGTCAGATAAAAATCCTGCGCTGAGTGCAATGCCTAACAGCCCGCTGGCGCGCCAAGGGCGGCGCTTGGATAGTGCTAATGCGTAAAAACCGGTAGCGGCAGCGGCAAGGTTTGCGACTTCTGCATTTAAACTATGTGCATTAATCACCAGGCCTATTGTGCCTATCAAAATGAACGTTGCATGACGACCTACACCGCGTACCCATAGTTCACGGCCAGTCATGCCGACCATTAACAGCACTATCGTCATCCAGAGTGCATTTATTAATCTGGCTGCATCGTGCATGTTGAAAACAGGACTCAGCAATATAGCACTTGCTGCGGCTGATAAATAGTAAAGCGGCGGCGATTCCAGTGATGATTCACCAGCTGCCCTTGGGGCAATCAGACTGCCGCCGTTAATGATTCCTTTAACGATAGTAATACTGGAAGCCTCTAATGGTTTCCAAGGCGCATGGCCTGTTAAACCAAATAATATCCAGATTGCGCATAGCACCAGTAGCAATTGTATTTTGGCATTTTCACCTATGCGTACACGCGGTGTAGCCATGTTACCTTGCCAATCATGATCGATTTGAAAGCGCATAGTGTCTATTCGAGGTTGTTATTTGATAAAAGGTATATTTTATATGAGTCTGCAAGCTAACCAAACATCACATTAAAGCAAAAAGGCAGCCTAAGCTGCCTTTTTGAAAATTATCTGCGAAGATTCGCAAATAATTATTACATGCCGTATTTCTTGCGGAATTTATCAACGCGACCAGCAGTGTCAAGAATCATTTGTTTACCGGTGTAGAACGGGTGTGATTTTGATGACACCTCGATTTTAACCAGTGGATACTCTTTACCGTCAGTCCACTTGATAGTGTCGCGAGCATGGATAGTAGAGCGAGTTAAAAAACTAAAGTCAGCGCCGATGTCTTGAAACACAACTTCGCGGTATTCTGGATGAATTCCATCTTTCATAATAATAGCCTCAGTATTGATTGCCGAATGATACGGCAAAATTATAGTGCGCATTTTTGCGGTAACTCGGCATTATATTTATAAAGGCCTAGCTATGCAAGGTAATTGTTAATGTTAAGTTTTTAGCCTCTACGCATGCTATCAAAAAAGTCTGCATTGTTCTTGGTAGACTTGATTTTGTCGAGTAAGAACTCCATCGCATCAAGGTCATCCATAGGGTAGAGCAGTTTGCGTAGTACCCAGATTTTTTGCAATACATCTTTTTCGATCAGCAACTCTTCGCGGCGGGTACCGGATTTGTTGACGTTGATTGCCGGGTAAATGCGTTTTTCAGCCATGCGACGGTCAAGATGGATTTCCATGTTGCCGGTTCCCTTGAACTCTTCATAGATTACATCATCCATCCGTGAGCCGGTATCAACCAGTGCTGTAGCAATAATGGTGAGTGATCCGCCTTCTTCAATGTTACGTGCTGCACCAAAAAAGCGTTTTGGGCGCTGTAGCGCGTTGGCATCTACACCGCCGGTTAATACTTTGCCGGAAGATGGTATGACCGTGTTGTATGCGCGTGCCAGGCGAGTGATCGAATCCAGCAGAATCACAACATCCTTTTTATGCTCAACCAAGCGCTTTGCTTTTTCAAGAACCATCTCGGCAACCTGCACGTGGCGTGTAGCCGGTTCATCAAAAGTAGAGGCTACAACTTCACCTTTAACCGAGCGCGTCATTTCTGTTACTTCTTCCGGACGTTCGTCGATTAATAGTACGATCAGAATTACATCAGGATGATTGGCAGTGATGGCATGTGCAATATTCTGCATCATCACCGTTTTACCACTTTTTGGGCTGGCAACCAGCAGACCACGTTGACCTCGGCCAATCGGTGCGATCATGTCAATGACGCGACTGGTGATGTTTTCAGCACCCTTGATGTCGCGTTCTAGTTTGAGCGGTATGGTCGGAAATAGCGGCGTTAAGTTCTCAAACAGAATTTTATGTTTGGTGTTTTCCGGCGCTTCACCATTTACCTGATCAACTTTTACTAATGCGAAGTAGCGCTCACCATCTTTAGGAATGCGGATCTCACCCTGAATGCTGTCGCCGGTATGCAGATTAAAGCGGCGAATCTGTGACGGTGATACGTAGATGTCATCCGGGCCTGCCAGATAAGAAGTATCAGGTGAGCGCAAGAATCCAAAACCATCTTGCAGCACTTCAAGTGTACCATCGCCAAAGATGCTATCACCTTTTTTGGCTTTATTCTTCAGGATGGCAAATATCAAATCCTGCTTTCGCATACGACTGGCATTGTCGATTTCGTTGACAATTGCCATTTCTACTAACTCGGTTACGGGTAGGTGCTTGAGGTCTGATAAGTGCATGAGGTCTCGCTAAAACAAGATTTTGATGAAGTGAATAAAGCTATAGAATGAATACTAGGGGCTAAATTTAGTGGCTGAAGAAGAGTATGCTTGGTTTTACAGAACTGAATGGTGTGAAACCAAGCATTTGAATTTAGTGCTAAGCGTAAAGTGTTTAGATGTTGCTGTCAATAAAAGCAGTTAATTGAGATTTTGACAGAGCGCCAACTTTGGTGGCTTCAACGTTACCGTTCTTAAATAGCATCAGTGTTGGAATGCCACGAATACCGTATTTAGGAGGGGTTTGTTGGTTATCGTCAATGTTCAGTTTTGCAATTTTGAGGCGACCAGCATATTCTTTTGATATTTCGTCCAGAATTGGTGCAATCATTTTGCATGGACCACACCATTCTGCCCAGTAATCTACGAGTACTGGAAGTTGCGATTGTAAGACGTCTTGCTCAAAACTTGCATCGCTCAGGTGTGTGATGTTTTCGCTCATGGTAAACCTCTATTGAATAATACTTTATAATAAACGCATATCGTAACGAAAAAAATTGATTTCGTGAAGTAGCATATGTTGTTTGCGAAATTTAAAGTTGAATTAGTGTGAATTGGCTGGTTAATTGCTTTGAATTTTTTAGCCAAGAATCTTTAGCCAAGAATGCTGTACTGTATGCGCTCGATCAAGTGCGTGTGCTCAATAAGCTTGGTTAACATCACTTGTTCGGTTTTGTTATTGTAAGTAATGGTTAGCTGGCGCGCAGGTTTATATGTACCGGTAGGTGCAATGATGGTTGCCGCCTGCTTGACAGCAGTGATTTCTGGCAACATCAGTACCTGCTCGCTACGGGCATTGTCCGCTATGTGGGCTATTGCGCCAAGTGCTTGCGGTGCTATCAACTGTACCCCTATATCCAGTCTGTCTCTTGTTCCGCAATTTGCCCAGCGTATAAATCCTATTTCCCAGTTTGCTTCATTATTGGCTTTAATACCAACCAAGGCACCCACGCTGATATTTTTTTCAGCAGTATGATGGCGCCTGATGGCGATGCCGGTTGGGCTGATGTTCAGTGTTTTCCAATGCGATGGCGCTGCTGGTGCGGTGTTTGGTGCATTGTCGATAGCGTGCAATGCTGCTATGCCCGTGATTAATTCAATATCGCCATTTTTGAGCGTGCGGTTAAAAATACGTTTGGGACTGATGCCCCAGTTTTTAATCAGATAGGTCAGCAATTCGATATAGTTATTGCGGTTCGCCTCAGCTGGAATGCTGTTGTTCTTAGGTAGCTGATGATCTTGTAATGTTTTTAGATCCTGATGAATTGCAAATATAAGATTAATTGTCTGTAACAGCACGTCTGAGACAGGATTGGGTTCGTCTTTTTGTTTGCTGTATGGCAATGGCGGGCTGTCAGAGTCAAGATTGATGACAAAGGCACCAGATGTATTTTCCAGCGGCACGACAGCATTGATAAATGTATGTCTGATATAGTGCGTTAAGTATTCAGCTATTAATCTGATGTCCAATTGTGTAAGTTGCTGCGGTTGGGCTAGAGATACGAGTAAGGCGTGTTTGTATACATCTTCTATTGTGGTGAGTAACGAAACATTAGTTTCATTTTTATCGGTTTCTATATCAATATTATGAATACCAAGCTGCACAGCGCAATAATACAGCTGATGTAAATCACTCCAAATATGGCTGGGTGGAATAACATAGGTTTGGTGATACACAAACGCATGTTCTGATATTGCATGTGTCGCACGGTATATAGCCAGCGCAGAACTTTTATCTGTACCAAGCCTGATGAGCTGGTTCTGCAAATCAATTAATACGAGCTTGTAACCGTAGCCAAGTTCCAGCCATAAAGCTTCATTCATTGCAGCTGACGATTTTGCTTTATCCTGCAAAGGTAATTCGGAGTGAATGTAGTCTTCTGCCAGTGTGTTGGCAACGTTTGTTAAAAATGGCCGATAGCTTTCCAGCGCTTGCAATCTAAGGCTGGCAGAGACTTTTTGACGATTTAGTGTTTCCAGCTCATCATGCAGGTATGAGGCAAGCTCTGCTGGATTTTTAACCTCAAGCTCCGACAATGACTGCTGGATTTTTTGCGGCCGTGTCTCCGCAATAAAAACCGGATCATCTTGTAAAATAGGTGTGTTGAGTTTTATGGCCATGTTAATTTTTTTTATTCAGATAAATCAAATTAGTCGGACGATTGTATGATACTGGCTGAAAGTAGATTAGCAAGCATACAATCATCAGTCACTTAATTAAGAATTAGAGAGTGCTAATTTAATTCAAAATTAATGCTGGATATTTGAATAATATATGGATTTTTGAGAAACAAATGAAAAGAATTGTATTTGCTCTAATTGTTTTAGTCTGCAGTCAACTTGCTTTTGCCGAGCCGGCTGGTAAGGCTAACTTTACATTAAAAGATATGAATGGCATGCAGCACCAGCTATCCAGCTACAAAGGCAAGTGGGTGTTGGTTAACTATTGGGCTACTTGGTGCTCGCCCTGTCTGGAAGAAGTCCCTGATCTGGTAAATCTGTACGATCATCGCAAACAAAAAGATTTGATGGTTTTAGGTGTGGTTTTCGATTACAAGGACGTGGCTGAGGTGAAAGAGTATGTGGATGATATGCTCATGTCTTACCCAATCGTGCTTGGCGATGATGATGTTTCGGCACAAATTGGCTCGGCAGATGTATTGCCTACTACCTTCATTTACAACCCACAAGGTGCTTTGGTTAAAATCAAGCGTGGGATCATCACTAAAGCGTTCGTTGAAAAAATGATTGCTGCCGGAAAAAAATAAGCTGCAATATTGCTATTGCAGCTTAATCGGTTAGTCTGAACCTGAATGATTCGATCTTAAATTAACAGTTTTTATTGCAGTATTTTTATTGAGGCACCGGAATGCTGTTGCCTTCACTATCCAGCACGTTCAGTTGATTCTCTTCAGCAAAGTGCATCAGTTGCGCAAAACCTTCCGGATTCACTGTTTTAAGTTTTAAATCTACTGCTAGGCAGCGCACGCCGTTGACTACTTTGGGTTTTAGGTAAGGTGAATATTTTAATTTTCGGTCATCGCCAAAGGTGGCGTAAGTACTACACATACGATCTACCCAGTCACTTGGACGAAAAGGTTTGCCGGCTCGGGTGTTACCCTCAATGATAATTTCGTTGTTTTTTTGCGTCATAGTTTGATTTGAACTCATGTAAATATGTATTGCCAAGACAGTTGCAGACAGCTTAAAGATTCTGCTTATTATAACATCTGCAATATGGATGCTTAATTGAAACTTGATTTTTTAATTAAGCAGCTTGAGTTGTTAGCTAACCCCACTGCGGCTTTGAACGCTGGCGCGGTTAGTAAGCCAAAGTGGGTTATTGCTGCCTGAGTGAATCTATGGAATATATTCAAACACTTTTACTACTCTGGATACGCCGCTGGTATTGCGCGCTATTTCAACGGCATCTTCAGCTTCTTTGAGTGAGACGTACCCCATGAGGTAAACCACGCTGTTTTCGGTCACAACTTTTACATAATTGGCTTGGAATTTGTTTTCTGAAACAAACTGAGCCTTAACTTTTGAAGTCAAATAAGTGTCGTTGGTACGAGAGCCGATGGAGGTTTTTGGGCCGACAACCAACTCATTGGTAATGCTTTTAACGTTTTCTATGCTTAGTATGATATCGCCCGCTTTGGTTTTAGCGCTCTCATCAGGCACTTCGCCAGTGAGTAATACGTTGGCTCTGTAGCTGGTAATGTTGACGTGGGCTGGCTCACCGAATGCGTCATGGATTTTTTTTGTGGCTTTTAGCTCAATATTTTCATCTTCCACATAAGTGCCGGAAGTGCGTCTATCTGCAGCCATTGCGCCGCCAGCTGCGGCGCCACCTACAACTACAGGAACGCAGGCGGTGATTTGAGATGCCAGTGCCAGTGTTACTAACAATTTTAAGCTAAGTTTCATTATGGATGTCCTTTGCCTGAGCGATTTAATAAATAAAATTCAAAACACATTTTTCAGCCATTCTACTGCGTTCATGTCGATTGTTTGCATTAAAACTGCATCAAACCGACAATTGCAGTCTCCATGTATCTGTAAGTAGTATTCTGCGGTGCGATGGAGTTTTTGTTGTTTGGACGGTGTGATGCTCATGGCAGCGCCGCCAAAATTATTGCTGCTACGTAAACGCACTTCAATAAAAACCAGTGTTTTACCATCCTGCATGATTAAGTCAATTTCACCGTATGCGCATCGAAAGTTTTTTGCGATGAGTTTCAACCCTTGTTGTTGTAAAAAATCCGCAGCAAGGGCCTCGGCGGCGTTACCTTCTGTTAAATGTCTGGCTTGTATCTTAGGTAACATCAAGTTTTTTGGCTGGGGACTATTGCTCTGACTCCACCCCGTTATGGGTGAATCTGGCAAGAGATAATCTACGTTTTAAATTACCGGTTTTGTCTATACTAAGTGTACCGCTTAGGCCATTGATTAAGGCTTCATGCGTTAGCGGTTGCTGACCGAGTATTAATAATTGCAGGCTATCCACACCTAAAGCAAACCATCTGGATAGTTCATTCGAGTTCAGGTTGCTACTTGCTGCCAGATAGTCTTTATATTTGTCCTGGCCACTCATTAGCAGGAAAGGAATGTCGACAAAGCGTACAGCATTCAATGGTTGAGATGTGGATTCACGAGTGATTTCGTTCGCGCTGGAAAATGCCATGGTTGGCGTGCTGATGTCGAGGTGCGGCCTAACCGCGCGTGCATCGGCAGCGGACATGGCCAGCAATACCATATCATGATTGATTGCAGCTATTTGAGATTTTAATTCAAGTAAACTACCACCTGCGGATGTAAGGTCGCCGGGCAGTGTGACAATGTTAAGCGGTGCTGCGTCTGCGTTGCGCCAAGCTTCCTGAAAGCTGCTGAGCATAAGCTTGGAAGCCTCGTTGTCGTTGCTTATGACGGTAATGTGGCGCATGCCGTGGCTGCTAATAAAGCTGACAATATCCTGCACCTCATCGTTTATCGCTAAGCTGACATGAAGAATGCTATTGGTATTAGTCTGATCGATGCGATTGCCTGCTGCGTGGATACTAAAATCAGGAATAATAAAATAAGCATTACCCTCATTTTTAGCGAGGGTGTAGATTTCATCGGTATCTTGTTTATTGGCAGCACTGGTGTAAATTTTGATTGCATTATGCAACTCGTATTTGAGCATTGCGGCTTGCAAGCCTTGCTGGAAAGCCTCTGCTTTTGCTGAGTCTGCCTCGCTCGCTATCGGCATAATCAAGGCAACGCTACCTTCGGATGTCAGGCTTGTTTGCATGGTGCTTGGGGTGGTTTTGCCTGGGGATAGTTTTTTGGAGAATGCCTGTGCGGGATGGTCGGCATAGCTGCTACTCCAGCTGGCAAGGCTGCTGCTTAAATCCTGATTTCTGACTGCAAGGCACAGGTCTATCCAGCCCTGAAAGTTATTGTCAGTATTGTTGCCGCGCAGCTCAATGAGTTCGGTTTGTTCCAGTTTGTTGATCAGGCCCCATATTCTTTGCTGCCCCTCGTTAATTCTGTCTTGTGTGTCCGGGAGTGTTGATGTTGTCATTACCGTTTCGGCCAGCATTAAGTGCTGCACTGCTTGCTGTGTGTCATCCAGTTTTTCAAATGCGCTTGCCAGAAACTGATGCAGGCTGATCTTGGCTTCAGGAATCAAGTTCTCTTCAGCTTGCAACGGCAGCAATAATAGTAATGCTTTATCTGTTTGTTTTTCAGTTAAAGCCAAGCTGCCTTGCAGCAATTTTGCATAAGGAGATGTACTGGGGATATTTGCCAGTGCTAAGCGGGCGCAATCTGTTTTTGCTTGTTTCAGGCATGCATTGCCATCCAGAAAATTAGCTTCAGGTGACTTTTTCTGCTGTAATTTAGCTGTTGGGGGCAGGGTCTTTTTCACCGTCTCGGCATGGGCTGGTAAATATAAACTGCCAAAAAACAGGCATGTTGTTAAAATAGTACTAAATAATTTTTTGGTCATCTGATTTTGCACCCCTCAGGCATATTATATGTTGTCGCCACGCCAATTGGAAACCTGCAGGATATTACGCTGCGGGCGTTGGATATCTTAAAAAGCGTAGATGCGATTGCGGCGGAAGATACGCGGCATACTTCCGGCTTGCTAAATCACTTTGGCATCAGTAAAAAACTCATTGCCGTACATGAGCACAACGAGCACCAATCTGCTGAAAAACTGCTGACTCAGTTGAGTGCGGGTGAGAGTATTGCGCTGGTGACCGATGCTGGTACGCCCGGCATCAGTGACCCCGGTGCGGTGGTGGTGGATCTGGTGCGCAAGGCCGGCATTAAGGTAGTGCCAGTGCCCGGCGCAAGTGCGGTGATTGCCGCGCTTTCAGCATCTGGCATTACGCAGAATGGGTTTCTGTTCCACGGCTTTTTGCCTGCCAGTGGCGCGGCGCGGCGTAAACAATTGGAAGCGCTAAAAGCGCAGACAGTCACGCTTGTGTTTTATGAAGCGCCTCACAGGATTCTGGAATGTATTGCAGACCTGAGCCTGATGCTGGGCGCAGAGCGCCGCATTACCTTTGCGCGTGAGCTGACGAAAACCTTTGAAACATTCTATAGCTGTAATCTGGGTGATGCCTTGGCATGGCTGGAGGCCGATACCAATCAGCAGCGCGGTGAATTCGTGTTGTTGGTAGAAGCGCCGGTGCAGAAAGAGGCGGAAGCTATTCCGGAAGACGCCGTGCGTGTGTTGAAGTTGTTGCTGGCAGAGCTGCCTTTGAAGCAGGCGGTAAAGCTGGCAACCGATATTTCGCAGCTTAAAAAGAACGATTTATACGAATTTGCACTTCAACTGAAAAATGAATCAAAACATCATGAATAAAATTACTATTACCCGCCCGGATGACTGGCATCTGCATTTAAGAGACGGCGCAGCATTGAAAGCAGTGCTGCCGGATACGGCGCGACAATTTGCACGTGCGATTGTGATGCCGAATCTGCGTCCGCCAGTGACAACGACTGAGTTAGCATTAGCTTACCGTGAGCGCATTCTGCAGGCATTGCCAGCCGGCATGGCATTTGAGCCGCTGATGACGTTGTACCTGACAGACAACACCAGTGCCGATGAGATTGCAAAAGCCAAAGCGAGCGGACTGGTGCATGGCGTTAAGCTTTATCCGGCAGGCGCAACCACTAACTCTGATTCTGGCGTAACCAGTCTGGATAAATGTGCAGGTGCTTTGGCAGAGATGGAGAAGCTGGGTATGCCGTTACTGGTACATGCCGAGGTGACAGATAGCGATATCGATGTGTTTGACCGCGAGCTGGTGTTTATCGAGCGTCACATGATTCCGTTGCTGAAAAAATATCCGGCATTAAAAGTCGTGTTCGAGCATATCACAACTAAAGATGCGGCTGATTTTGTAGCGCTGGCGCCTGCCAATGTGGCGGCCACGATTACTGCGCACCATTTATTGATGAACCGTAACGATATGTTCAAAGGCGGCATTCAGCCGCATCACTATTGCCTGCCTGTGTTAAAGCGCGAAACGCATCGTGTAGCTCTGGTTAAAGCAGCAACATCAGGCAGCGCTAAATTCTTTCTGGGTACGGATAGCGCCCCGCATGCTAAGCATACTAAAGAGGCAGCCTGCGGCTGTGCCGGTATGTACACGGCACGTACTGCGATGGAGTTATATGCAGAGGCGTTTGAATCTGTGAATGCGCTGGATAAGCTGGAAGCATTTGCCAGCTTCAATGGAGCGGATTTTTATGGTATGCCGCGTAATGCCGAGCAGGTTACTTTGGTTAAAGAGAGTTGGAAAGTACCGGGAAGTTTGCCTTATGATGGGGATGTGCTGGTGCCGTTGAGGGCAGAGCAGATGGTGCATTGGAAGGTGGAGTGATTAATATATGGGTGCAGTTATGAATCAAAGCAAATTTAGTAAAACAATAAAGTTGTTTTTGATGGATGCAGATCCTGAGGGTCGTATTGTTTGCGAGCTTTCTAATTGGACTGGTAAAGCATATAAAATACCTCGAGGTAAGATTAAGGATTGTAGCGATAGAGCTGAGCTTAAGAGTACCGCAGTTTATTTTTTGTTTGGTAAGGCAGAGTCGTCAACTGCTAAGGCTAAAGCGTACATTGGCGAAGCTGAGAATGTTTATGCACGGTTAGTTCAGCATGTTGCAGAAAAAGAATTTTGGAACGAAGCTGTAGTTTTTATCAGTAAAGATGAGAATTTAAATAAGGCTCATATCAAATATTTAGAATCAAGATTGCATGATATGGCTATACAGGCTAATCGTTATGATTTGCTTAATGGAAACACTCCTACGCGATCTTCCATATCAGAGGCAGACCAAGCTGAAATGGAGGAGTTTATTGCCTATATCAGAATGTTGATTAATACATTGGGCTTTAAAGTTTTCGAACCTTTAATCAAAGATACTTTGGAGTTAAGTCAAACGGAAGAGGTTTTATATATTAAGGCTGCTAGAGGCGCTAGCGGCAGAGGTAAGCGTGTGCCAGATGGGTTTGTGGTGTTTAAAGGCTCCGAAATTGCAGTTGATACAGTGCCGTCCTTCCCTAAAGGGTTTAATACGCTACGTGATGAGTTGCTAGATAGTGATACTGTTCAGGAATTTGAGAAAAAACTTGTTTTTGTAAGCGATTATCTTTTTAGCAGCCCATCAGCCGCCGCCGCCGTTATTATGGGAAGAAGCGCAAATGGTTTGATTGAGTGGAAAGATCAGGCAGGACGTGATTTGAAATCAATAGAAACCAATGAAATACTTAAGCAAATTGAATTTTAGCTTGAGCTTTGTAAGTGGTCGCTTTCGCGCGACTGGCGAGTTTCTTTCTTTTGCTTAGCCAAAAGAAAGGAACCAAAGAATACCCGCAAGGGGCATCCCCAACCTCGCTAAGTGCTAAAGCACTAAGTCGGTTGTGAAAGGCTACCCCCTCCCGCTTGATTCCTAAGTTACTGCAAAATATTGGGCAGCTGCGGAACTCGCTTCGCTTCACGTGTGAATAATGCGCTTTAGCGCATATATTCCACGGGGAAGACCCTTGCGGTCTCAAACAGTCCTCGCTGAAATCCCCCAATTTTTTGCAGTAACTTAGGCGCGGTAGCAGGGGATAGGGGGTAATAAACAGCGTGGGCTAATTGCTTGCGCGTGTTAAAATGCACTTGAAGCTGGCTAGACAGTCGCCGCTCACGCAAGTGAGGGGAGGAAAGTCCGGGCTGCAAAGAGCGGGATGACGGTTAACGGCCGTCCGCCGTGAGGCGAGGAATAGGGCCACAGAGACGAGCGTATTAAGTTACGGTGAAACGCGGTAACCTCCATCTGCAGCAAGACCAAATAGGCTGGCATTGACGTGGCTCGCGTTGCCAGCGGGTAGGTTGCTCGAGCGCATGAGTAATTGTGCGCCTAGATGAATGACTGTCATACGTTGCAAAACGTAAACAGAACCCGGCTTATCGGCCAGCTTCACTCTTTACTTGCCACTTTCGCGCATGAATAACCAGCTTTAGCTGGTATATTCTGCGGAGAAGACCCTTGCGGTCTTAGCTGCTTAGATTGGTGGTGATGCCCTTTACGGGTAGTAAATAGGGGAAGCCCTTCGCATTTAACTTACCAGTTTACTGGTTTAGTTAAATGGGGATGCCCCCTGCGGGTATTACGGGCTTTGTATCAATACGCTCCAGATTTTGTTTATTCCACGGACAAGCCAAGCACCTGCTTACTTACTACTTCACGTCTCTAATGTTTTTTATCATCTGTTTCAACTTTCCGCTTCTACAATTCAAACGCTTTCGTAAGCATTCTCACATTCTACATTCACACAATTTGCTATGTGCTTAATTTATAACGATTTTATATTTCTCGCAAAAATGCGCTAAGTCATTGACCTATAAAGAAAAAATACTAAAAAAGGGCTTGCATTGCGCTTTTTTTTTATCTATAGTGCAGATTAGTGGGGAAAAGTGGGGTTTTGTGGGGAATTGCCCATTAAGTTATCCAAGGTAAGCAGATTGAATGTTTGACAACTACTAAGGGTTTGTTGAGCTGAGTGTTGAAAGTGTGGCGAGGTGATTCCCCATTTTTTATATAAGTGCAATTTAAGTGCGTATGTAATTAAGGGTAAGTGCAATTAAACGGGTTTTTGAGTTAGGTGCGTTTAGCACATAAATCTTAAAAGGAAAATAACGGGCGTATGTTTCGCGGTGCAACATCATTAAGTTTGGATGCCAAGAGCAGACTCGCTGTGCCTACAAAGCACAGGGAGGCGTTGCAGCTTGAGTGCGCCGGTAACTTGGTGCTGACCGCGCATCCGCACCGTTGCCTGTTGCTGTATCCGCAGCCTGCGTGGGAGCCTATCCAATCCAAGCTGATGGCGTTGTCATCATTTGATAAGCAATCCAGTGCCTTGCAACGTTTGTTGGTGGGTTTTGCAGAGGACGTTACTTTGGATAGCGCTGGTCGTGTGTTGGTGTCGCCTGCTTTGCGTGATTTTGCCGGTTTGGGTAAAGAGGTCATGCTGGTAGGTCAGGGTAGCCACTTTGAGTTGTGGAGCATGGAAGCCTGGCGTGCGCAATTGGAACAAGTAATGCAGGGTGATAGTTTTACCATGCCTGCGGAATTAGAGGGATTTTCGCTGTGACTAAGGGCGTCCACAGCGCGCCCACCAAAGCATCATTGCCTCTAAAAAAAGTGTCTTCAAAAAAAGCGTCGTCCGGAACAGCGGGTCTGGATGGTGCAAGTGAATTAGAAAAGTACCCCTTAGAAGTGTCAGCATCAAATTCAAATTTAATTTCAGAGTCAGCAAGCCAGCACATTACCGTGTTGCTGGATGAAGCTGTGCATGCTTTGGCTGTTAAACCCAACGGCACTTATGTTGACGGCACTTTCGGCCGCGGCGGCCATTCCAGAAAAATCTTATCGCAATTAGGCCCGAATGGTCGCCTAATCGCTTTTGATCGCGACCTGACTGCGATTGAGTCCGGCAAAACAATCAACGACCCACGTTTTAGCATCATTCATAGCCACTTTGCTTCTATGCAGGCAAGGCTGGCTGATATCGGCGTTACGCAAGTAGACGGCATTTTGCTCGACTTGGGTATTTCGTCACCACAGATTGATGATGCGGAGCGTGGTTTCAGTTTCAGGTACGATGCGCCGCTGGATATGCGCATGGATCAAAGCAGTGGGCAAACGGCGGCGGAATTCCTTAGCCGTACAACAGAGCAGCAATTAGCGGAGGTTATAAAAAATTATGGTGAAGAACGGTTTGCTAAGTCGATTGCAAGGGCGATTGTTAAGGAGCGCAATGACGGGCGCGCCATCACCACTACTGGGCAGCTTGCCCAGGTCGTGGCAAACACAGTCACGCGGTTTGAGCCAGGGCAGAACCCAGCAACGCGCACATTTCAGGCTTTACGGATTTTCGTCAATCAGGAGCTTGAGGAACTATCGCTAACCTTGCCGCAGTGCATGGCTTTGTTAAAACCACAAGGCCGTCTGGCGGTAATCAGTTTCCATTCGCTTGAAGATCGCATCGTGAAGCAGTTTGTGCGTGATCAGCAAAATCGTGACGATTTGCCATCCAATTTTCCGGTACGTGCTGCTGATTTGCCGCAACCAAAATTGGTGAGTGTTGGCAAAGCAATCAAGCCCGGTGCGCAAGAAGTCAAGGTTAATCCACGTTCACGCAGTGCCGTATTACGGGTGGCGGAGAGGACGTCTGTGCTATGACGCGCCTCAATCTTATCCTGTTTTTTGCATTGATGTTCTCGGCCTTGGGTCTGGTGAATGCGCAGCATAAAGCGCGCAAGCTATATATAGAGCTTGAGCAGTTGAGTCAGGCCGAAAAACAATATAACCAGGAATATGGCCAGTGGCAGTTGGAGCAAAGCACTTGGGCCATGCACTCACGTATTGAGCAGATTGCAGCGCAGCAGTTGCAGATGCAGGTGCCGGATGCCAAGCGTATTCAAATAGTTAGCCTTGTTGCAGGCGGTGTTGCCAAGGCTGTAGTAAAGCAGCAGGCGGATGTGAAGCCGGGTAAAACACAGAGCGGGGTAGCGCAATAATGGCTATACCTTTAGCACCTTTTGTTGTGAAATTGCCAGCATGGCGCCGCCGGCTTTTGCTAGTTCTGGTGCTATTGGGTTTTGTTGCTTTGTTGGGACGAAGTCTGTATTTGCAAAGTTTTCATAAACGTTTTCTGCAGGAAAAGGGCGATGCGCGCTATAACCGCACGCTGGTGCTGCCATCACAACGCGGCAAAATTACCGACAGACATGGTGAGTTGCTTGCTATCAGTTCGCCGGTGGAATCGGTGTGGGCCAATCCATCCGATGTGCAAATCGATGCTAATCAAAGCAAAAAAATTGCTGGTTTGCTGGGTTTGAAAGTCAATGTGATTAATAAAAAACTGGTGAACAGCGAGCGCGAATTCGTATATCTGAAACGCCGCATATCGCCGGAGTTAGGTGCCGAGGTGATGAAGCTGGGTGTCCCCGGCATTTATTTGCAACGTGAATATAAACGCTACTACCCGGCGGGAGAGGTAACCGCTCATCTGGTCGGTTTTACCGGCATTGATGACCAGGGTCAGGAAGGTTTTGAACTCACGATGAATAAAATGCTTTCCGGTAAAAGCGGAAGCCGCCGCGTGATTAAAGACCGTGCCGGGCACATTATTGAAGATCTGGAGGCGGTCAAGGTGCCGCAGGACGGTCATGATGTGGTGCTTTCTATTGATCGTAGAATCCAGTATCTGGCACATCGCGAGTTGGCAAAAGCGGTGGAAAAATACAAAGCGGTAGCCGGCGCGGCAATTGTGCTGGATGCAAAAACCGGTGAAGTGCTGGCAATGGCGAATGTGCCAACCTATAACCCGAATAATCCTGTGAATATTGTCGGTAAAACACGTAATCGCGCTATTACCGATGTGTTTGAGCCGGGTTCAACCATGAAGCCAGTTACAGCCGCTGCCGCATTGGAATCTGGTAACTACAAGCCAGATACGAAGGTTCAGACTGCGCCTGGGTATATGAGTATAGGTCCAGCTACGATTCATGATGCACATCCGCATGGTGTGTTGAGCGTGGCTGAAGTGATACAGAAATCTTCCAATGTGGGTTCGGCCAAAATGGCTTTATCGCTAAGTCCACAGTACATGTGGGGCGTGTTCAATCAGATCGGGTTTGGTACTAAAACCCGTATTGGCTTCCCTGGCGAATCAGCAGGTAGATTGCGCAACTATAAGACATGGCGTCCTATCGAGCAGGCTACGATGTCGTATGGGCATGGCGTCAGTGTGACGCTATTGCAGCTGGCGCGCGCCTATACCGTATTTGCCAATGATGGTGAGTTAAAACCGGTGTCTTTGCTTAAATTAAAAGATGTGCCTGTGGGCACGCAGGTTTTTGCAGCTGAAACAGCACATAACGTTAAAGATATGCTGGAAATGGTGGTGCTGCCAGGCGGTACCGCGCTTAAAGCGCAAGTGGCGGGTTACCGTGTTGCAGGTAAAACTGGTACCACGGTTAAATTGGGCGACCATGGCTACGAAAAAAATAGATACGTAGGTTCATTTGTGGGTATGGCGCCTGCATCAAACCCACGCCTGATTATGGCGGTAATGATTGATGACCCTCGTAGCGGTGAATACTACGGAGGCACAGTAGCCGCGCCGGTATTCAGTACGGTGATGGCAGATGCCTTGCGTATGCTGGCGATACCGCAGGATGCACCGAATGACAACGTTGTAATTCCAGGTGATGTGGAAGAAGTGCAGGAGAGTATATGAGTCTACTCTCGACACTTAATCTGAAATTCAGCGCGATTACGGCAGATAGCCGTAAGGTGCAGGCTGGGTCGTTATTTTTAGCTTATCCGGGTGTGCATAGCGATGGCCGAAATTATATTGCGCAGGCGATAGCGGCTGGCGCTGCCGCTATCGCTTGGGAAAGCCGGGATTTTGTGTGGAATCCGGATTGGCTGGTTGCAAATGTTGGTGTGCCTGCGTTAAAGGATCAAGTCGGTGCAATTGCCGCAGAATTTTATGGGCGGCCGTCACAGCAGCTCAATATGATAGGCGTGACCGGTACCAACGGCAAAACTTCCGTCAGCCAATGGATTGCACAGGCATTGACTGCACTGGGTCAAAAAACTGCGGTCATCGGCACTATCGGTAATGGTTTTGTTGACGAACAAGTTGAAGCCAGCAACACCACCCCGGATGCAATTCTATTGCAGGCGATGCTGGCAGACTATGCTGCACAGGGTGCTAAAGCTGTAGCGATGGAAGTCTCCTCGCATGGTTTGCATCAGGGTAGGGTCAATAGCGTGAAATTCGACATTGCTGTGCTTACTAATTTAAGCCGTGATCACCTGGATTACCACCAAACCATGGAAGAGTACGCAGCAGCTAAAGAGCAGTTGTTCTTTTGGCCGGGTTTGGCTATGGCTGTCATTAATGTTGATGATGCGTTTGGTCAAAACGTTGCCAAAGCTTTGCGGGCTCAAGGCAAACCATTACTGACTTATGGATTGGTACAGGGGGATGTGCGCGCTACAAATCTACAGTTACATCAGCATGGATTAAGCATGCAGGTAAGCACGCCGCAGGGTAATGCTGTAGTTAATGCGCCAGTACTGGGCCGCTTTAATGCTTATAACGTACTGGCGGTGCTGGCGAGCCTGCTGGCAAGTAAAGTAAACCTGCCGGATGCAGTAACAGCGATCGCACACATCAGGCCGGTGCCAGGGCGCATGCAGCAGTTTGGCGGCGATGATAAACCGCTGGTGGTGGTGGATTATGCACATACGCCGGATGCGCTGGAAAAAGTGCTGGCGACTCTGCGTGAGCAAACAACAGGCAAGTTGGTCTGCATATTTGGCTGCGGTGGTGATCGCGATGCAGGCAAGCGTCCGTTAATGGGCGCTGTTGCTGCCAAGCTGGCAGATAGCGTAATCGTGACTTCAGATAACCCACGTAGTGAAGACCCTTTGAGCATCATCAAGCAGGTGGTTAGTGGTATGGCTAAAACTTATACGGTTGAGTCAGACCGTGCTGCTGCCATTAAGCAGGCTGTGCAATCTGCACGCAGCGGCGACACGGTGCTGGTGGCTGGGAAAGGTCATGAGGACTATCAGGAAATCGATGGCGTAAGAACTCCGTTTAGTGATGCGGCAGTGGCACAGGCTGCGCTCCATGATGTTGCAGGTATTTGTGAGCCAATGATGCAGCTAACCGAGGCTGCCAGTGCGCTTAACGCAACACTACTGGGCGCCGATGCTGCATTTGCCAGTGTGGGCAGTGATAGCCGTAATATTCAGGCCGGCCAGTTATTTGTGGCCATTAAAGGCGAAAACTTTGATGGTAATACCTTTGCCGCTGAGGCGATCAATAAAGGCGCAGCAGCCGTGATGGTGACAGATGCAGCAATAGCGGCACGCCCTGCATTGCTGGTAAATGACACACGCTTGGCATTGGGTGAGTTGGCTAAATACTGGCGCGGTAAATTCAGCGCGCCGGTAATCGGTGTTACCGGTAGCAACGGTAAAACCACTACCAAGGAAATGCTCACGGCCATTCTGGCAGCAGCTACCGGCGCTGTTAATAAAGTGCATGCTACTTACGGCAACCTGAACAATGACATCGGCTTGCCGCTGACACTGCTCAAGATCAAGTCGCATCATCAATATGTGGTGGCTGAAATGGGCATGAATCATATGGGTGAGATTGATTATCTGACTCACATTGCCAAGCCGAATGTGGCTGTGATCAACAACGCTAACACTGCACATATCGGCGAGCTGGGTTCGCGTGAAAACATCGCGCGTGCCAAGGGCGAGATCTTTGCAGGTTTGGCGCATGACGGTATTGCGGTAATCAATGCAGACAATGATTTTGCCGGTTACTGGCAAACCCTGAATACCGGCAGAAAAGTCGTTACTTTCGGTTTGCACAACGATGCCGATGTTACTGCAACGTATCAGGAGCAAGCCGGAGTCAGTTTGGTAAACCTGATTACGCCGAATGGTCAGGTCAGTTTTGAGCTGAAGGTAGAAGGCGTGCATAACATCAGCAATGCCTTGGCGGCGAGTGCTACAGCATACGCACTGGGTGTTTCCAATGCCGATATCGCCAAAGGTCTGCACAGTTTTGGCGGTGTTTACGGCCGCCTTGAGCGCAAGGTAGCAGTGAATGGCGCAGTACTGATTGACGATACTTACAACGCCAACCCAGATTCGATGAAGGCGGCGATTGATGTGCTGGCAAAACAGGCCGGTGACAAGATTTTAGTGCTGGGTGATATGGGTGAACTTGGTGCTGATGCCAAACAAATGCACAAAGAGATCGGTGCTTATGCCAAAGCTGCTGGGTTAACCCGATTGTATTGTCTTGGCGATTTAAGCATAGCAACTGTAAGCGGATTCGGTGTGGGCGCAGAACATTGTGCAACACCTGAGGCAATCGCTGAGAAAGTGTTGCCGCAACTGGATAATAAAAAAACGGTATTGGTAAAAGGGTCGCGCTTTATGCGTATGGAACGTGTAGTTAATTTGCTGTTAGCAAAACAGCAGCAGAGCGTATAGGGAGAAAATAATGTTACTCGAACTGGCAAGATGGTTAGCACACGATATACGTGGTTTTAATGTGTTTAATTACATTACCCTGCGCGCAGTGCTGGCAACGCTTACCTCACTGACGATTTCATTCGTGATGGGCCCGGCGTTGATTCGCAAACTGACTTATTACAAAGTTGGCCAGTCAGTGCGTGATGACGGTCCGCAAACGCATCTGGTAAAAGCGGGCACGCCAACTATGGGCGGCGCGCTGATTCTCATTTCTATAGCTATTTCAACCTTGCTGTGGGCAGACTTGAGTAACAGGTTCGTATGGGTGGTGCTATTTACTACGCTGGGCTTCGGCATCATCGGCTGGGTGGATGACTGGCGCAAAGTGGTGCACCGCAACCCTAAAGGCTTGTCGGCCAAAGAGAAATATTTCTGGCAGTCAGTGGTCGGTCTGGGGGTGGCTGTGTTTCTACAGCAAACGGCAACCGTGCCTGCTGAAACCACTTTGCTGATTCCGTTTTTCAAGAACCTGGTCATCCCGATGAGCGGGCTGGCTTTCATTGTGCTGACTTATCTGGTGGTGGTTGGCAGCAGCAATGCGGTGAATCTCACCGATGGCCTGGATGGTCTGGCGATTATGCCTACCGTAATGGTAGCCGGCTCGCTGGCGATATTTGCCTATGTGACCGGTCACTTTTACTTTGCCAAATATCTGTCAATTCCATATGTGCCGGGTGCTGGTGAGCTGATGGTGTTCTGCGCGGCGATGGTGGGTGCGGGTCTGGGTTTTCTGTGGTTCAACGCTTATCCTGCGGAAGTATTTATGGGCGACGTTGGCGCGCTGGCACTGGGTGCGGCGCTGGGCATTGTGGCGGTGATCGTGCGTCAGGAAATCATTCTGTTCATTATGGGTGGCGTGTTTGTGGTGGAAACTTTTTCGGTGGCGATTCAAGTGCTGTATTTCAAATACACCAAAAGCAAAACCGGTACTGGCAAGCGTATTTTCCTGATGGCGCCGCTGCATCACCACTATGAGCAAAAAGGCTGGAAAGAGACGCAAGTGGTCGTGCGTTTCTGGATCATCAGCATGATGCTGGTGCTGGTGGGTTTAGCCAGTTTGAAGATTCGATAGAAAAAGATCTGGATTAGGTAAATTTAAAAAATGACAATCGCGTTAAAAGACAAACAAGTGTTAGTGCTGGGGCTGGGTGATACCGGCCTGTCAGCATTGCGCTGGCTGCACGCGCAGGGCGCACGCTTGTCTGTTGCCGATACGCGCGATAACCCGCCGGGAGTGGAAGCGCTTAACGCTGAGTTGCCACAAGTGAAACTTTATCGCGGCGCCTTTACAGTGGCTATATTTACAGGTGTGGATCTGGTGGTGGCAAGCCCCGGCGTGCCACTCAGCGAGCCTGAAATTCAGGCAGCAATTGCACGCGGTGTGCCGGTAGTTGGCGATGTAGAGCTGTTTGCGCAGTATCGCCCGGCCGGTGCCAAGGTAATTGCCATTACCGGTGCCAACGGCAAAACCACCGTGACGACATTGGTCGGTGAAATGTGCAAAACTGCAGGCTTAAAAACCATCGTGGCCGGCAATATCGGCCTGCCGGTGCTGGATGCCTTGGGCATGGAAGCACCGGATGTGTATGTGCTGGAGCTTTCAAGCTTTCAGTTGGAAACCACTAGTAATTTAGTGGTGGATGCAGCGACCATGCTGAACTTGTCTGAAGACCATATGGATAGATACGCCGGCATGCAGGATTATGCAATTGCCAAGGCGCGTATCTTCTATAACGCCAGGCTGCAGGTGCTGAACCGTGACGATGCCTGGAGCATGTTGATGGCGCGCACTAAACTGCCGCAGGTGACCTTCGGCCTCGATGCAGGTGAAGATGAGCATAGTTATGGCTTGAGAAATGTAGATGGTGAAACCTGGCTAAGCTGCGGCAGCCATGACCTGATGAATATGCGTGACCTGAAAATCGCCGGTCTGCACAATGCAGCCAATGCGCTGGCTGCTATCGCATTGTGCCGCGGCATAGGCATGGATTATGTGCCTATCATTCAAACGCTCTATAACTTTAAAGGTTTGCCGCACCGTGTCGAGTGGGTGGCCAATATTGATGATGTTGATTACTTTGATGACTCCAAAGGTACCAATGTAGGTGCAACCTGTGCTGCGCTTTCCGGCTTGTCACAAAAAGTGGTGCTGATTGCCGGCGGTGATGGTAAAGGTCAGGACTTCTCGCCATTGAAACAGCCGGTCACTGACAACGCGCGTGCTGTGGTGCTGATAGGCCGTGACGCGCCATTAATTGAAAAAGAACTGCTGAAAACAGGCGTTGCTCTGTATCACGCTACGGATTTGCCAGAAGCGGTAAACATCGCGAAAAAACTGGCACAGTCAGATGATGCGGTGCTGCTATCACCGGCATGCGCTAGTTTTGATATGTTCAAAAACTATGTACACCGTGCAGAAGTTTTTGTGAACGCGGTTAAACGATTGGAGCAATCATCATGATGGTGACCATGCTCAACCGCGAGCGTATCAATGCCCCTAACTACGACCAAGGTTTGTTGTGGGTTACGCTAATTCTATTAGGCATCGGGCTGGTAATGGTTTATTCAGCTTCGATTGCGATAGCTGAGGCCGATAAAGCTGTAGGCAATAGCAGTAGCTATTATCTGGTGCGTCAGGCCATATTTCTGATAGTGAGCCTGAGTGCTGCATTTGTTGCATTTAACATTCCTATTGGCTGGTGGCAGAAGATGGCACCTTATTTGTTTCTGCTAGGTTTGGCTTTGCTGGTGCTGGTGTTAATTCCAGGCGTCGGTCGTGTGGTTGGCGGTAGCCGCCGCTGGTTGTCTTTGTTTGTGATTAACCTGCAGCCATCGGAGCTGATGAAACTGTTTTCGGCTATATATGTAGCTGATTACACCGTGCGCAAGGCTGCGGTGATGGATAGTTTCAAAAAAGGCTTTTTGCCTATGGTTGGTGTGATGGTGCTGGTGGGTTTCTTGCTGTTGCGTGAGCCTGACTTTGGTGCGTTTGCCGTGATTGCGGCTATTTCTATTGCGATTCTGTGGCTGGGCGGCGTTAACGGCAAAATTTTCGCAGGTTTGCTAGCTCTGTTACCTGTTGCAATCGTAGGCCTGATTTGGAGTTCACCTTATCGTATGCAGCGCGTGATTGGCTTTATGGATCCATGGGCAGACCCCTATGGTAAAGGCTATCAGTTATCGCACGCGCTAATTGCCTTTGGTCGTGGTGAATGGTTTGGGGTGGGGCTGGGGGCAAGCGTGGAAAAATTGTTGTACTTGCCTGAAGCGCATACCGACTTTTTATTAGCCGTGATTGCAGAAGAGCTTGGTTTTGCCGGTGTGGCAACTGTGGTTGCCTTGTTTACCTGGATTGTAGTGCGCGCTTTCGGCATGGCAAAAGAGGCGATTGAGAACGAACGTTACTTTTCCGCCTTGCTGGCACAGGGGTTGGGTGTCTGGATTGGCGTGCAGGGCATTATCAATATGGGCGTGAACATGGGTTTACTGCCAACAAAAGGTCTAACGCTGCCTTTGCTGTCATTCGGCGGCAGCGGCATTCTCGCGAATTGTATTGCGATGGCAATTTTACTGCGTATTGATTTTGAAAACAGGCGCTTACAAAAAGGACTGCCTGTATGAAATTAGCCAATTCACAAATGGTTACTTTGGTTTGCGTTGCGCCTGTTTCGGCGAAGGCTAACTCGCGCAGCGATGTTAAGCGCAGCGGCCGTAGCCAAAACCGCGGATTACAAAAAGGTTTGCCGGTATGAGTAAGCCCATAACAAAAACCTTGATGGTGATGGCCGGCGGTACCGGTGGCCATGTCTATCCGGCCATGGCTGTAGCTGACTATTTGCAGGCTGAAGGCTGGCGCATCGTATGGCTATGCACTGAAGGCGGTATGGAAAACCGTCTGATCGAGGGTAAAGGCTACACCAAAGCCATGATCCATATGCAGGGTGTGCGCGGTAAAGGTTTATCAGGCTGGGTGCTGCTGCCGGTGAAATTGGTAAAGGCGCTGAGCCAGAGCAAGGCGGCAATCAAGCAATATCAGCCAAATGTAGTGCTGGGCATGGGCGGTTTTGCAGCTTTCCCTGGCGGTCTTATGGCAAAGCTGCTAGGCAAGCCGCTGGTGATCCATGAGCAAAATTCAGTCGCCGGGTTAACCAATAAAGTATTGGCCAAACTGGCTACCCGCGTGCTGGCAGCATTTCCGGCTGCATTTGGCGATAAGGCGACATTACTGGGTAACCCGGTGCGTACTGATATTGCGCATTTACCAGCACCTGAAGTGCGTTTTGCCGGGCGTGCAGGTGCACTGCGGTTACTGGTGGTTGGCGGCAGTCTGGGGGCACATGCCTTAAACGAGATTATTCCTGCAGCATTGGCAAAGTTGCCGGTTGAGCAGCGTCCGCAGGTTGTGCATCAAAGCGGTGTTAAACATATTGAAGTGTTAAAAAATAATTATGAAAAGGCCGGGGTGACGGTTGATGCGCGCGCCTTTATTGACGACATGGCAAGTATGTACGCATGGGCAGACTTTGTGATCTGCCGTTCTGGCGCATTAACCGTGGCTGAGGTTTCTGCTGTGGGTTTGGGTGCGTTGATGGTGCCGTTCCCGTTTGCCGTGGATGACCACCAGACCACTAATGCAGCTTATCTGGCCGAGGCAGATGCAGCGGTGCTGGTGCAGCAAAAAGAATTGAGTGTAGAGAGATTGGCAGAGATATTGAGTGAACTGATATTAAGTGAACATGGCCGTGAGCAGTGCCTGGATATGGCTAAAAGAGCACGTGCATTGGGTAAACCCGAAGCAACCGCTGATGTGGCGGCAATTTGCAAAGAGGTGGCGCTATGAAGCATAAAGTGAAAAACGTGCATTTCGTAGGTATCGGCGGCTCCGGTATGAGCGGCATTGCGGAAGTGCTGATCAATCTGGGCTTTAACGTGTCCGGTTCCGACCTGGCCTCAAATGGCACAACCAAGCGGCTGGCTGGCTTTGGTGCAACGATTTATCAGGGCCATGTGGCTGAAAACGTTAAGGACGCAGATGTGGTCGTTGTGTCTTCAGCCGTGAACGAAGAGAACCCTGAGGTTAAAGCGGCACGTGCCAAAAAAATACCGGTGGTGCCGCGTGCGCTGATGCTGGCTGAACTGATGCGCTTCAGGCAGGGCATTGCTGTTGCCGGTACGCACGGCAAAACCACTACTACCAGCCTGATTGCAAGCATTTTGGCAGAGGCAGGTATGGACCCAACCTTTGTAATCGGCGGCAAGCTGGAGGCTGCCAATGCCAACGCCAAGCTGGGTACCGGTGAGTATATTGTGGCTGAAGCTGATGAGTCAGATGCCTCATTCCT
>Ga0208120_100102_pt1 | contig 33454 bp, 29 predicted proteins | sample LakWasMet52_LOW8_2_FD_183888 | JGI IMG/M metagenome (GOLD analysis project Ga0208120, IMG submission 183888) | Freshwater sediment methanotrophic microbial communities from Lake Washington under simulated oxygen tension - Sediment Metagenome... | ecosystem: Environmental > Aquatic > Freshwater >...
GCGCCAGAAAAAATCTTCCGCGCTTAATGCCAGGTTAATTGTAGCAATACGGGGGCAAGCAAAAAAAGTTTGTATGCAGTGTGAGACTATCGGTTTGCCGCATAAAGGCAGATACTGTTTGGGGATGGCGGTAGCCATGCGATTACCAGCGCCGGCGGCTGGAATGATAATGTGGAAACGCGCCATATTTGAAATTTAGTTATGATGAAATTATGATCAAATTCTAACATGGCACGTTAACTCTGGAGCCTTCATTAGTTAACATCCATCATAATTAAATTTAAGAATAAATCAGCATATTCTCAACACATTATTGATAAATAACATACTTGCTTGCTTTTAAGAAAAACAATAGAAACTTAAACTAATTTTTAATGTTATATTGCACATATTACATATAGAATTTGATTTGCTGTGTCTAGAAACGCGTTCCCCATTCAGCGCTCGTTACCTTGGCTAATCTTAGTCTTAGGCCTGCTTATTACCTATATTTTTCAAAATGTAGCCTATGAAGAAAATTATAAAAATGTGCATGAACGTTTTAATTTTCGTGCAAATGAAATTGCTGCCAATATTCAATCGCGCCTTCACAGTTATAAAGAAATTCTGCAAGGTACAAAAGGACTCTTCATATCTTCAGATCATGTCACACGCATTGAATTTCGTGAATATGTAAAGCAGCTCGATCTGGCACGGTCATTTCCGGGAATTCAGGGTGTAGGCTTTTCACTGCTAATTAAACCAGAAGACCTGGCCAACCATATTCAGGAAATCCGAAACGAGGGGTTCCCCAACTACAGCGTTCACCCAGATGCAAAACGTGACATCTATACTTCCATTATCCATCTAGAGCCATTCGACTGGCGTAACCAGCGCGCATTTGGTTTTGATATGTTTTCACAGCCAATACGGCGTGCGGCAATGCAAGAAGCGCTTGATAAAAACGAAACCACTTTATCTGGCATGGTGACGTTAATACAAGAGACTGAGAAAGGTAAACAACTAGGTTTTTTGATGTATCTGCCGGTTTACCGTAATAACCAACCACATACAACGCTTAGGGAACGCAGACAGAATATCCTAGGTTGGGTATACGCGCCGTTTCGTATGCATGATTTGATGAACGGCATTATGGGCCCTCATTTCGGTGAGATAGGCAACACGATTGCATTCGATATTTACGATGGCGATACAATTTCAACTGCCAACCTGATGTACGATTTCAATAAACAAACAGGAACAACGGCCGCTAAGCACAAACCAGTTTTCAGCACAATGAAGCAGGTTAATTTTGGTGGTCATCAATGGACAATCGCCATACATTCACTCCCTAGTCTTGAGGCTAAACTTCAATACGAAAATAGTAAATATATTGTACTGGCCGGTGCAATTGTTAGCTCATTGTTGGCTTTTGTCGTCTGGCTGTTGTTAAACGGACGTGAGCGGGCATATGCCAAAGCTGCTGAAATGACTCAGGAATTAACTGCTAGTGAACTTCATACCAGAAGACTTAATCGTGAGCTCAAACTATTAAGTGATTGCAATATGGCGATGCTTAAAGCTACGGATGAACAGCATTTGCTTCGTGAAATTTGCCGGATGATTGTAGAAGAAGGCGGTTACTTAATGGCATGGGTGGGCTATCCAGAACATGATGATGCAAAAAATGTCAAGCCTATAGCTGAAGCTGGTTTTAATGATGGTTATTTACAATCAATAAAAGTCAGCTGGGCAGAAAACGAATATGGTCAAGGACCAACAGGCGCTTGTATCAGAAACGGCCTTACCAATATTAATCATGATTATGTAAACGACCCACGCATGTCGCCATGGCGAGAAAATGCTTTTAAACATGGCTACCAATCCAGCATTTCTATACCTTTGATAAATAGCAAGGGCACTTTTGGTGCACTTACCATCTATTCTTCCCAGCCTTTTGCCTTCTATCATGATGAAGTTAAGCTTTTAGAAGAACTGGCAGGCGACCTCTCTTACGGCATAGAAACCATACGCACCCGTGCTGAACATAAGTTAAGTGAAGATAAAATCGAATTTCTAGCTTACCATGATGAACTTACCAAACTACCTAATAGACTGCAATTACACGATAAATTTATACAATTGAGCAAAACGGCTCAGCAGAATAAAACCCGGATTGGCGTAACCATCGTTGATCTGGACAATTTCAAACATGTGAATGATACACTGGGACACAGTATTGGCGACAAATTACTGATTCAGGTTACAGAAAGATTACTGGCAGACATCAAGGCCAATGACATATTGGGCCGTCATGACAGTGATAAATTCATTCTGCTTTTAAATGACGCATCCGATCTAAACAATTTTGAAGAAAGAATTAAAAATATCGTCAACACCTTTACTCAGCCGTTTGAAGTAGATGGAAATATCATCGATAAAACAGTCAGTGTAGGGGTTAGTATCTTTCCAGACAATGGCAATGAATTAGGTATGTTACTTAAAAAAGCAGACATTGCGATGTATTACGCCAAAGATTACGGTCGGAATACTTACCAGTTTTTTACAGAAAAGATGGATTTAGATACACAACAACAAATGCAATTGCAAGGACAGTTACATAATGCATTAAAAAATCAAGAATTGATGCTTTACTATCAAGCACAAGTCAATATAAGCAACAATAATATCACTGGATTTGAAGCACTGATACGATGGCAGCATCCAGAAAAAGGAATGATTTCTCCAGCAAAATTTATCCCACTCGCAGAGCGCAGCGGTCTTATTATTCCAATTGGAGAATGGGTTCTGAATGAAGCTTGCTGTCAGGCTAAACTTTGGCTGGACAAAGGGTATCCGCTAATTATCGCTGTCAATTTATCCACTATGCAATTCAAACGCGGGAATTTACTTGAAACTATTTCGACAGCGCTTAGAAACTCTGGACTGCCAGCACATCTGCTAGAACTTGAATTGACTGAATCGATACTTATACAAGACGTTGACATTGGAATGGAAACCCTGAGTGAATTGAAAAATCTGGGTATAAAACTATCTATCGATGATTTCGGTACCGGCTATTCCAGCTTGTCATATTTGAAAAAACTGGCCATTGATAAGCTTAAAATCGACCAATCCTTCGTTGCCGACCTGACCATAGATGCAGATGATGATGCGATCGTCAAAACTATCATCCAACTGGGACACTCACTTCAATTAACCGTTATTGCTGAGGGCGTTGAAAACGCTACACAGTTGGCTCAGCTAATAAAGTACGGCTGCGACGAGATGCAGGGTTATTACTACAGCAAGCCCATACCTGCTCACCAGATATGGGCGCTACTTGAACAAAAAGCATCATAGCTCACATAACCCGATTAATAAAAACACTGCAAACAAGGACTCTCCATAGTATTACCCATATGCTGCCTAGTTTAGTCATCAGCCATCGAATTAATTTTATGAATGCTCAAATCAGCTCCGTCGAACTCGTCTTCGGCACCAAGACGAATACCCACGAGCCTTTTAAGTGTGGCGTACACGACAAAACTACCAGTAAGTGCAATCGCAATACCCAACCCGGTACCAATTAATTGCGATATCAAACTCACACCGCCTAACCCGCCTAAAGCTTTAGCACCAAAAATTCCTGCAGCAACACCACCCCATGCACCACACAGCCCGTGCAATGGCCAGACACCTAGCACATCATCTATTTTCCAGCGATTCTGCGTTAAGGTAAATGCAAGCACAAATATAGCACCCGCTATGACACCTGTAAGCAAAGCACCAAGCGGATGCATGATATCCGAACCAGCACATACGGCAACCAAGCCAGCCAATGGTCCGTTATGTACAAAACCAGGGTCATTTTTACCTAGTACCAATGCAGCTAAAGTACCACCGACCAAAGCCATCAGTGAATTAACCGCGACCAGACCGGAAATCGCTTGAACAGATTGTGCTGACATCACATTAAAACCGAACCAGCCTACCGTTAATATCCAGGCACCTAAAGCTAAAAATGGAATATTTGAAGGCGGGTAGGCATGTAAACGTCCATCTTTGCTATAACGGCCTCGACGTGCACCTAGCAGCACTACCGCCACTAGAGCTATCCAGCCGCCCATCGCATGCACTACCACCGAGCCAGCAAAATCTCTGAACGGTGCGCCAAAAGTCAATTTCAACCAATCCTGAATCCCGTAATGCCCACTCCAGGCAATACCCTCAAAGAACGGATACACGAAACCTACCAACACAAAGGTTGCCACCATCTGCGGATTAAATTTAGCTCGCTCGGCAATGCCACCAGAAACAATTGCTGGAATAGCTGCGGCAAAAGTGAGTAAAAAGAAAAACTTGACCAGCTCCACACCATTTTTAGCAGACAAAGCTTCTGCCCCACTGAAAAAACTGATGCCGTGAGCGATACTATAACCGATAAAAAAGTAAGCAATAGTAGACACTGAAAAATCTACCATGATTTTTACCAGCGCATTCGTCTGGTTCTTTTTGCGTACTGTACCAACTTCCAAAAAGGCAAAGCCGGCATGCATTGCCAGCACCATAATGGCGCCTAACAATACAAAAAGCACATCATTCGCTGTCACTAACTCATTCATTTACTGTCACCTCTTGATATTTAAGCTGACGGTTATAAGCAAAGAGTGAGCCAGAATTTAACCTTATGTTTTATATGGGAATTGACTACAAGCATGATTAACTAGCGCACTATAAATGTGCAATGCCAATTACACTGCACTTTTATAGTGCAACTAAACATATAGTGCAGTTAAACAGTGCGATCCTGAGTAGAGTAGAGGAAAGGTAAGAAATAGTGCAGATATTCATCAACATTTTTTTAATAAAAAACGTTGATGAAATTTTAACAATTACAGCAACATGCTACCTGAACCATCCTTAAGCACCATATTTGCAGCATCTGGATTGCCAGACCAGAAATGATAAAATTCTCTCACCACAACCAAAAACAACCTTCTATTCTGCTTGATAGTAAATAATGGCAAGGTGAGATCAACAGCAGTTCTATAGGCCGTGCCACTTTTTTCCGGCGCGCTTCTCAGGCGAATTAAAATAATTTTTGCTAGCTTAACGCGAGTATCCACCAGTGCAAGATCCGCACCCTCCTGACGCAAAGCTTGCGTATAGGCTTTTAACGGCCAGTTTTCCGACGTATCAAACTTCTCGGTTACCAAACTGTCGGTGAGTGATTTTAAAGAAACCAGATTAGGTTTCCATTCAATGGGGTTTATTTCAAAGCCTGAGTTCAAACTTAAAGTAGCAATTGTTTTAATGTCTTTAACCCAAAATGGATAAAATTCACGTGCTGCAGTCAAGCATTGGTGCCAATCATCAGAAGGCGCTGCGTCCATGATACTTTCAACAGCAAGCCGATATTCATTACCATCAAGAGCCAAACCAGCAAGACTTACGCTTAATTTATCCAAAAACGATGATCGCTTGTGTAATAGAGAACTACCCGCCCCTTTCACCTGCAATAATCTCAAATAAGCATTGATTGCTTCTTTTTCGCGAGTTTTATTCATTAATTAGTATTCGATTCAAGAAACTTTGCTAAGCCATACCCAGTAGGTACAGGCTTTCGCTTACAATTGGTCATAAATTATTTTAATTAGTATATCTAATCGCTATCAGCCAGCCGATTATTGTTTTGTATTATATATAAAAATATTACTTAGACTTTTACATAAATCAAAGTCTAAACACTTAGCATTTGGAATATTACTTTATAAATGCCTCGCCAGCTTTTTGGCCGGCATATTTATTTAATAATTAAGACAATCAAACCGTTCGTACACGAAAGTGAATTATGGAAATAGCATTAATACTGATTTTGTTTGCACTGGCATGGTTTTGGATTGATAGTTTGAATAAGCGTGAAAGAGCTATCGCACTAGGCAGTGAACTTGCATCAAGACTCAATTTACAACTGCTTGATGAATCGGTGGTTTGTAGCCGTATATGGCTAGGCCGCAATCGCAAGGGTCATGTGCAATTACTGCGCACTTATGAATTTGATGTAAGTGCCAGCGGTGATGACCGCTTGCATTGCCATTTGATACTGCTAGGTAACCAGCTTAGCTCCTGGCACATACCGCCATACTTACAAGCCGTTAATTAAATATTTGCAAACATGTATATTGGTCGTTTTGCCCCATCACCAACCGGCCCGCTACATTTTGGCTCGCTGGTAACTGCTGTTGCCAGTTACTGTGAAGCCAAAACTCATAATGGAAAATGGCTGCTACGCATGGAAGATCTGGATAAGCCTCGGGAAGTTAAAGGGGCCGCAGACACCATTTTGCGGCAGCTGGATACATTTGGTTTTGAATGGGATGGCAGCGTAGCCTACCAAAGCCAGCGTAGTCACTTATATGCAGATGCACTTGAACTATTGAGCCAACGCCAGTTAATTTACCCTTGCACATGCACCCGAAAAGAAATCGCTGATTCAAGCAGCACTGTAGGTGTTGATGGTGTAATTTACCCCAAGACCTGCCTACAGCGGCCTATTAAACCTAATACACCCGCCGCATGGCGCATAAAAACACCCAATATTAGAATCAGTTTTATTGATGCAATTCAGGGTGAGGTCAGCCAGGATTTAAGCACCGATATTGGTGACTTCATTTTAAAACGTGCCGATGGCTTGTTTGCGTATCAACTGGCTGTGGTAGTTGACGATGCCACACAAGGCATAACACATATAGTACGCGGAGCTGACCTACTGGACTCGACACCACGGCAGATTTATTTACAGCAGTTACTTAATTATCCATTATTGAATTACGCTCACATCCCCCTGGTTCGCAATTTGGCGGGCGAAAAATTAAGCAAACAAACACTAGCCGAGCCTTTAGATTTATCTCGCGCTGCGCACAACCTATATGAAGCCTTTAAATTTTTAGAACAGTCTCCGCCAAAATCCATACAGAACCAAAGCCTTAATGATATCTGGCTTTGGGCAAATACCAACTGGCGATTAGCTAATATCTCGCAAAAAACAAAGCACTCACTTTAAATTACACCTGATCATTAATAAAAAACATATGAAAAATAAATTGTAGTTGATAACCATTCTCATTTGCATTATCATTATCCCAACTTAAACAGAAAGCCTTTTGCTTTTCTCATTTGGATAAATAATGAACAAGACAACAAAAATGAATTTAGCGATTCATTCAGCAATCATTGGATTAAGCTTTGCTACAACCGCTCTGCCGTTATCAGCTGAAACATTGAACCTGAATAAAATCGATGTATCGGCACCTGTTATTAATGACACTCACCCTGTTAAGGGTTACAACGCGAAGAAAAGCACCACTGCAACCAAGACCGACAGCCTGCTTCGTGATGTACCACAATCTATTTCAGTCATCACTCAAGAAGTAATCCAAGACCAATCCATACAAAGCGTAAGCGATGCTGTGCGCTACGTACCCGGAGTTAGCGCGGCACAAGGCGAAGGCAATCGTGATGCCTTAGTATTCAGAGGCAACGCCACTACTGGCGATCTGTTTGTAGATGGTCTCCGTGATGATGTGCAGACATACCGCGATTTTTACAACACAGACCGAATTGAGGTATTAAAAGGCCCTAACGGCATGATCTTTGGCCGCGGTGGCGCAGGCGGTGTAGTTAATCGCGTATCAAAAGAAGCGGGCTGGACGCCTGTAAGCGAATTAATTGCTACGTACGGAGCCTATGACCAGAAACGTATTTCTGCAGATTTTGGCAAAGCCATTAACGACGAAGTTGCGTTTCGCATCAATACTGTTTATGAGAAGTCAGGCTCTTACCGTGACAGTGTTGACCTTGAGCGCTATGGCATTTCCCCGACTTTTACTATTCACCCTTCAGACAGTACTAAAATCGTATTAAGTGCGGAATACTTTGAAGACAAACGCGTAGCAGATCGCGGCGTACCATCTGTCAATGGCACCAACAACAGCACACTCAACAAAAAGCCATACAATATTGGCGACTACTCAACATTCTACGGTAGCGCAAAACTCAGCCCAACCGAAACTGAAACAACGGCCTTTAACGCTTTAATCGATCATGACTTCAACAACGGCATCAATGTAAAAAACCGTACCCGCTACGCCAATTACAACAAGTTTTACCAGAATGTATTTGCAGACAGCGCTGTAGCCAATAATGGCAATTTCACAGTAAGAGGCTATGCAGAATATACCGATAGGGAAAACCTCATCAACCAGACAGATTTAACATACACGGCCCATTGGGGAGAAATTGAACATAAGCTACTAGCAGGGCTGGAACTGGCAACACAGGATACTGACAGCTCACGCCTGACAGCATTCTTTAACAACAATTTCACCACCACCGGCACACAGGTGACATTAAATGCAAATAGCGCATCTGAAATCGGTAACACCGCTGTAAGTTTCAGAAAGAATCTAATCAACAGCAATAATTCATACCGCGATAACAAATCTACGGTAAATGTAATCGGCTTATATGCGCAGGACCAGATCATCTTGTCACCGCAATGGCAAGCCATCGTAGGCCTGAGACATGATAAATTTGATACGGATTTTGATGGCGTGAGAAGTAACGGCAGCGGAGGCACTATCGCTGAAAGCTTCAATGTTACAGATAACTTACTGTCGCCACGTGCCGGCCTGATCTATAAACCGATTGAGCCTGTATCCATCTATACAAACTACAGTGTTTCATATGTACCAAGAGCGGGCGATCAGCTAACCTCGTTAACCGTGACTAACAAGTCGTTTGATCCGGAAAAATTCATCAACTATGAAATCGGCACAAAATGGGACATTAACCCCAACCTTGCATTCACAGCCACCGTTTACAAACTAATACGTAAAAACGTACAGGTAACCGACCCCAACAACTCAGCGCTACAAATACTTGTGGATGGTCAGCAAACAAAAGGACTGGAGCTTGGCATCAACGGCAACATCACCGACAAATGGAGTATGTTTGGCGGAGTCGCATTTCAGGACGGGGAAATCACCAAACAACAAGGCTCCGGCACAGGAGCCGTACTTAAAGGCGCTGATTTAGCCCAAACTCCAGACCGCACATTATCGCTATGGAACCGTTACAACATTAACGAAACATGGGGAGTAGCATTAGGCGTAATCAGCACCAGTGAACGTTATGCCGCCTTGCCAACGGCGACGCAAAGCACATTATTACCTGGCTACACACGCTATGATGCCGCAGTATTTGGCAAGCTCAGTGATAAAGTAAAACTGCAAATAAACGTTGAAAACATCACTAACAAGGAATATGCCTTGTATGCACATAACAACCAGAACATAACGCCCGGATCCCCAATTACCGGCCGGGCAACTTTGATTTATAACTTCTAAATTAAAGTATAAGTAAGCAAAAGCCCTTGCTGAGTTGCAAGGGCTTTTTTATAACATCACACCATACAACCATTCCATTTTGCAAAGTTTAAAACAACATGGCTATGTTAAAATTCGCACATGACTAAAGTTACTGATTCACTACACCGTTTTATTTTTGAAAACACACCGGTTCGCGGCAATATCGTTGACCTGACCAATACGTTCCAGCTCGCGCTGAATAAACAACACCTGCCTGCCGGATTAAAGCGCGCGCTCGGAGAGCTAATGGCCGCAAGCGCCCTGCTTACCGCTACGCTAAAAATGAATGGTTCATTAGTGCTGCAGATTCAGGGAAAAGGATTACTGAAGTTATTGGTTGTGGAATGTAATTCCGACTTTGGCATACGTGCTACCGCAAAATGGAAAGGTGATATTCGCGACGATCAAACCCTATTTGACCTGATTGAACATGGTCAGTTTGTGATCACACTGGACCCTAAGGATGGCGGACAGACTTATCAAGGTATCGTGCCGATAGAAGGCAATGACATCAGCACCATACTTGAAAACTACATGCTGCGCTCCGAGCAGATCGATACCAAAATCTGGTTGTGTTGCGATGGCAATTCAGCGGCAGGCATGCTGCTGCAAAAATTACCGGACACCATGAATCAGGTAATAAACAGTCAGGAAGCTATCGAGCATGACTTGGATGCCTGGAACCGCGTAGGTCATCTGGCGGACACTATTACTGATGATGAGTTACTGCATCTACCAACCGAAACATTGATTCACCGCCTGTTTCATGAAGAAGATGTGCGTCTGTTTGAAGCCAGTAACACAAAATTCTTCTGTAGTTGTTCACGGGCAAGCGTTGCCAACATGTTGCGCATGCTGGGCAATGAAGAAATTACTAGCGTGCTTGAAGAGCAAGGCAAAATTGAAGTGAACTGTGATTTTTGCAATACTCACTACCAGTTTGATAAGGTAGATGCAGCGCAGATAATGGCCAGCGACCTTACTGCACAAAGCAGCAAAAAAATACACTAGACCCCGGACGGGTATTACCTGCACAGTTGAGGCAAATACTCGGCTGCCACGTTGGTTTTATTAACACCCATCACCGTCATTTTCTCGGGAGCTTTTGCATTACCGCAAACCCACGTCACCGGTACGATCTGAGACTCTTCAATCACAGCGGGACGCATGGAAAGAATTTTCCCCTTGATTTGCGGATGCGCTTTATTGCCAAATGTCATATGGATTGCGCCGTCCTGCACTTCAACATCACTCACAAAGTTGCTAACAATTTTATCGTGACCAGGCAGGCCTGCCGCTGCGTTATCTGTCAGCAAAGTTTTGGAGAGTGTCCAGTTGGCAGCAATTGGCGCTTTTGCAATATCAGCCAGCGGCATCGCCGCTACAATCTGCTCTTTAACAATGCGCCCCAAGCTGGAAGGGATAGCGATCATTGCCAAAATCGCAATAATCGTTACCACCACCATCATTTCTACAGCCGTGAATCCAGACATACTTTTTTTAAAACAGACATAAAGCGGCTTTGATAAACAAGTCATATGGAACTCACTCTTTCTGCAAAGATAAACTTACAAGGCTTGGCGCATACGTTCAAATAAGCAAACCGCTGCTGCTGCACCTGCGTTAAGCGATTCAACTGACGATTCCGCCATCGGGATGGTAATCGCTTTGGTGGCGGCAGCAATGGTTTGCTTGCGCAAACCTGCACCCTCATTGCCAATAACAAAAGCTGTTGGCTGGGTTAAATCCTGCATGTAGAGAGATTCGCCGTGCATGGCCGTAGCATAACTCGACCCATGAAAATTCTGTAACTCCGCAATCAAATCAGCACGTTCAACAATCGGCAACACAAACTGCGCTCCCTGCCCGCCGCGCAAGGCTTTGGGTGACCAGGCATCGGTGCAGCTGGTACTTAAATAAGCCACATCCACACCCGCCGCAGCTGCGGTACGCAATATGCTACCAATATTACCGGGGTCTTGAATATCTTCCAGCATCAGTGCAAATTGCGGCGATGCCGAAACTGGCAATTGCGGAATCTTTACCAGCGCCAATATACCGGTAGCACTGGCAACCGGCGTCAGTTCGGCAAACATCAATGTCGGCAGCATAACGGTAGAAACATCTACCAGTTCCTGAATCAGGCCGGTAGCCTCTACCGTGCTTTTACCTTCAGGAATAATCACCACGTCTGGTAAACCATAGGCTGCCATGTAAGACTCAATCAAATGTACGCCGTCCAATAAAGTCTTACCCTCGCTACGCCGCTCACGGGCATTATCGGCAAACTTTTTAAGCTGCTTGAAAATCGGGTTGTCGCGTGAAGTGATGTGCTTAAAAGACATATAACAATGGTGATAATTAAAAACGACAGTTTAACCGAAACAGTAATAAATAATCACAACTGTTAAGCCTGTGGCGTTTAGCTTGATGCAGATATAATGTCGGCATGGCTAAAAAAATATCTATAGAACGTATTCTGCACAATCAGGGCTTTGGCTCGCGCAAGCTGTGCCGCATTTTAATCATCAATGAAGAAGTCACTGTCAACGGTGAGCTTTGCGATGACCCGGACGCGACATTCGACACTGACGACTTGAGTTACACGGTTAAAGGCGAGGCGTGGATTTACCACGAAAAATCCTACCTGATGCTGCACAAGCCGGCCAATTACGAATGTTCGCATAAAACCCAGCACCACCCCACCATTTACAGCCTGCTACCGCACCCGCTGGTGGAGCGGGACGTGCAGTGCATAGGCCGGCTGGATGAAGATACTACCGGATTAATCCTGATTTCAGATGATGGCCAATTCATTCACAAAATGAGCTCACCGAAGTGGAAAGTGCCTAAAGTATATGAAGTTACCTGCAAGCACCCGGTGAGCGATGAGCAAATCGCACACATACTGAAGGGCGTGCAGCTCATAGACGAAGATGCGCCGATTGCAGCGCTCTCCTGTGAAAGAATCAGTGACCATGTCATCCACATGACGCTGGCCGAAGGTAAATACCATCAGGTAAAGCGTATGGTGGCCGCAATCAGCAACCGGGTTGAAGGCCTGAAACGCATCCAGATCGGTCAATTGAAACTGCCGGATGACTTGAAGGTTGGCGAATGGCGCTGGCTATCCGAAACTGATTTACAGAATCTGAAGCCGGTCGAGAACTAGTCGCTGCTTCGCATAGTCGTACCGTGAAGCCAAATCAACTATTCAACCAGAGCTAGCCATAATGACGATACGAAACCCGCTGATAATTCTATTTACGCTAATGCTGGCATCCTGCATGGGGGTGCCTGATAACGTTAAAGTAGTCGACAACATCAATGCGAATGAATATCTGGGAACCTGGTATGAAATCGCCCGCCTAGACCACAGCTTTGAGCGCGGCTTGCAGAATGTGACGGCAACTTACAGCCTGCGTGAAGATGGCGGCATCAAGGTGATTAACCGCGGATATAACCCTGAAACCAAGAAATGGAAAGAAGCCGAAGGCAAGGCTTATTTTATAGACCAGCCCCATGCCGATGGCAGCCACACCGGCAAGCTGAAAGTATCATTCTTTGGGCCATTTTACGGCGCATACAATATCATTGAACTGGATAAACCTTACTACAACTACGTGATGCTGTGCGGGCCAGACAAATCCTATTTCTGGATATTGTCACGGACACCGCAATTGCCCTACCCGATCAAGCAGCATTTAATTGCCAAAGCCAAGGAACTTGGCTTTGCTACCGACAAACTGATCTACGTACCTCAGTCATCAGAGGTGATTAATTACGATGCTGGACGGCATGTGGTACATTAATAATTAAACTCATATATTTATGAGTTATACATCTAAATCGGTATCTATTTCCTCATGAAGCCCTATGAAAATCCGATCTTCACCTTGAATGCTCGTGGCAATGTAATGCTTGAAGTCATGCGCGACTATTTTGAACTCTCGCCTACAGTGATGCACCGCGAAATTCAAGGATTACATCTCGCTACGCAAGAAGCACTTCAGTCGAAAGGAATCACCTATTCGCAACTCAAGTCTGGATTGATACCTATCGCTGATCGTAACGAAGCAGCTTTCATCTTTGATTCCCAATGTATTGACTCATCATGGTATGGCCTTGAGGTTGCCAAAGCCACTATTCCACTTCACGACAAGCGATCAACTCAGAGCGTGCTTTGCGGCGATCTGATCGGCAAAGATCAGCACCTCATCTTCAACATACTGCAAGAGTCCTTAGTCTTGGCACGCTCATTCACATTCGTGCACGGCACAGCCCTTTATTGCGTCTATGTCAACAACCTCTCCGACGCTGCTCTTGAGACTTTTCATCAGACTCTATGTAAGTTTCCGCCATACGTTGGTTTCATCCCCACTACCTTTGCATCGCGCGCCAAAACCTACCTGTCGTCGATATTAGTGAACTCATACCTTAAACACGGAAATACCATAATCATGGGACACGAAGACGATCGCCCCAACAAAGAAGACGTAAACCTCATCGGCTACCCTTTTGAAGATTTCGGTTACCGAATCGTGAGCTTACAGTCGTCATACTTCGACCTGTTTCTCAACTACAAAATTGAACGTCCCGTGTTTTCTGGCTTTAAAGTAGACACCGAAATGTCATTGAACGCCGTTACTTCAGACGTCCTGCCGATTGATGATTTCACGGTAGAGCTTGACGAGGCGAAGCATGGCTACCTCAAGTCGGAAAAGCTCGGAAAACTCGGAAAGGCTGGGATTATAGACATCAGCCGCATTGACCTCGCCAAACTAATCCGCGAAAAGGTCGATGCCAGCTACATCTACAATATGGCATACCTTGCCGATCATGGTGTCATCAAATTCAACGTTATGCTTGAGATTCCAAGAATTAATGTTGGCTACCCAACGAAGGTTCTGGTTGCACTTGAGTATCAGCCTGCGACAAAGAATCTACGAGTCATAACACTGTACTGAACTATATGAGGTGGCATAACCTTTCGGCCAACTGAACTGCAAGCCATTTACGCCAACAACTGACTAACTAAACCAGTAGATAAATTACGAATACTTACGCTTTTTACCTTCCACCCGCCTTGACCTAACCGTACGTTCCAATGCTTCACCGCGCACGGTAGTAACTGGCTTGTTTGAAAGCGGCTGCCAAGCCGGTATCAGGCAGTACTTGCCGGCACCTATCAGGTCAGGCCGCCCCATGCGAATCAAAGCCTCGCGCAGCATTGGCCAGTTATTCGGGTCATGGTAACGAATAAATGCCTTGTGCAGTTTGCGCACATTGCCAGCCTTGGGAATAGGCACATTCTCAGAATCCGCCGTGACTTTACGTAATGGGTTTTTGCCCGAATGATACATGGCAGTCGCCATCGCCATCGGCGTAGGCGTAAAGGTCTGCACCTGATCCAGCTTGAAGTCGTACTTTTTCAGCCATAGCGCCAGGTTAAGCATATCTTCATCGGTGGTACCCGGGTGCGCCGCAATAAAATACGGAATCAGATACTGCTTCTTGCCAGCCTCGGCACTGAATTTCTCGAACATGGCTTTGAATTCGTCATAAGCATCCATGCCCGGCTTCATCATCTTGCTTAAAACGTTTTCTTCACTGTGTTCCGGCGCAATTTTCAGGTAGCCGCCTACATGGTGCTGCACCAGTTCTTTGACATATTCCGGCGATTTCACCGCAAGGTCATAACGCACACCGCTACCGATAAGGATTTTCTTCACGCCTTTAATAGCGCGCGCTTTGCGGTAAAGCTGAATCAGCGCACTGTGGTCGGTTTGCAGGTTCTCGCAGATGCCGGGGTAAACGCAGCTCAGTTTGCGGCAGTTCTTTTCAATGGATTCGCTCTTGCAGGCAATGCGGTACATATTGGCGGTGGGGCCGCCCAGGTCGGAAATCACGCCGGTGAAACCATCGACCTTGTCGCGGATTTCTTCCACCTCTTTCAGAATAGATGCTTCGGAACGGCTCTGGATAATACGGCCTTCATGCTCGGTAATGCTGCAGAAAGTACAACCGCCAAAACAGCCGCGCATGATGTTGACGCTGAAACGGATCATCTCCCAAGCGGGAATCTTGGCATTTTTGTAAGCCGGGTGCGGTTTGCGGGCATACGGCATGTCGTACACGTAATCCATCTCTTTAGTAGTGAGCGGAATCGGCGGCGGGTTCAGCCATACTTCGCGGTCAGCGTGGCGCTGCACCAGTGCACGCGCATTGCCGGGGTTGGCTTCCAGATGCAGCACACGTGAAGCATGTGCATACAGTACCGGGTCATTGGCAACCTCTTCATACGATGGCAGGCGCACGACTTGTTTAGTACGGTCAGCCTTGGGTTTACGTACGATTTCAATCGCTTTGGCACCATCAGGCAAATCTGTTTTCGGTTTGCTGTCATCGGTCGCACAGCTGGCATCCGCTTTACCCATTTTCATTTCGTACGGGTCAACATGTTTTTCTACTGCGCCCGGGCGATCCAGCTTAGTGCTTTCTATTTCGCTCCAGCCTTCCGGGATGCGTTTACGCAAGAAAGCCGTGCCGCGAATATCTTGAATATCGGCTACTTTTTCACCTTTGGCGATACGCTGCGTCAGCTCTACCAGCGCACGCTCGGCGTTACCATACAGCAGAATATCGGCTTTGGAATCCACCAGAATGCTGCGGCGCACCTTGTCTGACCAGTAATCATAATGCGCAATACGGCGCAGGCTGGCTTCAATACTGCCTATCACCAGAGGCACATCGGAATACGCCTCACGGCAGCGCTGGCTGTATACCAGCACGGCACGATCCGGGCGTTTGTTTGCTGCGGCATCCGGCGTGTAGGCATCATCGCTGCGGATTTTTCTATCCGCGGTGTAGCGGTTCACCATACTATCCATATTGCCGGCGGTCACGCCGAAATACAGGTTAGGTTTACCCAATGCCTTGAAAGCATTGGCATTCTGCCAATCCGGTTGTGCAATAATCCCTACTCGGAAGCCCTGTGCTTCCAGCAGGCGGCCAACCAGCGCCATGCCAAAACTGGGGTGGTCGATATAGGCATCACCGGTTACCAGTATGATGTCGCAACTATCCCAACCCAGCGCATCCATCTCGGCGCGAGACATAGGCAAAACCGGCGCAGGCCCAAACCGCTTCGCCCAGTATGGGCGATAGCTTTGAATGGGTTTAGCTAACATTGTTGAGTATTGTTCCAAAGGGTACGCGACAATCTGTAGAAAAGCGCGCATTTTACGCGCTAATTGTATGATTAAAAAGCTTTTTTACTAAATCTTTACATATTTTCAACCCCATTTTTAATAAGGGTATGCATTATCACTTCATCACAAACGCAAAAAAGAATTAATAAAGAGTAGCCTAATAAGGCTCTATGAGTCAAAAGCACGCTTTAGCCGCTGTATACCAGTGGTAAGTTCATTGGTATTAAGACTACCGAATCCAAGTCTGATAGCATTAATATCGTGATGGGGCTCGGAAAATAATGACGCTGGCAAGATTTTCACCTTTTCAAGTAATGCATTTTGGACTAACTTGTTAATTTGAATGCCGTCATTAAGGCGTAGCCAAATGGCCAAACCTCCATTGGGAGAATCAAAATTCACAAACTCACCCAATTCATTTCTAAGTAAATCTATTAATACATTTCGGCGCTCATTGTAGACCTTTAAAGTTCTACGAATGTGGCGCTTGATTTCACCTGATTCCATTAATGCAGCAACTGCGAGTTCAGTCACAGAGTTTCCTTGTCTGTCTATCAGCATGACTTCGGATGCGCATTGATTAATGATTTCTTTGGATGCGATCAGGTAGCCAACGCGCAGGCCAGGTGCCAACACTTTAGAAAGTGAACCTACATAGATTACCCTGCCCCTATGGTTTGTGCTGGCAAGCGGAAATACCGGGTGGTGATGAAAATGGAACTCGTGGTCGTAGTCATCTTCAACAATCACAAAATCGTATTGTTCGGCTAGCATCAACAGTTTCAATCTGCGTTCTGCAGTCATCATGACTGTGGTCGGAAACTGATGGTGCGGCGTGACGTATATCGCACTGATCGGATATTGTTTGCATAAGGCTTCAAGTTCATTGACATTAATGCCATGTTGATCCAAGCCCACAGTAAGGATCTTTGCGCCGCATGATCGAAACGCTTCACGTGCTGGCGGATAACTAAGATTTTCAACAACAACATATTCATCAGTTTTTGCCAAAATGCGTGCGGCTAGAAATATCCCCATTTGGCTACCACGTGCGATACAAATATTATCGACGTCTACACTAAGCCCCCGTTCCATATTCAGCATTTCAGCGATGGCGTGGCGTAAGTTCAGCATTCCCTTAGGGTCGCCATAGCCGAGTTTATTGCTTCTTATTGGTTCTATCAGTGCGTGTCGAAACGCTTTGGAAATTGTCTCGAACGGAATAAGACGTGTATCCGGAATACCATCATTAAAGTCTATAAGATGGGTAACATTTTCCGCCTCAATCGTTGAAGCATATTTTGCGAGTACTGGAATCGGAGTCTCGGTTACATCTTGCTTTAAGTCTATATTGCTTTGCTTGGGTGAAGAGAAGTGCGGAAGATTGGCCGAAACAAAAGTACCACGTCGATTTTCTGTAGTAAGCCATCCTTGGGCAATCAATTCATCGTATGCCAGCACGATAGTTTTTCTATTCACTTTCAGGCTCTCGGCAAGTTCTCGACTACCTGGCATGGCAGCGGACGGCACTAACCGTCCGCGTTGGATTTCATCAATGATTTGTTGTGCAATTTGCAAATAGACCACCACGCCAGAAGATTTGGTGATGTGCAGGTTGAGATCCCATGAACGTAACATTTATATTGCTCCCATAATTTCTGGATTACTTATCATTATTATCTCACTTAAATTCACTGGACCAGTGGAATAGTTAAATCTGGACGCCTGAGATGTAATTACACTCTGTTACATTTCTGTAACGATTTGTTGTATGCAGTAATCCATTACTCATTAATGGTTGATGCTACTCGCACAACACCATGATTCATCCTTAAAACTGTTGAAGATAAACAAAGGAATTTTATGTCACCACCACTTGATGCTCAACTAATGGACATGCGCAGTCATGCATTAAAGTTAGAACGGGAAGTTAAAAATGTCATCGTTGGTCAAGATAAAGCCATTCGCCTGATGAATATTGCTATTTTTGCACGCGGACACGTGCTGCTTGATGGCGGTGTAGGTGTAGGTAAAACCACCTTACTGCAATCAATCGCGCGCGGCATTGGCGGTGCTTACGAGCGTATTGAAGGCACAGTTGACTTAATGCCAAATGATTTGATTTATCATACTTTTCTGGGTCCGGATGGTCGCCCGCAGATTGATGAAGGCCCTTTGTTACGTGCTGGTGAAAACTTATCAGTGTTCTTTTTTAATGAAATCAACCGCGCTCGACCACAAGTGCATGCACTCATGCTGCGCGTGATGGCAGAACGTCATTTAAGTGCGTTCAAAAAAGAATATCGTATGCCACACATGATTGTGTTTGCTGACCGTAACCAGGTTGAAAAAAATGAGACGTTTGAAATCCCTTCAGCGGCACGTGACCGTTTTATGATGGAAATTCCGATTGAAATTCCAACTGATCGTGAGTTAAAGAAGTCTCTGGTTTTTAATACTAAATTCCAACACGCAGAAAAACTCACGCAGCAAGTTGAAAGCGGAATTTTACAGTTCGATCAACTGAATGCTTTTTCTGACCTTTTGCAGAACCACATCAAATCAAGTGACGTATTAGAAGAATATGCCCTGGATCTGTGGGATGCGACGCAGCACCCTGAGAAATTTGGCGTCACCATGGAAAGCGTCGATGTGTCACGCGTAATTCAAACCGGTGCTAGTCCACGCGGTATGGGCATGCTGCTTAAAGCTGCGCGTGTAAATGCCTGGCTCAATGGACGCGACAGTATGTTCCCAGAGGATATTCATGCGGTATTCCATGAAGTTATTTCGCATCGTCTGGTATTTAACTCAATGTATGAAAACCGTAGAACAGCATTGGCAAGAGAGCTTACGGCCAATATTATGAGTACAGTTGCTGTGCCAAGCCAAGTCTTTAGCAAAGCTGCTTAAGACTATTTGATCTATCAATATAAGGCTAATGATGAGTTTATCTATACGCACAGCTACTGATCCGTCTTATGCAAAACCTTTTGAGTACGTTATTTCCTGGAAGTCCGCGAGCATACAGTTAGGTGATCATCGCGGCACCCAGCGTGGTCTTGGACTGGAGTATCGCGGCAACGTGAACTTGGTCGATTACCCTGATGCGAGGCGTATGGATATTCGGCAAACGTTGCGCGACCCGTTTGAACAAGTGCAGGTACGTCAGTTTAATCAGGATAGTACGACGCCGATTTATGCGGTGTGTGATTTATCTAGTTCCATGCAGTTCAAGGGTCGCCAGCGTAAGCTGGATAAGGCCATTGAAATTGCAACAGCAGTCGCAAATTCTGCTTACCAAACGGGCGATTTATTCAGCTTTATCGGTTACAACAGCCATGTGCTGGAAGACTACACTTTGCCGTTAAGTCGCAACTTGCATCAATCAAAGGAAGCTATTGCGCAGTTGCATGACTATCATCAAATGCGTGTTGGTGTAGAAGGTGTGGAAGATGTGCCGAATTTTCTGGGCCAAAGCCGGGGGCTGATATTCTGGATTTCAGACTTTCATATGCCACTGAGTTTGATTGAGAAAACGCTCACCGCGATGTCTGCGCATCAGGTCATTCCAATTGTGCTTTGGGACGATGAGGAATACAAAAAATTACCCAAATTTGGCTTCGGCACCATGATAGACCCTGAAACTGGCCTGAATCGCACCTTGTTTTTCAGGTATGAAGTCAGGGCAAAATTTATTGCAGCATTCAATGCGCGCAGACATGCGCTGGAAGCTTTGTTTTTGAAGTTCGATTGTCCAGCGCTTTTTATGCACGGTGATTACAAGCCAGAAACCATGACACACTATTTTGAACAAAATATGAATCTATGAAAAAACCTATTTTAAGAATTACTGCACCCAAGTATTGGTTGCTAAGTTTACTGTCAGCCTGTCTGGTCATGAATGCAACTACCGCCTTAGCAAACGATACTGTCACTACCCCAGCGGCTGAACCAAAAATATTGTCAGTGACCAACCCTGGCTCAAGTTACGGCGTGCATATCGGCGATAAGTTAAGCCGTAAAGTGGTACTGGAAGTCCCTGTCCCTTACCAGATAACTAGCAGCGCCTTTCCTAAAAAGGGAACCAAGAACAATGGAGTTGAGTTAGTAGATGTTCATGTAGAGACCGAACAGAAAAAAACTGGCATGTTATACACAGTTAATCTGAGCTATCAAACGTTTACTGATGCTGCTACACCCAAGGTCATGCACTTGCCTGCAGTGAAGTTCGCAGTATCGGTCGGGACTAATGCTGGTGATAAACCCAGGACAATTGAGGTGCCGGCATGGGGTTTCTGGTTTTCACCTTTAGTGACTGGCAGCATCGACATTGCTCAAAAAAATATGCAGCCTGAAATTAAGCCGCCTCTGGTTGATATTCAAACTCATCAAACTCGATTCGCTGTGTTTTTGAGTGCGCTTGCCATCAGTCTAATGGCCTTGCTTTATATGAATGCAGATGGCCAGTGGCTACCGTTTATGGGTGGCGCGTTTGCAAGAGCGCACAGGCAATTAAAACGCCTGGCTAAATCATCGGCGGCTAAAACCAGCGCTGAAGAAAAGCAAGCCCTTGTTTATATTCATCAAGCTTTTAATCAACACTACGGTGCTAATATTTTTGCCCGCGATATTGAACATTTCGTCACGATGCGTCCAAGTTTTAGAAAAATGCAAGCCGAAATAGAACAGTTTTTCAATCATTCCAATCAATCCCTATATGCAACGGATACTCGCGATAGCAAGCAAGTGATTTCAGATCTAGTGCAATTAAGCAAACAATTGCGTGATTGTGAGCGAGGCGTTTAATGGAAATTCTAAACCCCTGGGCTTTTGCGCTGTTGCCTATTGCATTGCTGCCATTCTGGCTAAAAGGTCATCAAGGCAAGATGTATACCTGGCTGGAAATGCTGCCGGAAGATGAACTATCTGACCGCTTGAATTTAGCAGTCAAGATCATCACCTCACTATTGCTGGCAAGCATTGTTATTGCGTTGGCATCACCTCGTGGTCATGATGAAATAATACAGCGCACAGGTAAAGGCGCCCAAACCGTCATGGTGATCGATCGCAGTGTGAGCATGGATCACCCTTTCGCAGGCGATTCTTCAGGTCACGCAGCAGAAATAAAATCTGCAGCAGCACGACGCATCATTACGCAGTTTATCGATTCACGTCCGGCAGACATGATGGGCGTAGTAGGTTTTACAAACTCGGCTTTGTATGGCATCAAGATTACAACTAACCGGGATGCAATTCATGCGGCAATTCTTGCAGCTACCAGCCCGTCACTCAATCAAACCAACATCGGCGCAGGCTTGACTGAAGCTGTTGGTTTGTTCGATAAAATTCAGAGTTCAGGCTCTAGGGCAGTTATTCTGTTGTCCGACGGCGCCGGAAAACTAAGCCCGCGTGTGAAGTTTTTATTAAGTGAGCGCTTAAAAATCCGCGGTTTAAGTATCTACTGGATTATGTTGCGTGAACCAGGCGAACCCAGCATTTTCTCTAACGATGAATATGAAGAAGAGCGTGTGCCAAATTCAATTGTGCTGCATAAGTACTTCCAGTCATTAGGGCTGAAATACAAAGCCTACGAAGCAGATAATCCAGAGACGCTTCAATCGGCGATCAGTGATATTGATTCTCGTGAAAAGAAAAACATTAAATACACCGAAACAATCGCAGGCTATGACTATTCAAGGGTATTCATCATCATTGCATTGGTATTGGGTTTGTTTATTTTAGTGATCAAGAATTTGAGGGTGCATGAATGAAAAACAGAATAAACCGCAAGAATCAAATGTTTGGTTTGATATTGCTTGCAAGCTTATCGGGCGCCGCCTATGAAGGCTATCAAATCAATAAAATCGGTAAAGTGAATCATGCATTACTGTCGGGAGAAGTAGTGAATGATGAGAGCTATCCATTTCATAAAAAATTCGCAGATGCATACCAGCAAGGAAAAACCGGCAATTTTAAGCATGCTGTTCAAGGCTTTGGACAATTGCTTGAGCCGCCAAAAATGCAAGAGGAAAATGCATTCCAAGTCACACCAGAGTTAAAGTCGCAAATTCATTTTAATATTGCTAACAATCTTTTTCATTCAGGCTTACAAAGATTAGTAGCTGAGGATGGTGCAATTCAAGAAGAAGCAAAGTTCGATTATTTGCAGGCTAAAGCTTCCTATGAGCAAGCTTTAAAGCTAAATCCTGAAGCACGCGCTGCTAAATTTAACTTAAGTTTGCTGCTATCAGTCATTCCCGGAAACATAAAAACCGTAGCACAAGACCCTTCAGGAATGGAAATTAGTAACTTGCCACAAGGTTTGCCATGAAAAAAATCATTACCACGTTAAAAGAGAATTACGAAACAGCGCTTCTGGTGATGGCGTCACTGTTTTTGTTGCTCGCTTTGATCAAGCCGCAGATTCAACTCAAGCAAGAAGTGCATAACTATTTGTTGGTTGCTGATATATCGCAAAGTATGAATGCGGAAGATATGAAGGTAGGCAACAATACCGTGAGCCGTCTGGTTTACACACAACATCTTATGAAAGAAGTCGTCAAAACGTCACCTTGTGGCACTTATGTGAGCGTGGGCGTGTTTGCTGCTGAAAACGTTGCATTATTGTTTATGCCATTAGAAGTTTGTGCGAATTTCGATATCATTACCGATTCGATTGACCACCTGGAGTGGCGCATGGCTTGGAGCGGCAATAGTCGCATGACGTTCGGCATAAAAGCTGCTGAGGCTACATTTGAGTATCTGAATATACCAGCACAAATGCTATTTTTTACAGATGGCGACGAAGCGCCTAAAGCGAACGGTATTAACAAATTAGATATAAGCAATGTTCGCATTGGTAAAAATGTTATTTTTGTTGGGGTTGGCGGTCATGAAGCTGTGCCAATTAAACGCTTTAATGCTAATAATAAGTTTGTGGGCTATTGGGGTACTGATGCGGCAGCTGAAAGCGCTGGTGGTGGCATTATGTATAACGATGCAAGCAAGGATGACCCGGATCCTCCCGTTGCCTATGCAGAATTTGACCGCTTCTTATCCAAATTAGATGTTGAGCACCTTAAAGATATGGCGAACGAAATCAAAGGCCAATATATAGAAGCAGCAGACAAACCGGAATTTTATGATTTTGTGCAGTCACAAACGCCTGCTGCAAAATTTGTAACGGCATATTCTGTGCGTTGGATATTTTTGATGATTGCAGCAATTTTGGTACTAGCAACTTACATACCTGATTTACTTTCATATCGTTTTGATAAACGCTTATTTAAGCGGAAGACATAATTTGTTCTCAAGGGCTTACATTACGAATGTAAGCCCTTGATTAAGTGTATTGAATACCTTCTGTAATAGTGAAATTAATAAAGTTTTAGCTTCCCAGTAACCAGCCCTATCGTCTCGGGCACACCCGATAAAATCTCCACATTACTTATTCAAAGCAGCTCTATGCCAAAACGACGTACCACCATAGCAAACACGCCAAAGCAAACCATTGTAATAACGATGCATACTAACAATGTTGGCCAGAACCCAATCCTTGGAAGAAGTGGCGGGAATGCCAAAAACATAGGCAGTGTTGGAATCACATACCAAAACGTATAATACGCATGATTGGCTATTTTACTAACCGGCTGCTGCTCGATATAAAGCCATATCAGGGTCAGCACCGTTACCAGCGGCAAGGCGGCAATCAAGCCACCAAGTTTGTCGCTACGCTTTGCCAGTTCTGACACCAGCACCACAACACCGGCAGTAACAAGATATTTAACAATTAGGTATTGCATGGCTGTTCCTGTTCTATATTAAAGATAATCTCAATGCCCACTGTGTTCACCATGGCCATTCGGTTTACGCACCTGAACCTCTACAGCCGGCGCTTCATCTTTCACTGGCGGTCGTTTTACTTCCGGCACTTTATCAGTGCCATCGTATTCTCTGGCAACCGTACCTTTGGGGTGCTGATACGCCCCGGGGTCTTTGTAATTGTTACGTGCCAACCCATCACGTACTTTTAATGTAGTGAACATGCCACCCATTTCAATAGCGCCATACTGGCCGGTACCCATCATCATCGGCAGGGTATTTTCCGGCAGCGGCATATCCATCATGGCAGCCATATCAGTCATTTCCGACATGCCGGTTTCACCCATGCTCATGTAATCCGGCACCAGGTTTCTGACTTTTTCAACCAGATCATCCTGATTAACACCGAGTAAGGTTGGCACTTCATGCCCCATGGCATTCATGGTGTGATGGCTTTTATGGCAATGCAAAGCCCAATCCCCCGGCTCATCTGCCACAAACTCAAGTGCGCGCATCTGCCCTACTGCAATATCTGTCGTCACTTCCGGCCATCTTGCGCTTGGCGGCACCCAGCCGCCATCAGTGCCTGTAACCTGAAATTCATGGCCATGCAGATGAATCGGATGATTTGTCATCGTCAGGTTACCCACGCGAATCCGCACACGGTCATTCTTGCGTACGACCAATGGGTCTATCCCCGGGAAAACCCGGCTATTAAAAGTCCATAAATTGAAATTAAGCATGGTATTAGTCTTGGGTTTGTAGCTGCCCGGTTCAATATCATAGGCGTTGAGCAGAAACACAAAATCACGGTCTACCGGCATGAATTTCTGGTCTTTAAAATGCGTGATCCAGCTGCCCATCAGTCCCATTGCCATCTGCGTCATTTCATCCGCATGCGGATGGTACATAAACGTGCCGGGACGCTTGGCAATAAACTCATACACAAAAGTCTTACCGGGCATAATAGCCGGTTGGGTCAAACCGCTTACGCCATCCATGCCGTTGGGCAGACGCTGGCCATGCCAGTGCACGCTAGTCTTTTCCGGCAGCCGGTTGGTCACAAAAATACGCACACGGTCACCCTCAACCACCTCAATTGTTGGCCCGGGGCTTTGTCCGTTATAACCCCACAAATGCGCTTTCATACCCGGCGCAATTTCACGCACCACCGGCTCTGCCACCAGATGAAACTCTTTAACACCGTTTTTCATACGCCAGGGCAGGCTCCAGCCATTCAGCGTCACCACCGGGTTATAAGGCCTGCCGGTATCAGGGTGAAGTGGCAGTTGCGTATTCGCAGTCTCGGCAGTCACAATTTCTGGCAACGCAGCCAGTGCCACTTTGCTCACCGAACTTAGAGCGATGCCTGCACCTGCGGCACCGGCAAGTTTAAAAAAATCTCGCCTATTTAATTTTGGATCATCCATTATTTTTTTCCTTCCAGCGAATCTAAATCGCCAATACGCGTCATCTGCAGCTCGGTATCCGCCAGCCAGAATTCATTGAGTTTTTCTATATAGGTTTTCACGCTGGCCACCTGCGCACGCGCATCGGCAAACAATTCAAACGGGCTGACCAGCATGCCGTTGTAACGTAGCAGCTTTTCATCCAGTACCTTCTTACGTAACGGCACAATTTCATCGTGATACTGTCTGGCAATGTCATAGCTTGTCAGGTAACGGCTATGCGCTTCACGTATCTCTGACTGCGCATTGATTGCAACATTTGCTGCGCGATGTACACCCTGCATGTAAATAGCCTCGGCACGCGCCACTTTTGCGCCACCCCAGTCAAACAATGGCAGCTCGAATGAGATATCAACGCCCTTCTTGTAGGCATCACCGCGCCGGCCTTCCAACACTCTGGCTGGGCCCAGCTCCAGTGTATTAATGACGCTGGTAGTTTTAGTAAGCCCCAGCTGTTTTGCCAGGTTCTGCACCTGCAAGCGCGCAGCCTGTAAATCCAGCCGTTGCTCAAAGGCATCTTTCTCAAACTGTGCAGAATCTGCAACTGTTTTGGGCAGATCCGGCAGACGTTTCTGCAACAGTAGCTGATTCACGGAAACACCCAGCAGGCGTGACAAGGCTTCATGCGCAGCTGACTGCTTTTGCTTTGCTGTAAGCTCATCCAGTAAAGCATCGGCATAAAAGCCCTGCTCCCGGGCTAATTCCAGCTGGTTCCAATTACCGGCCTTTACCATGCGTTTTGCCATTTCAGCACTCGCCTGTGCCGACTCTTTCACCTGCCGACTGTAAGCTAACTGCTCATTGGCAGCCACTGCATTAAAATAATCCAACCGTGTCTGATAAGCTAAGCGCAATACATTCAGCGCGACTTCCTGCTTGGTTCTCTCAAAATTCAGCCGTTCGATTTCCAGCATTTTCGGCATGGTGAGCAATGAAAAAATATTGAATGTGAGCGCCTGCTCTATTTTGTAATCACCATTGTTTCTGGCATACAGCATGGAGAATTTGGGGTTAGGTAACCGGCCAGCCTGTACGACATCCGCTTCGGATATGCCTAGCTCATAGAATGAAGCCTGCAAGCCCTTATTGTTGAACAGTGCAACCTGCACTGCACTTTCAGCATCCAGCTCTTTTTGCAGCAGCTCATCCACACGGGCTGCAATGATTTTTTGCTCAGTTTCTGTTTTGGGCCAGGCGACTTCCTGCCTGATATGCTGCTGTGCTAATGATTTAACGCCATCGAGGCCGCCATCTTTAGAAAAAGTGGCGCAGCCACCAAGCGCAATATTGCCGGCAAGCAGCAAGGAACTGGCGAGCCAAGGCCTGTGGCCAAACCCTGTGTTATTGATACTCATAAAACCTCCGCTTGATACAGATGAGGATAAATGTAAAAGTCACATTACCCCCAACATGCTATTAATACAATGCGTAAGCAATGCCTGAGCGTTGCTTACGCAAACTACGAAGCTAAGGTGTTAAACGATGGGCGGTTTTTGCAGCTGTGCGCTTGCAGGCGAGAGGTAGATCTCGGCGAACGGAATCGCTGAAATCGCCTGGTCAGGAGTGGATATATAGTTGAAATGACTTGGGATAATAACGCTAAAACACGCGAAACAATGATTGCAGTCATTGCAGCTATTTTTATGATGATGCTGGTGTTGACGCTGAGACGCCTCATCACTGGCAAGCTGCCGGTGGCAATGGTGTTCGGCAGCCGCTGAGCTCACAATATGGCACTGCACGGCTTTACTGTCGGCAAGCGCATGTAGCTGTCCGGCAGCCATCATTCCGCTGGCATAAACAGTATTGGCAATGAATACTGTCAGCAGCAGAAATATAAAACCGCGTAGTAAATAATGGCTTAAAAAACGCATGCGTCTTATTCTATGGTTACAATTGAATCTGTGTACTTCAAGCATAGTACAAACTAGACCAGCAAATCAAGATTAAGTTTATGAGCCACGGCTATTACCAATTACCCAATGGACGCGTTGCCAGCATCGATGGAGACTGCGCCTTTCCATCATTATGCGATGCGCTGACTGATCCCAACGGCCTGATAGCAATTGGCGGCGACCTATCCTTACCGCGCTTACTGGCAGCATACCGGCAAGGCATCTTCCCCTGGTTTAGTGATGGCGAACCTATTTTATGGTGGAGCCCGGATCCGCGCATGGTGTTATTTCCGGATGAATTGAAAGTTTCCGAGTCCCTGAAAAAAACATTAAAAAAGCAAAAGTTTGAGGTGCGTTTCAATAGCGCTTTCCGCGAAGTAATTACAGCGTGCAGCAGTACCCTGCGCTGCGGACAAGATGGCACCTGGATTACCCAGGATATTATTAATGCCTATTGCGCCTTGCATTTAGCCGGCTTTGCGTTATCAGCCGAAGCCTGGCTCAACGGGAAACTAGTCGGCGGTTGCTATGGCGTAAAAATCGGCAATATGTTTTACGGTGAAAGTATGTTCCATCACGTCACCGATGCTTCAAAAGTTGCATTTGTGAGCTTGATTGAATACCTGAAACAGCAAGGTGTAGGCATGATAGATTGCCAGATGAAAACCGCACACCTTGCCAGCTTTGGTGCGCGTGAAATAAACCGTGAACTTTTCATCAGAATTTTGAACGAACTTTGTAATGACGGTGTTTATAATCCATCCGACGCTACACACATTGCCTAGCCTTGAGCAGTGACTAACTGAACATTTTAAGTTTATACTTTCCACTATGAGCTTACCTAGTGACCAACCCCTGCAAAAGCTGCAATTTTATGTCACCACTGGCTATAGTTGCGGCTACCTGCCCAACAAGCTTGCCCAAAGCTTGATTGCGGCACCCCAGCACCTAGTCAATACTGCGGTATACAGCAGCCTGATACAGCAAGGCTTTAGACGTAGCGGTAAATTTTCTTACCGGCCACACTGCGAAAACTGCCAGGAATGTGTGCCGGTGCGCATCGTGGTTAGCGAATTTGCACCTAACCGCAGCCAGAAACGTGCTGTTAAACAACATCAAAATCTTAAAACCACGATACTGCCGATAGATTTTTATGAAGAACATTACGCTTTATATGCCGAGTATCAGCGCTCCCGGCATGCCGATACAGTAAAAACCGGCACCTCTGAAGAAAATGAAATCGAACAGTATCAAAATTTCTTATGCCAGACCAACGTTGAAAGCGTACTGGTGGAGTTCAGAGACAATGATGTGCTTAAGATGGTGAGCGTGATTGATATCGTGCGTGATGGCATCTCTGCAGTGTATACCTTCTATGATGCAAGTGATGCCAATAACAATGGCGACTCCAGTAGCAAACGCCCCAGCTACGGCACTTACAATGTGATGTGGCAGGCAGCGTGGGCAAAAAGCCTGAACCTGCCTTACCTATACTTGGGCTACTGGATTAAAGACAGTCAAAAAATGGCTTACAAAGAAAACTATCAGCCGCTGGAAAAACTCGTCCATGGTGAATGGGTTAAAGGTGAATAGTTGAAAAGTAAATGACCCCGTTCAATGCTACAATTCAGCCTAATTTCAATTAAAACTAAAATCTGATTTTGAAAAAAATTGTTATCTTCGGTGTAGGGCTGATCGGCGGCTCCGTAGCACTTGCCCTAAAAAAAGCTGGCTCTACAGCACAAATCGTCGGTGTCGGCCGCTCATCGGAAAGCCTGCAAGCCGCGCTTGATTTAGGCGTGATCGACACGGCCACCAGCGATATTGCTGATGCAGTCAAAGATGCAGACATAATATTAATCGCAGCACCAGTTGCGCAGACACCATCCATACTGAGTGCTATCAAACCGCATTTAACAGCATCTACCGTAATCACCGATGCCGGCAGCACCAAAGGTGACGTTCTGCAATGTGCGCAGGAAATCTTAGGTGAACAGTTCAGTCAATTTGTAGGCGGCCATCCGATAGCCGGTGCAGAAAAAAGCGGCGTTACTGCGGCCATGGCAGACTTATATACCAATAAAAACGTTGTACTGACGCCTGCCAGCGCAACGAACCCAGAGGCAATACAGCGCGTTAAAACACTTTGGCTAACATGTGGCGCCAATGTTAGCGAGATGTCTGCCGCAACTCATGATGGCATATTTGCCGCCGTGAGCCATCTACCGCATCTACTGGCATTCGCCTTGGTAGACGACATCGCAACCAGGCCAAATGCTGAACAGCTATTTGGCTTTGCTGCCAGCGGTTTCAGAGATTTTACGCGCATTGCCGGCAGCCACCCGGAAATGTGGCGCGACATCAGCCTAGCTAATAAAACTGCCCTATTAAGTGAACTTAACGCATATCAAGCCGAGCTTGCCAGATTACACGAGTTGCTGGAACGTGAAGACGGCAATGGTCTGCAAGCCCTGTTTGAACGGGCCAGTATTGCACGCAACAACTGGGCAAAACTCAAAGAGCAATAACTTTAAAATAAAGAATTAATCATGGAACAACTGCATCTCAATCCTGCAACTGAAGCCTCGGGTATCATTACATTACCTGGGTCAAAAAGCATTTCTAATCGAACTTTATTACTAGCCGCATTAGCAGAGGGTGAAACTGAGATTTTTGGACTATTAAAGTCTGACGATACGGATCGTATGCTTGATGCTCTCAAAGCATTAGGAGTAAGTTTAGAACAACACCCCGAGAATCCGTCCTGCTGGAAAGTAAACGGTGTTAATGGAAAGTTTCCAAATAGCAATGTAAATTTGTTTTTAGGCAACGCCGGCACCGCATTTCGTCCGCTGACCGCCGCACTGGCTTTTGCTAATGGCGATTACCAACTCTCCGGTGTACCACGCATGCATGAGCGCCCGATTGGAGACTTGGTAGATGCTTTATGCCAAGCAGGTGCAAATATTGAATATTTAGAAAATGAGGGGTTCCCTCCACTAAAAATATCAACGCCTAATCTTGACTTAAGCAAACCCATACAAATTCGTGGCGAAGTCTCTAGCCAATTTTTGACAGCACTCCTAATGGCTTTACCTCTCACAGGGAAAGCTGCGACCATTGAAGTTATAGGGGAATTAATTTCTAAGCCATATATAGAAATTACACTCAATTTAATGCAAAAGTTTGGAGTTACTGTAGAACGCGATAACTGGAACAGTTTTCATATCCCTGCAAACGCTCAATATAAAGGTGGGAGGTTGATTGCCGTTGAAGGCGACGCATCTAGTGCGTCTTATTTTTTAGCTGCTGGGGCAATCGCAGGTAGTCAAGGCGTTACTGTGTGTGGTATTGGTAAAAACAGTATCCAAGGTGATGTGAAATTTGCAACTGAACTAGAAAAACTGGGAGTAACAATTAATTACCAAGACTTTAACTCACAGTTAAGTAGTGGCCTAAACAGCATTACAGCATTTAAACCAACAAAAAAAATCAAAGGCTTTAATCTGGATTGCAACCATATTCCCGATGCGGCTATGACGTTAGCGATACTTGCACTGTTTGCTGACGGCACCACCACCTTACGCAACATCGCGAGCTGGCGAGTCAAGGAAACAGACCGTATTGCTGCCATGGCAACTGAATTACGCAAAGTTGGTGCGACCGTTGAAGAAGGCGCGGACTATATCAAGATCACACCACCGGCTCAACTGACGCCAAATGCGGTAATTGATACTTACGATGACCACCGCATGGCGATGTGTTTTTCACTTGTATCGTTAGGCAATGTACCAATAGTGATTAACGACCCGAACTGTGTGGCAAAAACCTTCCCCAACTATTTTGCAGAATTTAAAAAACTGGTTTCTTAGGCATAGCAGATGAACAACAGCAACATTCCCGTTATCGCCGTAGACGGCCCCTCTGCATCCGGCAAAGGCACGGTGGCGCAATTGGTGGCAGATGCACTTGGTTTCGGCTATCTGGATTCAGGTGCGCTTTACCGCGTAGTAGCCTTTGCAACCAAGCAAAAAGGTATCGCCTGGAGTGACGCAGAAGCAGTCGCAGCATGCGCAAAAACGCTGGATATTCAGTTTAAAAAAGATCTAGTCTACCTGAATGGAAACAACATTTCTGAAGAAATCCGTACCGAAGAAATGGGCAAGGGTGCGTCTCAGGTTGCAGTACATGCACCATTAAGAGCAGCACTCGTTGATTTGCAGCATCACTTCCGCAAGGCGCCCGGCCTCGTAGCTGATGGCCGCGACATGGGCACCGTTATATTTCCGGATGCTGAATTAAAGATATTTCTAACTGCGTCAACAGAAATACGAGCCGAACGCCGCTATAAACAACTATTAGGTAAAAACCTGCCGGCTAATTACGACAACATCCTGCTCGACTTACAGGAACGTGACGCCAGAGACAAAGGCAGAGCCAGCGCTCCGCTACTGATGGCAGAAGACGCAATATTGCTGGAGACAGATAATTTAACTATTGCAGCAGCAGTTAATGTAGTTTTAAAAAATTTTGAGCATAAAAAAAACAATAAAAATTGTAAATAGTCTTTTATTTTTCAATGTTTTAGTTATAATCATCGGTTCAAAGTTTTTATGTAAACTTGTAAGGTCTGCTATATCACACAGGTAAGCAGTTTTTTTTAACTACCCCACTGCTAGGTGGGATTAACTTTTTAGGTAATTTTTTTAATGGCTTCTACTTCTAAATCTTCTGCTTCACCGATGGAATCTTTTGCTGCGCTTTTCGAAGAAAGCTTGGCACGTCAGGAAATGCGTTCTGGCGAAGTTATCACGGCTGAAGTAACCTCAGTTGATAACGATCACGTGATCGTTAACGCTGGTCTTAAATCTGAAAGCGTTATCGACGCTGCTGAATTCCGTAACGCTCAAGGCGAACTTGAGGTTCAAGTGGGTGACTTTGTTAAAGTAGCCATTGAAAAACTTGAAGACGGCTTCGGTTCTACTGTACTTTCACGCGAAAAAGCTAAACGCATGGAAACATGGTTGGACTTGGAAGACGCAATGAACGAAGGCCGTATCATTAAAGGCTTCGTAAGCGGTAAAGTTAAAGGCGGTTTACGCGTATCTGTAAACGGCATCATGGCATTCTTGCCAGGTTCATTGGTTGACGTGCGTCCAGTTAAAGACACTACTCCATTCGAAAACAAAGAATGTGATTTGAAAGTGATCAAACTTGACCGTAAACGTAACAACATCGTTGTTTCACGTCGTGCAGTAATGGAAGTTAGTGCCGGCGCTGACCGCGAAGCACTGATCGGCACATTGACTGAAGGCGCAGTAGTTAAAGGTATCGTTAAAAATATCACTGACTACGGTGCGTTCGTTGACTTGGGCGGCATCGATGGCTTGCTGCACATCACTGATTTGGCATGGCGTCGTGTAAAACACCCATCAGAAGTGCTGACTGTTGGTGAAGAAGTTGAAGCAAAAATCCTGAAATTCGATCAAGAGAAAAACCGTGTTTCATTGGGCATCAAACAATTAGGCGATGACCCATGGGTTGCTTTAGCACGTCGTTACCCAGTAAGCACACGCTTGTTCGGTAAAGTTTCTAATTTGACTGACTACGGTGCGTTCGTTGAAATCGAACCAGGTATCGAAGGT
>Ga0208120_100119_pt1 | contig 30361 bp, 28 predicted proteins | sample LakWasMet52_LOW8_2_FD_183888 | JGI IMG/M metagenome (GOLD analysis project Ga0208120, IMG submission 183888) | Freshwater sediment methanotrophic microbial communities from Lake Washington under simulated oxygen tension - Sediment Metagenome... | ecosystem: Environmental > Aquatic > Freshwater >...
GTTCCATTGGATTTAACGATGTTGAGTCGTTACAATTCATTCCTTAACCCTCTGCAAACTCACTACCTATAATTATCATGCTTGATTATCAAAAAGACTTTATTTCCTATGCGCTGGATTGCGGCGTACTCAAATTCGGCGAATTCCAGTTAAAATCAGGCCGCACCAGCCCTTATTTCTTCAATACCGGTTTATTCAATACCGGCGCCCAGTTGGGCAAATTGGGACAGTTTTACGCTCAGGCGTTGATTCAATCCGCTATTAAACCGGATATTCTTTACGGTCCTGCGTATAAAGGCATCCCGCTGGTCAGCGCGACATCGATTGCCTATGCCGGGTTAACCGGCGAAGACATTCCCTTTGCCTTCAACCGCAAAGAAGCAAAAGATCATGGCGAGGGCGGTAGTCTGGTGGGCGCGCCGCTACAGGGCAAGGTACTTATCCTTGATGATGTGATTACGGCCGGCACTTCGGTCAGGGAATCCGTAGACATCATAAAAAATGCCCATGCAACACCGGCGGGCGTATTAATTGCGTTGGACAGGCAGGAAAAAGGCCAAAATGACGTTTCCGCTATTCAGGAAGTTAAAGATCAATTTGCAATGCCGGTGATTGCGATCATTACCTTGGCAAATATTATTGAATATCTAACGGCTGATGCCAATGTAGAAGCATCTTTGCTCGACGCGATAAAAGCTTATCAGCATCTTTACGGTATTTAATAAATGCACCTGTCCACTCAAAAAATAAACATCTTAAGCTAACAGTTCTTAAGATATAGACTACAATTATCCAAAAATTACCGTCACCTGATATTTCGACTAACTTATAAAATCATGTTAGTAACAAAAGGCGTACCATGAGGAATATGGAATTTAAAGAACAAATGCACGAATATTCGGTATGGCGTGCAAAATTGGTTCAAGCTGTAGAAATGTATCACCAATGGCGTAGTCGCTATGGCATGAATGATCCTCACAGTGCCGATACCATTTTAAATATTCTTGATGGCCTGCAATCAGACAAGATCACGCTGGCTTTTGTTGCTGAATTTTCCCGCGGAAAAACCGAGCTGATCAATGCCCTGTTTTTTGCCGAAACAGGCGTCAGACTGCTCCCGTCTTCGCCGGGGCGCACCACCATGTCGCCTACCGAACTTTTTCACGATGAAAAAGGCGGCAATTATATCCGTTTGCTCAATATCGAAAGCCGCCTTGAAGACATTTCACTGGCTGAATTCAAGAAGAACCCCGATCGCTGGACCCAGATTGACCTTGACTGCGATTCGCCTACGCAAATGCAGGAAGCGTTTAAGGAACTGGTCGCTACCAAGCAGGTCGATCGGGACATCGCCGACAAGTTGGGCCTGTGGAACGAACGTGAAGCGGCAGAGCAGGGCATCATCAATCCCGAGAAAGTTGAAATCCCCTGCTGGCGTCATGCCTTGATCAGCTTTCCCCATCCGTTATTAAAAGAAGGCTTGTCGATACTCGATACGCCCGGCTTAAATGCTCTTGGAACCGAGCCGGAGCTGACCTTAAGCATGTTGCCCAACGCTCAGGCCATTATTTTTGTGCTGGCTGCCGATACCGGCGTTACCAAAAGCGACCTGGAAATGTGGCACAACCATGTTTGCCATAATCGTGGCGGCAGTAAACAGGGTTTAGCCGTAGTGATGAATAAAATCGATGCGATGTGGGATGATCTTGCCGATGAAAACGGCTATGACGATTCCATTCGTTCGCAAATAAAAACCTCGGCGACTACTTTAAAAGTAAACGAGAACGTCATTTTTCCCGTTTCAGCCAAACAAGCCCTGCTTGCCAAGGTTAAAGCCGATGAGTCTTTGCTTGAGAAAAGCCGTCTGGCCGCATTGGAAAACTACCTGGCCAACGATATTTTAAAGCAGCGCAAAAACATTCTGCTGGGAACCATTACTCGCGACATTGGTTTTCTGGTTAATGAATCGTCCAACTTAACAGGCGCTTCATTCGCAAATGCTGTTGCACAGCTTGATGAATTCAAAAAAATCGATTTCCAAAACGCGGATATGACCGGTAAATTGATGGCCGAGACGCGGGATCGACAAAATCTTTACATGGCCAATGTTGAAAACTTTCAGGCCAGTCGCCGGGTTTTTGCCGTTCAAGCCCAGATGCTGATTGACTCATTCGCCAAAGAAAAAATTGATGGCATCATCAAAACCACCAAACATGACATGTCAAAGAGCCTGACAACCTACGGCATGAAGCAGAATATCCGTAAATTGTTTGATGAATTGCGCGATCTGTTGCAGGACTCTGTCGATATCACCAATGAAACCCGGCGGCTGGTCAAGGCGATACACAAAAAATTCAAGGATGAATACGGTTTTAAGGAGATCGAACCGCAGCTGTTTTCGATCAAGCAATATCAGATTGAACTGGAACAGATCTTTGATGAAGGCGAAGCCTTCCGTTCCAGCACCAAAACCACGATGTCGGAACAAAGCATTGTTATCAACAAGCTTTACAGCACCCTGATCGCTAAGGCCAGAAACATACTCAGACAGGCGCATGCCGATGCTACAACCTGGAGTAACGGCGTTTTAACACCTTTAATGCATCAAATTAAAGATCATAAAAAACAAATTGAAGGCCGTCTGCAAATGTTGAGAAAAATCAACGAATCGAAAGACAGCATTACAGAAAACATTGCCAGTCTTGAAGCGGAACTGGGGCCGTTAAAACGGCAACGCGAGGAACTGGCTATCATCATTAACGCGATGCAGCTGGATGTTGGCAGCTAAACGGACACAAGGTTTAAACTGGATGGGTGGAGGCGTTAGCCGAAACCCATCCAGGTTCTGTTCATTTTCTTCTAAAGATCAAATCCCAAACGCCGTGCCCCAAGCGTAAACCGCGTTGCTCGAATCTTGTTAACGGGCGGTATTCGGGGCGTTCGCAATAGTCGCCGGTTTGGCTGGTATTGCCAAGCCCCGCTCCTGCCGACAATATTTCCAGCATGTGTTCCGCATAATTTTGCCAATCGGTTGCCGCATGAAAATAACCGTTTGGCTGCAATTTCCGGGCTAATAATTCAACAAAACTGGGGCGGACGATACGCCGTTTATGATGCTTCTTTTTCGGCCACGGGTCGGGAAAGAACAAATGTACGCCGGCCAAGCTGTTATCGGCAACCTTGTGTTCAATAATATCAATCGCATCGTGACAATAGATCCTGACGTTGGTCAGGCCTTGTTGATCCAGCAGCAGCATTAAATGCCCGACACCCGGTTTATGCACTTCAATGCCGATATAATCATTATCAGGATTAGCCTCCGCCATCTTCGCCAGACTGTCGCCGGTACCGAAACCTATTTCAACAATCAACGGCGCTGCACGGCCGAAAACCTGATTAAAATCATAGTCGGCATCAGGATCGAGACAATACCTGTCCCAATGACACTCCAGAGCTAATTGTTGGCCTTGGGTGATTCGTCCTTGCCGACGGATAAAACTGCGGATTCTGTGCGTGGGAGATTGTTCGGTAGAAAGCATAAAAATACTATGATCAGGGGTAGGAGCGGGATAAGCGTCAACTCAAATAGAAAGTCGGTTTATTTAACAATAAAATAAGTAGAACGATGTGTCGCCACGAAGTTCACGAAGAAAAATCAAAGTAAAAACTTCGTGTCTCGGCAATTGCTCCTGCATTGCTCTACCTCCTGCATCCATGCAGTCGTTCGTGGTGATATGTTTTGTTAAGTTGATGCTTATGAGTAGAGGAACCTCTATGCAATTAAAAAAACAAGCCGTCTATCGGCGATGAGGCGGAAGCAAAACGCTTTCTTGGCATACGTCCCGCTAAAAACGCTTCCCTACCCGCTTCGATGCCTTTGCGCATGGCCGAAGCCATCAGTATCGGATTTTTAGCGGCGGCAATCGCGGTATTCATCAATACGCCGTCGCAACCCAGCTCCATCGCAATCGCAGCATCAGATGCCGTGCCGACGCCCGCATCAACCAAAATGGGCACCTTGGCATTTTCAACAATGGTCAGAATATTATAGGGATTACGGATCCCCAAGCCGGAGCCAATTGGCGCGGCCAGCGGCATGACCGCGACGCAGCCAATCTCTTCCAGCCGTTTGGCGGCAATCGGGTCGTCATTGGTGTACACCATGACGTCAAAGCCGTCTTTAACCAGCAGTTCGGCGGCGATATAGGTTTCCGCCACATCAGGAAACAAGGTGGTTTGGTCGGCCAACACTTCCAGTTTGACCAGATTGTGACCGCCGAGCAATTCCCGGCCCAGGCGGCAGGTTCTTACCGCGTCTTCCGCGGTATAGCAACCGGCGGTATTGGGTAGGATGGTGTATTTATCCGGCGAAATGACATCCAGTAAATTAGGCTCGCCGGGATTCTGGCCGATATTGGTACGGCGTATCGCCACCGTCACAATCTGCGCGCCGCTAGCCTCAATGGCCAAACGGGTTTCTTCCATATCCTTGTATTTGCCGGTGCCGACCAACAATCTTGAATGATATGTAACCCCGGCTAGCACAAAGGAATCGTCCTGTCCGCCGCCAATAGCATGGACAATTTCCAGGCGATCTCCGGTCTGTAATACTTGGTTATCGTATTGCTGGAACGGCAGAATTTCCTTATTCAATTCAATCGCAATTTTTTTGCCGGTTAAGCCCAACTCGGCAACTACATCGGCAACTTTGCTGTTTTCAGCGCAGTCGCGGGTTTCGCCGTTCACATAAATCATCATCTGCTTAAACTCCGACTGGTGTCCACGGTTCTGCGTTTTTGCACCGCTTGCGCCAGCTCTCTTAACAACGGAACGGTATCATCCCAGGACAAGCAGGCATCGGTAATGCTTTGGCCGTAGACTAGCGGCTGCCCTTCAACAACCTTTTGGCTGCCTGCCTTAAGATGGCTCTCGATCATCACGCCCATAATCCGGTGGTCGCCGTTGGTGACTTGTTGGGCGACATCGTCGCCGACGATCAACTGCCGCTGGCATTGTTTCAAGCTATTGGCATGACTGAAGTCGATCATGATATTCGGCTTTAGTTCCGCATTCACCAAGCCCTCAGCGACCTGCTCCACACTGACCGCATCATAATTAGGACGATCATTGCCGCCTCTTAAAATGATATGCACGTCTTCATTGCCGGTGGTTGAGAAAATAGCCGAATGACCGGCCTTATTCAGCGAGATAAAATGATGCGGACTCATCGCCGCGCCTATCGCATCAATGGCGATTTTGATCGTGCCGTCGGTGGAATTTTTAAAGCCGATAGGACAAGATACGCCCGACGCCAGTTCGCGGTGTCCCTGACTTTCGGTGGTTCTCGCGCCGATTGCGCCCCACGCGATCAGGTCCGAAACATATTGCGGCGTGATTAAATCCAGGTATTCAGTTGCAGCCGGAACGCCCACTTCATTAATATCCAGCAACAAGCGCCTGGCGATGCGCAGGCCTTTGTTGATATTAAAACTGGAATCCAGGTCGGGGTCGTTAATCAGGCCTTTCCAGCCGACCGTAGTGCGCGGTTTCTCAAAATAGACCCGCATCACGATGACCAGATCGTCTTCCAGCTCGTCTTTAATGACTTTCAAAAGCCGGGCATATTCATGCGCCGCTATCGGGTCATGAATGGAGCAAGGACCCACCACCACGACCAGTCGATCATCCAGACCGGCCAGTATTTTGTGGATGTCCTGCCGGGCCAGTGCAGTCGTTTGCGCCGCCGCCTCGCTAATCGGCATTTCGGTATGAACTTGAACAGGGGCAATAACTTCCTTAGTCCCGCAAATTCTCAAGTCATCAGTGTTATATTTTGTATGCATGAAAGCTATCAACCCGTCACAGGATTATTGTCAGAATTTGTCATTTTAACCGATTTTAAACCTCTTTTGTTAGTTCTTGCGGCTTCAGCGAATTGCCTCAAATAAAAAGTAACCGAGAAGTCGAATAAAAAAGGGTCGATGCCTCATATTGTGTGTAACCGCAAGCAGCAGGGGTTATCACAATGGGAAAACAGGAACGACGGGCTTATTTGCAAGCCATCATCAAACGTTGCAGAGGCAGGCAGTGCATATGTACGCGGCAATCGACAGGCTGGCGGCACACCCCATGTCAGGCAGTACCCTTTATTTACCCTGCGCAACGGAAGCGGAATCCTGCTTATTATTGGCAGCTAAATGTGGTTCGTCGCAAAAAAAATGACTTGGAAATTTTTCGGTTATTATCATAATTATTTTGCCATGAGTATATACACTATAGGTTCTGAACATAATTTCACCATTGATTGGCATATCAAAATGATCGGCTAGTAGGCTATCTGCCTTTTCCCGGCCAGTATTCAATAGCACTTTATAGGTTTCAAGACGATGCTTCGACCATAATCTGCCGATCGGTTCAAGTGAAATTAAAAGATCGTTGCGAAAATCCGGGGGGAGATTATTAATCAGTATGGTCGATTCTGCATATACCAAGTTGTTCAGCGACGATTGGCCTTGTAGGAATACTTTTCTGCTTAAAACAGGCATATCATTTAAAGAAATATATAGATTGTGTTTATCAGATAACTTATCAATATTTTTTTCAAATTGTTCATAAAGTTTTTTTACTGAAATAACCTCATCGAAATAGTGCTCTAGCAATGCAGTTACTGAGCCGTTAGTAATTAATAATATTCTCTGAAAAAGACTTAAGCCTTTCAATAATTGCTTATCGACGCGTGCCAATGGTTTGATTGATGCGGCTTTAGCATCAAACATTTCGCCAATTTCTGGATTATAAGTAGACTTATAAGTTTCTGTGTTAAAATTCATTATTTACGCTCCATCATTGAAATTTATGTAAACAGTACAATATATTTTATTTGTTGCAGTAACGTCGCATATCTATTTAAAATTTGCGGCGCATCGTTATTTAATGGCATCTGTAAATATTAAAATAAAACGTTTTTAACAAATATAAATAACATTATTAAGATGCCGCATTTACTGACAGGGACGGACTGCTGTTAAGAATGTTAGGATCAAAGCCTGCTACCTTTTTATATGATTTTGATATATCTTCAAGTTCTATCTGACTGATTATATCTTCCAGTATGGTAAATCCTTCGGGAGATCTTTCTTCTACTATATCCATACATTTTTCCGGGCCTATTTGTCGATTGCACAATACCACGGCAGAGGTAGCAGGTCGTCGATCTGCATCGTAGGCCTCAAGCGCTTTTTCAATAGTGCTTTGCTTTACCAATTGCAGCGATAAAACACGGGCATCTATGATAGCTTGCGTAGCTCCATTGGAGCCGACAGGATACATTGGGTGGGCAGCATCGCCCAATAAGGTTATGTTTTTAAAATTCCAGCTGGCTAGAGGGTCGCGATCAACCATAGGATATTTGTAAATAGCTTGAGCATTTTTTATCAACGAAGGAATATCCAAAAAATCAAAATTGAAATCCTTAAAGTGTTCAAGAGCCTCTTCAACGTTCACTTGATGTCTCCAGTCCTGCTTGGAAATAGTCTCGCTGTCACTTGTTTTGTATTCGGCAATCCAGTTAATAAGCATTTTGTTTTCCGTGTCGGCCTGATAAGAGATTGGATAACAGACAATGCGGTGTTGAGAATGCCCCGCCATAATCATTGAGCTTCCTGATAGAAAAGGCTCGCAGATCGTAGTGCCGCGCCACATAGTGACGCCATTCCACTTTGGAGATCCTTCATTGGGAAACAAGATATTCCGCACTGTAGAATAAAGGCCGTCACAGCCGACCAAACAATCGACTGTGATTGAAGTATTATCAAAAACGGCTGTTACACTGCCATTGGCGTTCTGCTTGAACTCATTCAGCCGATGTCCGGTGTGTATCCGATTGGCTCCCAGGCGTTTTATTACCGCTTGATGCAGAATTTGTATCAAGGCGCCTCTATGGATGGAAATTTGCGGCCAATGATAACCGCTTTCCAATCCTCGAGCTTCTCTCCAGACTTGCTGGCCTCTCTTGGTGTAATAGATTAATTCAGAAGTGACTACGCTGGCATCTGTCAACTCATCAAGCAGCCCTAGCTCGGCTAGCTCCCTCATCGCATGGGGCAAAATATTAACGCCTACCCCTAATTCAGCGATAGAAGGTGAGGATTCAAATATTTCAATGTCATTGATTCCAGCATCTAACATTGATAGTGCTAATGAGAGTCCGCCGACGCCAGCACCGATAATTGCTACTTTCATAATATGACCTATAAAGTTAATTGTGTTGATTGGGATAGAAAAATATTTTATGAGAATATCTTTATGTAATTATTTCATCGGAACCTCCATGCAGAGTACTTCCGATGGTTCATGGGAATTAATAGGTATATGGTTTTCACCGGTTATTCCTATTCCATCTCGTTTACTTAATTGTTGCTGTCCAATACTTACCTTGCCATCGATAATAAAAAAGTAAACTCCATTATTAGGATTATATTTTTCATAACTTATAGTGCGGTCAACATCCATTTTAGCCATAGAGAAAAAAGAATCTTGATTAATGCCGACGCAATCCAGAGTGCCCATTGGTGCAACAATTAATTTGAAATTATTATTTTTTTTCCCATCAATTTTTCTTTGCTCATATCGTGGGGAAATGTTTAGCGTTTTTGGCATAACCCATATTTGAAGAAAATTAACGCTTTCATGCCCAGAGTTATTATGCTCAGAATGTGTTATCCCTGTACCGGCAGATATTGCTTGTATCTCGCCAGTCCCAATAACTTGCTTGTTTCCCATGCTGTCCTGATGCCTTAATGATCCTGCTAGCGGGATGGATACTATTTCCATATTTCGATGAGGATGTGTTGCAAACCCGGCAGAAGGTTGAACAACGTCATCGTTGATAACTCGCAGCAAACCAAAGTTCATTCGATTCGGGTTAAAGTAACCGGCAAAGCTGAAGGTATGGCGGCTATATAGCCAGTCATGCCTTCCTATGCCCCTGGAACCGGCAATGTCTAATATTCTGGACATTGTTCTGGACGGTCTTGGTGATTAGCGAACATATCAGCTGCCATGACATTATTCAGTTCTAGCCGTGGTCTGTTCCAGGCCGCTTTCGGCGCCTTTCCGATAGCCACAAACATTGAAATCGCATGGCTTTCAGGTAGCCAAGTTATTAACTTGGCAACTTTATTAAAATCAAATCCGACCATGGGATACGCGTTATAGCCCATAGGGTTAGCTGACAGCATTAAAGTTTGAGCGTTAAATGCAGAGAGTGATGGCATGGACAAAGAAATTAATTGTTCTTTTTCAAAATTTGTCATTTGAAAGTTTGGGTCAAACTGTTTAATGGAGCGCCTGCTTTTGATTGCTTCTATTGTATTCATACTTATCTTTTGTTTAATCCCTAACTGGAAAAATGGCAATCCCCGGTATCTTCTTTGTTTTTCTGGTGCAATAGGCGACCATCCGACATATAGATAACGAGCTAGTGGTCATAATGAGGCGACAGGTCGGGAAGGCCTGCCGTAGTCATCGGCATTTATTTATTATATTGAACGGTAACAGGAATTCCTGTTACCGCCGTTTATTGCTAGTCTGCTTTAACCACAGGCTTATTCCTTGACGGCTTCAACGGCAAGGGTAAGGGTAACCTCGTCACTGACGTTAGGAGCGTATTTGCCCATATTGAAATCCGTTCGTTTAATGACTGCGGTCGCGTTCGCGCCACAAGCGTCCTTCTTTAGCATCGGGTGCTGCATGCACTGAAAGGATGTTACATCGAGCGTGACCGGATTGCTTATGCCTTTAAGTGTCAGAGTACCATCAACCGAAACGATCTTTTCGCCATCGAAGTTGACTTTACTGGACGTAAAGGTGGCTGTGGGATACTTAGCGGTGTCGAGGAAGTCTACGCCTTGAATGTGCTCATTGAACAAGGGATAGCCTGTATCAACCGAAGTGGTGGCAATGGTGACATTCAAAGAGCCTACTTTCGCCTCGCGATCAATGACGATGCTGCCTGAGGTCTTGTCGAAGCGACTTAACTGTGTTGAAAAACCAAAGTGGCTGTAGGAAAAACGTGGATAGGTATGGGTATTGTCGATGCCATAAGTTTCCGGTGTCGCTAGGGCCGGAGTTGAAATGGCTGCGGCCAGGATTAAAAGGGTAATGTGTTTCATGGTGTTGCTCCTTATAGATGAAGTGATAAAAAAAGGTATTAGTCCCCGGCATTGGCCAGGAAATGGAACTTGATCTGGATTTCATTGGCGACAGTGCCGAAGTCTGCCCAGATCCCCTCGCCGATGGCGAAATCAGCGCGTTTGAGCATAAATTCACCGTCAACGACGGATAAAGTGCCTCGTGGGTTGAGTGTAAAGGGTGCTGAGATATTTTGCATGTGCCCCTTGATACTGATATGGCCGCTGACTTCATAACGGTTCCCGCCCAAGGCCTTGAATCCAGTCGACACGAATACAGCGTGAGGAAAGGTCTTGGTATTAAACCAATCTTTTCCGGCAACCTCGTCACTGGCTTCCTGCGAACCCGCATCAATGCTAGCCACATCCAAATCAAACACGGCCTTGGCTGTGGACAGCTTGGCCGGATCAAAGTTGAGCTGCGCATCAAATTTTTTGAAGTGCCCTTCAACGGGCACTCCCATCTGCGTGTAGACAAAATTCAACGTACTCCTGTCGGTCTGGATACTGGTAAGTTCAGTAGCCTGAACTGGGTGTACAAGGGCTAGACTACCCAGAAGTACGACGAAAATATTTTGTTTCATGATAACTTCTCTATGAGTGTATTTAACGGAAATACCGAGGCAACATGCGAACCATCACGTCATCCTTGTCAATCAGGTGATGCTTGAGAGCGACGCCGACATGACCGATTACCACAGCAACGAGCAAGAAATTAAGGGTCTGATGCATGCTTTGCAGCAGGTCGCCGAGTTCCTTGTTTTTACCCAGCAAATTGGGGATCGGTAGCACACCGAAATAGACGGTTTGGAAACCCTTAGCCGAGCTCATCAGCCATCCCGAGAGAGGAATGGCGATCATCAGCAGATAGAGCAATCTATGCCCAGCTTGAGCCGCCATTTGCATCGGGGCAGGAATGTCGGCGTACAAACTGGGCGGACGATGGGTGAGCCGCCAGACTATCCGCACCAACACAAGCAGAAATGCGGTAACGCCAGCCCATTTGTGCCAGGAATAAATTCGTAGTTTCCAGGGCGAAAGAGACAGTTCGCTCATATAAATACCCACGACAAACAGTCCAATCAGCAGGAAGGCCATGAGCCAATGCAGACCGATGGCAGTGACGGTATAACGTGCATGGTTCATGACTATTCCTGACTGTGAATGGCTCAAGCCGCCAATGCGGTGAGTCGTACTGTGGCTTCGGCCAGTGCCGTATCCTTGGCTGTCTCGCCCATATTGAGTCCTTCGGCATAAACGAACTCAACATCATTCATGCCAAGAAAGCCTAAAAAGTCGCGCACGTAACTTGTTTGGCTGTCCAGTGGCGTGCCTGCGTACATCCCGCCGCGAGTAGCGAAAACATAGACCTTCTTGCCGGTTAGCAATCCTTCGGCTCCGCTTTCAGTATAACGAAAGCTTATTCCGGAACGGGCAATCTGGTCAAAGTAGGCTTTTAATGTTGAAGGGACGCCGAAGTTATACATCGGTAAACCGATGACGATAACCTGTGCTTGCTTGATCTCTTCGATCAGGACATCCGATTCAGCGGCATAGGCCTGCTGTTCCCGAGTTCGAGTTTCGGGCTGAGCAAAGAAAGCCAAAACACGCTGGGCATCCCAGTGAGATATGGGGTCAACCGCAAGATCACGGACAATTACCCGCACATCCAGCTCTTTTGCGACCCAGGCGGCGACAAATTGGTCGGCGAGCTGGGTGGATTGTCCACCGGAAGAGAAAATGCTTGAGTTTATTTGTAGCAGGGTCTTCATGGTAATTCTCTACATCATTGAAAGTGGAGCTATTAGACTTCTTATTTAAACGATAAAAAAGTATAATAATTCGCTATTTTTGATCTAAAAATTAGATGGGTTTCAATGACGTCTCACATTACCCTTGAGCAATGGCGCTCATTGATCGCAGTTGTAGACGCGGGCGGTTACGCCCAAGCAGCAGAATCTCTACATAAGAGTCAATCTGCCGTCACTTATGCAGTACAAAAAATAGAGTCCTTGCTTGGCGTGAAAGCATTCGAGATCCAAGGACGTAAGGCAATCCTCACACCGACCGGACATATGCTCTACCGACGCGCACTGGCGTTAGTGGACGAAGCCAACGATCTGGAGCAAGCGGCTCACGCACTGTCGGCTGGCTGGGAGGCGGAAATACATATCGCCGCTGAAATCCTCTTTCCCTCTCGATTGTTATTAACGTGCCTGGAGCGTTTTGGCCAGGAAAGTCCGGGGACTCGGCTTGAATTGATCGAGTCCGTACTCGGTGGAACTTCGGATGCGCTGCTAAAAGGGGAGGCAGACTTGGTCATTTCTCCACAGTTACCGCCAGGGTTTCTGGGCGATCCCTTGTTGCGAATAAGATTGCGCGCAGTGGCTCACGCCAATCACCCGTTACATCATTATGACCGTGAATTGACCTATCGGGATCTACGCACATACCGTCATGTGGTGGTGCGGGATTCAGGGGCTAACCGTGACCGGCACACCGTGACCGTTGAGGTAGATAAGCGTTGGACGGTGAGCCAGGTTGCCACATCAATCCAGGCAGTCTGCATGGGTTATGGATTTGCCTGGCTGCCAGAGGAACACATCCGCGAGGAGCTGCATACAGGGGCACTTCGACCGCTACCATTACGTGAAGGTGGTACGCGGGAGGTGTTGCTCTATCTGATTCTAGCTAATCCAGACTTTGCAGGCCCCGGAGTAAGGCGTCTGGCGGAGATTATCAGGGAATCCGTTGAATCCGAGTATATTTTTTAAGATGGGGCCGTCGATTCAACTTCGCTATTCTCAGATAGGCTCCTGGATCAGAGTGGCAGCGCATTGCTTTGCGCCATCAGCCTTAGTTGAAATAACTACCCCCACCCTTCCTGCCAAAACCCTTTTATAAAATAATGGAGAACAGCCTACAGTTCTATTGTTAAATACATCCTTTAAAATACCTTCAACGACATGCAGACTTATGAGTTGGGGGCGGCCAGAAAAACCCGTTCACCCAATCTTTACGAGCGCTTTGCCTGGTCTCGCGGAGCTATGGCGATGTATATGAACAATTGGGTCGGCGATGGCAATGGCTATGTCGGCGACATCAACCTTAAGCCGGAAGTCGCGCACACCGTCAGCGCGACTGCCAATTGGCATGATGCCAAGCAGGAAGACTGGGAAACCAAAATCACGCCCTTTTACACCCATGTCGAGAACTACATTGATGCGAGACTCTGTCAGCCTGGCAATGGCGTGACCTGCACCAGCCCGTCTGGCGGCTTTAACTTTTTGCAACTGGCCAACTTCGATGCGCATCTGTTCGGCGTCGATGTTTCCGGGTCTAAGCGGATATTGGAAACCGTCAAATACGGCAACCTAACCGGGAAAACCGTTTTAAATTATGTCCGGGGGCAGAGCAACGACACCGGCGGCAACCTGTACCAACAGATGCCGTTCAATGCGACGGTAGCGCTTGAGCATCAACGCGGTGGCTGGTTCAACACTATCGAAACGCGGCTGGTAGCGTCCAAAACAGACGTACAAACCGTCCGGGTAGAACCTAAAACCGCAGGCTACGCACTGCTGAACCTGCGCAGCAGTTATACCTGGAAGCATTTACGCATTGATGGCGGCATAGACAACCTGCTTGATAAGAATTACGGCCTGCCTTTAGGCGGTACTTATATGGGGGAAGTAACCACGAAGGGAACCGCAGTTCCCGGCATGGGGCGCTCATTCAATGTCGGTAAGTAATCATGTAAAAGTTATCCGGAATTTTATGCCTATGCTGCCCAATATTCACAACATTTGGCTTCCAAATAACTTTCGCATGACTACTTATGACAGTAAACTACTAACAAACATAATCTGGATGGAGCAACGTTAAATCTGAATAATGCGTACCCGGAATTTTATTTCGGGTATAGCTTTTTTCATTCAGATTGATTGACTAAAGCCGGACGGGGATTGCAACTCCCTTTCACATAGTTGTCTTTGCGGGTCGTTTATGTAAATTACCCTGTTAGTCTTCCTGAACAGAAATTCAATTAAACTGTGTTATTTGACACACTAAAAATAGGTCATATGACTCACTTTTATAAAAACATACCTCCAATAAAAACCGATAGTCAGCGCTGACAAGGCTTTGGTGGCTTGGCATGCCATGTGCTTTAAACAACAGATCATCCATGACTATAAAAATTAAAATAATGAAAAAGTATCTGCTATTGCTGGGAATAACTTATTTAGGCTGCGGAGTTGCAGCCGAACCAGTCAAAGCTAAAAAGACAGATAAATCACAAACTACTGCCAAACAAGCACAGACAAAAATCGAAAAATATCAGGGCGAGGAGATGGTCACTTACGGCACCGCGACCGATAGAACGTTTCCCAATACGGCCAAGGCAACGCCTACCTTTACTATTGATGCAGCAGACGTCAAAACAAAAGTTAATGCGACAACGGTTGAGGATACTATCAGATATGCTCCAGGTGTATTAATACGCAAACGTTTTATGGGCGATCCAAACGGCACCTTGGGCATACGCAGCTCAAATTCATTTCAAACCGCACACAGCATGGTTTATGCCGACGGCATGCCACTGCACAATCCTTTACGCACCAGTTTCAGCGGAGCGCCCAGATGGTCGATGGTATCTCCGAGCGAAATTGATTCGGCGGAAGTGCTTTATGGGCCGTTCTCATCGCAGTACAGCGGTAACTCAATGGGCGGCGTGATTAACTTGAACACTAAAATGCCGGAAAAATTCGAAGCCCAAATGGATGCTACCGGCATGTTTCAGAATATGCACAGGTCAGGGCGCAATGAAACCTTAATGGGTTATAAAACCTTTATTTCAGCAGGCGACCGGATTGATAAATTCAGCGTTTGGGCCTCTTATAACCGTTTCGAAAATGAGGGCCAACCGCAGACCATCAATGCGGCCGCTCTAACGACGGCAGCAGGCGGAACGGCAGTGACCGGAGGCGAGGGTTACCAGACAACGACTGAAGTCCCGGCGATTGCCTACGGTGACATCGGCGTTGCCCAACAAACGACGGATTTGTTTAAGGCCAAATTCGCTTATGACTTTACCGAAGAGCTGCAAGGACGATTTACCATTGCCTATGAAGATCGCGTAGGGAAAGTTGACGACCCAAACAGTTTATTAAGGGACGCGGCTGGCAATAAAGTATGGGGAGGAGCTACCGCCGCAGGACTGTCAGCCAGTCAAAACTACAGAACCGCCGGCGGGAAACGGTTTACCGTTCCCGGTTCGGTTTTCTCGGTCAGCGACTCGGAGCGTCAGGCGTTAAACTATGGCTTGGGTTTAAAAGGCAAAATATCGGATAACTGGAGCATCGATACGACCGCCAGTTACTACGATGCATTCAAGGACAGAACCATCAGTTCAAACCTCAATCCCAACCATCCGCTAAACCAAAACAAAGGCCAGGTTTCCGATGAAAAACCCTGGTGGGCCACCTACGACCTGAAATTGGCGACCGATAAATTTATGGGCAGGGATGATTTGTCCTTTATGGGCGGCTACCAGTTTAATCACGCCAGCCTCAATCTGGATGTTTATAACAGCAATAATTACAAGGCCGGATCGGCCGATGTTAAAACCAACGACAGCGGCGGCGCAACTCAAACCAATAGCGCTTTTTCGCAGTTGGAATGGCGATTTCTGCCCGACTGGAGCGTAATGGCCGGGGGACGGTTTGACTACTGGCAAGCCATTGACGGACATGTACGTACTTTTGGTGCGACAAACAATATTCAAAACTATGCCGATCGCGATGCCTCCCGTATTTCGCCTAAAGCGTCGCTGGAATATTCGCCAGATAACTGGACTTTCCGCTATTCGTTTTCAAAAGCCTATCGCTTCCCGATCGCGGAAGAAATGTTCGCCAGCTTATCCAGGCTTAACAGCGCGACTTTTTCTGCTCCCGGTTTGGGGCCTGAGGCAGGTTATTTCCATAACTTCATGACCCAGTACGATATTCCCAGAGGTTATGTGCGCGCCAATTTCTTTTTTGATCAAATCAACAATGAAATTAACAGCACCCAAGTAACCATCAACGGCCAGACGACAACAACCTTTCAGCCGATTGACCAAACCGAAGCCATTGGCGTGGATCTGACTTATCAACAGAACGAGGTGTTTAATCTGCCGATAGATTTAATGGCTAATACCACCATCATGAATAAGCAGATCACCAAGCATAACCCTATCGGGACTAATAGCGTCAACTACACCGGCAAAGAGTGGGATCGCTTGCCCCAACTGCAAATCAACGGCTCGGCAACTTATCATATTACGCAGCCATGGGCCGCGTCAGTAGGCGTCCGTTATCGTAGCGATTCGTTTCAAACTTTGACCAATACCGACACTGCGGCCAATGTTATGGGCGGCACCGATGAATCTACCTTTGTCGATTTAAAAACCTCTTATCAATTGCCGATTAACCCAAAACTGAAAAGCACCATTTCAGCGGGGATCGATAACGTTTTTGACGCCAATGCCTTTGAAAACCATCCTTACCCGCAACGCACTTATTTTGTTAGTGCGTCGCTGAAATATTAACCGCACCTATGAAATAGTTTTTTGGTGGCACAAGGATGTGCTGCCTTTCAATGCTACATCTAATAACAATAATTTTTAGGAGGACTCCATGACACATTCCAAACCGCCTTATCCGCTTAACCCCCGACGGGCTTTGATTTGCTTGCTGATAGTAGCAACGCCGCTTGCCGCAGCCGAAACCAAGCAAAACGTTAACGGAAAAAAAGCTCCCGCGGATAAATCCAAAGCGGTGATGGCCGATATGACGGTAACCGAAAAAATAGCGCCGACCGCCAAGGAAAGATACAAGCTTCCGACGACTACGGAGAGCGTCACTCGCGAAAAACTCGATAACACCGTCAATGCGATGACTGCCGAGGATACTATTAAATACCTGCCCAGCATTCAAGTGCGTAAACGTTATATCGGCGACACCAACGCGCCGGTAGGCTGGCGTACTTCAGGCACCGGCGCCAGTGCCCGAGGCTTGATTTATGCCGATGGCATCCTGCTGTCTTCCTTGCTGGGCAACAATAACGGCAACACCGGCTCGCCGCGCTGGAACATGGTATCGCCCTCTGAAATTGAACGAGTCGATGTGATGTACGGTCCGTTTTCGGCGGCTTATTCAGGCAATTCGATGGGCGGCGTGATCGACATCACGACGCGGATGCCGGAAAAATTCGAGGCCGGCGGCGATATAAAATCGACTTGGCAAGATTATAGTTTCTACGGCAAGAAGAAGACGTTCGATAGCCAGGAATATTCTTTCAATGTAGGCGATCGCTACAAAGATTTGTCATTCCGTTTTGATGTCAGTCATCTGGATAGCCACAGCCAGCCTATCGCTTTTGTGAATCCTCTTTCAACGGGTAATGCAACGGCTGCGGACACCGTAGTAACGGGGGCTATTGCAAACTCAAACCCGTATGGGGTTAGCGCTCAAGTGCTGGGCGAGTCGGCGCTTAATCATACGGTGCAGGACAACTTCAAATGGAAACTCGGCTACGATATCACCCCGACTATCCATGCGGCGTACACGCTGGGATTATGGCAGAACGATAACAACGCGGGTTTTAACAGTTTTTTGCGTGATAGAGCGGGCAATGTGGTCAATAGCGGCAACGTTAATATCGGCGGAAAGCGCTACGCAGCTAATTTCGCAGAAACCAGGGCCGAGCAAATGCACTGGTCGCATGGCATGAATCTTAAATCCAACACCGGTGGAGTATTCGACTGGGATTTGGCCGGCAGCGTCGTCGAATACGGCACCGATCTAAGCCGCACATCGACACAAACGCCTACACTGGCGGCTAGAAATGGCACCGGCACAGTGACCAGCTTGACCGGAACCGGCTGGCATACCGCCGATGCCAAGGGTATCTGGAGACCCGGCGCCGATCTGCTGGGCAAGCACGAGGTCAGCTTCGGTTTTCATCATGATTTATATACCTTGGATAACCAGGTTCATACCGTTGCCAATTGGCAATCGAACGATACCGGCACCATTAGCTCCAACTCGCAAGGCAAGACCCAAACCGAAGGTTATTGGTTGCAGGATGCCTGGGACTTTAATAAAGATTGGAATTTCACCTTGGGTGGGCGCGTGGAAAGCTGGCATGCTTACGATGGCCTTAATCAGGGTATAGCTAACGGCGTACTCAAATCGCTCAATCAGGCGGAGCGTAATGAACTGGAATTTTCGCCCAAGGCCAAGCTGACCTGGAAGCCTTTAGACCGTGTGCAAACAGGTTTATCCATCGGCCAAGCCTATCGCTTTGCTACCGTGACGGAGCTGTTTCAAACAGCGACGACGACTGTGGGCGGGATAACGAATTTTGTCAATGGCAATCCGAACCTAAAACCCGAAGAGGCTCTGTCTTCCGAACTTTCCGGGGAATATTTCCTGGATCAAGGCAAATTGCGTCTTAGCTTATTCCAGGAGCGCGTAAAGGATGCCATTTTTTCTCAGCAAACTGTTTTATCCACCGGAGCTATTTCCAGTACGCCTTCAAATGTCGGGGAAATTCAAACGTACGGTATCGAATTTGCCGGCGAAGCCAGTGATGTAGGTATACAGGGCATCGATCTTTCCGGTAACGCCACCTGGACCGATTCCAGAATTACCGAGAATTCCGCTTCAGATGCGGCTGCCGCCAGAGCAGGCGCTACTGCCGCCAATCCCAACGCCAATCAGCCTTCAACCGGTATGCGCCAACCACGGGTTCCTGAGTGGCGCGCCAGCGCAACAATTGGTTATCGGCCGACCGACAAGTTGACTACCTCGGTAAGCGGTCGTTACAGCAGTCCGCAGTTTAGCCAATTGAATAATAGCGACATCAACGCCGCAACCTATGGATCGGGCGGTACCGCTTATTTTATTGTCGATTTACATGCAAAATATCAAATCACCAAGCAAGTCAGTGCTTCGGCCGGTATTGATAACGTCAACAATCAGGAAGTTTGGTTATTTCATCCGTTCCCATCGCGCACTTACTTTGCTGAGTTAAAGTATAATTATTAATAACTTAACTATAGAGAGAAAACAATAAAGCCGGGCTTTTTAAGAGTCCGGCTTTACTGCATAAAGGCTGAAAAGATATTTTTCTTCTCTGTTCGGCTTTCTCTTTATAATCCAGCTCGACTTTTTAATTCGGTGTAATTCATGAAATCCCTTATCTCTTTTCTATTTCTTGCCGCGCTGACCGTCTCCGGCTGCGCCAATGACCCGACTGTCAGGGATGACGGAAGTGTCGCAATCGGTCAGGAACCGATGCGACCGACTGTAAAAGCCGCAGACGACGCCACTCAACAGCACGCTCATCATCATTCGGCGGAAGCAACAGGCACTTGCGCTGATGCCAACGCGTCGCCCTCAAACCAATGCGCCGAAACCATAAGCGCCACTTTCGACGGCAAGGGCGTGCTATGGATTACCTGGGTAAACAATGATCATGTATACGTGCAATCATCGGAAGATAAGGGCTTAAGCTTTACTGCGCCGGTGCTGGTCAATGCCGCCGCCGAAAAAATAGAAGCCAAAGGCGAATATCGCCCGAAAATAAAGTTGGATGCCAAGGGCGCTATTTACTTAACCTGGACGCAAAAGCTGGAGGCTAAACATAGCGGCCATATCCGTTTTAGCCGTTCGATTGACGGCGGACAGCATTTTTCCGCGCCGGTTACCGTCAACGATAACCGGGACATCATCAGCCACCGCTTCGACAGCATGGCGATCGGTAAAAACGGCGAAATCTTTATCGCCTGGCTGGATGCCCGCGACGTTGAAGAAGCAAAAAAGGCCGGCAAGCAATTCGAGGGATCATCCCTGTATTACAGTTGGTCGAACGATGGCGGGCAGCATTTTTATCCGAATAAAAGAATCGCTACCCATACTTGCCAGTGCTGCCGACTGGATACCGCAATAGCGCCCGACAATACGCCGGTCGTGACCTGGCGGCACGTTTTCGAAGGCGGCATCCGCGATCATGCGCTGGTTAAATTCAACGACTGGAATACTCCCGGCGATACGCACCGTTTAGGCCGGGATAACTGGAAAATCGATGCCTGTCCGCATCACGGCCCCGGTTTGTCGATTTCCGATTCCGGCATTTATCACGCGGTGTGGTTTAGTAATTCCGCTACTAACCAAGGGTTGTTTTATGCCTATTCGGCCGATGCCGGGCGGCATTTTTCCACGCCGGTTAACTTCGGCAAAGAAGGCGCAGGCCATCCGCATGTGTTGGCTTTAGGTTCGCGAGTCAATGTGGTTTGGCAGGAGTTTGACGGCACTAACAATATTATCAAGCTGATGAAATCCGCCGACGACGGCAAAAGCTGGTCGAAGCCTGAGGTGGTTGCGCAAACCGCCAAGTCCGGCGATCAGCCATTCCTGGTCAGCGACGGGCAGAAGATCTATCTTTCCTGGAAAACCCAGCAGCAGGATTATCAATTAAGGCCTATTGAGTAGGGGCAATAGGGTTGATTTTACGCGGGTTCCCAACAAGCTCTCGCTTGGGAAGACCCAGAGGACGCTAAAAGCAGGGCTTTTTCGGGTGGTAGAGACGCGATTTATCGCGTCTTTAGAGAGTGTGTCAAGATAATGCCGAGTACCGCGTTAACCCAGACGCGATAAATCGCGTCTCTACGGGGTTTGCATATTCTGCACTTTGGGTGCAACTCTAGCTTCGCGAGACTGGAAGCTGGAGCTTGGGAACTAGCACTCAGTAAAATCTTTAACTTAATGGCAATGATCCATCGGCCTGAATGATTTAAAAACTTATTATGTTGCCAAATAAAACTCTGCTTGAAGCCAGACAACTGGTGGTCAATTATAAAAACCATCGTGCGATTGATGGACTCGATTTGTCGGTTCCGGCCGGTTGCGTCTATGCCTTGTTGGGCGGCAATGGCGCGGGCAAAACCTCGACCATCAATACCTTCCTGGGTTTCAACAGGCCGACCGGCGGCAATGTCTTTATTGACGGCGAGTCGCCCGAGCAAAATCCAGCCGTGGTTCGTGCCAAGGTCGCGTACTTGCCGGAAAATGTTGCGCTCTACGAATACATGAGCGGCCTGGAAAACCTGCGCTTTTTCTGTACGTTGGCCAATATTCGCTTATCCCGGCAACACGCGCACGACCTGCTGGCGAATACCGGCTTGCAAACCGATGCCCACGACCGGCGAGTCTCGACTTATTCCAAGGGCATGCGCCAGAAAGTCGGTTTGGCTATTGCCTCGGCAAAACAGGCGAAAGTCATGCTGCTGGATGAGCCGACCTCCGGGCTCGATCCCAGTGCGGCCAATGATTTTGCGCACCGGGTACGGGCGGCAGCCGATTTGGGCATGGCGGTGCTGATGGCGACCCATGATCTGTTTAACGCCAAACAGGTCGCCGACCGTATCGGTATCATGAAAGCCGGTCGCCTCGTTGAAGAGTTCGATGCGCACACCGTGGCGCATGATGAGCTGGGGCACAAATATCTGGCGCACGCGCGGGGCTTGCTTTGATCATCGCGATCGTTCACAAGGAACTGCTGGCTGTGCTGCGGGACGGAAGACTGCTGGCGCTGGCATTTTCGGTATTCGCCGTGTTGACCGGGTTTTTTCTGGCTTCCGTCGCCGAACATCAACAGGTGCAGCAGGAAAAGCAAGCCGTGGGCGCCACCGCCAAAGAACAATGGGATACGCAAGGCGTCAAGAATCCGCATGCGGCGGCGCATTTCGGTATTTATGTATTCAAGCCGGATTCGCCGCTGGCAGCGGTAGATCCCGGATTGAGACAATATACCGGTCAGACGCTCTGGCTGGAACCGCATAAACGCAACGGCGCGCGTTTCAGCCCGGCGGCCGATCAAGGCTTAGCCAATCGCTTCGGGCAGGCCAGCGCCGGTTTTGTGTTATATGCGCTGCTTCCGCTATTGGTCATTGCGCTGGCCTTCAATGCGGTGACCCAGGAACGGGAGCAGGGCACCTTGCGCATGTTGCACAGTTTGGGGGTGTCGGCGACCAAGCTGTTACTGGGCAAGTTTATCGGTTTGCTGCTGGCTTTTGTTGCGGTATTGATGCCGGCAATGGCGGTTGCGATCGTTATTTTGTATCAGAATTTCGATCTTGCCGGTGACGATATACTCAGGCTGTTTGCGTTGAGCGGCACTTTTTTTATCTATTACGCGGTATTCGCGGCCTTGGCAATGTCCACGTCGATCCATTTCAAAAGCAGCCGATTGGCTTTGTTCACCCTGCTGGCATTCTGGTCGGGCAGTGTGTTGATTGCCCCGCGCTTGGGTGCGGCAGCCGCAGAAATGATGGTTCCGACGCCCGGCGCTACGGCGTTTTGGGCGGGAATCAAAAAAGATATTCAGCAAGGTTTGGATAACGATGGCGATCATGATGCACGAGAGGCCTTATTCAAGGCTCAGGTGTTAAAGCAGTATGGCGTGGCGCGGGTTGAGGACTTGCCGGTAGGCTATGCCGCACTCAACCGCAATTTTAGCGACGGTTATTCCGAACGAGTCCACGCGCTGCATTTCGACAGGCTGGGGGATGCGTTCGAGCGTCAGGGCCGGTTTATCCATATCGCCTCGCTGCTCGGTCCGAGCATAGCGATGCGCTCGGTGTCGATGACGCTGTCGGGCATGGATCTGGCGCATCAACGGCATTTTGAGGATGCCGCCGAACATTACCGCCATTATTTTATCGGCCTGACCGACGACTGGGATCGTGAACGCAGTCACGGCACGGAGCGCGGCGCTCAGGGCCATGATGCCGACTGGGGCAGCGTCAAGGCATTCAGTTATGCGCCGCCTTCGGTGGGCTTTGCGCTGCATCATGCGCTGGCCGATCTGCTGGTGTTGCTGGCTTGGTTGGTTGCCGCGCTGATGTGGCTGCTGTTTTCCGCGAAGAGGCTGAAACCATGATCCTAAAAACAGCAATTGATCCACGAAAAACACAAAAAGCACGAAAATATTTAATGGACTATGCAGCTGTAAATTATTCACCAAAGAGTGAGTGGCTTTACCAATATAAGCTGTCGATTTATTTGGTGGCTTTCGTGTTTTTCGTGCCTTTCGTGGACGAATTGATATGAGTTTGTTACAAGCCGAGTGGCTGCGCTTTATCCGTAACCCGGTCAATCTGTGGGTTATTGCCGCGTTTTTTACGCTGTTGGCGGCTAGTGCGCTTTGGTCGGGACTTGCTGCCAGCGAGTTTCGTGCCAAAGCATTGCAGCCGCAACACCAAACCGGTAACAGCCAGGTTCGGGCGGAAATGCACGATGCGCCCGCTATCGGTAAAGTAGGCGACACAGCCAAGTTGGCTGATAGTACAATCGTGCGCCTTCCGGTGCTCGGCGGTTTGGCATTGAGCGTGCGGCAAATGGATCTGCTCGGTTCCGAACTGCGCATCTCGACCCGCAGCCGCTATACCGATGGCCGCAACAGCGATCAGCTGTTCAATCCGTTGCTGCGCGAGCTGGGCTTGCTCGATTTTGCAAGCATACTTGCGTTATTGCTGCCGTTGACCGTGATAGCCCTGACTTACGGTCTGGTGCAGGAAGATCGGGAGCGGGGCGTGTGGCGTTTGGTGTGCGCGCAAATGCCCCGTCCCTGGCAGTTGGTGTTTGCCGCGCTCGCCGTGCGTCTGGCTGTGGTGTTGATGCCCGCCGTCGCGGCATCGCTACTTGCGTTTATGCTGGACTCCGGTTCGACCCTTTACGCGACAACGCATTGGCTGATTTTTGTCGGCGTGTTCACCGGGGTATGGATTACGATGTCCGGGCTGTTTCTATTGTTGCCTGTTTCATCGGGCGCAGCGGCGGTGGGCTTGTTAGGCGTGTGGTTAGTCACGACGTTTGCGGTACCGGCGGGTTTGAGCTGGGCGGCGAACGGCATGCAACCCATGCCCTCGCGGCTTGAGGCAATTGTCGATATTCGCCGCGTTCAGGCGCAAACTTCCAAACAACAAGCCGAATTGCTGTCGGCCTGGTATCGGGCGCATCCTGAAGTCGCGCCTGTAAAAGAGCCGTCCCGCGAGATTGCCGGTCTGCCCGCTAACCTGGAGCTTGATAGCAAGGTGCGGCCGCTGATGTATCGCTTCGATGAGGTTCGGAAAGCGCATTTTGAGTTTATGGAGCGATGGTCCGCGCTCTCGCCCGGACTGGCCGCCGTGTTGGCGGCCGACCGTTTGGCGGGTATCGATGCGCCCCGTTATGCCGAATACATTGAAGCGGCCAATCAATTTGAAGACCGGTGGCGGGTGTTTTTTGTTCCCGGCATCATGGCGCAGCAAGGCATACCGTCGTCGGATCATCAGCAACTGCCGGTAATGAAACCTTTGCCGACGGCTGAAACAGTGTGGACGGTCATATTGAGACAGTCGCTGAGCGGAATTTTGTTACTACTGACGCTGATAATTTTACGCAAGCAATTCGGAAGGCCGTAAAATACCGTTTAAAACCGATTGATAATAAATAGTCGTCAAGGTATGAAAACAATACTTTATGATGTCCCCACTTTAACGAGATAACAACTGACTTTTATGGAAATTATTTACTTTTTATTACACTTGCTCAAAGACCCGCTGACGACGCTGCAAGATTTTCTGGCGCATTACGAGATGCTTACCTATGGGATTTTGGTTGCGATAATTTTTGTCGAAACCGGCTTAATCGTTATGCCGCTGCTGCCCGGCGATTCTTTATTGTTTGCGGTGGGGCTGTTGGCGTCATCGACCGGGAAACTGGATATTCAAATCATCATTCCGTTGCTGATTGGCGCGGCTTTGCTGGGCGATAATGTCAATCATTATGTCGGCAAGCATTTTAGTAAGTTCGTTAAATCCCGTGAGCAGATTTTATTTTTTAAACGGGAATACATTACCCAAACCGAAGCGTTCTATGAAAAACACGGCGGGAAAGCCGTTATTATGGCCCGTTTCGTCCCGATCGTTCGCACGATTGCGCCTTTCGTAGCGGGTGCGGGCAGCATGAAATACTCAAAATACATTGTTTTTTGCATCATCGGCGCAACCTTATGGGTTACGAGCATCACCTTAACCGGGTATTTTCTCGGCTCGAATGAATGGGTCAAACACAATTTCGAGAAAATCGTTTTGGGTATTGTTTTTGTGTCGTTCATGCCGATGGTTTGGCAGTTTGCAAGGGTTAAATGGCTGAAACAGGCTCAATCTATTTAAAGCGTTTCATTTTCCGCAACGACGGCTGTGACCGTGCAGAGTAAAATACAGCTAAGACCTCGTTGTCCGGAATCTGAACATAACAAACGCACAATCGATGTTTAAAAAGGTAATATCCTCTATGTTTTTATTTAACAGCCATGATGGCGGCGTGGCCGACCGGAATTTAACGCCTTCGGGTGACGAGGCGAGTCCGTTAGTGCAAAAAAAACCATCATTATTTGCAGCCTTGACCGGCGAAGAACATCCACGCTTTATGGGTGGATTGCTGTTGATTTTAGTGCTGCTGTTGCACGTATGGGCGGGGCTTTGGCTTTTAAAACCTACCGATAAACCCAAAACGCCATTGCTGATGGTGATGGAGGTCTCGCTAGTTTCTACGCCGAGTCAAAAAGCCGAAATTACACCGCCGGCGCCCCCAAAGCCGGTGCCGCCAAAACCGGAACCGCCGAAAAAACAACCCGTCAAACAGCCGGTCAAGAAAAAAATGCCGGTGATTCCCAAGCAGGCGGAGCTACCGAAACCGCAGACTATTGCTGAAGAAAAGCCGGTGCCGTCCAATTCCGCGCCGACACCTTCAGTCTCAGCGCCACCACAAGCGGTCAGTCGGCCTGCTCCTGCTGTAGTCAGCAGCGAACCGAGAATCAGCACCGGCGTGATCCCATTGGAACGAATCCCTCCCAAGTACCCGGCGCGGGCGGCTAACCGCCATATCGAAGGTTGGGTGAAAATCGAATTTACTATTACCACGAGCGGTACCGTTGAAAATGCCGTCGTTGTTGAGGCGGAACCCGAGGAAATCTTTGATGAAGCTGCGTTGAAAGCGATTAATCAATGGATCTTCAAGGAAAAAATAGTTGACGGTGTAGCGGTTGAACAGCGTGCTGTTCAGACGTTGCAATTTAAATTAACAAGATAATCGGTTTACGCTTTACGGACTTACATTGGACATGCCGGGACTAATATCCAGCGGTTTTGGTATGAACTTAAAAAATAGCGATCAGTTAGATGATTGCGCCCTGTGTTTATTTGAATAACTAAAAAAGGAGATCTTAATGCCCCATCATATTGCGCCAGAAGTTATTATCGACGGTACCTTATACACGTTACTGGCCTTCTCAGTGGTCACCTGGACATTGATTCTTTTCAAGATCTGGCAGTTCACCAAGAATAGCTTTTATAACCGGGCTTTTAACAAGGCATTTTGGGGTGCGGCCAATCTGGAGCAGGCAAAAACGTTGCCTGCCGAGATAGCCAGAGGGCCGCAAGCGCGGATTGCACAGCAAGGTTTTGCATGGATGAGCGAAAGTCAGCAGTCTGAGGGCCAGAGTCTTAAATATCGCGGCGTTCCGTCTGAATTACTTGAACATTCACTGCTTGTTCAAATGCAGCAAGAGCAACACGCAATGGAAAGCGGTCTGACCATGCTTGCCAGTATCGGCAGCACCTCGCCGTTCGTCGGCTTGTTCGGCACGGTGTTGGGTATTATGCACGCGATGCATGAGATCACTGCCAGCGGTTCAACCAGTCTGGATGTGGTGGCAGGCCCTATCGGCGACGCGTTGGTCGCTACGGCAATCGGTATCGCGGTCGCGGTGCCGGCGGTATTAGCCTATAACTTTTTCTTGCGCCGGGTTAAACAGCAACGTGCCGGATTGGAAAACTTTGTCGTCAGTTTTATGCATATCGCCTCAAGTGCGAATGTCAACGGTAAGGAGTAGACATGGCTTTTAAACCGCAATCGGAAGATGAAGGAGCGATGAGCGACATTAACGTCACGCCGCTCGTCGATGTAATGCTGGTGCTGGTGATTATTTTATTAGTGACCGCGCCGTTACTCACGCAATCCGTGCATGTTACGTTACCGAAAACCGCCGAGACCACCGCGGATATTAAAGAACAACCGTTACAGCTCGGTATCGATGCGCAGGGGGTTATAACGTTGAATAAGCTCTCAATCGCCGACCATGCCGCATTGGAGGCCGCATTGAAGGCCGAGCTTTTAAAAAATCCTGAAATCGGCTTGCATTTATATGCCGATCAGGATGTTGTTTATTCGAAGGTCGCCGAAGTCATGGCGACTGTGCAACATTCCGGGATTGCTAAAATAGCGTTCGTGACTGAGAAACAGTAGTCAATTTCCCCGCAGTAACTTAAGACATAAAGCCATGAAGAAACGGGAGGAAGCCTCCGTGAAAATCCGTATTCTTCGTGGTTTGTTAATAATTTATATACACTTTGTATACAAATTAACTCATTGATTAAGGACGGCTTTCAGTCTAATTTTATTCGGTGCGTATGGGGGCTGTGGTGTCGATCCCCTAGATCAGTGTATATTAAGCGATTAACTTTTAGCCCTTTTGTTCGAAAAGCCCTATGCGAATCCTGCCTTTTGAAGCTTTTTTACCCATTTTGTTGCATTAAGCAATGCGTTATCGCTTATTGAAATTTAAACGCATTCGGTGCAAACGACTTCGCGATGCGTGAAAAATCAACCGCTTTTGTTCAAATTTTGCCAGTCATTTAAGGTATAAAAATGCCGTTTTGCTCAAAATATATTCCGATCATACTTGCCCTGTTTTTTCCTTCCTTATCAATGGCTGCCGATGCAGCAGGCGCCATTAGCCAAGTACAGCCATTAGATTTGACTCAGCATTGGGCCGGTTATTTGGCGTTGACAGTTTTTGCCGTTGCCTACATCCTTGCCATGACCGAGGAAGTAACCGAGTTAAAAAAATCCAAGCCGATGGTGTTTGCGGCGAGTCTCATCTGGATATTTATTGCCGTTTTTTATACCAAGGCCGGGATGAGCGAGCAAGCGGGTGTTGCGTTCCGCGCTACTCTTGAAAGTTATGGCGAGCTGTTTTTGTTCATCATGGTCTCGATGACTTATTTGAATGCGATGGAAGACCGAGGGGTGTTTGACAGCCTGCGGGTCTGGCTATTGAGCAAGAACTTCAGCTATCGGCAATTATTCTGGATTACCGGTTTCCAGTCGTTCTTTATTTCGTCCGGTTGCAACAATCTGACCACAGCGTTGCTGATGGGCTCGGTTATTCTGGCGATGGGCAAAGATTGTCCGCGCTTTGTTGCCTTATCCTGCATCAATGTTGTGGTAGCCTCCAATGCGGGCGGCTCGTTCAGCCCTTTTGGCGACATCACTACGTTGCTGGTCTGGCAAAAAGGCGTTGTGCCGTTTACCGATTTCTTTTCCCTGTTGATTCCGGCCATCATCAACTTCGTAATACCTGCCGCGATCATGCATTTCTTTATTCCACAACAAAGACCCGCAGCGGTAATGGAAGCTCAGGAAATGAAGCGGGGCGCCTGGATAATCATCTTTTTGTTCGTATTGACCATTATTACCTCGGCTTGCTTCGAAAACTTCCTGGGACTGCCGCCCGCAGCCGGGATGATGATGGGATTGACCTATTTGAAGTTTTTCAGTTATTACCTGCAAAAAACCAGCAATGCTCACTCCGTATTGATACCCGTGGATTTGACCGATGTCAAAATCGATCATTTTGCGCCGATGAAATACATGAACAATCCGCCGGCAGAGGCGAATCAACAACTGGCGAAGGAGCTGCCTTTTGATATTTTTCAGAAAGTTGCCAATTTGGAATGGGACACCCTGCTGTTTTTTTACGGTGTCATGGTAGGCGTCGGAGGTCTGAGCTTCATCGGCTATATGGAAGTGGCATCCCACCATCTTTACGGCAGCATTGACCCCACTGTCGCCAATATTCTGGTGGGCTTCGCCTCAGCATTCGTGGATAACGGCACTATTATGTTGTCTGTATTGACTATGGCGCCGGATATTTCCCAAGGACAATGGCTGCTGGTAACATTGACCGCCGGTGTGGGCGGCAGCATGTTGGCGGTAGGTTCCGCAGCAGGCGTGGGCTTAATGGGACAAGCTAAAGGAATTTACACCTTCACTAGCCATTTGAAATGGGCACCGGTCATCGTATTGGGTTACTTCGGTAGCATAGCCGCTCACTTTCTTATCAATGGGCGTTATTTTTAGGCGATCCCTAAATTAACTTAAGGGAAATGCGGTTGTGATTTTACCGCCTACCTGGACAGTGCTTCGGCTGGTTTTTTTTACCTAATTCACTATTTATTATGTCGATAAGTTCACAGGGTCATTCCAAACGACAAGTAACCGTTTTAGCGCTGAGTGCAATCGGTGTTGTATTCGGTGATATTGGCACTAGCCCCTTATATGCGGTTAAGGAAGTTTTCGGCAGTCATTTGTCGATTGATAAACTCCATGTGTTAGGCGTGCTATCGCTGATTTTTTGGTCCTTGACTTTGGTGGTAACAACCAAATACGCAATCTTTATTATGCGCGCTAATAATAAAGGCGAAGGCGGCATCATGGCGTTAATGGCTTTAGCATTGCAAAGCGCTAACGATAATCCGAAAAAAGCGCGCTTCATTGTTACCATCGGTTTGCTCGGCGCCGCTTTGTTTTACGGCGACAGCATTATTACCCCTGCAATATCAGTATTAAGCGCAGTCGAAGGCTTGCAAATCATTGCGCCTTCTTTAAGCCATTATGTATTGCCGATTGCTATTACGGTACTAGCCGCTCTTTTCATTGTGCAGGCTAAGGGTACGGGAGCGGTCGGAAAAATGTTTTCACCCATCATGTGTCTTTGGTTTGCTATTTTGGGCATTCTAGGCATAAATAATATTATCAATACGCCCGCTGTATTGGCCGCAGTTAACCCTTATTACGCGGTTCATTTATTGCTTGAATTAGGCTGGCACGGCTTTTTAATTATGGGCGCGGTGGTTTTGGCAATAACCGGTGCCGAGGCACTTTATGCCGACATGGGGCATTTCGGTTTGAAGCCCATCCGTTATGCCTGGTTCAGCTTTGTTTTTCCTGCCTTATTAC
>Ga0208120_100183_pt1 | contig 23320 bp, 19 predicted proteins | sample LakWasMet52_LOW8_2_FD_183888 | JGI IMG/M metagenome (GOLD analysis project Ga0208120, IMG submission 183888) | Freshwater sediment methanotrophic microbial communities from Lake Washington under simulated oxygen tension - Sediment Metagenome... | ecosystem: Environmental > Aquatic > Freshwater >...
ATGACATCGGCCCAGTAAAGAAAATTTGGATCTTCTATTTTTTGATGTTTGCGGACGCCATTGAAACCTGCCGCTTTGATCAGCATGATGTCTTTGCGAATCGCCTCTTCTGAAGGCGGAGTCAGATGCGTATCAGGCCAGTACCCTTGATCGAGTACAAGACGTAAATAGTATGGGCGGCCGTTCAACATGAAACGATCGCGATTGTAAGTGACGTTACGAAGTGCTGTGTAGGAAAACACTTTATCCAGCAAGAGATCTCCGTCCCACAATTCAAGTTCAATATCAATCAATGTCGGTTTTTCCGGACTCCACAAAAGTTCATTGCGGAAATCGTCAATCCCCGGATCAGACAAAGCAATCCGACGATGAACTTCATTGTGAATAATGTGATAGGTATCGCTCGCAAGAGTCTGACCTCCCACCGTGAGATTCACTTTTAATTCAAGACTCTCGGGACATGGACCTGAAACAATACTGAGTATACCGATTTCCCAACGGTCAATGGAAGGAGTACAACGAAGTTTTTCAATATAAGTGTTAGGTACTTCTTCGATCCACACTGTCTGCCAGATTCCAGTGGTGCGAACATACCAGATACCGTGCGGATTTTCTTGCCAGTCCTGCTTACCGCGAGGCTTGGCCAGATCACTCGGATCATCATCAGCTCTGACAATTAATTCATTTAATCCTTCTTCTAAAATAGCGTGAGTGGCATCGAACGCAAAAGGTGTATAGCCACCTTCATGTTCACCGAGATAAACGCCGTTAAGCCAGACTTTCGCTGTATAATCGACGGCACCAAAATGGATGATTGTGCGCGATTGAGATTTTTTGTAAGAGAAATTATTTTTGTACCAACATCTCGGATGAAATTTCTCACTACCAATTCCACTGGCCGGAGATTCAGGCGCAAACGGAACTGTAATTTTTTTATTCCAATTGATTGTGTCATCTGGAGATTGACACTCTAAATCGTCATCAAAATAAAAATCCCATTCACCATTGAGATTCGTCCAGTTTTCGCGACGAAAAATTTTTCTCGGATGATTTTCCCAATTGTTGTACTTATTTGCCCCAGATTTCATAAAAGATTTCCTATAAAAACTTGTAATCTCACCAAGTGTTTTCAATACCATCTTCAAGAAACATGCCCGAGAAATTTTTGGCATTTAATTGGCAATAAACATTTGGCTTTTAAAAAAGTTATCTTTTCAGTTTGGAGGCAATTATATGGATAGTATTTGCGAAACTTCTGATCTTCTTGTCTTCTCACACTTAAGATGGGATTTTGTTTTCCAAAGACCCCAGCATCTTATGTCGCGTTTCGCGAAATATCGCCGTGTCTATTATGTAGAAGAACCGCTTTTCGGAAAATCTGATTTTCCACGACTCGAACAAAAAATTTCAAAAGATAACGTAAACATCATTATTCCACATCTGCCAAAAGAAGCACAAAGCTCTGATATTGAACCAACATTGAAAGAACTTATAGATGAATTAATTTTTTCAGAAAAAATTGATGTGTACTCAGCCTGGTACTACACTCCAATGGCCTTACCATTTACAAGACATTTACAACCAAATGCAATTCTTTTTGATTGCATGGATGAGCTGTCTCTTTTTAAAAATGCACCCCAAACATTGCTGGATCTTGAACAAGAGCTTCTTGAACGTGCTCACATTGTTTTCACGGGAGGCGTCTCGCTTTATCAGGCAAAAAAACATCGCCATCACAATATTCATCCTTTTCCAAGCAGCATTGATTACGAACATTTTGCAACTGCAAGAAAAGGTTATAACGATCCTGAAGATCAAAAAAATATTCCACATCCACGTATCGGCTTCTACGGAGTAATTGATGAACGGCTCGATATTGAACTTCTCGACAAGATGGCCATTCTGAAACCAGAGTGGAATTTTGTGGTAATAGGTCCGGTGGTCAAAATAGATCCGGACACTCTTCCTCAAAGAAAAAATATTTTTTATCTTGGAAAAAAAGATTACGAAGAACTTCCACGATACCTCTCTGGCTGGGATTGTGCCATGATGCCTTTTGCTTTAAATGAATCCACCAGATTTATCTCGCCAACAAAAACACCGGAATTTCTGGCAGCTGGAAAACCTGTCGTCTCAACGGCCATCAACGATGTTGTTCATCCTTACGAAGATGAAGGACTCGCCTATATCGCCAATGGTCCACAACAATTTGTCGCTTTAATAGAAAAAGCAATGAAAGAGAAAACGGAAGATCCGACCTGGACTTCGCGAGTGGATAAATTCTTACTTCGAAATTCCTGGGATAAAACTTTTGGCAGAATTGCCGCTCTTGAGCGCGATCTTTTCAGTACAGACAAACCTTTCGAAAGTTACAGCAGTTCTCAAAATTACATCGTTTTAAAAGAAGTGCAGTAAAATGAAAAAACTTGATATCTGGGCAGGTCTCGAGTGCACTCGCAATCGTGTCCATGAAAAATATTTTGATCAATGTGAAAAAAATGGTCATTACCAGAGGCCTCAGGACTTTGATCTTTTTGCTGAAATAGGCGTGGAGAAAATCCGCTATCCATGTTTGTGGGAACGTGTTTCACCCGACAATTGTCTGCAAAAAAAATGGGACGTTCTCGATGAAACTCTTGAAGAAATCAGAAAGAAAAAAATAAATATTATCGCGGGATTTCTACACCATGGTTCCGGACCGAGGTATACGAATCTGCTCGACCCGAATTTGCCTGAAATGCTGGCAGATTATGCGAGCGAGTTCGCTCTCAGGTATCCATGGATAACTGAATACACACCAATCAATGAAATTCTCACGACAACAAGATTCAGCTGCCTTTACGGTCATTGGTTTCCTCACCATAAGAGTGAAAAATCTTTTTTCAAAGCACTCTTTATCCAATGCAAAGCTACTGTGCTTGCGATGAAAGAAATAAAAAAAGTCATTCCACATGCAAAGCTGGTTCAGACAGAAGATCTAGGAAAATGTCAAAGCACTGAACAACTTCAATATCAGTGTGAATTTGAAAATGAGCGCCGATGGCTTGCCTTTGATATCCTGTGCGGAAAATTTGATTCAAATCATCCTCTGTATAATTGGGCATTGGCCGCAGGGGCCGATGTTAAAGACATTGATTGGGCAAGAGAAAATTTTTATGTTCCAGATGTCCTCGGCATAAACCATTATCTGCTTTCAAATCGTTTTCTTGATCACAGACTTGAATTGTATCCCGAAGAATTTCACGGCGGAAACGGTATAGAAAACTATGCAGACGTCGGAGCAGTTGATACGGGCGCCATTGAACTTCCTGATCCGGCAGAAATTCTGCTTGAAACCTGGGACCGATTCCGAATTCCCATCGCTGTCACTGAAGCTCACTCCAGAGGCTATCGTGAAGAACAAATGCGCTGGTTCTATCACATGTACAAGTCCTGTTTAAATGCACAGGAGAAGGGCGCAAACATCATCGCCATCACCGCGTGGAGTTTACTGGGAACTTATGACTGGAATTCACTCTGTACGAAAGAAGAGTTTTTTTATGAACCGGGAGTCTATGACCTGCGCTCCGCAGATGGAACCCCTATGCCAACCGGTCTCACGAGATTAATCAAAGAACTATCGACAACCGGAGAATCAGAAATTGCTCTCCTTGATGTCAAGGCCATCTGGCATACACCACGAAGAATTTTATTCGCACCACAACCAGGAGCTCACTCTATGCTTTCCTCAGAAGGAAAACCACTTCTCATCACAGGCGCAACGGGAACACTAGGAAAAACATTTGCAAAAATCTGTCGTGAAAGAAACATGCCTTTCATTATTCTCTCAAGAAGCGAGATGGATATTTGCGACCTCAAAAATGTAAGAGAAACACTGGAAGAAATACAACCGTGGGCAGTAATCAACGCTGCCGGGTACGTAAAAGTTGATGAAGCAGAATATGAAAAAGAACTTTGCTATATGGCCAATGTGCATGGACCAACAAACCTGGCCATGGCCTGTCGTGAATTAAAAATACCTATGCTCACTTTTTCTTCAGATCTTGTCTTTGGTGGAGATCAAACACAACCGTATCATGAAGAAGATACGCCTTCACCGCTCAATACCTACGGGCATTCAAAAGCTTTTTGTGAAGAAAAAGTCCTGGCCGTTTATCCTGAAGCGCTGATCGTAAGATCCAGTGCATTTTTCGGTCCATGGGATGAATTCAATTTTGTCACACAGACCTTGCAAAAAATTAAAAATAACAAAGAAATTATTGTGGCAAGTGATGTGAAAGTAACTCCGACATATCTGCCGGATCTCGCTAATGCATCCCTGGACCTTCTCATCGATGGGGCAAGTGGAGTTTATCACCTAACCAATAAAGGTGAGGTTACCTGGGCGGAGCTTGCGCGCACGATTGCAGGTAAAGCAAATGAATTTTACGGAATAAATACTGCAACCATCATTGAAAAGAGAATGGAAGAAATTTCGCTGGCCAAGCGACCGAAATACAGCTGCCTGACGAGTATCAGAGGATTTGAATTGCCACCACTTGAAGATGCAATTGGCAGGTATTTTACACAAATGCAAAGCTAGAATTTTAAGGAGGATCAATGAAACAGCATATTGGAATTGCTGGAGCAGGTTTTGCCGGAGCCGTGCTTGCGCGAGAACTGGCCGAAAGTGGAAAATATATCATTGATGTCTATGATGAAAGATCTCATGTCGCAGGCAACTGCCACACAAAAAGAGATGAATCAACAGGCGTGATGATTCATGAATACGGACCACACATATTCAATACAAGCCGCGAAGACGTCTGGGAATACATTCAGCGATGGGGAGAAATGGTTCCTTTTATAAACCGGGTAAAGGCCCATACAGAAAAAGGGGTTTTCTCTCTTCCCATTAACCTGCTCACTATCAATCAATTTTTTGGAAAAAAATTCAGCCCGCAGGAAGCGCGGGAATTCGTCACAACTTTAGGCGACCAGACAATTACTGAACCTCAAAGTTTCGAAGAACAGGCCATGAAATTCCTGGGACGCGATTTTTATAAAAACTTTTTCTACGGCTATACTAAAAAACAATGGGGAGTTGAACCTAGTGTTCTCCCCGCCTCTATTTTAAAAAGACTTCCAGTTCGTTTTAACTACGATGACAACTATTACAATCAAAAATATCAGGGCATTCCAAAAAACGGCTACACTGAAATTATTTCGAAAATACTGGACCATCCGGATATACATATCCATCTCGAGGAAAAACTCCAGCCGTCCGATGTAGAACGGTTTGATCACGTCTTCTGGAGCGGACCGATGGATGGTTATTTCAGGTTTAATCTTGGAAGGCTCGGTTACCGCACTTTGAAATTTGAACGCTTTGATGACGTGGGAGATTTTCAGGGAAATCCCGTGATTAATTATTGTGAAGAAAATGTTCCGTATACAAGAATTGCGGAACACAAACATTTCACTCCCTGGGAAGAGCACGAGAAAACTGTTTGCTTTAAAGAGTACAGCGCTCTCTGCGATGAGAATGATACGCCTTACTATCCTCTCAGACTCAATAATGACAAATCTCTTCTTGAACAATACGTGAATCTCGCCAATGAAGAAAAAAAGATTACTTTCATTGGAAGGCTGGGGACTTATCGCTATCTCGACATGCACGTAGTTATCGGTGAATCACTGGATCTCGCTAAAACTTGTCTCACTCAAGAGATGAAATCATGGCCGAGGTTCAGTCAAAATCCTCTTCAATAGGAGTACAGCATGTTAAAGAATATTCTGATTACAGGTGGCGCTGGCTATATCGGCTCACATACAGCGCGTGCATTTTTAGATAAAGGATATGGTGTCATCGTTGTCGATGATTTGTCATCGGGTTACCTTGAAGCAGTTCCCGAAGGGGCAGGTTTTGTTCGGGCCAATATTCACAATGTTCCTGAAATCATCGACATCATCCGCAGAAATGATATTGAAGGTGTCATCCATTTTGCCGCCAAAATTATTGTTCCTGAATCCATTGCTCAGCCGCTTGATTATTACAGCAACAACACTGGCGGTGTTCTCTCAATGCTTCATGCCTGTAAAGCGACCGGCATAGATAAATTTGTCTTTTCATCAACCGCGGCAGTCTATGGTGACGCCGGATCTGAACTGATAACTGAAGATTTTCCTATCGGCCCCATCAACCCGTACGGCTGCTCAAAATATTTCAGCGAGCAAATAATACGTGATTGCGGTAAAGCTTATGGCATTAATAATGTCATCCTCCGCTACTTCAATGTTGCCGGGGCTGCTCATGATATTTCAAATGGTCAAAGATCTAAAGTCTCCACTCACCTGATCAAACTGGCTTCCGAAACCGCCTTAGGCATTAATCCTCATTTAAAAATGACAGGCACAGATTTTGAGACAAAAGACGGAACAGGAGTGAGAGATTATATTCACGTTGAAGATCTCGCCGACCTGCATACGCTCGCTTTCGAATATCTTGAAAACGATGGCCCCTCAGATATCTTTAACTGTGGTTATGGGCATGGTTATTCAGTCCGTGAAGTTATCGACACTATGAAAAAAGTCAGCGGTGTTGATTTTAAGGTTATTGAATCAGAAAGAAGACCCGGTGATGCCGCTACATTAGTCGCGTCCAATGAAAAAATAAAAAAAACATTCAAATGGACTCCAAAAAGAAATGATCTGGATTTAATTTGCCGGAGCGCTTTTCAATGGGAATCAGTATGGCAGGAACGTTTGCGTGAATTGCGCGAGCGCGAGCTGCATCTGAAAAAAATGCGAGAAATACATGCTGGAGAAAACATTAAAGAGAGATCACTTCAACCAAGTGCTTGACGGAAAACAGTGCGACCTTTTTTTTCTGAAAAGTAAAAAAGGTGCCACTGCTGCTATCACTAACTATGGTGCCCGAATTGTCGGGCTGGAAGTTCCCGATAAAAGCGGAACTCCGGTTGATGTTGTCATGGGGTTTGGCAAACTCGACCAATATCTTCGCGCAGAATGTGTTTATCATGGGGCGACGATCGGTCGATTCGCCAACAGGATCGCAGGCAGCTCATTTCATTTAAATGATCAAACCTTTCGGCTTAAGTCCAATGAAGGAAGAAATCATCTTCACGGAGGTCCTCACGGATTCCACAACGTCGTGTGGGAGGTTGCTTTACTTGAACCGCACTCTCTGGTTCTGCATTACAAATCAAAAGACGGAGAAGAAGGATATCCAGGCAATCTGCATGTTCAGATTCGCTTCACTTTAACTGATGATAATGAATTGCGGATTGATTATGAAGCCAGAACTGATCAGCTCACTATACTCAATCTGACCAATCATTCTTTCTTCAATTTAAACGGAGAGGGAACCGATTCGATTTTAAATCATCGTCTGCAAATCCATGCAGATTTTTATACGCCCATAAATGAAGAGCTGATTCCACTTGGTAACATTGACTCGGTTGAGGGCACGCCTTTCGACTTTCGAGAGATGAAAACCATTGGAACTAATATTGATAACGATCACGATCAATTGAGAAAGGCCGGTGGGTACGATCATAACTTTGTCCTTGCCCCCGTAAAATTCAGGGGAATCAATGAAGCCTTGATACTCGAAGGAGACAAAAGTGGAATTCAGATGCGAGTGTACACGAGCGAACCTGGGCTTCAGTTTTACAGCGGGAATTTCATGAAAGGCACTGATCATTTTAAAGGCGGAAGCGCAGAGAATTTCCGGACGGCCATGGCACTTGAGACTCAGCACTTTCCGGACTCTCCTCACCAATCGAATTTTACTATAACGGAACTGGAACCATTGGAAACTTTTTATTCGTCATCAATCTATCAATTCAGGACGGTCCAATGACACTAAAAAAACTTCGCCCTTACATTCAATCTCATTCGTTTGTGGCCAAGGCCCCCGGGCGAATTAACCTGATCGGAGAACATACCGATTACAATGAAGGATTCGTTCTTCCAGCTGCGATAGATAAAGCCATCTATACCTCGATCACTCCTCGCAAAGATGACGAAATTAATCTTCATGCTCTCGATCTTGATGAAATCTATACATTATCCACTGATAAAATCGCTATCTCTAAAAAACGATGGCCGAATTATGTTTTAGGAGTCATTGCACGTTTTGCTGCAACTGGAATCAGAATACCAGGTTTCGATCTGGCCTTCAGTGGAGATGTTCCGCTAGGCGGAGGATTATCCTCTTCTGCAGCGGTCGAATGTTCGGTTGCAACGGCCATGAATGAAATGCTCCAGACAAACTTTGAGAAGCTTGAGCTCGCCCGAATGTGCCAATTGGCAGAGCACACTTATGCAGGAGTTAAGTGCGGAATTATGGATCAGTTTGCAAGCTTGTTTGGAAAAAAAGATCACGTCATTAAGCTCGACTGTCAATCAATGGAATATGAATATATTCCCTTTCGCCTTAAAGGTTATAAAATTCTTCTCTTTGATACAAACATCAAACACTCGCTCGCTTCATCCGAATACAATATTCGTCATCAGCAATGTCAAAATGCAGTTCTAGAAATTGCTAAAGAATATCCCAATGTGAAATCGCTGAGAGATGCTACAGAGGATATGGTAAATGAGATTTTGAAACCAATGAATAAAATTCTCTGGCAACGCAGTCTTTATGTAATTGAAGAGAATCAGCGCTTACTTGATGCCTGCACTGATCTGCAAAATAACGATTTTGCTGCCTTCGGCGGAAAAATGTTTCTCACCCATGAAGGTCTTTCCAGAATGTACGACGTCAGCTGCGCTGAGCTTGATTTTCTCGTAAAGGAAATGCGTCCCTTTCCAGAAGTCATCGGCGCCAGGATGATGGGCGGAGGGTTTGGCGGTTGCACAATTAATCTCATAAAAGAGGAAGCAGCAGCTGAGATCACAGATTATATCCGGAAGAAATACGAAAAGCAGATGAACCGTCGTCTTGATATTTATGATGTTAAAATTGATAACGGAGGGACGTTGGTCCGGCATTTTGAAAATATTCCTTCATCAGAGGTTTCAAGTGAAGCTCAGTGAACTACCTCACAAGAGATTTAATTCACTTTCAGGAGAATGGATACTTGTCTCCCCTCACAGGTCAAAACGTCCGTGGCAGGGACAGACTGAAAAACCTCAAAAAATCAGCACAAAATCCTACGATGAAAATTGTTACCTTTGTCCTGGAAATACTCGCAGCAACGGCGAAACAAACCCTGACTACAAAGAAACTTTTTCATTCATCAATGATTTTTCTGCTTTGCTGCCCGACTATAGTGAAGAATCGGTTCACGAAAAAGATTTATTTATTTCGGAACCAGTGCGGGGTATTTGCAAAGTATTGTGTTTCTCTCCCGATCACCATCTCACCATCCCTTTAATGCCTGTGGAATCAATTGAAAAAATTGTGGAACTCTGGAAAAAAGAATATTCAGAAATTTCGGCCATAGAATGGATCCGCCATATACAGATTTTTGAAAACAAGGGTGAAATCATGGGTTGTAGTAACCCTCATCCTCACGGGCAGATCTGGGCCCAAAGTGATTTTCCACTCGAGATAATCAAAGAAAACCGTGAGCAACAAAACTATTACCAAAAACACGGTGTAAGTCTGCTAGGCTGTTATCTTGAGAAAGAGCGCGAGTTCAAAGAAAGAATTGTTTGCAGTAATGATCACTTTACTGCTCTCGTTCCTTTTTGGGCGACTTGGCCTTTTGAAACAATGATCATAAGTCATCGACATTTTCAAAATATATTGGAAATGAATGAAAAGGAAATCAAGGCCTTTGCAGATATTCTGAAAAGACTGACTACTAGATATGACAATCTATTTTTGACAAGTTTTCCCTATTCTGCAGGTATGCATCAGGGACCCGTTAACGATGGTCTTCATCCTGAATGGCACTGGCATATGCATTTTTATCCTCCTCTCCTAAGATCTGCGTCTGTAAAAAAGTTTATGGTCGGATATGAATTACTCGCCAATCCTCAGCGCGACATTACTGCGGAAATTGCTGCAAAAATGTTAAGAGATCTTTCCGAAATTCATTACACTCTGCTTTAAGCATAGAAAAAGAATCCTTTTATTGAAGCCATTGGTTTGTGAGAATTGAGAAGTTGTCATTCACCTAGCGATGGAGTCTCTTAAATGGAAATTACCAATCAAAGAACAATAAATGACCTGGATAAAATCCTGGATGTTATTACACATGATTTTAAAATTCCGCTCACTTCAATTTCTTTTAATCTTCAGGCGATAAAAAGAATTGTCACAGGCGAGTTTATTCCCGGCGATGAAGAATTGTTAAAAAAACTCGAATGCATTGAAATCAAAACTCAGCAAATGGCCAGAGTTCTTGATCATCTCATAGATCTTGCTCAGACTCAGCTTTCAGACATTCCTTTGAAAAAGAATTTAACTCATACCCATGATCTGGTATACGACGCCGTTCAACTGGCCAATAAAAAATCAGGTGAAGATTTAGTTGTTCTGGAAGGACATCAGCAAAATCAATATTGCACAGTGGCCTGTGATAAGGATAGACTCGTCCAGGTTTTCTCCAATGTCATCCATAGTCTGGCTGAACTTAATCCGGCCCGCACCGCCATCAAACTCAGTACAAAAATTAAAGGTGAAGTGGCCCAGTTCTTTTTCAAGAATGAGAACTGCGCAGTTGATGAGGCAGTTGTAAACACTATCTTTGATAAGTTCTGCATTTTAAATTGTGAATATAAAGATAAATCAACTCGGGCATCGCTTGGCCTCGCTTTATCAAAATGGATTATAGAAGCTCATAAAGGAAGTATCTTCATTGAAAGCAAAGAAAAGCTTGGCACCATTTTTACTATTGAATTACCCAAGACAGAACTCGAACAATTAAAGGCAGCGATGATCTGAGAAAATGAAATGAACAAACGAACTTCAGAACAAATTATTCAATTGCTTATTATATATGTATCAATCGCTTGATTGCAGAAAAAGACCCGAGCTAATCTTAATCGAACGCAAGTAAATCTTGCGAACTTAACAAGGAGATCTATATGGCAAACCAATCTGGAAAATCAAACCGTGGATTCGCATCTATGGACGAAAATAAACAAAGAGAAATTGCAAGCAAAGGTGGAAAATCAGTTCCACCAGAAGAAAGATCATTTTCGAAAGACCGCGATCTGGCTTCTGAAGCGGGCAAAAAAGGTGGCGAAAACAGCCATGGCGGTCGCAGATAAATAAAACCTTGGGGCCTGACTAAAAGACAGTCTATTCCCCACTTTTAAGGAGATCAAAATGAAAGGAAAATCTACTAACAAAAAAAGTAAAAGAGGATTTGCAGCAATGGACGAATCTAAACAAAGAGAAATTGCAAGCAAAGGCGGAAAAGCGAGCCATGGTGGAAGATAAGATTTTTTAGCATTACTCGATAACGATAAGAAGAGAGGAGGTTTTAAAGCCTCCTCTTTTTTTTTACATTGATCTATTGACCGTGGCTTCATCTTTGCACTTAATCACATTGAGTCCCTCGAAACGGACATCAATTAATATAATTAAAAGCTATTCGAAGGATAACCGGGAGGACAATATGCAAGTAAAAGAATGCATGACGGCCCATGTAGAATTAGGCTCACCCGACATGACAGTCTGTGATGCTGCTAAAAAGATGCGTGAAGGCGATTTTGGTATTTTGCCTATTCAGGAGAATGATAGACTCGTAGGAATGCTCACAGACCGCGATATCGTCGTCAGAGCGATTGCTGAAGGAAAAGATCCTGAGTCAACCAGTGTAAGAGATATCATGTCTCCAAGCGTTCTCTACTGTTTTGAAGATCAGACTCTTGAAGAAGTAGCGGACAATCTTGGTCGCAACCAAGTTCAACGTTTACCTGTACTGAACCGTCAAAAAAGACTAGTCGGAATTCTTTCTCTTGGGGATCTCGCCCAATCGATTGAGCATCCAGACAATATCGAAGAGTCATTATCACAAATTAAAAAACCGTCACCAAGCGAAGCTCCAGAACTTCACCTTCAATAAAAAAAAGGCACTCCTAACTGGAGTGCTTTTTTTACCTAATTTGATTTTTATCTATTTAACTGACTTAACGACAATTTCCATTCGTTGATATTGAGCATTTCCCGGAGTGGTTGCTTTGGATCCAGCGGGTCCTGCATTGGCAAGTCCCATTGTAGAAATTTGACTTGCTTTCGCTCCTCTGGCAACGAGTTCATTTTTCACTAATTCAGCTCTTCGATTGGCAAAGGTAACAGTGTCCTTGTCTGTTCCGACGTTCTCTCCTATTCCTACCAGCTGAACTTTGGCATTTGGATGAGATTTTAAAACTCCTGCGACATAACTGATTTCATTAAATCCTTCCGACAATCGTGTTGATTCACCTAGAAAATGAATACCGTCAAAGTAAAAAGTTTTCGGCAACTCTTCAGCTTTTGGGTTGTCTAAAAAATCTCCAAGCAGGGCAATTGGGGCTGACGTTTGAGTGGTCACCGGAATTTTATCAGTGGCGGGCGATTTATACTGAACAGCGTTCCACCACGCCATCATTGCTCCAGCAATGACAATGGCCCAGATCCAGCTTTGCCAGATCGCCTTATCTTTTTTATTGGAAAAATCTTTCTCGGGACTTCTCCCAGACAGTTTGTAATACTCCGAAGAATTATGACTATAACCTGATAATTCTTTTTTCTGAGCTTTTATGAAGGACATTAAACCAGTCATGTTCATACTGTCTCTTTTGATTTTTGCCCCGACGATCCCCATGCAGATTGGAGCGACGAGGCCAAGAATTTTTTCAAGGCTTCCACGATCCAACTTGGTCTCTGCAGAGAGCTGTGACAGCGTTGGCTCCAATTCATTTCCAAAAATATTATTAACTACATCATTGCCTTCTCTAAGACTATCTTCATCAGGTAAAACATGCTTTTCGAAATTATGTGTATTCACAAGATCAACCAAAGATGCGGCTCCTTCTGGAGTAGATCCTTTTTCAACAATTCCACCAATAAACGTCGGAATGACTGACTTAAGCCCTGTTAAAGTTTTGTCTGTCGTCTGACCGACTATTTCACTAATTTTTGAAACTATATCTGGAGTAAAAAAATGCTGTGAAACGCCCATTAAGTTTTCTTGCACAACCATAGCAACCTCCTTTTGTCTTTTAAACTGCAAAGACAGGACCACTCAGCGTTTCACTTTAACTGAATTACTGTTTCGAAAAATTCACTTACAAAGAGTTAAATGTCAGGAGATAAAATCACCACAGGACCTGAAAAATTTAAAAGGATGTTACTATGGAAAATTCACTTGAATACCGCTTTAAAAAACTTCAACCTGCCGTTATTGGAGTTTTCAGAGAGCATGAACAAATGAAAAAAACCTTGGAAGATCTTCACGCAAAAAACTTTTCCAATGACGAAATTAAAATTCTAAAAGCTAAGAGCAGTGAGCTTTACGATTTCTCGATGGATAAAGAAATTCTCGTCGGAGCACATACCGGGGCGCTGGCCGGAATTATCATCGGAGCAGTGGCGTGCGTTCTGGCCTCTTTTAATATCATCACACTTCCTGGTCAGCAAACGTGGCTTGAAGTCGGAGCCTTTCTGAGTGGGATCGCCGGTGCCTGTATCGGAGCGAACGCCGGAGCTCTCGCAGGACTCATTGTTGGTTATTTCGTCACAAAATCTGAAAGAAAAAGAATCGAGCAATACCTGGAAAAAAGAGGCGTTGTTATTTCTGTTCACGCGAGCGAGCCCAAAACTCAGCTTGTGGCAAAAAATATATTAGTCGCCAATGGGGCAGTGAAAATTTTTAATCCGGTGGCAGGTGGATCTGATGGTGCTTATGTTTACAATAAAAGCAAAGTCGCAAGTCCGTTACCAATGTAAGAGTTTTCCTTTTTTGTAAATGGAAGGATGGCGAAACATCCACGAACTGTTTAAGTTCTGCAACGATTCCGAGTGAGCGATAAACAGCGCGGCTTCAGGGGCCGCGGCCTTAAAACACTGCTCTGTTACCTGCTGTACTGTCTGTTGATCAAAATAGATCAAAACATTTCTTAGAAAAATAATATCAAACTCCTTTTTGGCATTGTCCGCATTCTTTTGAACCATAGAATTCATTTCTTCGATAGAAGCTGACGTTTCTTCCAGTGAAGCCGATTGTTCGGTCGCTGCTTGAGAAAGTTCTTCAGACGATTGGGCAATCTGATGAGCGGCGGAAGTGACTTGATGAGAATTATCTGTCAGATGCGAAATGACCTGATCAATAGATTTGCTTACGTTTTTCATCACGTAAATGGCGATTGCTGTTCCTAACAGGATGGCCAGAAAAATCGTGGTGAACATGATATTTCTCGCGTTAGCATATTGAACATCTGTGTCAGTAGCTGCTTCTTCCATTCTTTTTTTATTTCTTTCGACGATCTGAGTGAAGAGATCTTCCATTTTTAATCTCAGTTGTCGACCTTTTGTTGCGCTTAAGTGAAAAGCACTTTTATTATCCGATGCCATTGAAAATTTTTGAATGGCCCTATAGTTTTCCCACCATTCTTGCTTCGTCACTTTGATTTCATCCAGATTTTTCTTTCCAATTTCAGATGATGTGGCATAAAGCTCATCGATTCTTTTATTGAGGTATTCATCGGTTTTTACTGATTTCTCGACAATTTTCTCCATTCCCTCTTTTGTTTCTTCGAGTATAAAATTTTTCTCATCGATCATAAGACTTAAAAATTTCGTCCGTAGTTCTAACCCAGCTTCTAAGCGCTTACCGTCAACACCCACAATTTTATTTAGCGAATCATTGATGGAACCCATACGTGTAACGCCGACGTAAGAGATCGCAATGCAGGCAAAAATAAAAATACTCACGATCAAAAATATCTTCGTGTTCAGACTCCACTTGTTCATTTGTTTCTCCCTTGACGTTAAAGTCTCTGTTGATTTGAACAAACTATCGGAGCTGTTTTTTGGGGAAATGAATCTAAAATGGGAGAACCTTACTAAAACAAGGTTCACTAAAAACCATTAATAACAATCTTTAGACAATTGTTAATGTCTTAATTTTCATCCTATAGAATTAAATAAAATCTAGAAACAATTGTGGTTCCAGATGACTTGTTTCTGGACTGGATTTGGGGCTTCTCCCTGAGGAGCAGTCAAATCTCTCATGAAAATGAGTTGATAGTTCAGCACTTCCTGACCATTATGCTCACTTGTATTCCATTTTCTGCAAAGAAATTTCCCGAATTGCAATAAGTAAGTCTCATTATGGTTGGAATAAAGATTCGTCATAAACTTTCGCCATTGAGTTGACGGGTAAGTCTCAGCGAGATCAACCGGGCGCTCTTCCGAATAGGCTTTGTCATTGAGGATATCCCATTTTCGCCCATCTCTAAGATTGGCCTGAGCAATCCACCAGCCATCATTTCTCATTGGTTTTGGAGCAAACATATTCCACTGCTGGTTCCATTGAAGGAGAAAAACAACTTCATTAAAAGGACTCTTCAAATCAAATGTTGGAAAAATCGCGGCCCCTTCTAAATTCCATGCAAACGTCAGGATGATGAAGGATACGCCGAAAGCTTTTGTTGTTTTGGCCATCTTCAGCTTGATATCAGAGACACAAGTCTTCTCAGCAAGCTTGAGAAAAAATGCTTTAGTTGAAAAATTAGGAGTGAGTTTTGAAACAATCCCCTGCGCTTTATCCCACCATGGTGACGGTATAAGCGCCAGCCAGAGAATAATACAGGCCGGAGGAAAACTTCCCAAAACAATTGTCAGCCAGATGCCGCCGTGAAGGGCAACGAAAAAGAAAATCGCCAATGAAACAAAGAAGTTTCTTCGATATGGAATAAGTAGAAGAAAACATCCAAGTCCCTCAAGCCACATCGTATAGAACGAACTGAACTTCATCAGAAATGGATAATTCAAAAGTGCTTTCCCAATTGGTCGCGTGAACATATCAAGAGAAAGGGCATAATAAACAGAATCGTAATCGCGGAACCATGAAGGCTCCCATTTATAATAGAAAGTGAAAAAATACATATAGAAAATCTGGCAGAACCACGCCAGCGTAAACACGCTGAAATATTCCACTTCATGAATTTCTGTTTTTCTTTTTAATTGATCGACAGAAAAGAAAGCGTTCATCGGCAGAAACATCGAAATGAAAAGCAACAGCCTCATCAAATTGTCACCACCATGATTTGCTTCCGGAAATCTTGCCTGGAAGGACATAATCACCAGCCATGTCAGGAACACGCTCAATCTGGTTCTGAGGCCGACAATCATTGCTAAGGCAGCAATCAAGCCGACAATAGCGACAATTAAAACAAACGAAGGATCGCCTATTAAATCCAGCAGCCCGGTTCTCCAGCTGATCTGAAATTGTTGATGAAGAAGCCAGCGAGGAAGAATTCCTTTATCAGAATAGAAATCATTGATCTGGCCGATGCGATTAAAAATATCACAAAACGCGAGAAGACCCAGAAGCATTCTCGTCAAGGCAAGAGATCGCAAATCTAACTTAAAAAGAGTTTTCAACAGAGGCCTCCGCAAAAGCAGAAAAAAAAGGGAGTCCGAAGACTCCCCTTTACTTTAGAAATTATTTACACATTACAGAGTCTAGAGAAGTTACGTTTTGTAACTGATAGTTCGAGATTTTTTCACCCGATACTTCGTACACACGTTGCTTCCACAGAATCTCATCTGATCAAGAACAGCTTTGAATACGAATTGGTTCGTCCATGCTTGTTCACCGATCTTAGCGTAAGTTTGAGCAAACGCTTTGCTGTCTTTGCCGTAGTTAGCAGCAAGAGTTTCAGACAGATCTTTGATTTTTCCAAGAGCTTTAAGTGATTCAGCTGAGTACTGAGCTTTACAGTCTACATCTGTAGTCACACATAGGTTGTGCTTATCACCGTTTTTGAAGTAGCTCTCGATTGAGTTCACAAGAGATTTTTGCATTCTTGCGAAAATAGCTGCTTTGTTAGCGCCTGCAAGTGCTCTTGTAAAGTTAGTGTCAGCTTCAACTTTAAGGTTAACGTTGATGTAACCAAGGTCTTGAGAAGCTGGTGCTTTAACCGCCAGGTAATCAAGGCCAGTGTCCTGAATAGCATCTTCAACAGCATTATTTAGAGATTTAGAATCACCGTGGTCTTTTTCGAAGAACCAAGAGAATTGTACTTTGTTGTCTACAGAAACAAGTTTGTTTGTTTTGTCTGTAACTTTAGTTACACCACCGTAGAAAGACTTAATTCTGTTTTTATGTCTGTTAATCAGACGGCCGATTACTTCTCTGCTGTAGATACCGTATTCGTTATCTACTGTCAGACCTTCTTTAAGATTCTTCACGTTTGAAACGCTGTAGAAGTTTGACTTAGAAGTTGAAACGTTCATGAATGGGATACCGAATACGAACGCTTTTGTCTTACCAGAAAGAAGATTTTTGTTTGCTTCAACAGTCTGAACGAATGGGTTCAGAGAGTCCGCTGCCATTTTCTGAAGTGGAACAACGTTACCTTTCAACATATCTTCATAAGCGCGGGCCGCTTCGAAATCAGAAAGATCGATTTCGTAAGAGAAACCTTGACCTACATCTTTAAGAGCTCCCTGACCTACTGAAAGCGCCACTGTACCAGCGAAAGCTGCTGCAGATTTAGTTTCAGCGCGAGTTGCATTTACGTAAACGCGCTCGTCATCGATTTTCTGAACGTAGAATCTCCATGAACCTTGAGTCGCTACTGTAGTAGAAGCTTTAAGGAATGGGATACCAGCGCCAGCTACGAAAACGACACCACCAGCAGATTCATAGAATACGCTGTCGCCAACAGACCACTCGTAAAGATCTTCCGCTTTCCAAGGAATGTGACGTTTAATGAGGTTAAGTTCTTTTGTATCTTTTGCAAAATAAGTGAAAAGTGCAGTTTTGTTTTTCTCAGGAGCTAGACCAATGCTGAAACCAAGAAGGTTCTGAAGGCCTGAAGCATTTGTGAAATAAAATTGCATTTGAGCGCCAAGACCGCCAAGGATCGTCCAGAACTTCTGAACTTTGAATCCTTTTTCGAACTTATCAACTTCAAGAGTGTTTACTGCTTTTGCATCTACATCTGGAGTTAAGTTGAAAATTCTTGTGATTGAATCGTAATAGAAAAGACCAAGTGGCTTAACTTTGTATTCAAGTTGCGTAGACGGTTTTTCTGGTTTTGGAGTGTCTCCACCATTGTCGCCATTAGTTCCGTTTTCACCATTTGAACCATTGTCGCCATTTGATCCGTTGTCACCGTTTGATCCGTTGTCGCCATTAGATCCGTTGTCACCGTTGTTTCCGTTATCGCCGTTGTGACCATTGTTTCCATTGTCACCGTTGTTTCCGTTATCACCGTTGTGACCGTTGTTTCCATTGTCACCATTGTTTCCGTTATCACCGTTGTGACCATTGTTTCCATTGTCACCATTGTGACCATTGTTTCCATTGTCACCGTTGTGACCGTTGTTTCCATTGTCACCGTTGTGACCGTTATTACCGTTATTACCGTTGTTACCGTTATTACCGTTATTACCGTTTACACCGTTGTTCCCGTTATTACCGTTGTTTCCGTTGTTCCCGTTATTACCGTTGTTTCCGTTGTTACCGTTGTTTCCGTTGTTGCCGTTAGTTCCGTTTGAACCGTTAGATCCATTAGAACCGCCGCCAGCAGCACAACCAACAGAAGCAGAGTTCCCTTGGTTTCCAGAACAATTGTTTCCTAGGCCGTTACCTTGGTTACCAGTGTTGTTTCCGTTACCAGTTGGATTGTTTTGGTTGTTGTCATTGTGGTTAGCAGTTTGATCTTGCTGACCATTTCCGTTGTTATTCGTTTGGCCAGTTGTCCCTGTTGATCCCGAAGCTCCATTTGAACCAGAGTTTCCGTTAGATCCAGTGCTACCAGTTGAACCTGAATTTCCATTTGAACCAGTGTTGCCAGTTGAACCAGTGTCTACTGTTGAACCTGTGTTTCCGTTTGAACCAGAGTTCCCGTTAGAACCTGTGTTTCCATTTGTTCCAGAGTTACCGTTAGCCCCAGTGTTCCCATTAGAACCAGTGTTTCCGTTTGTGCCGTTGTTTCCATTGGCATTGCTGTTACCGTTGGTATTGACTGCTTTTACGACTGCTTTGCTTGTAAACGCGCTGTTCACGCTATAAGCGTGAGCAAGGTTTGCGAAAGCAACTTGAATCGTAACAGTAGCAATGACCGCAATTTTAATGCTCTTCATTCGTCTCTCCTGTTATTTCCCTGTGATAAAACCGTTAATAAAAACTCTGACATTGCGTAGGATTTCCGTCTCGTCCCCAACGAACAGAAACAGTGTCATTAGGATGCGAAGAAATTTTTCCTGCATCGTAAAGATCCCTGAACTCTTTTATCGTTAGAGGAACTTGAGGGTAATCCGCGCAAAGCTTCTTATGTTCAACTGCACTTCCATCTGGAAGGCCGATGAGATAATTCATTCCCGCCGTTTTATCCTTGGCAAAATCAGCAGTTCTTTTCCCTGAGACTACTGCTTTCCAGAATTGAGAAATCACATCAATTTGCGATTTAATTCTCTGGTCTTTTACTGGTGTTGAAAGGTTATTGAATTCAGCACGATTCACACAACGTCCGCTGACTGATTGAAGAAAGCGTTGAGCTTCATTGATAGCTTCAATTCTGTCGTCCATGCTTCTGCAAAGGTTTCCAAGAAGACGATCAAGTCTTCCACCGAGACCTTCTTCTTCTGTGCGAATGCGTTTCGATATTTCGGCCAGAACGTTTTCCGGGCCGGTTTTCTTTAAAAGATCGTATTGCTCCAATGAAAATGATGGAAGTTCAGCTTCAGGAACATTGATAAGAAAAGGAGCTTTAAATCTTCTGAATCCAAAAGGCTCGCGTGAAAATGAAAAGAGCGGCAATCCTCTGTGCACTTTCAATTCTCTGACCATATAAGGCAGTGTTGAATAATAGAGATCGAAAATTCCGGAAGAATAAACTTTCTTAACGATATAGGTGTGACGAATTGTTATTTCACCGAATGGCTGTTCAGTGATGTAAAAATCTCCAGCTTTGATATCTTTTAAAGCTATAGGGTAAGAATCTTCTTCCGCGAGAAATTTCGTATCAGAATATTTTCCAAGGTAAGTAATAAAGGCCTTAACACGAACAGGGCCTTCGGCATATTTATCGAAAAGATTTGTGTTGTTGGAAATCGTTCTTTTCCAGAAGACACCATCTTCCTTTACAGAATTGAATGAACGAAAGTTCAGCTTGTGCTCGTAAGCAAAGATAATTCGGGCCGCGTAAACGACATCCGCGCAGTCTGTTGCAAGGCCAGCATAAGGACTTGCTGGATCAATAAAAAGTCTTCTGTGGAAATTGTCAGAAGAAATCCATTTTACAAATTCAGTTTCATCTTTTGCATCCCACTCTCTATCGTGCTTCCAGACATCCGCCTCCGAGGGGGAGACGAAAGACGCAAGAATCAAAACGATCAGCGAAAGAATTTTAACAATTTTCATAACGAAGCCAACCAAACTCAGATGACGCAATTTTTAAGTCTGGCTTCATTATCAAAAACTTATTTATATGGCCAGCATATAAAAATATTAAGTTAATGAAAATATTTGGAAAAATTATGATTTAAGACAGTTTCTATTTTTGTTGAAGATCAACCCCTAGAGATTTCGTGGTATCCTTAAGGGGTAGCTTGACTGAAAATTTGGAGCCTTCATTAATCTGACTCTCCACAGCAATTACGCCTTCGTGAGCTAAAACTATTTGCTTTGCGATATAAAGGCCAAGCCCCATTCCACTTATCTCATTGGCCGAAATTCCTGCGCGCTCAAACCGCTGAAAAATTTTCTCTTTGTTTTCTTCTTTTATCCCAATCCCTCTGTCGATAAAGCTGATCACTGCGAAATCATTTTCACGCTCAACTGTTATAGAAACAGGTTTTTTATTTCCGTACTTCAATGCGTTCGTCAGCAAATTGGCAAAGGTCTGTTCAAGGCGAAGTCTGTCCCACCAGCCGGTTAAATCTTCTTTTATTGAAAGGTGTAACTCTTCACCTGTGTTTTCCAAAAACAATTCATCGAAACGAAGTTTTAGATCAATCAGAAGTTCATTGAGATTGACTTCTGTTTTTTCAACTGAAAGTTTACCAGTGCGCAGTCTGGAAATTTCCAGCATATCATCTATGAGCCTGCTTAAGCGGGACGTTTGCTTATTGGAATGATCGACAAACTTCTCCACTTTTTCACGAGTGAGGGCCACTTTTTCGTCGCTAATAATTTGTTTTTTCAACATCTGCCCGTTTAAGATCAACGAGGTCAATGGAGTTTTTAATTCATGAGAAGCAATGGAGAGAAATTCATCTCTGGCGACAACTGCTTCTTTAAGTCGCGTCTCACTTTCCAGGAGTGAATTATGAGTTTGTATCGATTCTGTAACGTCCTGGCAGATGACGACGCCGGCGACAATATGGCCGTTGCGGTCGCGCACGGGAGCGGAGCTTAATCTGATGATGGCCCGTTTACCATCGCCGCGAAGAACGTCTGTGTCTTCACTGTCGACAATCTCCCCATACTTAATTGATCTGGCGAGCGGCCAGTCTTCGCCCTGGTAGCGGGTCCCGTCAGGGTGAAAAGCAATCCATTCGGAATACTGAGAAATGTCTTCTGATGGAAGCATTTCATGACCCCACACTTCATGCATTTTATCATTGGCAAAAATTAACTTCCCTGATGGGGCTTCGCCGATGATGACTGCCGCAGGCATTTGCTTCATGACTGTTTCAAAACGACTTTTTTGAAATTCAATTTCATTGATAAGATTTTGCTGTTCAGTTATGTCAGTGTTTGTTCCAAACCAACGGATAACGTTGCCGTTATTGTCTTTGATGGGGACGGCACGGGTGAGAAACCAGCGGAAGGTTCCGTCTTTTCCCTTGAGGGGAAAAGTCAGTTCCCAGGGCTCATTTTTTTCCCAGGCTTCGCTGAGAAAATCCCTAACCATTTCATAATAATCCGGATGATGAAATTTTCTGTTAAGTAAGCCTTTCATTTCTTCGGGAGTTGTCCCGGTAAATTCGTACCAGCGGTTATTGAACCAAAAAATATTTCCATCGGCATTGGCCATCCAGGCCATTTGGGTCATGGCATTGGCGAGCATTTGAAATTGCTTTTCATCCTTTTCTTTATCGCGGATCATTCTTTGATTTTCTTCTTCAACAATCTTAGTGATGTCTTCCAAAAGATAAGAAAAACGCGGCTTGCCCTGATGAGACATTCCGAGAAATGAAACGGTCACCTGATACGAATGCATTTTTCCTGCATTCGGAAACATCTGACGGAATTTCACTGGCTGATTTAATCTTTGAGATTCATGATAGTGGTAAGTCCACTCTGCAATAACTTCCGGAGTAACGCCTAAGGAAGATGCCGATTTTCCCCTAAGGGCGGACTGAGTAGTTCCAAAAAATTTTGCGGAGGCAGGATTGTCACTCAGGTGAATAATATCATTGCTCGTGAGTTCAACAATTCCCAGCATAAGAGGAGAATCTTGAAAAAAAGAATCCATTGCCTTTTGAGCATCTGATTGGGAAAAAAAATGCTCTTTATCAAATGATAATATGTCTTCCATTAACCACTAGATCTCCTCTGAAAACGGTATCAGAAGGTTTGTTTTCTGAATAATGGATTGTGCAAAAATGACGTCTTTTTTATCGTATAATAGAAAATTTCAATATTAGGTATGCTTACTTTGACATTAAAATGGTGGAGGAGCATCGATAATTTAAATTATCGTGAAGATGAACTATAATATTTTTCAATAGCAACTCGTATCTCGTTATCTACTGGAGCGTATTTACTTAATTGAGCTAAAAATGATTTTTTATTCGCAATGTCTAAGCCAAGTTTGAGTAATTCTAAAGAACTTTTTCCTTCTGATATGATCGTTAGCTCTCTACCTAATAACCGCTTATCTTTAACTTCAATTATTTTCAATGTATTCCATTCATACACAATTTCTTGATCTATTATTATTCCGTTATGATTTATAAAATATCCTAATGCTTTATGTTTTTTATCGAAATAAGAAATATGGATTGTTCTTAAAGAGATTATTATACTAATCGCGAGGCAAAAACCAAATGCCGATTTATCATATCTCCACACCAATAAACATAAGATCATAAAGATTAATATTGGGAATAGAGAAAGTATTTTAAATCTTGATTTAATTCTTTCCATAAATTCTCATTGTTATGTTTTAAGGAAGTAAGATTTTCAGT
>Ga0208120_100197_pt1 | contig 21842 bp, 18 predicted proteins | sample LakWasMet52_LOW8_2_FD_183888 | JGI IMG/M metagenome (GOLD analysis project Ga0208120, IMG submission 183888) | Freshwater sediment methanotrophic microbial communities from Lake Washington under simulated oxygen tension - Sediment Metagenome... | ecosystem: Environmental > Aquatic > Freshwater >...
TTTTAATTTGATGGACATAGCCATGGATAAAACTTTTAGAATTGCCCCTAGTATTCTTTCTGCAAACTTCGCCAAACTTGGTCAAGAGATTGAGGATGTGATTACCTCCGGTACAGATATCGTACACTTTGACGTAATGGATAACCACTACGTGCCTAACCTGACGATTGGCCCATTGGTATGTGACGCGATTCGTGAAACATCAAAAAAGGTAGGTGCGCTGATTGATGTGCATCTGATGGTAAAGCCAGTTGACCGCATTATTCCTGACTTTGCTAAAGCAGGTGCCAATATCATTACGTTCCACCCGGAAGCTTCTGAACACATCGACCGCAGCCTTGCCATGGTGCGTGATTTAGGCTGTAAATCAGGCTTGGTGTTCAATCCTGCAACATCATTAAGCTACTTGGATCACGTCATGGATAAAGTGGACATGATTTTGCTGATGTCAGTGAACCCTGGTTTCGGCGGCCAAAAATTCATCCCGGAAACTCTGGAAAAATTAAAACTTGCGCGTGCGCGTATTGATGCTTATTACGAAAAAACAGGCCGGCAGATCTGGCTTGAAGTGGATGGCGGCGTGAATGCGCAGAACATTGCTGAAATCGCACGTGCCGGTGCAGATACTTTTGTTGCCGGTTCAGCTATTTTTGGCGCAGGTAAAGATACTGATCCTAACCGTTACAACACGGTTGTGGGTGAAATCCGTGCTTCATTAGCGACAGTTAAATAAATAGACATTCTGCAAGGCGCCATCGTGTGTGGCGCCGCGGATGTTTAATCTTGTATAAATAACAGCGTCATGGCTTTTAATGTTAAAGCTGTCATGTTTGATCTTGACGGCACACTGGTGAATACTGCGCCTGAACTTGCCTTTGCAATCAATCAGATGTTGGCCGAACTAAGTCTGCCGGCGTTGCCGCAGCAGCAGATCGAAGTTTACATAGGTGAAGGTGCGCAAGCGCTGATCAAGCGCTGCGTCACAGCCGGAATATCGACTGAGATTGATGAGGCGCTGTTTCAGCGTGCGCAGGACTTGTTTTTTGCACATTACGCCAACAACGTGAAACAAAGTAAACCCTATGCGGGCGTGCTGGATGCGTTAACTGTTTTGAAAAATAAAGGCTTAAGATTGGCATGCGTGACTAATAAGCCGGAAAAGTTTACGCTACCACTTTTGCGGGAAAGTGGCCTAGCAGATTTTTTTGAGATTGTAGTATCTGGCGATACCTTGCCAAAAAAGAAGCCAGACCCTATACAATTGTGGCACATTTGTGCAAAATTCAAGGTTATGGAAACGGAAGCGATGCTGGTTGGTGATTCTGTAACTGATGTAATGGCTGCGCATGCAGCTGGTTGCTATATTGTGACCGTGCCTTATGGATATAATCAGGGCAGGCCGATTGATGATAGTCAGGTAGATGCAACAATAGAGGACCTGACCGAGTTGCCTGGTTTGTTGACTTAAAGCCTGTTGACTTGAAAGTCTGTTAACTTACAATTTTTATAAAAACATAACTTCAAATATGAAAGCTATAAATCATAATTTTCACAATAACGCGCACAGTGAAATTTTGCGTTGGCGTGGCTCCTGGCGAACCTGAATTGGAAAGGTGCGTACAGGTATGCGCCTCACACGCCGGTAGCTTATCGCTCACCGATTAAAGAAAAATTATGATGAGAAAGTCGTAGGAAGTTTATGTTAAATACAATCAATCAAGCAGAATTCAACGCGCTGGTCGCACAAGGTTATAACCGCATCCCGCTAGTGCTGGAAACATTTGCCGATCTCGATACACCGTTGTCGTTATATCTGAAACTGGCTAACCAACCATTCTCCTATTTACTGGAATCTGTGCAGGGAGGCGAACGTTTTGGCCGTTATTCAATTATCGGCTTGCCTGCTAGAACCCGCATCGTAGCGCATGGCAGAAAAGTTGAGGTCATAGAGGCTGGTGCAGTGGTGGAAACTGTTGAAGATACCAACCCGCTCGATTTTGTTAAAGCCTATCAGGCACGTTTTAAAACTCCACCTTATGAAGGTCTGCCACGCTTTACTGGCGGCCTGGCCGGTTACTTTGGTTACGAGACCGTGCGCTATATTGAAAAGCGCCTGGCAAATACAAGTAAACCGGATGCGATTCAAACCCCGGATGTATTGCTGATGGTGTCAGAGCAGCTGGCGGTGGTTGATAATCTGAGCGGCAAGCTTTATTTCATTGTTTATGCCGATGCCAGCGAAGCCAATGCTTACGAAAATGCTCACGCTACGCTTAATGCTTTATTACAAATGCTTAAAAAAGCAGTCGCCATTCCTGAAACGCCGCCCACTGAAAGAACTGAGGCTGTGTCTGAGTTTGGTGAGGAAAACTTTAAAGCCGCCGTTAAACGTGCGCAACAATACATTCTGGATGGCGACATTATGCAGGTTGTGCTGTCGCAGCGCATGTCACAACCGTTTACTGCCTCTCCACTATCGTTATATCGTGTGTTGCGCAGTTTGAATCCATCACCTTACATGTTCTATTACGATATGGGTGACCATCATGTGGTAGGTGCTTCACCGGAGATTCTGGTGCGACTTGAAAATGGCACCGTGACCGCTCGACCAATTGCCGGTACCCGTCCGCGTGGTAAAACTCGCGAGCAGGATATTGCTTTGGCAGAAGAGCTGCTGGCAGATCCTAAAGAATGTGCTGAACACGTGCAGTTGATGGATTTGGGTCGCAATGATGTGGGCCGTGTTGCCGTGACCGGTTCGGTAAAAGTGACTGACAATATGATGATAGAGCGTTATTCACATGTGATGCATATTGTGAGCAACGTGGAAGGCAAACTTAAACCGGGTATGGATGCGATTGATGTAATTAAAGCCACTTTCCCGGCCGGTACCGTGAGTGGTGCGCCTAAAGTGCGTGCGATGGAAATTATTGATGAACTGGAGCCGAGCAAACGTGGTATTTATGCCGGTGCGGTTGGTTACTTGGGTTTTAATGGCGATATGGATGTAGCGATTGCGATTAGAACTGGGGTCATTAAAAACAATATGCTACATGTGCAGGCGGGAGCAGGCATTGTGGCTGACTCGGTTCCGCAAAGCGAGTGGATAGAAACCCAAAACAAAGCGCGTGCGGTATTGCGTGCAGCTGAGCTGGTACAGGCGGGGCTGGATGTGAATACCTAGTGATGCGATGCTAACCTCCCCCACGATAAATCAATTGCAAGCACTTAGAACATCAGTGCTTAAATTCACCCTTATTGGTTTAGCGTATTTCGTGACAGCCAAAATTGGCCTGATGGGGCCATATAAAGAGTCGATAGCTACGCTGTTATGGCTGCCGACAGGTATAGCTGTTGGTTCAATTATGCGCTGGGGGAGCATTAGCCTCCCAGCCATTTTCATTGCAGCGACTGTTGTAGAGTCCTCATTAGGGTTGCCTATCAGCACTTCGCTTGGTATCGCTTGTGGCAACACGCTGGCACCTTTTCTAACGGCTTATCTGCTGAAAAAATTTAAGTTTGATCATAGCCTGACAGGGCGGCGAGACATCGTGTTGATGATTGTGATTGCGTTCCTCGGCATGCTGGTTTCTTCATCAGGTGGTGCGCTCAATTTGTATCTAGGCGGTTTAGCCGGAATTGATGATGTTTTTAGAGCCTGGTTTATCTGGTGGATGGGCGATAGCATCGGTGTGTTATTGGCGCTACCGTTAGTATTGAACATCAGTAAAAATAAGTTGATTACTAATTCATACCAGAAACTGCAATTACTAGGTTGGTTATTATTCTTTGCCGGTTGTGAATTCTTCATAGTGACTTTGGTGAACGACCTCAATAAGCAGTTCTTATTGACAGCATTTCTGATATTGCCGTTGTTGATTTGGGCCTCAATGGCTTTGGGTGTGGTTGGCGGCTCAGTGGTTGTGATCAGTTTATGTGTTATTGCCGTGTGGTTTACTTCACAGGGTTACGGTACCTTTTACAGTGTAAATGTTCATGAAGGCCTGTTTTCGTTATGGGTGTTTATGATTACCTTGGTGGTGACTATGCTGCTAATCTCTGTTTTGCAATCTGAGTTAAGCTCCGCCGCAAAAGCCTCGCGCGAAAATGACAAGAAATTACGCGCAGTGATTGATGGCGCGCTGGATGCTATTGTGACTATGGATAATGCTGGCATGTTAGTAGAATTTAATCCGGCAGCAGAGCGTATGTTCGGTTATAAAAAAGAGCAGGTAATTGGTAAGCCGTTGTCTGACACTATTGTTCCGCCAAGTATGCGCAAGGCGCACATTGCAGGGTACAAGCAATATGGATTAACAAATAAACAGCATATTTTTAATCAGCGTATTGAACTGCCAGCAATGCGTTCGGATGGCTCCGAGTTTCCTGTTGAGTTGACCTTGACCGCATTAAATGAGGGAGGGGTATCTTTAGTAACAGGATTTATACGTGACATTTCCGAACAAATAAAAGCAAGACAAGAGATAGAGAATTTTGCTTATTATGATCTGCTTACCGGTTTGCCGAATCGTCGTTTACTGGTCGACCGTTTTCAGCATGCGGCATTGATCAGTCAGCGAGCAGATACGCACTGTGCGCTGATTTTTATTGATCTGGATGATTTTAAAATTTTGAATGACACCAAAGGGCATGACGTCGGCGACCAGTTATTAATTGAAGTGTCAAAAAGGATACAGCATACCGTTAGAGCCGGTGATACAGTGGCCAGGCTGAGCGGTGATGAGTTTGTAGTGATTCTTGAAGGTTTAAATGCCAATATAAATCTGGCATATCAGCAGGCCAGTGAAGTGGCGCAAAAATTATTGGAAAAATTCAATACAACTTACCATCTGGGATTATTTGAATTTAACAGCAGTGCCAGTTTAGGTATTACTTTATTTAAGGATAGTGAGCCTGGCGCTTTTGAAACGCATTTGCGGCATGCAGACGTTGCGATGTATGAATCGAAGGCGGCCGGTCGTAATACTTATCGTTTTTATGACGCGTCAACTCAGGAGGTTGCAGACAAACGCTTTGCACTGGAGTCTGCGCTATCTTCAGCCGTCAGCAATAACGAATTACACCTTAACTATCAAAGCATTGTGGATGCCAATCAGAACATTATTGCAGCTGAAGCGTTGTTGCGCTGGGAACATCCCCAGTTTGGTGAAATTCATCCGGCAGAGTTTATACCAATCGCCGAGAAAAATAATCAGATTATCAAAATCGGGCAGTGGGTTTTACAGCAAGCCTGTAATCAAATCAAAGTGTGGGAGTCTCACCCTTTGCTCAGCAAGGTCAGGCTGTCGGTCAATATCAGCGCAAAGCAGTTTCTGTATATTAATTTTATTAAAGAACTGCGTGAAATTATTGCAGCTACAGGCATTGCGCCTAATTTGCTGAAACTGGAACTCACTGAGACCGCCGCGATTGATAACATTGATGATGTAGTCAACAAGATGCTGGTGTTGAAAAAAATGGGCATCAGGGTTTCGCTGGATGATTTTGGTATTGGGCATTCATCGCTGGTTTATCTTAAAAAACTACCTGTGACCCAGATTAAGATAGACCAGTCATTTGTACATGATGTTCTTACCGATTCAAATGACGCTGCCATCATAAAAATGATACTCGCAGTGGGTAATACAATTCATTGTAATATTGTGGCAGAGGGCGTAGAAAATCTAGCGCAGTTTGAACTTCTGAAAAAATTTGGCTGCCAATATTTCCAGGGCTATTTTTTCAGCAAACCTCTTTCTGCCACAGGCTTTGAACAATTGATAACACATGTTCAAGCCTAACTCTCCTTGAATGATAGTTACATGAAAAATAATTCCAGATTTCTGGTTGCTCCTTTTTTTATATCTGGTTTGGCAGCGCTGATGTACCAAGTTACCTGGCAACGTTTATTGTTTGTGGCCTTTGGCGTAGATATTGAATCTATCACGGTAATTGTATCTACATTCATGCTCGGTTTAGGCTTTGGTGCTTTGCTGGGCGGGCAGTTGGCAGATCGGTTCCCGGATAGGATCGTCAGGTTTTTTGCAGGGGCAGAGTTTCTTATAGGGCTTTTTGGCTTGTTGAGTCCGCATCTTATCAGCGTAGTAGGATATGCCACCGTTACTGAGCCTTTGGCAGTTATCACTATCGCGAATTTCATACTGTTATTGATTCCCACCACGCTTATGGGCGCTACGCTTCCCATGCTGGTGGCTTTTCTTGTGCGCCGTAATGGCAACGTTGGGGTCTCTATTGGCAGCCTATATTTTATCAATACATTAGGCGCAGCATTCGGGGCTTTTACCGTCGGCTTTTTCTGGCTATTTTATTTTGACATTATTACCACTATATATTGCGCCGCCCTGTTTAACTTTGTGGCTGGCACCAGTGTGCTGATTCAATTCAGAGGTGGAAAGTAATGTACTTTCCATGGTTGCTTTCACTGTCTGTCGGCTTTCTGAGTTTGAGTCAGGAAATTCTTTGGGTAAGGCTGGGGTCTTTCACGTATGGCGGTTTGCCTCAAATATTTTCCTTTGTGCTTGCCTGTTACCTGATAGGTATTGCAGTTGGCGCACATTTCGGCAAACAGTTATGTGCAAAAAGCTCTAATTTGCACTTGGCCGGTGGCGCAACTTTATTGTTGGCGGGCATGTTTGACATGCTTATTCCGGTGCTTGCACCATTGATACTTCAAAAGCATCTTTCTTCTTTACCCCTGGTTGCGTTGGCACTTATTTCAACCGCAGCAATTAAAAGCGTACTTTTCCCAATCGCGCATCATCTCGGTACATTAAATGCGGGGTCAAAGGTTGGTAGCTCAGTATCCTGGGTCTATTTCGGAAATGTTCTAGGGTCAACGCTTGGTCCTATTGTGACAGGGTTTTATTTATTAGATCACTTTACCACCGAGTCCTGTTTTATGATTATTGGGGTCTGCAGCTTGGGTCTGGCTATTATTATGGTTGCCAAGTCAGGGCATACATCAGCCACCATAGCAGTAATTGCGGCCAGTGTTTTTGAATGTTTGATACTTACACCGTGGCATGCGCCGAGTGCAATCGAATCAATTGCTTCCGGGCAAACAGACACTAATCATGTTGTCCATCTAATTCAGAACAAACATGGCATCCTGCATACAGTCAGCACCCCAAATGGTGGTGACGTTACTTATGGCGGAAACATATATGATGGGCGCATATCGGTTGATATGTCAGTAAATTCAAATAAACTGGATCGGGCCTACGTGCTTGCGGCCAGTCATCCCTCACCGCGTAAAGTGCTGGTTATTGGTATGAGCACAGGCGCCTGGACGCGAGTGGCACTGGGTTTCCCTGATGTTGCCGATGTAGACGTAGTAGAGATTAACCCCGGTTACGTAGACCTGATTAAATCTTACCCTGCTGTATCGCCTTTGTTGGCAGATCCCAGAGTGCATATTCATATTGACGATGCCCGGCGTTGGCTTAAAAGACATCCTGACAAAAAATATGACCTGATCATTCAGAACACTACCTATCATTGGCGCGCGAATGTGGCCAATGTTTTGTCATATCAATACTTTAAGGAAGTGCAGCAACACATGCTTCCTGGTGCTATCATGGCCATTAATACAACCAGTTCCATGGATGTAGTTCATACCGTTAATACGGCTTTTCCATTTGCGTTTAGTTATTTAAATTTTGTTTATGGCAGTGACCACGATATCCGAGTAAGTCCGGAAACGGCATCCTCGCGTTTACAGAAGTGCAGGATTGGCGATGCCCCTGCGTTTTTACCATCTCATTTTGAAGCAAATGGTATTGCTTACAATGTAGCTCATAATGGCCCGGTGCCAGCAAAAATGCTGCTCGATAAGCCATCTGACACAGCACCTGGAATTATCACCGACCATAATGTGTTAACAGAATATCGGAATGGATTATTTTACCAAGTAGAATAAACTGATTTGTTAGCAGTACGCCCGACCCTTTGCATGTTGTTATTGATGGTGTTTTCTATCCTTGAATTGCTTGGATCCCAGACGATATTTTTTGAGTGGCTTAGTACCTACTGTTATGCAACCCAATCCCCGGACTTGCCACCATGTTTTTCCAGCAGTTTGACGTCGCTGATTACCATGCCTCTATCTACAGCTTTGCACATATCATAAATGGTAAGTAAGCCTACGCTTACAGCGCTGAGTGCTTCCATTTCTACGCCGGTTTTGCCGTAGGTTTCCGTGGTTACGCTACATAGAATACTTGAGTCGCTGGTATTAATATCCAAGCTAACGGCAACGCGTGTGAGTGCAATTGGATGGCATAAGGGAATCAGGTCGGCAGTTTTTTTGCTGGCTTGAATCGCGGCAATGCGTGCAATGCCAAGTACGTCGCCTTTTTTACTGGTGCCTTGCTGAATGAGTTCCAGTGTTGCAGGTAGCATGCTGATTTTTCCGGAGGCGGTAGCAATGCGGTGGGTTTCAGATTTAGCGCCTACGTCAACCATGTGGGCCTGACCGCTATTGTCAAAATGTGTGAGTGTCTGCTGATCTGATTTCATCTGGAAGTTAAGCCTGCTGTAATGGATGCTGGTGTAATGAGTGCCAGTGTAATATCCAGTGTAATATTTCGAAACATTTTTTCATGAACTGAATAGCTACAAACGTTATCATAGCAATAATGAAATTAAAGTTAACAATTATTATGCTGGCGCTAGCCCCAGCAATTTTCCTATCCTATTCATCAGCCAATGAGTTGCCGGATTTAGGTGATGTGTCGGCCACTGTGTTGTCACCGTTGCAGGAGCAGGCGATTGCCGAGCAGATTTTGCGCGAAGTGGCGATTAGTGATGATGTGCTGCACGATGTGGAAATAACTGATTATCTGGATGCTTTGGGAACGCGTCTGGTAGCTAATGGCCCTGATAAGCGGCAGAAATTCAATTTCTTTGTGGTACAGGACAGTTCCATTAATGCTTTTGCTATGCCCGGTGGTGTAATCGGTGTACATACCGGACTGATGCTGGGAGCTAATAGCGAGTCTGAGTTGGCTAGTGTGCTGGGCCATGAAATTGGCCACGTTACACAGCGGCATTTGGCTCGGATGTTGGCGGCACAAAAATATGATTCTTGGAAAAATATCGCAGGTCTGGCATTGGCTTTGCTGGTGTCACGTTCCAATCCACAGTTGGCATCCGGAGCATTTACCACGACCAGTGCGATGAGTGTGCAAAACCAGCTTGACTATACGCGTGAGCATGAGCGGGAGGCAGATCGTATCGGTTTGCAGATTTTGGATAGCGGTGGTTTTGATGTGCGTGCGATGCCTAATTTTTTTGCTACTTTGCAACGCGGTTCACGTTTTGCCGAAGGCAGTGCGCCTAGCTTTCTGCGTACCCACCCGCTGACATTTGAGCGTATCGCGGATGTGACTAACCGCGTAGAGCAAATGCCATATCGACAAGTTGTAGATAGTGTTGAGTTTCATTATGTGCGGGCAAAATTGCGCGCAAGCTATGTTACGCCAGAGGCGGCGATTGGTGTGTTCGAGCAGAATATCCGCGAACATCGATATGCAAGTGAAGCCGCAGAACATTATGGCTTAGCCGTTGCCTTGCTGCGTAAGAGTGCATTCCCACAGCTTGAAAAAGAGCTGGCATGGTTGAAACAGAATGCACCGCCTCATCCTATGTTTGAAAGTCTGTCTGCAAGGCTGGAAGTCGCAAGAAACAATCCGCAGGGTGCGGCCAGACAATATGCGGCCGCTCTGGCAAGGTACCCGGATAATCGGGCTTTGCTTTATGGTTATGCGGAACATTTTTTAGCGATCAAGCAGGCAGATAAAGCCGTACAACTTGTTAAGGGAAAACAGGGCTTATACCCGGACGATCCATATATGTATGATTTACTCGCTAAAGCCTATACGATGCAGAACAAGACCTTATTGAGCCATCAGGCGCAAAGTGAAGCGTATTATAGAAAATATGATTTGGTACGCGCCGTAGAACAGATGGATCTGGCCGCAAAAGCCAATGATGGCGATTTTTACCAGAAGTCTATTGTCGAAGCCCGCCTGAAACAGTTAAGGCAAATGCTGGGTGATGAGAAAAAACCGAAACTTTAAGGAGCATGTCCATGCAGCGTAGAGAGTTTTTATTGGGCTTGGCTACATTTATTGCACTGTTGCCAGTGAAGGCATTTGCGGCATTGTGGAACAAAGCTGCGTTTCAGTCTGTGCAGTTAAAGGATGCGAGCAAACATCTGAATATTGATGTGGAAATTCCAAGTGCTGACATTCAGATTATTGCACCAGATCGTGCTGAAAATGGCGCGATCGTGCAGGTGGAAGTAAAAAGCAATCTTGCCAATACCGAGGCGATAGCGATATTCGTTGAGAAAAATCCAACGCCGCTGATTGCAAATTTTATGTTCAGTAATGGCGCACAACCGTTTGTGGTGACGCGCATTAAAATGGCTGAGACTTCAGACATCAAAGTAGTAGTAAAAGCAGGTAGCCAATATTTTACCAATGCGAAAAATGTGGTGGTACTTGAAAATGGTTGTGGTTGATAGATTGGGAGTTGTTGATGGATAACATGAAAATGCGCGCCCAGTTAAAAGGCGACTTTGTTGAAGTAAAAGTGCTGATGAGCCACCCTATGGAAACCGGCCGCAGAAAAGATGATTTTGATCGGTTGATTCCCGCACATTTTGTGCAATTGCTGACTGCCACACTGAATGGTAAGGCTGTGCTGGAAGCACAGTGGGGAACTGGTATTTCTAAAAACCCTTATCTTACTTTCAGGTTAAACGGCGCAAAGGTCGGTGACGTTGTTGCAGTGACATGGCATGATAATCAAGGCGCAACTGCAACGCAGGAAATTGCTGTTACACCGGGTTGAATCTGTGATTCTTATACTACAGGCAACTTCATCGCTTTTTATCACCTTGATTTTCGACCTGCAAGACTGGCGAACACAATACATCGGGATTGATATTAATAAATTAAACTTATTGAATCTATTAAAATGATATATTGGATTTATTTAAATGGGGTCTCTATAATTCGTTTCATGAGTTAGCGGACGTTTTTAACAACAGTAATTTTAATCAACAGATAGGATAAAGATATGTCATTAATTAACACACAAGTTCAACCATTTAAAGCGCAGGCATTTCACAATGGTAAATTTATCGAAGTGACAGAAGCAAGCCTTAAAGGTAAATGGTCAGTTATCATTTTTATGCCAGCTGCATTTACATTTAACTGCCCAACAGAAGTTGAAGATGCTGCTGATAACTACGCAGAGTTCCAAAAAGCCGGTGCAGAAGTTTATATCGTAACTACTGACACACATTTCTCACACAAAGTTTGGCATGAGACTTCACCAGCGGTAGGTAAAGCAAAATTTCCACTGGTTGGCGACCCGACTCACCAATTAACACGCGCATTTGATGTACATATTGATGAAGAAGGCTTGGCATTGCGCGGTACTTTTGTAATTAATCCAGAAGGCGTGATTAAAACAGTAGAAATTCATAGCAATGAAATTGCACGTGATGTAAAAGAAACATTGCGCAAGTTAAAAGCTGCGCAATTCACTGCAGCTAACCCAGGTCAAGTTTGCCCAGCTAAATGGCAAGAAGGTGCTAAAACATTAACGCCTTCACTGGACTTGGTAGGTAAGATCTAATTAAAGCTTAGGCTTTAATGATTTTGTAATCCCCAAGTCAAAAGCTTGGGGATGCAGCCCAAACATAAAGCTTTATCCATAAGATAAAGCTTTTTTTTCAAAAATTCATTTACCAAAGAGATTAACCATGGCATTAGATACCGAAATCAAAACACAGCTTCAAACGTATTTGCAGATGCTCAGAGAGCCGATTGTGCTGTCTGCATCTCTGGATGAAAGTGCTGGCGCGAAAGAAATGTTAGCTTTGCTTGAAGAAATTGCCAGCATGTCTGACAAGATTACGCTCACGCATGAAGATGACGCACGCAAGCCTTCATTTGCAGTGAAACGTGCCGCTAAACATAAAGACGCTGCCAATGAAGTAGGCATCCGTTTTGCCGGTATCCCGATGGGCCATGAATTTACTTCATTGGTGCTGGCTTTGCTGCAAGTAGGTGGTCACCCTCTGAAACTGGAGGCTGAAAAAATCGAGCAGATTGCAGCCATAGATGACAAGTTTCATTTTGAGACCTACATTTCATTAAGTTGCCATAACTGTCCTGATGTAGTGCAGGCACTTAACCTGCTGGCGGTGATTAACCCCAATATTACACATGTGATGATTGACGGTGCGCTATATCAAGATGAAGTAAAAGCCAGAGAAATCATGTCTGTGCCAACCATCTATCTGAATGGTGAAATATTTGGTGCAGGCCGCATGGAGCTCGATGAGATTCTGCCTAAACTGGATAAGGGTGCGGAAGCACGCGAAGCTAAAAAACTGGATGCTAAAGCACCGTATGATGTATTGATTATCGGTGGCGGTCCGGCAGGTGCCTCGGCGGCAATTTATGCTTCACGTAAGGGTATCAGAACCGGTATTGTCGCCGAGCGTTTTGGTGGGCAGGTCATGGATACCATGGCGATTGAGAATTTTATCTCAGTTAAAGAAACCGAAGGCCCCAAGCTGGTTGCCGCACTTGAAGAACACGTAGCTACCTACGATGTTGATGTAATGCGTTTACAACGTGCGCAGTCATTGAGTGTACCTGCGCAAGGTTCAGGTAATTTAATTGAAGTTAAACTTGAAGGCGGCGCAACGCTTAAAAGTAAATCGGTCATTGTGGCTACGGGTGCGCGCTGGAAAGAACTTAATATCCCGGGTGAAAAAGAGTATCGTGGTAAGGGTGTGGCTTACTGCCCGCACTGTGATGGCCCTTTGTTTAAAGGCAAGCATGTCGCGGTAATCGGTGGCGGTAACTCCGGCGTGGAAGCGGCAATTGATTTAGCGGGTTTTGTAAGTCATGTGACATTGGTGCAGCATAGTGCGCATTTAAGTGCTGATGCGATTTTGCAAAAAAAATTGTCTACCTTGACTAATGTGACGGTGATTTTGAATGCGGAAACCACAGAGATCATCGGCGCAGATCATAAAGTGAACGGTTTGATTTACCGGGATCGCGAGACAAAAGAGCTTCACACTGTAGAACTGGCTGGTGTATTCGTGCAAATTGGTTTGTTGCCGAATACTGACTGGTTGAAAACCAGTGGTATGGAGTTAAGTAAATTTAACGAGATTGTAGTTGATGCACATGGCCAAACCTCATTGCCAGGCGTTTTTGCTGCAGGGGATGTAACTACTGTGCCGTACAAACAGATTATCATTGCCATGGGTGAGGGTGCCAAGGCTTCACTGGGTGCGTTTGATTATCTAATCAGGCAGTAAGTATTAAATAGTGTTAAAAAAGGCGGCTTAGCCGCCTTTTTTATTAGTTTTTTGTTTTGCAGGTATTGATGCCGAGTATGCTGTAAGCGGGACAGAAATTCAAAAGTCCGGTAGCTAATGGCGCAATACCTATCCATGCCCAAGTCGGGCCATTAGCAAACAATACCCAGGCAATCAAAGCCAGTCCGGCAACTATACGCACTATACGATCAACACCGCCGACATTTACTTTCATAATCTATCTCCAGAATGATTAGCTTAAATAAGCACTTCTTACTGTACGCCATTCTATTTGGATATAGAAGATACTTTTAGCCTGCGCAAAGATCCTGCGCAACAGCTTCTGCTACTTTGATACCATCAACGCCTGCTGACAGAATGCCGCCCGCATAACCCGCACCCTCGCCGCATGGGTACAAGCCTTTGGTATTGATGCTTTGCAAGGTGTCGTCGTCACGTTTGATGCGGATAGGTGAAGAGGTGCGCGTTTCCACGCCGGTGAGTATGCCATCGGCCAGATCAAAACCTTTAACCTGTTTTGCGAATTCAGGAATCGCTTCACGGATTGCTGTAATGGCAAATTCAGGCAAGGCAGTATCCAGATTGGTAAGGTGTACGCCCGGCGTGTAAGAGGGTGTGACTTCGCCAAACTTGGTTGAGGGGCGGTTGGCAAGGAAATCCCCGATCAATTGCCCAGGGGCATTGTAGTTACTGCCGCCTAGTAGGTAAGCATTGCCTTCCAGCTTGCGTTGCAGTTCCATGCCTGCCAGCGGATGGCCCGGGTAATCGACTTCTGGCGTGATGCCGACGACGATACCGGCATTGGCGTTGCGCTCGTTGCGTGAGTACTGGCTCATGCCGTTGGTCACCACGCGGTTAGGTTCTGATGCTGCCGCAACCACCGTGCCGCCCGGACACATGCAGAAGCTGTACACAGAGCGTCCGTTTTTGGCATGGTGCACCAGCTTATAGTCAGCCGCGCCTAGCTTATTGAGTAGCTCTTCGCTATAGCTCTTACCGTATCTGGCCCTATCAATCAGCGACTGCGGGTGTTCGATACGGAAGCCGATTGAGAATGGTTTGGCCTCAACATAAATACCGCGTTTGTAGATCATTTCAAATGTGTCACGCGCACTGTGACCTACTGCTAAAACCAGATGATTGGTTGCAATGCGCTCGCCGGTTTGCAGTACCACGCCTTGCACCTGATTATTCCCATTATTATCTGCTGCGATTTCAATATCTTCTACGCGTGATTCAAAACGGATCTCGCCGCCCAGTTTGATAATGGTGTTGCGCATTTCTTCTACCATACCCACTAATCTGAAAGTACCGATATGCGGATGGCTGACATAGATGATTTCTTCCGGTGCGCCGGCTTTTACAAACTCCTGTATCACCTTGCGGCCATAATGTTTGGGATCTTTGATCTGGCTGTAAAGCTTGCCGTCAGAGAAAGTCCCTGCGCCGCCCTCACCGAACTGCACATTCGATTCCGGGTTGAGTTTATTCTTGCGCCATAAACCCCAGGTGTCTTTGGTGCGCTCACGCACTGCTTTGCCGCGTTCCAGCACAATAGGCTTAAAGCCGGATTGTGCCAGAATCAGCGCAGCAAAAATCCCGGCCGGTCCAAAACCGACCACGACTGGACGTGGCTTAACATTAAATCCTTCCCCATCTAAGGGAGAGGGTTGGGGTGGGGGTAAAAGCACTCCATCATCTGCGGTCGCCACAAATTTATATTCGGTATCCGGTGCCGGTTTTATGTGTGCGTCTTTACGGAACTTGGCGAGAATCTTTGCCTCGTTTTTAACTTCCACATCCAGACTGTACACGTACAGAATCGAGTGCGATTTGCGTGCATCGACGCCGCGTTTGAAAATATCAAAGTGAATTAAATCACTCTCTGGAATTTCCAGCCGTTTTAATAGTGCAGCCTTGATTTCATCGGCCTGATGGGTGAGCGATTGAGCATTCTCAATCGGTAGTTTAATTTCAGTAATACGTAACATGTTCGACCTCTAGGATAGTATTTATCTATCAGTGTTTATTTATCAAAATATGATTTTACAGTTTTTTTAATGCATTGAATTTACAGGCATTAAATCTCCAGATTCAATTGCAGCAATTTTTTTAGCATCGGTACAGTGACCGGTTTTTTCTCGGTGAGCGACCATACGTCCAGCGCATCCAGCACTGCCATCAGCGTTGGCAGGTCGCGGCGCAGATAGCGCAGGCAGTAATCCACCACATCATCCGGCAGCTTCATGCCGCGATCTTTGGCATGGGTTTTGAGCGCGCGCGCTTTTTCTTCATCGGTGAGCGGGTGCAACTGATACACCAAGCCCCAGGCCAGACGGGTGGCGAGGTCATCACGCAGCCCCATTTGCGTGGGTGCTGCATTGCCGGCAGTAATGAGTATGCCGCCTGATGCGCGCAACTGGTTAAAGTAGTTAAACAGCTCGATCTGTGCTTCTTCATCAAGCAGGTTGACGTCATCCACTACGCTAAGCGGCAACTCCTGATCGTGAGCCAAGTTCTTACAGGCTTGCAATAAATGGCTTTTACCACTGCCTGCTGCGCCCCACAAGTAAATAAAACGTGCCTCGGTTACGCCGTTTATTGCCATTTGCAGGCTGTGCAGAGCCTCTGCATTGCTACCAGCGATAAAGTTATCCAGTGTAGGCGGCGCGAGTGGTTGAATATCTAAAAGTAATTGTTTCAAATTAAGAACCATTATATAAATTGCTGCTGAGGTAGTGCTGTCTGGCATGCCGGAAGGCTACTGCAATGGCTGCGGAAACCGGCAATGCGAGCAGTATGCCGGTAAAGCCGAATAATTGACCGCCTGCCATCAAGGCAAAAATCACCGCCAGTGGATGCAAGCCTATACGGTCACCTACGAGGTAAGGTGTCAGCACCATACTTTCCACGACTTGCCCGATACCGAACACGATTAAAACCGGAATCAGGTCATGCAGGCTGCCGAATTGCAATAAGCCGGAGAGTACTGCCAGTCCTAGACCTATGCCTATGCCCAAATAAGGAACAAACCCGAGTAGCCCTGACAATATGCCGATTGGTATGGCCAGTTCAAGCCCCGCCAGCCATAGACCTACTGCATAGAATATGCTCATGAGCAGCATCACTGTAAGTTGTCCGCGTAAAAATTCGGCAAGAACTGCATCAATGTCAGAGGCAATTTCCTGCGTTTTGGCGGCAAATTTTCTGGGCAGTAAATGGTTGATTTTGGAAATGATAATGTTCCAGTCCGCTAGAAGGTAGAACAACACCAGTGGTATTAGAACAAGATTTGCCAGCCAGCCTACGATAGCCATGCCTTGATTACCCAACCCTAGTGCCAGTTGTTTGGCAAAGCTGCCGGCGGTTTTCCAGTTTTCTGTCAGGATTTGCTGGATCTGGGTGTAATCAATATTGATGGCAACGCCAAAATTCTTTTGCAGCCAAGGGTTTAACGTACTGATGGCAGTATTGAAATAAACCGGCAGTTTTTGCACGAGCAGCAGAATTTCTTTTTGCAGCAATGGGGTCGCGATCAGTAATACTGCTATCAGTAGCGCGAATAACAGTAACATGACCAGCAATGTTGCTGTTATTCGGTTGGGGCTGTAATTGAATTTACCATTAAAGGCCCTGAACTGCAGTGCATCAACTCTGTTAACTAAAGGGTTGGCGATGTACGCCAGAATGGCCGCAACTAAAAATGGCGTCAGAATTGGGCCTAACAGGTAAATCAGGCCGCAGATGGATAGGCCAAAAATCCACCATAGGTAATGTGTTCCGGTGTTCATTGTTCAGGCCCTATTTACTAAGTCTGTCATTTGGTTTTGTCTGGAATTTCGTTATGTTCGAAATTTCGGTTAATTGGGCATTTCAGTTAAAATAGCATTATAACGACAGAACACACTTTTAGTAGAAAGCGAGAACGGACTTGAGCGCCAATAATTCAGATAAAACTTCTATCAGCTACCGTGATGCGGGTGTAGATATTGAAGCGGGTGACGCCCTGGTTGAACAGATTAAACCTTTTGCCAAACGCACCATGCGCCCGGAAGTGTTGGGTGGTATTGGCGGTTTTGGCTCATTGTTTGCAGTGCCACAAAAATTCAAGGAGCCGATTCTGGTTTCCGGCACTGACGGTGTCGGTACTAAACTGAAGCTCGCTTTCGAATTGAATAAACATGACACCGTAGGTATCGACTTGGTTGCCATGAGTGTTAATGACATTCTGGTACAAGGTGCTGAGCCATTATTTTTTCTCGATTACTTTGCATGCGGCAAGCTCGAAGTTGGCGTGGCTGCGCAAGTAATTAAAGGCATTGCCGAAGGCTGTGAGCAATCCGGCTGTGCATTGGTAGGCGGCGAGACTGCAGAAATGCCTGGCATGTATCCGGCAGGTGAATATGACCTTGCCGGTTTTGCTGTTGGCTGTGCTGATAAAGCTAAGCTGATTGACGGCACTAGCATTGCCGCCGGTGATGTAGTGTTGGGCTTGGCGTCAAGCGGTGCGCACTCGAACGGTTATTCACTGATTCGTAAACTGATTGAAAAATCAGGCATCGATTTTGAATCAGACTTCCACGGCAGGAAATTCAAGGATGTAGTGATGGAGCCTACACGCATCTACGTGAAATCACTGCTGAAACTAATCGAAGCATTGCCGGTAAAAGGCATGGCGCATATCACCGGTGGCGGCATTACCGAGAATATCCCACGTGTACTGCCAGCAGGTTTAACAGCTGAGATTAAAGCCAGCGGCTGGCAATTGCCGCCATTGTTCCAATGGTTGCAGGCGCAGGGCAATATCGTGCCAAGCGAGCTTTACAAAACCTTTAACTGCGGTATCGGTATGGCCGTAATCGTAGCTAAGGAGCATGTGGCGCAGGCAAAACAATTGCTGGAAGCTTCCGGCGAGACCGTGTTCGAAATCGGCCATATCCGCATTCAAACTGCAGGTGAAGCGCCAACCATTGTTGTTTAATAGATTGCCTTGTAAGAAATGCCCAGTAACTAAACCTCTGCTGGCGCGTTAGATTGACGTGTTTATTAATTAAAGGAAATTTCGTGATTAATCACATCAAAACCTATGTGCTGACTGGTTTGTTAAGTTTGGTTGTTTTGTTAGTGGCAACGTTGGCTATGGCAGAGCCGGCAGCAATTACCAATGTTGCTTTGCCTAAACGCATTCAGGCAGTGTATGAAGTGACAAAAAACGGTCAGCCGTTTGCCAAAGTGCGCGAGAACTTTGGCATAAACGGTACTAACTACCAGATTGAAAGCGTAACTAAAGGCATAGGCATTTATGGACTGTTTGGCGAGCGTGTATTAACCAGTAGCGGCGAGGTGACTGCCCAAGGCTTGAAACCAGCCCGGTTTGAATTGCGTCAGGGTGATAACCCTAAAAAAGCTTTGTTAGCCGAATTTGATTGGGCTAAGCAAAATCTACGCATGACGGTAAAAGGTAAGCTGAAAGAGGCTTCTCTCGCCGCCGGTACGCAGGACTTGGCCAGTTTTTCCTACCAGTTCATGTATCTGCCTAAACCGTTAAAAGGTGATATCACGGTAACGCTGACCACCGGTAAAAAACTCAACCAGTATCAATACCATATCAACCCGGATTCAGAAACCGTTGCCAGTGCGGGAATTCAATATAAAACCCTGCATTTAGTACCGCCGACGCAGGGTACGCAAGAGACCAAAGAGCTGTGGCTCGCTGCTGATTATCATTATGTGCCGGTGAAGATTTTGATGGTGGATGATAATGGGCAGAAATTGGAACAGACACTAACCGAGTTGCATATCGAGTAAAGGAATCACGAAAATTGATTTTTTCATGATTCCTGTAACCTGACGATAAAAAACATTAAAGAAAATTTGAGTAAAGAAAAATATGACGCCGAATCTAATCCGCCAAGCTGCTGTAGTTTTATCCAACCTGCTGACATTCAGCAGCCCTGCGGACGCTAAATTAAGCGAATTCTTTCGCAACAACAGAGAGCTGGGTACTAAAGAGCGCGCATTTGTTGCGGAAAGTGTTTATGGTGTTTTACGCCGTTTGCGTTTTTTGAGTACCGTAACCGCCAATGAGGAAGATGATCCTGATGATGCGCGTAAACTGATCTTGGCATACCTGCTGCGCGTGCAGGGTATGAGTATTCGCGAACTGGAGCCTATGCTGAATGAGCAGCAAAAAGAATGGGCGCATATGATTAAGGCGAAATCTACCGAGAATTTGCCGCTTGCAGTACAGGCCGATGTGCGTGACTGGCTGTGGGATAAACTGGTTGCTCAGTATGGTGAGAAAGAAGCGCTTACGATTGGCCGTAGCATGCACGAGCAGGCTACGCTGGATCTGCGTGTGAATACCATCAAAGGTAATCGTGATGAGGTGCTGGCAAAATTCATTGCTGAAAATACTTCAGGTGAAACCAACATAGCGAAAACACCGTATTCGCCAATCGGTATCCGTATGCCTAACCGCATGAATATAGGCCGCCATGTACTGTTTACCGAAGGCAAGATTGAAGTTCAGGATGAAGGCAGTCAGTTGCTGTCCTATCTGGTAGCGCCTAAGCGCGGCATGATGGTGGCGGACTTCTGTGCCGGTGCTGGTGGCAAGAGCCTGGCAATTGGCGCGCTGATGCGCAATACCGGGCGTTTGTACGCATTTGATGTATCTGAAAAGCGCCTGCACAACTTAGGCCAACGCTTAAAACGCTCCGGCTTAAGTAATATGCACGCACAAGTGATTAGCAGCGAAACTGACCCAAAATTGAAACGCCTCAATGGCAAGTTTGACCGCGTACTGGTGGATGCACCTTGTAGCGGGCTTGGTACCTTGCGCCGCAACCCTGATTTGAAATGGCGCCAGACCCCGGAAGATATTGCCGAACTGAATACCAAGCAAGCTAACATTCTGGCGCGTGCTGCCAAGCTCACAAAAAACGGCGGTCGTTTGATCTACGCCACTTGTAGCTTGTTGAATGACGAGAATGAGAACATTGCAGAACAGTTTCTGGCTTCACATCCTGATTTTAAATTATTGAATGCGGCCGAAATTCTGGCGCAACAGCAGATTCAGCTCGATACCGGCAACTATTTAAAATTACTGCCGCATCTGCATAATACCGATGGTTTTTTTGCTGCTGTGTTTGAAAGGGGGCAAGTTGCCAATGATGCTGCCAATGTAGAAATTGCCACTTCAGAAAGTGAAATACCCGTACAGGCTGAAATTAAAGCGCCAGCGAAAACGAAAACAGCTAAACCCAAAGTGGTGAAAGCTGTAGAAGTAAAACCTAAAGCGGTAAAACCTAAGGTTGCAAAATCCAAAGTGGTTAAATCGTAAATAACGCATGAAGCTGCCTAGTCTTAACGTCCAAATATTACTAGGTGCAATATTCGGAATTGCGATTGGCTTGTATTTTCATACATTAGGTTCAGAGCATCATGTCGTGCAAGGCGGCTTGTATGCTTCTGGCCTAGTCGGTACGCTATTTATTGATCTACTTAAGATGATTTTAATCCCGCTGGTGTTTTGTTCTATATCAGTGGGCATCGCCAATCTACGGCAGCACCAGCAAATGCATCGTGTCTGGATTACGACGCTTATCTTTTTTATCAGCAGCATGACAATTGCGATTGCACTGGGTATGTCTGCCAGCTTGTATTTCAAGCCTGGCAGTGATTTGCAAATCAATATGTTTGAGCATGCCATGCAAAGTTTCGAGTCAAAGCAGTTGCCATTACCGGAGTTTCTTGCCCAGTTCTTACATGGTTTATTCGTCAATCCTTTTACTGCCCTGTCACAAGGCAATGTGCTGGCAGTGGTCATGTTTGCACTGATCCTGGGTGTTACGCTGGTGATGGGTGGAGAGCGTTTCCAGCATCTGCGTTCGCTGTTGCAGGAGGCATTAGACGTGACCATGTTAATCGTGGGTTGGGTCATGCGCTTGGCCCCGCTGGGTATTATGGCGCTGCTGATTAAACTGGTGGCAGTGCAGGATGTTGCCATGCTGGGTACCCTTGCCAAGTTTGTGGCCGTGGTGATTGGTACGTTGCTGTTGCATGGCGTTATTGTATTGCCATTGATTTTATACTTGTTTACGCGCCAGTCCCCTTTGTGGTTCTGGCGTGGTGCGCGTGAAGCCTTGGTAACGGCATTCGCGACTAGCTCAAGCTCTGCCACATTGCCGATTACCTTGCGTTGCGTTACCCAACAGTTGAATGTGAAGCCTGAAATCGCTGGTTTTGTTGTTCCATTAGGCGCGACTATCAATATGGATGGTACCGCTTTGTACGAAGCTGCCGCGGCATTATTTATTGCTAACCTGGTAGGAGTGGAACTGAGTTTGGCACAACAATTGATCGTGTTTATTACTGCCATGATTGCCGCGATGGGTGCACCTGGTATCCCAAGCGCCGGCATGGTAACCATGGTCATGGTCTT
>Ga0208120_100208_pt1 | contig 20851 bp, 24 predicted proteins | sample LakWasMet52_LOW8_2_FD_183888 | JGI IMG/M metagenome (GOLD analysis project Ga0208120, IMG submission 183888) | Freshwater sediment methanotrophic microbial communities from Lake Washington under simulated oxygen tension - Sediment Metagenome... | ecosystem: Environmental > Aquatic > Freshwater >...
TATCAACAGCTTTTCCAAGTATTTCGGCATGACCGGCTGGCGCGTCGGCTGGTTGATAGTACCTGAGGAATTTGTCGATGCCACCGAAAAGCTGGCGCAGAATATATTTATCGCCACGGCAACCCACTCTCAATATGCCGCATTAGCCGCATTTGATGAGGACACGCTGGCCGAACTTGAACGCAGACGTACCGAATTTGAAGCCAGACGTGACTTCCTTTATGACGCATTGTTGCGCCTGGGCTTTGAAATCCCCATCAAACCGGATGGTGCATTCTATATTTATGCCAACTGTTCCAAATTTACCGGTGACAGCTATCAATTCGCCCTGGATTTGCTGGAAGCCGAAGGGGTTGCAATAACACCGGGAAAGGATTTTGGGACAAATGAGGCCAATCACTATATCCGCTTTGCTTATACGACATCCATAGATAGAATGGCCATTGCCATGCAACGTTTAGAAAAATTCATTAACAAAGGTTAACCATGTCCATAAAACAAGTATCAGCAACGGAATTAAAAACCAGAATTCAAAATGAACCGCAGCTATTTTTGCTGGATGTCAGGGAACCCAACGAGTTTCAATACGCCCGCATAGAAAACAGTGTGTTAATTCCGCTTAATCAGATTCCGGAAAGACTAAGTGAGCTGGACCCGCAACAAGAAATGGTAGTCATTTGCCATCATGGCGTGCGTAGCTCACAAGCCTGCATGTATCTTGTTCATTCAGGGTTTACGAATGTTTCAAATTTAACGGGCGGGATCGATGCCTGGTCTTCCGATTGCGATAGTTCGGTGCCGCGATATTAAATAATGCCTTTTTTAACCAACATAAGCTTTCCCGTCTTCATCCGAAATAAAGTAAAAAGCCATATAAGTACAAGAATTGCACTTCGACGTTATTGCGATGGAATCAATCAAATTTCATCGCAACCAACAATAAAGCCGTCCGGCGATTACCTTGAATAACCGTATCGTCATAGATTGAGCTGCTGACGTAACGCTGATCAAAAACATTTTCGACTTTAAAACGAAAATCGAATTGCTTCAATCGATAATGAGCAACAAGGTCGGGCCTTACATACCCCGGCACTTCAAAACTATTGGCATCATCGCCAAAGCGCCTGCCGACAAACACTAAACCGCCACCGATTTTAAACTGACCGGGCAAACCGGCGATGGGAAGTTGATAATGCCCCCACAGCGTACCGCTATGTTTGGGAGTGCTACGAAACACATTGCCTTGATAGACGGGATGCCGGATAAACTTGGTATCCATCAAACTGTAATTGGCGACTATTTGCAATCGTTCAAAAACTTGTCCACTGACATCCAACTCAAAACCACGACCGCGCACCGCACCGTTAGCAATCGAATAATCCGGGTCAAGCGGATCGCGGCCCGGAAGATTATTTTGAGTCAGTTGGTAGATGGCCGCGGACGTACTCAAACGCTTATCGAACCAAGTCGATTTAACGCCAAGCTCGTACATATCACCTTGTTTGGCTGGCAAGAACTTAAGATTTCGGCAGTGCCCGAGTTAGGTTGAAACGACTGGCTGTAACTAAAATATCCGGCTACATTATCAACCGGAGTAAACGACAAGCCTGCATTATAAGTAAACGCATTCTGGTCGGTTACAGGTACAAAGACATCGTTTTGAAAGCTATCACCATTAAATAAACTGTAACGCATCCCGCCCGTAACATGCCAAAATCGGCTTATATCAATCTGGTCGTTTAAATAAAAGCCGTATTCCAACTGAGTTAGATCTTTATCCAAGCGGGTAGTCGCCGGAATGGGGTAATTGAAAATAGGATTATAGACATCCAGTGTATAACCCCCAATACGACGATCACTGTTCAGACGATCATCGGAAGCATTCCGCTCGACACCGCTAACCAGATGATGCTGGCTTCCCAATAGTTCAAACTGACCGTGAATTTCGCTGCGCAAACTATATTGATCGTAATGATCATGAATATTACGGTAATAGCCGCTAAGCGTAGTAGGCGTTTCAAAGGTAAAAAAACCGAATAACAAGTCTTCCCGCTCGACATGAAAGTAATGGCTGGCAAAATGCAAAGACCAGTTATCCGATAATTCTTGTTTGAGTGCAGCACTAAAACGCCAATATTTTCGGTCAGAACGGGTGCGTGGGTCGACGTATGACTGGTCGTAAACCACATGATTCTGGGTATAAACATTATCGAAGCGATAGGGTTGATTTTGATTGCTGTACTCAAAGCCAACATCCAGAGCACTGCCGGGGGCATAATTCCAAGTTAACGACGGCGCAAGGGTTGCTTGGTCATGAGTGATATTGTTACGGAAATCATCGGCCAATTGTCCGGCGGCAATCATACGATAGAGTACCGTTTTATCTTGATTCAACGGGCCGGTGCTATCTACAACCCCACGATTAAAATCATAACTGCCCGTTTCATAACTCAACGAGTGCTTAAACTGCTCCTGCGGCTTTTTGCTGATGTAATTGACTGTGCCGCCCGGCGAACCGGAGCCGTACAGCACCGAAGAATGTCCCTTTAAAATCTCAACCTTCTCAACCAGTGCCATATCCCTGACCTGAAAATGCTGATTATCCTGCACGCCATCGAGATAAGCGCTACCGGCGGTGGTAAAACCACGTATCCGCAAATCCGTATTAAACCCTGAGTCGGCAGAACTTTGTTGAACGCCGCTGACAAACATCGCAGTGTCTTCCAGGCGCAAAGCCATGCTGTCTTGCAACAACGCCTGATTAACCACGCCTACCGAAAACGGTACTGCCAGTGTCGATGTTTGGGTACGGGTAGCCGTATCGGTAGTCGCGGTGTAATAGTCTGAAATACGTGGCGTTGTAACGACTAATTCATCTAGAGTCAGTGGCTTACTGGCCGGCTGTGTGGATTCGGCCGCATAAACCGACCTGCTCAACAAAGCGCACAGAAAAAATAAAAGTTTCATCAAAGGGAAATCATTGCCGATTATTATTTGTTAGTTTCTGTTGGCATTGCAATGGTCGGAGTTCAAAGCTGGCTTTGAACAGCCAAAGCCAGCTTTGGACTCCATCTACCAGAGTTTGCAATCAAAGCCTTGACCTTGCCGTATCGTAAACCTTCAGCTTGTCACGCTTGCCAACGGCGAGCACAGTAACAAAAACAGTTTCGTCTTCAACCCGATACACTAGCCGATATCCGACACGTAACAACTTGATCTTGTAACAGTCGCGCATCCCGGCAAGGGCGGCTACCGGAACCCGTGGATTATTTAGCCGTTCTGCCAATTTATTTTTGAGTGGTTCGCGTATGCTGTTGTCCAGTTTACGCCACTCTGCCAGTGCCAGCTCGTGAAAGCGTAGCTTATAACTCATCCAGATTCACCTCGACGAACGGGCCGTTGGCACGCTCTTGGATCAGTTTCGCATCCTCTAAGTCTTCCACATAGGCCATCAGACGTTCGTAATGCGCTGCAGGCAATAGATAAGCCTCCGGTCTGTTATGATTGAGAATGGCGACAGGGCATTCGTCCGCCTGCTTGATGACATCGGCAAAGTTTCGCTTTAATTCGGTGACGCTTACGGTCTTGTCAGTGTAGATGGTGTCCATGAGAGTCCTCCAATGGAAATATTGATGCGATATTTAATGCTTAATTTAGCACTAAATACACTGCATATCTATTTTGATTAGTTACCTGCCACAAGAAGTATCCGCAGTTGTCAGGTGCAAAGGCCATAGGGGGAGCAGCCACCAATACTGCTGTGCAGGACGAATTCGTATCTATTCCTTACATTACAAACTAACCACTCGCACCATACACGACAAACCTTCAGTTTCGGGAAAACAAATTTCCTCATGTTCATCGGTCATTTTCCAATAGGAAATCAGCGAGCAAGGATAAGACGGCGCAGTAAACTCCACGCTTAAAATCACCGAGTCGCCCGGCAGCGTTTCGGGAATATCGATAACACGCCGGGTCGGCACCAGTCCGCGCAGGGCTTCAGGCGCGGCAACGAGGCCGGGAACAAGAAGAATATCAGCCTTCCTATCCATACAGACCAATTTCCGTCCGGCCCAATTGACATGCCCGATATTCTGAATCTCCCAAACCTTGGTAAACACCTGACCGGTCAACACTGTTGTATTATCGGGAATCGTCACATCCTGAACAAAGCCGCTGGCATCAAATCGATACTTTGCCGAAGTCGTAGAAAATTTAGGCAACTCCAGCTGATGCAGTAACTCCCGAAACAACACCATCGGATGCACTTGCAACGCCTTTGCCAAAGCAACCAGCGTTGAAATTTTCGCCTGTTCTGTCGTCCCATCCAGCAAACCATATAACCCTTGCCTGGAAATACCGGTCTGCCTGGCCAGTTCGGACATGCTCAGGCCAAGCGTATTGGCGCGTTGTTTGACGTATTCAGAAAATTCGTAGGCTGGCATAGAAGCAAAATATAGAAAAGCCATGAACCTGTCAATTCAACTTGACAGGTAAGTTGTTAGGATAGCGCCTTAGTCCCGATTGTGGTGCTTGATAATCGATGTCATGCGACAAAAAATGACTGCATCCGTACAGTCAAAATAAAAAAACAAGTTATGAAAAAAACAAAACTTAATACCCTACCCGCCGCAAGCGATAGAGCGTGGGTTTTTCGCCTTAAGCCTCTCCTGGCTGCTCTCTTGCTGGTCTGTCCTTTCATGCAGGCACGTTATGTCCAGGCGGAAGAAACCACTGCCAACACGCTTCCCGACCTGGGCCACCCCAACGATCGCCCCAGCAGCCTCAGCGTAAGTCCCGCTGGCCTTACCTTTGGCAACAGTCTCGACGGCAAGCGCGTCGCCATCAGCCCCGAATACAGCGACCAGACCGGCTTCGGCGTCGGCGGTGCAGCGGCTATTTCCTTTGGGAAGGTCGCGGCGGGCGGCGTAGTTTTCAACGTCGGGGAGAGAAAAAAAGAACTCCTGCTCAACGCCGGTTTTCAGGTGACTGATGCCCAGCGTTTTGTTCTCTCCATCGGCCAGTTGCGCCAATACCTCAACATCGGCTTCGTCTCCGGTCTTGAGAAGGCCGAAATGATCCAGACCGGCGGCGGAGCAAGCTACCAGTTCCGCCTGGAAAAGGGCTGGTTAAACAGCGCCGAAATCAACGCTTACCACGCCGACACTCCCAGCCGCGACCTTGCCGACAAGACCTACGTCGTCGATACCTCCAGCCTTTACGAACAATGGAACGACCTGCGCCGCGTGGCTGGCGGACGCGTCACCGGCCTGCAAGGACAGGTGGCGCTCACCCCGCTGCCCAGTGGCATCCTCAAACTTGGTTTGGGTGGCGAGCGGCTGGAATACGATTATCTCACCGGCAAACAGAGCCGTATCCGCCCCACCGGCAGCGCTGAATATACCCAGCATCTGCCGGGCGACTTCCAGTTCAAGATCGGGGCTGATGCCGCCTCCGCCCAGAACCGCTATACCTTGGGCCTGGATCGGCCTTTCGGCGGCGTCGGGCTGTTCGGCGTCAACCTTGTCGCCATTCGGGGCCGGGACGGCGCGCCGGACGACAACCAGATCAAACTCACCTGGAGCCATACCTTCGGCAGCAAGCGCGGCACATCCGGCAGCGGCAACAATGCAACCCCGGCTTGGGGCAGCCTGCTCGACCAAGTCGCCAAACGCCCGACATTCATCCCTGCCCAAGTCGTTGCCAAGCTGGACACCACCGCCATCCCCACGCGCCTGATCGCAGTCAACAAGACAGCGCTCCCCGCCGGGTCCAGCGTCAACACAGACACCGGCATTATCACCACCCCTCTGGGCGTGGCGGCCACCGGCATCGCGGCTGTCACCCTCAACGCCGCGCCCTTTGGCAACAGCGGCCAGTTCAGTCTCTCCGGCAACAATCTGGTCATCGACCCCAGTAAGATCACTCAGCCCGCCGTGGGCGTGATCGACACTTATGTGGTCACCGTCAACAACGTCGGCGGAGGCACAACGCTGGTCACTATATTGGTATCTCATGGCTCGGTGAAGATCGATAGCATCAATATTGCCAATAGCGCTACCGATGTGACTGCCCCGACCACGGCGTCGGCCCCGAGCGTTTCCGGCACCACCGATACCTTCACCACGCTGTCGGCTACGGTCAACGAGAACGGCACCGGCTACTACCTCGTGCAAGCGGCCGCCGCAGCGGCACCGACGGTTGCGGCAGTACAGGCCGGCACCGCGTTTGCGATGACCGCCAACGTCGCGGCCACCCCGGCAATCAGCGGGCTGGCGGCCTCCACGGCGTACACGGTTTATTTCGTCGCCAAGGATGCGGCGAATAACGTACAGGCGGCGGTGCAGAGCGTCAGCGTCACGACCACGGCGGCGGCTGATGTCACCGCCCCGACCACCACCGCAGGCCCGAGCGTCTCCGGCACCACCGCTACCGCAACGACACTGTCGGCTACGGTCAACGAGAACGGCACCGGCTACTATTTGGTGCAAGCGGCCGCAGCGGCGGCGCCGACGGTAGCGGCGGTACAGGGTGGCACTGCGTTTGCGATGACCGCCAACGTCGCAGCGAGCCCGGCGATCAGCGGGCTGACGGCCTCCACGGCATACACGGTTTACTTCGTCGCCAAGGATGCGGCGAACAACGTGCAGGCGGCAGTGCAGAGCGTCAATGTCACCACCACTGCGGCGGCTGACGTCACCGCCCCGACCACCACCGCAGGCCCGAGCGTCTCCGGCACCACCGATACCGGCACCACGCTGTCGACCACCATCAACGAGAACGGCACCGGCTACTACCTCGTGCAAGCGGCCGCAGCAGCGGCACCGACGGTTGCGGCGGTACAGGGTGGCACTGCGTTTGCGATGACCGCCAATGTCGCGGCTAGCCCGGCGATCAGCGGGCTGACAGCCTCCACGGCATACACGGTTTACTTCGTCGCCAAGGATGTGGCGAACAATGTGCAGGCGGCGGTGCAGAGCGTCAACGTCACCACCACGGCGGCGGCTGACGTCACCGCCCCGACCACCACCGCAGGCCCGAGCGTCTCCGGCACCACCGATACCGGTACGACCCTGTCGGCTACGGTCAACGAGAACGGCACCGGCTACTATCTCGTGCAAGCGGCCGCAGCAGCGGCACCGACGGTTGCGGCGGTACAGGGTGGCACTTCGTTTGCGATGACCGCCAATGTCGCGGCCAGCCCGGCGATCAGCGGGCTGACGGCAGCCACGGCGTACACGGTTTACTTCGTCGCCAAGGATGCGGCGAATAACGTACAGGCGGCGGTGCAGAGCGTCAGTGTCACCACCACGGCGGCGGCTGACGTCACCGCCCCGACCACCAGCGCAGGCCCGAGCGTCTCCGGCACCACCGATACCGGCACGACCCTGTCGGCTACGGTCAACGAGAACGGCACCGGCTACTACCTCGTGCAAGCGGCCGCAGCAGCGGCACCGACGGTTGCGGCGGTACAGGGTGGCACCGCGTTTGCGATGACTGCGGGCGTTGCGGCCAGTCCGGCGATCAGCGGGCTGACGGCCTCCACGGCGTACACGGTTTATTTCGTCGCCAAGGATGCGGCGAATAACGCGCAGGCGGCGGTGCAGAGCGTCAGTGTCACGACCACGGCGGCGGCTGACGTCACCGCCCCGACCACCAGCGCAGGCCCGAGCGTCTCCGGCACCACCGATATCGCAACGACGCTGTCGGCTACGGTCAACGAGAACGGCACCGGCTACTACCTCGTGCAAGCGGCCGCAGCGGCGGCACCGACGGTTGCGGCGGTACAGGCAGGCACCGCGTTTGCGATGACCGCCAACGTCGCGGCCAACCCGGCGATTAGCGGGTTGACGGCTTCCACGGCGTACACGGTTTACTTCGTCGCCAAGGATGCGGCGAACAATGTGCAGGCGACAGTGCAGAGCGTAGCGGTGACCACCAGCGCAGATGTCACCCCGCCCGCCGCGCCTACCGGCTTGGCGCTCGACAACGGCGCGGCGACCACGCAAGCCCTCAATGTTACTCTTGATGGCCTGACCACCCCGGCAGATGTCGATCTGGCGGGCTGGTTCGTTTCCGAATCGGCCTCCGCGCCTGCCGCCGGAGCCGCCGGTTGGTCAAGCACAAAACCGACCAGCTTTTCCTTAGCCACCGCTACCACCGAAACCAAGACAGTGTGCGTATACGTCAAGGATACCTCGGGCAACGTACAGCCGACAGGGGCTTGCGACACGATAGACAAGGTACCGTAATGGCTAGTTGGGCAGCCTGTGCCAACAAAATGAAAAACCGAACCGTCGGAAACGGAGTGCTTGATCTACGTTATGTGCCATGCGTGAACTGATTGTTTCTGCTATGCGGGATGCTTGTTTCCCTTACCTGAAACAGGTACTGGCGCGTACGCCGGAAGACAAGCATTCGAACATAACCAGCTTGTTCGAGACGCACATGGCTTACCTTGCCGACTATTGCCTGGCCGGTTATGGCGGGCGGGGAACATTGACCGAGGCGTTTATTTGCGGCTTGCACAAGGCGCTGTTTCCCCGTGACTACAAGCAGGCCTTGATGACGACACCCGAGGGCGAGGTAGTCTATATGGTGCCAGGGGAATACAAGCGGATCAGCATCTCAAGCGACAGCTACCTCTACCAGGGTCGAACCAATGTGTTCATCGCCCCCGAGGATGTGCCGGAAACCATGGCGCAGGCATTGAGAACCTTGAACGCCGCGTTGGTAGCCGCTACCGATGAAAGGCAAAAACGGGACGCAATTCTGTTCTTTATCGTGGATTTTTTGGCGATCCACCCGTTTGGTGATGCCAATGGTCGAATCGCCTGCATCCTCGCCGACCTGCTGGTGATCAGGGAAGGTTTGCCTGCTTTCTATTTCCATCGCATCAAGAAGAAAGATTTACCGGCGCTTTACCGGGCGGTGGAGTTGGCGCATGAGAGGCGGGATTTGGCATCGATATATGATGTATTGGAAAAATATAAAACCAACCCGTCGGATACAGCGTGACCGACATTAATGCGAAAAGCGAGGTATCGAATGGGTGATACAAATTCGGATAATAACCAAACGATTTTTGCCGGATACAACGAGTACAGGGCTGACCTTGTCCATTACTGGGCAAGACTGATGTGGTATCGGGATGAATTGTGGCGCATTACCACTCCGGTATGGGCGGTGTACGGCGCATTTATCGCGTCCTGCGTCGGCTACGTCTGGTCGTCCGAGAAAAACCAGATTACCGGCGAAATTGCGGGTATGTTGATTGTCGTGATCCTCGCCTTTTCCTGGGTGATCCAGCGTATGTACTGGACTTATGCACATCGTATTTATGCGGCAATCAATGAACTCAACAAGGAAATACAAAAGCGGGAGCAGCATATCTACGAACATATTCTGCATAACGACTGGAAGGGTGATTACGGCAGATTTAGGGTCTATCCCGAGTTGAACGTGATTTTTTCGATAGTCGGTGTGGCGATGATGTTTGCCTGCATCTTCACGGTCGCGGCATCGGTCGGGTTTGACTTTAAGTACCAACCCGAGAACAAACCGACCACCGTGTCTTCCATGGATATTCGTTTGATGTTCGAGCTTTGTTTCGGGGTGCTGGTGCTCTTTGAACTGGTGCTGTTGAAATTTAAGAAACATTGCGAAGTTTGCGGTGTGTAGAGGGTTGGGTGCAGAGTGCCGGACAAAATATTTTTTAACAATATTTCAACAACAAGAGAGGAGAGATAAAAATGGCCGATCAAATTTGCCTAAAATGCGCAAGACAAGAGTATGACCAATCCAAAAGCACGTGTCATTGCGGTGGCACCTTATGGCATCCGCAAAATGTTGGCGGAAAACCTGGGAATACGGATATTTATGAAGCCGCGCGGTTAATTCAGGCGGGCAAAAAGCCTTGGGAAGCAGGCTGAAAATGGCGGTGCGTTAGTTCCCAATCCCCCAAGCGGGACGGGGTTTGCAACCCCGTCCCCCACGTTTTCCCAGTGTCTGAGCTAAGCGACTACCTTTAGCCAAGGCAATAGCAGAAAACACTATTGGCCTCAAAAGGGTTGCGGTTATTTTAGTTAAATTCTAAAAAAGGCAAGGTGTCCGGCGTCAACTATCCTGTCCGGGTGACGACAATTACCTTGGCCGGTTTTAGTTGAAAAAATTTTTTCAACGTTCCCAATCTGGAGAGACTGTGAAAGTATTCTTGAAAATATGACACATCATATTTTAATGACGTGTAAGTCATTGTTTTATTGATCGTGGGAGGGGCTTTAGCCCCGAAAATCGGGGCTAAAGCCCCTCCCACATGAATACTTTCACAGTCTCTGGAGATTGGGAACCAGCAAAATAGGAAACAAAAATGGTACGTATATTTTTCCCCTTTATTTTTATAACTATTTTTTTGTCTGGTTGTGCATCCGGTCTTAAAAGAGAAGTTCACTCATTAGAATACGATCTTCAACAGAGCAATACCCTTATTAGGGATGCCAAAACATCGCTTGCCGAAAACCCTGATGTTTATGATGGGGAAAATTGCTTTGAACCCGAACGCGGCTCAGAACCTAAATTTTCATGTCATACGGCGCAACAGGCTAAGGAAACAGCGTTGGCCTCTTGTGCAATTTCGTATAAGGGATGCGATGTTGTCGTTGGGTTGTATTCCAATGAATTAGATAGTGCATCCGAAAGATTTTTAGCGAGTCAAACTTGTGAAGCAATGTTGGCAGAGATGCAAGGCGGAAGTCTTGATCCTGGTAGAGTGATTATGGATGGGATAACTGCATATGCTAAAGATCGTTGTGAAAACGGCGGTTTTTTTGGAAAACTGTTTACTTGTCCATATGCCATTGCAGGTGAGATTGTTAAGTTTGCCGAATTCACGTCTTGCGTTGATAAACAATCGACTTTGTGTTTAGGAAATTATCAAAATTGGAAAAATGGTCCGTCTCGTAGAAAAGCAGAATGTGAATCAAATTTAGCCACTATAAGCCGTGAGGCAGACAATATTGCTGCTACATCTCGGCTTTTGAGAAAGAAAAAAAGCTCGTTCATGTGGAAACTTTTTGGAGATTAATATGCGCATTATTGATTTGCCTAAAATTCCGCAAGACATACACAGAGGGCTGGAACAACGCTCTAACCAAAGAGGGCAGGAAGTTGCAGATGCCATTATCGCCAATACGAAAAATGGAAGGGGACTGTGGGTATTCCTGCTGTTACCGACCTGGATTACGGTTTTTGCGTGTGTGTCGTCCATGACGAATGTGTATTTGGGTATTCCTATGTTATACAGCGCCGTTGCCGGTTTGGTTATCGCCGTGATGTGGTGGAAATTCGAGTTCACCCGCGAGCATCCGTTCCTGAGTTCCATGGCTGCGCTGGTGATTTTGCCGATATTGCTGGTTATGGGCGGTAAGTGATGGAGGCTCGTTTGCATCTGGCACCTTGTACCCAACAAAATAAAATACCAAACCAAATCCTCTGATATGAGATTGAACCGTGAACAACATTAGCGAATTTGTATTCCTTTCCGCGTTATCCTTCCTTTTCGGCGTCACCCAAAAGCTCGCTGACGGCCACCACGAGCACGGGCTGAATTTCTTTCCCGGTGCGGGAGTGGTGTTCGGGACGCTGGCGGGTGGACTGGCTTTTTACTTGATCGGCTATTCGCCAGTGTTACAGGCAGCCTATCTGGGGCCGTTGCTGTACTGGTTTTTCAAGCAAAAGATTGACTGCCTGCCCCTTATCATCCTGGCGATCATGATGCTGTTTGGGGTGTTTCTTTCAAAAGGGGATTTTACTTTCCCTTTATATGGCGTCTTGTGGGTGTTCGCCGGGTACGTGGTGTTGGACGCCATCAAACAGCGCATCCGTTCACTACTGATCAACTGGTTTTTTGCCAGAAGACTGCATTTTCACCTCATCCACTTTGTGTATGCTTTCGCTGTGTGGGATGTTTATGGTTACAGCAGTTTGTTTTTCGGCTTGCTGGGTACAGCATTTGCCAACAGAGTGTTCGCGATTCCAGAGGCTGCTGAATCCGAACACAAAATCCAGTACGGCCCAGTGAGGTAGCTCGTGCGCGAAACCATCTTTGCCGCAGCCCGCATTGCCAACGACGTTTACCTGAACTCAGTACTGGCCCGAAGCGCACCGGACAAACAGGCGCAAATCAAGGAGCTTTATGGCAGGCACATGATGTCCATCGCCGACTACTGCGTGAATAATTACGGTGGTGCGGGTACGTTGTCAATGGCGTTTATTCGAGGCTTGCATAGGATGCTTTTCCCCCAAGGATATACCTACCGGCAGGAAATTGATGGCAAACTGTTTTCCTTGGTGCCGGGCGAATATCGCGATGGGCAAGGTTGTGCCGATAGCTTGCTCCACCCTGATACTGTGGTAACTTTCGCTCCACCCGAAGAGGTTTCCGAAGCGATGGAAAACATCGTCGCCCGTTTGAATACGGTATTGCCGACAGAGGCAAACGCGCTTGAAAAGCGTCACGCAATCCTGCTTTTCATCATGGATTTCGCATCCATACACCCTTTCGGCGACGCCAATGGGCGGGTGATGTGCATGGTGTGCGACCTGTTGCTCATCAAGGAAGAGCTGCCCCCCATCCATTTATGTGCCATCAAGGAAAAAGACCGGGAGGGGCTGTATCGTGCGGTAGAACAGGCGCAACGGAACCGCGATTTGACGCCACTTTACGAGGTGATTGAACGCTATAATCCGGCGGCGCTTGGTAGGCTGGCAAAAAAATGAACCACCAGCCCCACGCTCTGATTTTTCCAAGCGCAGGGACAGACTACGGATATTTATATGCGTCATCGCATCAAACGCATAGATCGGCAGACAAAGGAGCGGATTTATTTATTCCAAGTGCTGTTGGCCGATAAAATAAATAGCCTCTTCGTGTTTCGAAAATCTCCATTGCTTACATTGGTAAGCCGCTGTGATACCATAAAAATGTTTAAATGGGTAAGATTAATTCAGGAGTCAATCATGATTGTAACAGTATCTGAAAAAGGCCAGCTGGTCATCCCCGCAGAGATTCGCCGACTATTGGGAATTACACCTGGCACGAGGTTGAATGTTTTGCCCGATGCAGGTGGATTCAGGGCATTGGTGGATGATGCAAGAAAAACTAAACGCGCAGCTGACTGTGTTGGCATTGCCGGATACACAGGTAAGGCGATTCCTGCGGAACAGATGGACGTTGCCAAATACGCGACCAAATCGTGATTGCGCTTGATACCAATATTCTGGCAAGGCTGGTGACTAATGATGATCCGGTGCAGGCCCGTCAGTCAGTCTCGCTCATTGATACGGGCAATGCTTTGTTCGTGCCGCTTACGGTGACTCTGGAACTTGAATGGGTGTTGCGCGGCGCGTACTCGCTGGATAAGCCCGCCATCGTAAGATCATTTGAAGCGCTGTTGTCAGTGCGAAATATGAATTTTGAAAGGCAGTCTGATATTCAACAAGCACTTCAATACTATCAGTCTGGTTTTGATTTCGCTGATGCCCTACACCATGCCGGTACGACGGGCTGCAAATCACTGGCGACATTCGACCGGAAGTTTAAAAAGTTGGCAACGAAGGCAAAATTGAAGCCGCCGGTAATTACCCCAACCTAAATATAAAAGAAAAGCGCAATACCGGCGAACAAAACTTATGCATCACTACTTATTGTGCGGCGCGATGAAAAGAAGATTTATTGCTCGATTGGGAACTTGCGGTAAACGGTGATACGCCGTTTAGAATTTCACCGTTGCAGTGAGGATTGCGAATGACTATTGACGTAGTAGCTGTTAAAACTAAATCAGATTTTCAGCTTGAGCTTGAATTTGCGAATGGTGAACGCAGGCTATTTGACATGAAACCGTTATTAAAAATGAAACCGTGGAATCGCATTACCAGCATTCGTTTATATGAACAAATTCGCATTAATTAAGGCACGGTGACATGGGCGGGTGGTGAAATCGATATTGCGCCAGAAACGCTTTATGATGAGTCTGTGCCGATATAAGCCAAGATTCCGCGTGGGCAAACGATGAAGCTGTTTGCCCACCCTACATGACTGGTTTGATTGTCGCCGTGGCGTGGTGGAAATTCGAGTCCACCAGCGAGCATCCATTCCTGAGTTCCATGGCTGTGCGGGAGGTTTTGCCGATATTGCTGGTTATGGGCGGGAAGTGATGGAGGATGCAGGCCCGAGTGGGTTTAGCACCTCAGGGTCGGCCCCTTTAAAATGCATATATTGTCATCACAATGCGATTTTATGCTACATTTTGCGCCCTATGTGCCGTTTTTAAATCGGGAGATTAATTCATGCGAACCACTGTAGATATTGATGATCAATTGTTACTTTATGCTAAACGACAGGCAGATCAACAAGGATGTACGTTAAAGCAGGTTTTAGAAGATGCGTTACGTGATTTTTTTTCGCATCAATCTATTCCGCATGAGCCGGTGCGATTGGAAACTTTTTCCGGGGCAGGTTTAAAGCCGGGGGTTAATCTGGAGAATGGTCGAAGTTTGAACGACATTATGGATGGTTATTGATGTTTTTAATGGATGTTAATGTTTTGGTATATGCGCATAGAGAGGATGCGGCGAATCACTTAGCTTATCGCCAATGGTTAGAGTCGGTTATCAATGGTCATGCGCCTTTTGGTTATTCGGAGTTGGTCTTGAGTGGTTTTTTGCGGGTTGTGACTCACCCTAAAGTATTTGAGATGCCTTCTACTTTATCAAGTGCCATTCGTTTCACTGAACAAATCAGGAATTTGAATAATGCGGTTTGTCTTGCTCCCGGCTCAATGCATTGGACGATTTTCATGGAATGCCTGGAACAAATTAACGCGACAGGTAACGATATACCTGATGCTTATCATGCTGCGCTGGCGATGGAATGGAATTGCGAATGGGTGACAGCTGATAAGGGTTTTAAACGTTTTAAGGGGCTAAAGGTGAGACATCCTTTAACGCTGTTAAATTCCTGATGCCAAGAAAAAACCACGATTTTACGCTGGTTCCCAATCTCCAGATTGGGAACCCAGAGGACGAAGCTCCAGCTTCGTAAAACGGGAAGCTGGAGCATCCCTTACCGAAAATGCCCATCAAGCCAAGGCCAAACGGGATTAGATAATTTACTTTGTGCTTGATTTTTCTGCTATCCATCCTTTCGGCGATGCTAACGGGAGAATCGCTTGCATCTTGGCAGATTTGTTGATGGTTAAAGCTGGGCTGGAAGCTCTAGGATTTGGCCTCATCAAAGAATTGGATAGAACAGCCCTTTATCATGCAGTTGGGTTGGCGGAACGGAACCGCGATTTGACGCTGCTTTACGAGGTGATCGAGCGCTATAACCCGGCGGCGCTTGTACCTCAGGGTCAGGGTAAAATTATTTCGAGTTATAGTTAGATCAGCTATTATGAGACAATCGAAAAGCACAGTACCTTAAATGAAACCGGAGTGAAACATGACTCAATTACACACTCAATACATCACTGACAACACGGGACAAAGGGTGTCAGTCGTTATCCCGCTGGCTGAGTTTGAAGAATTACTTGAAGATTTAAACGACTTGGCAACAGCAGCCGAACGCCGTGACGAGCCAAGCATCACCCATAATGAGCTGCTGGCTGGATTACAGCGCGACGGCATCATATAAACTGACTTGGAAGTCCAGTGCAGAGCGTGAACTGCGGCAGTTACCCAAAGAAGTTATTATCAAACTGCTGGCGCTGGCGGAATCGCTCAGTCAGAACCCGTTTCCTTCTGGTGTAAAAAAATTACAAGGCGCACAACACACTTATCGTGTTCGATCCGGCGATTACCGTCTCGTGTATGAAGTATGCGGAAATGAACTGCAAGTTCAAGTCATCTGCGTAGGGCCATCGGCGCGAGGTTTATCGATAAAGCGGCACGCAAAGAGTTCACTTCGAGCTTCCAGCTTGGGAACTAGCCGAAACTTAATGACCGTGTATAAACCAAGCGGGACAATAGGGTTAATGCTGTAAGGTGGATTTACCGACAGGAGATCGTGAAACAAACTGCCTTACGAGCTGGGTAGCGAAGCAACGGGGTATTGCAATCATACATTTTATAATTAAGGGGGTTAGCCGTCGTAGTGAAAACGGCAAGTGATAATGACTAGCTCCGCATCGGTTGCCCGATATACTAGCCGGTTCGCGTCATCAATGCGCCTGGACCAGTAGCCGGATAATTCGCCGCGTAGCGGTTCGGGCTTTCCGATCCCCGCAAACGGATCGCGTGCGGTGGCGGTAATCAGTAGGTTTAGCCGCTTGAGCGTCTTTTTATCCTGATCTTGCCAGTACAGATAAGCTTCCCACGCATCGGGCACAAATCGAATGGCACGCATGGTTAATCAGTGGGGTGCAATTGATGTTCTTGCGCCTGTCCGGCTTTGTCTTGTGCAATTGCCCGAGCTAATGCCGCCGCATTTGCAGGATTGCTGGTTAGGTGTAACGTCTCCATGATGCTGTTGTAACTGTCTAATGACATCACCACGGCATCACCCTCCGCATCGCGGCGGCTGATAATGGTTACGTCTGCGTCTTGGACTACATCATCCAAGATGGACTTGAGCGAATTGCGTGCATGGGAATAGGTAACGACTTTCATATTTGCCTCACTTGATCATTAATTTGTACAAGTATAGTTAAGGCGAATGCGCAATGCAAATAGAGGTAGCAATTCAGTGCGAAAAATATGGTCACAAAATAAAAAATGGTGCTGGTTCCCAATCTCCAGATTGGGAACTCAAAGGACGAAGCTCTCGGCAACCGCTCCTGCGTTGCTCTACCTCCTGCATCCCTGTAGTCGTAGCTTCGCGAAACGGGAAGCTGGGGCTTCCTTCCCTTACCGAATTCCCAAGCTTGAGAGACTGTGCAAGTATTAAGAACACGGAGTACAAACCTAGGTTTGTACTCCAGACAATTAACTAAAAATCAATAACTTAAAAATAAGGAAACGATTTTTATGTTGGTTTTTTACAATACTTTCACAGCCTCTTGAGCTTGGGAACTAGCCGAATTAACCTGTTATGAACGAACATTTGCAAAAACTCGAAGCGCTTAGCCGCCACCCGTCCTTAAAAGTCAGCCCCGAGCAACGCCCGGCGGTTGTCGGGAATATCCTCCATCACCTGATGCACCCGTATTTTCTGAAAAGAAAGCCGGAAATGCAGGAAAAATTCGATGACCGCCAGTATCAGGCATTCATGCAGGCGATGGCCGACTATTGTTTGCGAGGCTACATTGAAAACCCCGAACCGCGCCTGACTATCGAGTTTATCAAGGGGCTGCACCGCCAGTTTTATGCTAACGCCGCCAGCGTCCCGGTCAAAGCAATTGACGGCATCATGACCACCATGGTGCCGGGCGAGTTCAAGACAACGCCGGTATTCATCCGGCGGCATAGCGTACCTGGCGAGTGGTTTGATACTACCGCCCCGGAATATGTGGTGCAAGAGATAATGCAATTGCTGGTAATACTCCATGACGAACAAATTCCGTTATTGCAGCGATATATCCGCTTTATTGTTGATTTTGGCCGCATTCATCCTTTCGCGGACAGTAACGGCAAGATGTACATGCTGCTTGGCGACCTGTTTCTGCTGAAGCAGGGCATACATCCGCCTTACTACGCCAAATATAAGCAGGAGAACGAGCGGTTGATTTATGGGCTATATGATTGCTACTTTCTGGATTCGCAGCGGGATATTTCGGTTTTCTATCCCGTGCTGGCGAAGGCCTATGAGGATTCTACCCAGTGAAAACAATGTCACTACCTTTGCCTGATCTCAGCTTGGCTGACCGGGTGCTCGAAAAGCTGCTTGAAGAAACCCGGCTCGCCATTGAAGCGGGCGATTTGCCGGTGGGCTGTGTATTGACGGTAGGCGATACGTTGCTGGACAGTAACCGCAATACCATCCGTTCGCAACAGGGGCGGCGTTTTCATGCAGAACGCAACCTGCTGGCACAGCTTGGCGATCTTGCCATTCCCGCCGGTCGCCGCGTAGTCTGGGTGACGCTTGAGCCGTGTTTGCGTTGCGCCCAAGCCATTCAGCGCTTTGGCGCAGATGAGGTGGTGTATGTGCTGGACGACCCGTTCAGGGGCGGCAAGGCGCTTCTTGCCCAGGCTGGCATCACCGTCACCCGGCGCGGGGAGTGGGAGCGAGACTATCTCCGCTTGATGATGGATTTTTATGCACGCTATCCCGAATTTTGCGCTGTCCGCCAGTTTCGATTTGCGCTGGATGCCTGGCAGCGGCACGAGCCGCTTGGGCATGACGAGCAGGTCAAGGCGGTTTTCCTGCATCATCTTGCCTCGTACCTGCCCAATGTGACGGCGGCACGGCAGGAGGAGGTACGCAGTGCGTTTCTGGCCCATGTGAACCATCTCACCGGAATTACGCTGGAGGAGTGCGTTGACGTTCCTTCGGTGGCGTTTGTCAGAAACCTGCACCGGGCGCTGTTCCCGCCCGATTACCGTCATCGCGCAGTGGGCAATGATGGGGTAGCCAGCGAGACGGCAAGCGGGGAATGGCGGCGGCATGTGTTGTGGCCGTGCTACAGAGAATTTTCCGCAGTGGAAGCTATTGAAACGGACTTGACTGCCCTACTGGATCACCTGTCAGTCAAGGCTTTATTGCTGCGCGAAGATGTTATGCGTTTCATCCTTGATTTCTGGATTATCCATCCATTTACCGACGGGAACGGGCGGACGGCGTCGATACTCGCCGACCTGATCTGCCTTAATCACGGCCTTGCCCCGCTTGCCCTGGATAGAAAGAACGAGCTGTTTTATACGGCGCTAATGGAAAATTTGTCGCACGGTGCGCCGATCACGGAACAACTGCACTTGGTGGATGCGTGGAACCGGGGGCTGGTAGAGATCAGGCCAATCAGCATCTACGATAATTTGCCTTCTGCGTTTCAGACCTTTACCCGGCGTTCAGGCAACAAGCAGCATGTCGCAGAGCATATTCTGGCAAAACTGGCGGGGCGGAACCTGGAACAGCACTTTGTCGTAACGGACATCGGGGCGGACACGGGGATCATTGCCGACGGCGTTTTGCACGGCCTGTTGCAGCGTGAAGGCATGACGTTTGAATACCATTACCTGGAGCCTTCGCAGACTTCCGTGGACTATTTCCGCGCAAATTCCCGTTATGCCGCCTTGCCGCAGGTGGTAACCCACACCATGCCGGTGGAGGATTACCTGTTGCCGCCATCGGATTTGATCATGGTGTCGCAGGCCTTGCAGCACATAGCGAATCCCATGGAAACCCTGCATGACATCGTTTCAGCGCTGAAGCCCGGCGGCCTTGCATTAATTGTCGTTACCCACCCGGAAGGCGATGAGTTTACGATGTTGAACAGACTGGCACCACGGAACGGGATTTATCCTCACGTAAAGGACTTTTTTGATAAGCAAAGGATCGAGTACGAAGAAGTTGGCGTGGAAACCTTTTTGCGCATCACTCCGGCTGATCGGAATACGCCGGAGGGCGACGACCTGCTGGCCTTTTACTTCCTGCGACCGGCACATACCCTTCTGTCCGCCCTGAAAGAGGCCTTTTGGGCCGGGCTGGCGGAGTTCGCCAGGGATGGCGGGGTGATGAGAAAGGAGGCGTTTTTTTGGTTGCGGCGGAAAGGAAGCGGAGAGGTCGGTTCTATGAATAATCCGTTTCCGCCTGAAACTCGGCATCTACAGGAAACTGGGTTATCCGGCGTCATTTCCGCATCGGAATCATCAAGGCCGAACACTCTTATGTCTTTCGACGAAACCATCGAAGCCAGCCTGCTACCGCGCCTGTTGTATACACTGGAGAAAAAACCGGAACAGGAACATCAGCGCCTGATTTTGAATTTCAGGTCGCACGTCCGCCTGTTGAGCGAGTATTTGCGCGGGGAGATTATTGACGGAAATCTGTCGCTCAATACCGCTGTCGGCTTTCACATGCGCCTCTATCCGCCGGGGTATATGCTCGATTCGGCTGATAAAGATCGTAACCCTGTGAAAATAAGCCCTGGCGCTTGGCGACAGAGGGAAATTCGCGATGGGGTATTCAAGAGCCACCGCTGGCACAGTGTCTGCTCGCCCATGGCGAGCATTGAGAGTGACCTTAAAAAAACCATTTCGGTATTAAATGAAATCCAAAATCCAAGGCGAGAGGATATTCTTCGGTTTTTCTTTTTGTTCAATAAAGTGCATCCATTCGCCGACTCAAACGGCACGACATCAGCTGTGCTGGCTGATGCGTTGTGCGCGCGTTATGGGCTTGCGCCGCTGCTACCGTCCAACATCCGCTTCAAAGACAAGTCATTCCTTTGGCGCTTATGTGCGGAGTTTGAAGAGAACCAAAGCGAACAGTCGCTTACGAATATTCTGCGAAAAATCGATGCGTTCCATCGGTCGTTTCCGCTGCAAAGACTTCAGTAACCTGAGAATACATCAGGGTCAAAATAAAAAAGAAGAGGTCTCGGGCTCAATGATCGAGCGCTATAACCCGGCGGCGCTTGGGTAGATTTGCCAAGCGGGACGGGGTTTGCAACCTCGTTCCTCACGTTTTCCCAGTGTCTGAGCTAAGCGACTACCTTTAGCCAAGGCAATAGCAGAAAACACTATTGGCCTCAAATACAAACAAAGGGGTCAGACCCGAATGGCACTTACTTAAATGTGAATTAAGAGCTAACGCGTAAATAATTCCAAAAAAACATGGCGGCGGCCAACTTGCCGAATACATGCACCATCAGACCGTTGTAGGATCGAACTTTACCCGCGCATTCAATGCCTGTTTGTT
>Ga0208120_100270_pt1 | contig 16763 bp, 9 predicted proteins | sample LakWasMet52_LOW8_2_FD_183888 | JGI IMG/M metagenome (GOLD analysis project Ga0208120, IMG submission 183888) | Freshwater sediment methanotrophic microbial communities from Lake Washington under simulated oxygen tension - Sediment Metagenome... | ecosystem: Environmental > Aquatic > Freshwater >...
TGAATGCCGGCCGCATTGAAGGTTCAATGTACAATGGTGGTTTAATTGGTAAGGCCATCAATACAAATATTAGTGATGCTTATTCGCAAGCACTGCTTCGTTCATCAAGTACTACTGATGGATCAGTAACATTTACAAGAACAGGTGGGGCCATTGGTTATGCTTCGTCCGTAAATTTAACAAATGTTCTTGCTTTGCAAACCTTGAAATCAACTAATAGAGGAGCAAGCGATCACACTTCTGGTGGACTTATAGGAGACGCAACAACAACATCCTGTAGTAACAGTTACTACGATAATGCTGATGCATCAACTGATGGATTTGCCTGTGGGACTGAGCTCGATTACACGCAAACGAGAACGCGTGCTAATTATATCGGTTTAAAAATTCCTTATGAATTTGCTCAATGGGATGCGGGGGCCTTACCTGCTCAATACGCTAGCAATGTTCCAACATGCTCTCCTTCTGATGATGGACGCTTCATTACAGTGACAACTCCACAAGTTTCCACTGTAGGTTTCGGTTCTGTTTTACCTGGTGATATTTTGCTCTGTAACGGCTCTGCGAATGTTTTAATTACGTCTCTCAATGTACCAACGACTCTTTCATCTACTCCTTATTTATGGAGAATGCCTGATGACGGCTACGATATACCTCGTCTGGCCTTTGAAGAAAAAGCTGAAACTTTTGTTCCTTACTTAACACGTCCGTGTTCGGGAAAGTACACTACTCAAGCTGGAGCGGGATCAGAGCTGGATCCAAAATGGATTTGTTCGCCTGGACAGTTCGCCGCGATGGACACTACAAATTTTTACGCTCTTAAAAAGGATATTTATTTTCCAACGGCCAGCGGATCTTACACGCCAAAAGCAGCTGGAGTTTATAAACTTGATGGTAATGGAAATGCATTACATAATTACGTTTATGGATTTTCTTCGACGATCACAGGTAATTTAAATGCAGGAATTTTTGCTAATCTTCAGTCTGGATCTATTGTTAAAAATCTTCGGATTGTAAACTCTTCTATGACGGCAAATACCGTAAATACAGCTGGACCTTCCATTATTAAAGCTGGTCTTCTTACAGGATTAAATGAAGGGGTAGTACAAAATATTTCAATTGAATTTAGTAATGTGAAAATAGCTGGATTAACCCTGACCTCCACTGATGCATTTTATCTGGGGGGAGCAGTTGGAGTTAATTCGGGGTCAATTAATAAAATGGATGTTGATGCTTTTGTTTCTATTGAGCAAGGATCGTATCCGTTTGGATCACTTTTAGTTGCTGGTGGTGTAGCAGGCGTTAACAGTAACTCTATTATTGCAGCAAGAACCCATTCTTCAATGGAGAGATTTTTAAATTGTCCTGGCTCTGGGAATATCGGTTTTGCTGATACAGAATATCTGGGAACTTTTGCAGGCTACAATAATTCAACAGGATCAATCAGAGAAATAAGTTCTGAAGGAGAGTTCAGAGCTTCGTTCTTATCTGGAACCTGTCAGTTTGTTTATAGTGGTCACATTTCTCCTTTTATTGCAAAGAACGAAGGCGTTGTAGCAGATTTTGAAGTTGAGCCTAAAATTTTTCTTCAAAACACAGTCGCCCCTTGGCATTTCTTGTTTGACTACAACAATGGAACATCTGCCTCTGTTTCTCGCGGTATAGTAAAAATTGATTCGCAAACTCCAAACGGATTATTTAATCAAACTCTGACTCAAGGTGGGACTTGGGATGCTGGCCTTGATGGACCAGGTACTTCTCTTGGAACTTGCTCTCTTGCGGATTCAGGAAAATGGTTTGATATTTCTAATGGTAATGGCAGTTCTGCTTTTGGTGCTGTTACAACAGCTGACCGAATGGTTTGTAATGGAGCTGCCTGGAGAGTGATTCCTTCTTTATTGCAAACTCAGATCTTCATAAAACCTATGACAGATGTTCTTTACCTTGTCCGCAATCAGTCGACACCACCGCTTGCGGCCGGACGCTACCTGGATGACTCTCTCACATTCTCAATTCCGTCTGCAGGTACATTGAGTGTTATGCAAGCTGGGACAAGCATTTCCAATTTTGTTGGAACCGGGTGGGCCGTTGGAACTAATTTTTTCAATCAAGGAACAAGCGCCTGGATGCTGCCGTTGTTTAACGGAGCAACTAGCTCAACAAAGGTTCCTGAGGTTTCCAAAGTACATGGCAATCTGGAGAATTTGGGACCAGCTTTTTAGAATTTAGCTAACTTAGCTTTAATGGAGATAAATTAATCCTGGATTAATTTCTCATTTGTTTACATATTTATGCCGATAATGACCTACGAATAACTTTTGAATTTACGAAATTCAAAGGAATTGTAGGGAAGAACTATGTCGGTTTCATTCAGATTCATATTTCTGGCAGCACTATTATTGTCTCTCGTCTCCTGCTCAAAACCGGGCGGAACAAAAGCGGGAGTCAAGTTAAACGTCAGTGGAATTTCGGCCTTATCGGCGACAGCAGGTAGTGGTGGAACAATTCTTTTTGGTCGTTCAACAAACGGTGATCTGTTTGGGAAAATCATCAATGGAACAGAAGATATATTGAATGTGCCCAATGGCGACTGGATGTTCTATGCGCTGATGTGGGATACAAATGCTAGCGGTCTTCCATTAAATGATAAAGTTTTCTGCGCAAAAGTTCCAGCGAAACTCAGCGGGACTGATACATCACTCACATTCAATCTCAGCAACAGCAATTGTACCGATGTCGATTTTTCAAATGGAAAATATTATACGAGTGGTGGGCTGGTTAGATTTGCAGATGTTTTCTTAGAAGAATGTGATGATATTAATGCTACAACAAACTGGTTTTGCGGAATTGGAAATCAGGGAAGTGCGCTTTCGTATAGATTAAAATTTCAAAACTTTAATAAACCCGGCAACGGACCGTTTGGATTTGGCGCCGAAGCTATTACAAGCGCATGTAAAAAAGTTGCTCCCGCAACTCCATCCGACGATATTATGAATCAAGGTCTTCCCGTCAATTTTCCAAGCGGAAATGGCCTATCACCCTTTGTGGTCTCGGTTGAATTTTTCGTCGGCACTAACACTTGTGATACAACGGATGCGAAAGGTGTTCATACAGTTTTTCTTAATAATGGACTTGGTTCACCGGCTGCAATTGTTCCAAGTAAAGTTCTGACATCAACTACGAACTGTTCATTTTCAACACCGGACTATCCGGCAGATCAGATAGGAAAACAAAACCTTTGCGAAGCGTATTATGGATCGTGGAGTGGAAGCACGTGCAACTCGGTACCACTATCTATCACAAGATTTGCACCGACTTGTTCTTCACAAGTTCCTGGTCAGACTCCGGCGATTAAACATCTTATGGCCATGCCAAAACCTTTTCTTTGCGACCGTTATGTCAATTCCAGTTCACAAATCGGCGCACACCCGTTCGCAGGTGGAAACGGAACGATAGAGCGCCCTTATAAAATTTGTACAGAATGGCAGTTAAACCAGATTGGTGAAAAAACAGCTTTAGCATCTTACGCGAGCAGTTCCTATAAATTGATGAACAGTCTCGATATGAACAAAACTGATTTTGGTCCATACGCCAAACCCCAATGTGTAGGCGTGACAAATAGTCTTATTGATCTTCATCAAAATTTCAATCCACTCGATAGAGTCTCAGCAGATTGCACGACCTTTGATAACTCAACTAGCTTTACGGGAACTTTTGATGGAAATAACCGGGTCATCAGCAACATTAGAATCGATGCTAAAACAGTTGCAGGGCTGGGATTTGTTAAATTCTTGAGCGGTACCGGAAGAATTCGAAACTTAATTTTAAAAGAAGTTGAGGTCAGAGGAAAAAATAATATTGGAGCGATTGCCGGTATTATCAACGGTACAAATAATTTAATCTCCAATGTTTTTATCGAAAAAGTCAGGGCGGAGGCCAAATCAAATAATAATACTAATGGAAATTATGCCGGTGGTATAGCCGGCACTATTACCTACAATACGACCAATTTAATAAACGTTCACGTAAACGACTCAGACATTCGAGGTCGGGATTACATCGGAGGTCTTGTCGGCCAAAATTCAGGACAAATTCAAAAAGCACATTTTCGCGGCCAGATCAGTACAGATGAAAGTAGCGCATCTGCTATTGGGGGATTAGTCGGAAGAAACATGACCGGCGCGAATATAAAAAATTCTTATAGTGAAGGGGCCGTTACGGCAGGAAGTACAAATAGCGGCGGAATCAGCGGGTTAAACAGCGGAACGATTACAAGTGTCTATTCGACAATGACCGTCGATTCATATCTTTCTGGAGCTACTAATATCGGTGGAATAGTAGGCGATAATACTGGAGGAACAGTTGCTGATGTTCTTTTCGACGGAGTTTTAAGTTATTCAGGAAATGGCGGCACGCCAACAATGAAGGGTGTCTTTGTTGTCGGATCAGGCGGAACAAACTGCTACTCAACTGTGTCGCCGGCATCAGGGGCCTGTTCAGTTCTTACGTCTTCCTCAATCAGAACATCCTTACCGACCTTCACGACACCAGCAGATTGGATATCCATAACAGGTTCCATTCCGAGACAGGCATGGGAGCAACGAGATTGTCTACTGGCCAGTAATCAAATATCTGTTGCGGGCCAGGTCTCGTCTATTGGCAGAGGAGGAGAATCAAATCCAGTTATTATCTGCAATGCCAACCAACTAAACGCACTGAGCGGCAGGGCCTCTACTGAATATTATAAAATTGCTGATGATATCAATCTCTCATCCTGGACATCACCTTCGTCAACAGTTTCTACATTCAATGGACAGCTAAATGGTGCGGGAAAAATTCTCTATGGACTAAACTTGACATATGTTGTGGGCGATAATCCAACCAGCTACGAAGGTATTTTCAGAACTGTTTCAAGTACAGGAGTCGTCGCAAATTTAAAACTCTATAACAATGTTCTAAGTAATACAGCTGGGCTTGGTGATTTGGGATCTGGTTTACTTGCCGGTGAAAACTTAGGAATGATTGGTGGAATTGAGATTTTAAACAGCAAAGTCATGGGAGAAACAAATATCGGCCTGGCCGTTGGTCATAATAAAAACCTTCTGAAAAAAATTACGGTTGAGCAAGGGCGTGTCAGCGGAAAAAACAGCACTGGTGGAATTGCCGGCACTAATGCAAGCGGAGGCAGCATTATTAAGTCGCGCGCCGATGTCCGAATCGACAATAGCATGAGCGGGACATTTGACCAGTTTGGCGGTATTGCCGGAACAAATAGTGGAAGTCTTGATCAAATTTCTTTTGATGGAGAACTAACTTTTACTGCTGTGACCTCGGCCCCTAATGGACTTCGCGCCGGAGGAATCACCGGACTCAATACAGGAACTATTACAAATGCTCTTGCGGACAATCGGGCGAGAATAAAGGCCGCCGATACACATGTTGTAGGAGGTCTTGTTGGCGAAAGCACAGGATCAGTCAATCTCTCTGTTTCTTTGGGTAAACTGATATACAGCAATGCCGGTTTAGCAGGAACAGCGTCGGATTATTTTCACCCTGTCGTGGGATTCAATAACGGTGGCACTATTGGAAGTTACGTTTATTATCTGGAAAATAAAATTGCTTCTTATAGAAATTCGGCAAGTACAAGTGCCGCGTGCGTGGGGGATGGTTCAACGAATTGTACTGTAGGTACGGCCCCAGTTGCTGGCAGTGATATGTTTGATTTATCTTTCGGTGGCGGCGGCGGAAGCTTGAGTACGCTCGTCCCTATGGCCTTTTCTACAACGAACATCACTTATACCGGAGCGAATCTTGCTGCGAGTACACAGCTGGATTTCTTTAGCAGCTATGCCCTCAGTGATACGACTGATTCGAAAACGCTCACGGATTTAACGACCTTTGTGACTTATTGTCCAGGCGGATTTACAAACGTAACTGGAACCGGTGCTTGTACCGGTGGTTTTGATATTGCTCAAATGGGCGGAGTTGGTGGCGATAGAATTCTCGAATACTTCAAGTCGACAATGTATAACTCTCTTCCACCGGCCAATACTCCAGTCTGGGAATTTTCAACAGACGAAGGACCACGCTTGCTTCAACTTCATGATTAAAAAATAAAAAGGCCGGATTTACTTCCGGCCTTTTTGTTTCCTGATTTATCGAAATGTGGAGAGTGCAGATTAAGACCCGCACATCTCACATGATTCTGGATTTTCAAGAGAGCAAACCATTGCTGCTTTTTCTTCTTCAACAGTTTTCTTTACAGGTTCATTGTTTTTTACTGTGAACTGAACAGCATTAACAGCGGCCCTTGTTCTCAGGTAATACATCCCTGTTTTAAGACCTGCTTTCCAAGCGTAGAAGTGCATTGAAGAAAGTTTACCAAAGTTTGGATCTTCAACGAATACGTTCAACGATTGACCTTGATCGATGTAAGGGCCGCGGCCTGCTGACATATCAATGATCGACTTTTGCTTAATTTCCCAAACAGTCTTATAAAGCGCTTTAAGTTCTTCCGGAATTGAATTGATGTTTTGAACAGAACCATTGTTAGCAATGATTTCGTTTCTCATTTTATCATTCCACAATCCCATCTTGATAAGATCGTTTACAAGGAAACGGTTTACAACAGCGAATTCACCAGAGAGAACACGGCGAACGTAGATGTTCGAAGTGATCGGCTCAAAGCACTCGTTGTTTCCAAGAATTTGCGATGTTGAAGCTGTTGGCATTGGAGCGACTAGAAGCGAGTTGCGTACACCGTGTGTGGCAACTTCTGCTTTAAGAGCATTCCAATCCCAATTTCCGCTAGATGGTTTAACACCCCACATATCGAACTGGAAGATGCCTTGAGACATCGGAGAGCCCGCGTATGTTGAGTATGGTCCTTCTTTTTTCGCAGCATCTTTAGACGCTGTGACAGCTGCAAAGTAAATTGTTTCGAAGATATCGTTGTTGAGTTTAAGCGCTTCTTTTGATTCAAAAGGAAGTCTCATTTCAAAGAACGTATCAGCAAGTCCCTGAACACCCAAACCGATTGGACGGTGGCGCATATTTGAATTGCGCGCCTCTGGAACAGGGTAGAAGTTAATATCGATGATTCTGTTTAAGTTCACAGTCATCTGATAAACAACATCGTAAAGTTTTTTGTGGTTGTAAACCGCTTTGCCGCCAGTCACGTCAACAAACTTGTTAAGCGCTACTGAAGCAAGGTTACAAACTGCCACTTCATCCGGAGCTGTGTATTCAAGAATTTCTGTACAAAGGTTAGAAGACTTGATTGTCCCAAGATTTTTCTGGTTTGATTTCTCGTTAGCTGCATCTTTGTAGAGCATGTAAGGAGAACCAGTTTCAATTTGAGATTCAAGAACTGCAAACCACACATCTTGAGCGCGAACTGTTTTCTTTGCCAGTCCTTTTTCTTCGTATGATTTATAAAGAGCTTCAAATTCTTTACCGTAACAGTCAGCAAGACCTGGAGCTTCGTGAGGACAGAAGAGAGACCACATTCCATCTTCTTCAACTCTCTTCATGAATAGATCCGGAATCCAGAGAGCGTAGAATAGATCGCGTGCTCTTTGCTCTTCTTTCCCTGTGTTCTTTTTCATTTCAAGGAAGTCGAAAATATCAGCGTGCCATGGCTCTAGATAAACCGCGAACGCGCCTTTTCTCTTCCCGCCGCCTTGATCAACGTAGCGAGCTGTATCGTTAAAGACTTTTAGCATCGGAACGATACCGTTTGATGTTCCGTTTGTTCCTCTGATGAATGAACCTTTAGCACGAATGTGGTGAATAGAAAGACCAATCCCACCTGCTGATTGAGAAATAAGTGCTGTTTGTTTCAGCGTCTCATAGATCCCTTCAATCGAGTCATCTTTCATCGTTAAAAGAAAACATGATGAAAGTTGAGGCTTGTTAGTTCCTGAGTTGAATAGAGTAGGTGAAGCGTGTGTGAAAAGTTTTTCAGACATGCCGCTGTAAGTTTTGATGGCATCATCGATGTTCTCAAGGTGAATTCCCAGAGAAACTCTCATAAGCATCTGGCCCGGGCGCTCAACGATTTTACCGTTCATGCGAAGAAGGTATGACTTCTCAAGAGTTTTGTATCCGAAATAGTCGTAGTTGTAGTCGCGACGGTCTTGAACAGCTTCATCCAGTTTATGGGCGTTCGCCATAACGACATCATAAAGTTCTTTTGAAACTAGTGGTGAGTGTTCATTTTTAATCGGGTCCACGTAATTGTACATGGCCTTGATGTTTTCAGAAAAACAGCCGCGTGTTTCTTTGTGAAGATTAGAAACCGCAATTCTTCCCGCAAGAGTTGAATAGTCCGGGTGCTGAGTTGATAAATAAGCTGCTGTTTCAGCTGCCAATTGATCAAGTTCTTTTGTCGTGATTCCATCGTAGATGCCTTCGATAACTTTCTTAGCAATCTTCATTGGATCTACAAATGATCTGTCCAGATCAAAGCATAGCTGTTCAATTCTCTCCGTGATTTTGTCGAATTTAATCGGCTCTTTCTCGCCACTTCGTGTGATGACGTACATGTTAAAACTCCGCGTCTAGTGTGAATGTGTGGTTGTTTGTTGATTTATCGCCAACGATGCCAGGACGTTGGTATTCAGAAACTCGTTTTTCAAAGAAGTTTGTTTTCCCTTCAAGTGAAATAAGTTCCATCCAGTCAAAAGGATTTTTTGTGTTGTAGAACGCAGGCGCGCCCAATTGTTGCAACCAGTGATCAGCGACGAATTCAATGTATTGTCCCATTGATTCAGCGTTCATACCGATAAGTGACACTGGAAGAGCGTCCATGATGAATTCTTTTTCAATCGCCACTGCTTCAGTGATGATTTGAGTGATTGTTTCGTGGTCAAGTTGCTCTTCTTTCGCAAGTAGGGAGTGAAGAAGAACAGCGAATTGACAGTGAAGACCTTCATCGCGTGAAATGAATTCATTTGATGTACAAAGACCTGGCATCAGGCCTCTTTTCTTCAACCAGTAAATCGAACAGAAAGATCCTGAGAAGAAAATCCCTTCGATCGCACAGAAAGCAATAACTCTGTGAGCGAAAGATTTCTTAGAAGAAATCCAGTTCATTGCCCATGTTGCTTTCTTCGCTACACACGCCATATTTTCTGTCGCGTGGAAAAGCTTATCTTTTTGAACAGCATCTTTGACGTATGTATCAATCAAAAGCGAATACGTTTCGCTGTGGATGTTTTCCATTGCGATTTGAAATCCGTAGAAGCAACGAGCTTCAGGGATCTGGATTTCTTTCATAAAACGAATCGCCAGGTTTTCATTAACGATTCCATCAGACGCAGCAAAAAATGCCAGAACGTGAGAGATGAAATGTCTTTCGTCGTTATTTAATTTATTTTCCCAGTCGTTAAGATCGGGAACAAGGTCAAGTTCTTCAGCTGTCCAAAAAACCGCCATGTGTTTTTTGTACATCTCCCAAACCTGGTGATATTTAATCGGAAAAAGAACGAAACGCTGATCGTTCGGTGCGAGAATCGCGGACTTTGGAATGACTTTTGTGTTAGCCGTGTCCTTAGCAATATCCGTTGCCATATGTGATGCCTCCTGAATGTCTCTCGAAATCTTCCTTCAAACATCAACCGTTTTATCAAACGGCCAACATCCAACATCCAACTTCAATCTGTGTGTTTGTGTGTGTGTTTACAGGTAATATTCTTTTAATGTTCAATTTGCCAGAAAACCCAAAAAAATAAGACCTATAACCAAAAGATAACAAGATCATTGAATTTTAAAAATAAAAAATTCCGGAACGATTGTTCGACAGGCCTCGCTATTTTGAATTTTTCTCTTTTCGGAGATCATTTAAAAGTTTGTTATTTCATAGGCTTAAACGATCTCCACCTGGTCCTATGAATCTAAAAATTACGATCTAATTTAAACTTACATCGCTTTATTAGGAACGGAAAACAATAAAATACATTTATTTTTTAGGCCTAACACCACTATATATAGTGGTCCTATTAATTTTAGCATTCATATATTTTGTGGCCATACCTTTTTTACGGCACCAGAAAGGCCATAAAACTTGATGAACCATTCTTGACAGAAGTCTTAACGTAGAGCAATTTTACGCTAGAATTGAATCAGCTTTTTTAAATGACCAAATCCTTCCTTGCGAAGGATTTTTTTTATGGTGCAAACAATGTTTTTTCAACGAATGAAGCAGATCTTTATTGGGGATCCTCTCACTATGGATAAGCTTGAAGAAGAGCAAATTCCCAAGTGGAAGGCCCTCGCCGTTCTCTCCAGTGACGCCCTTTCTTCAGTGGCGTACGCAACCGAAGAAGTTCTCATTGCTCTTTTGACATTCTCTGCAGCGGCCATGGCCTGGTCAATGCCAATGGCCGTCGGTGTCGCAGTTCTCCTTCTCATCATTACTCTTTCTTATCAACAAACTATTTCAGCTTATCCTCACGGCGGCGGTGCCTATACTGTTGCAAAGGAAAACTTGGGCGAGACGGCAGGGCTTATAGCCGGCGCCGCTCTTTTGATCGATTACACGCTGACAGTTTCGGTTTCTGTTTCCGCAGGTGTGGAAAACATCGGATCGGCCTTTCCTTTTATTGCTCAACATAATGTCCTCTTCTGTCTTTTTATCGTTCTCGTGATCATGGGATTAAACCTTCGCGGGATTCGTGAATCATCCAATATCTTTGCGTATCCGACTTACTTTTTTATTTTTTCTGTCATTCTTATGCTCGTTGTAGGTTTCTATAAAGTGGCCACGGGAAGTGTTCCACAGCAAGCACCGATTCTTCATGAAATGTATCCAGAGGTGCCGCTCTTTTTACTCTTGCGCGCTTTTGCTTCCGGATGCTCGGCCCTCACGGGAGTCGAGGCGATTTCCAACGGTGTTCCCATTTTTAAAAGACCAAGTCAGGCAAATGCGAAGATCACAATGATCTGGATGTCGGCCATTCTGGGTGTTTTCTTCCTGGGAATTACACTGATGGCCCACATTTATGGAATCACTCCGATGCACGGGCAGACTGTAATGTCGCTTTTATCGCGGGCAGTATTCGGTCATAACGTTCTTTATTACGGAACTCAGGTGGCAGTGGCCCTGATTCTTCTTCTCGCGGCCAATACGAGCTATGCAGATTTTCCACGCTTATCTTCGCTTTTGGCAAAGGATCGTTTTCTTCCAAGACAACTTTCAAGTATCGGCGACCGACTTGTTTTTTCAAACGGAATCATCGGTCTGACTGTAGGTGCGGCCTTTTTGATTGTCCTGTTTAAAGGATCAACTCACTTATTGATCCCGCTTTATGCCGTCGGCGTTTTCCTTTCTTTTACACTCTCACAACTTGGAATGATTGTTCACCATCAGAAAGTCAGAGAACCGCACTGGCAAAGAGGACTCCTGATCAACGGAATCGGAGCGATCACAACGTTTGTAGTTCTGATTGTTATTACGCTGACAAAATTCACTCACGGCGCGTGGATTATCGTTTTGCTCATTCCTTCATTTGTGTTCTTTTTTAAATCAATCAAGCGCCACTACCTGGCCGTTGGTCACCAGCTCGCGCGCGATACTTATCACCAGGACCTGAACATAGGCGACGAAAGAAAATACACTGCCATCGTTCCGATCTCAGGGATTCACCCGGGTGTCGTAATGGCCGTTCAATATGCTCTTACCATTTCGGATGATGTTCGCGTTTGTTATGTCGACGTCGATAAAGATGCGACTGATAAAATGCTGAAGGTGTGGGAGAAGTGGAGTCAGGGGCTTCCGCTCAATATTTTAAAATCGCCTTATCGCTCTGTTTTAGGCCCGCTCTTGGATTATATTGATCAGGTCCATATCGAGTCAGGCAAAGACATGGTCTCTGTCGTCGTGCCGGAATTTATCACGCGTAAATGGTATCACCAGTTTCTTCACAATCAGATGACGTTGGTTTTGAGAACAGCGCTTCGGTTAAAAAGCGGGAAGGTTGTGACGAGCATTCGTTATCACCTTTAGTTAAACTGGTTTTCTGTGTCAGATCTGTTCTTAGTTGGAAGTTGGTTGTTGGACGATCAGGCTTCTGAATACTGCAACAGATCTGACACTGAAAACGGTCATCAGCTCACCCAACATCCAACTCCCAACGTTTAACATCCAACCGATCTGAATCCAGTTCTTTTTTAGATCGTAGATTCCTGATCTCTCATCAAAAAAAAAGGCCCAGCATTTCTGCCAGGCCAATACTTTCTTAAGCCATTTTTTGTTTCATTTGGGCCTGAGCTTGAAGAATTAACTTCTCAGGAACTTTCTTTAAATCGTTTGTTAAGCCGACGACAGAAAGAGATTTGATGAGCCATTTCGTTGGATCGAAGTGGTACCAGCGAATACCGTTTCTGTAATCGCTAGGGAAGTAGTGGTGGTAGTTATGATAGCCTTCGCCGTAGCTGAAAAACGCCATGATGTAAGAGTCTCTTGCAGTGTTAGTGTCAGTGTAGGGACGATCGCCGACAACGTGGCAAAGAGAGTTAATGAAGAATGTACAGTGATGAACGAAGACGACTCTTGCAACGCCGGCCAGAGCAAGACCACCAAGAGCAGAGCCGAGGAAGTATCCGATCACTGTCGGTAGAACAAATCCCATCGCTACAGCAATCCATAAATAATTGCGGTGCTGCCACATAACCAGTTTGTCGTTTAATAAATCTTTTGGGTAATGAGATGTTTCAGTTTGCTGATCTTTGTAGAAGATCCAGCCCATATGCGCCCAGAAAAATCCTTTGTTGATATTGTAAGGATCTTTTTCATCATCGACATGACGGTGGTGAACTCTGTGATCAGCACACCATTTAAGGGCAGAGTTTTGAAAAGCTGCTGCTCCAAAAAGAAGGAAGAGTAATTTTACAAAAGGATTCGCCTTGTACGCTTTGTGAGAAATCAAGCGGTGATAGCCAGCTGTGATGGCAATTCCTGTAGCGAAATAAAAAATCACTGCAAGAACGATTTGCGACCATTGCAGACCGTTTGTCTTGAAATATAAAGTAGAAAGGATTGTTGCAATAACCGGAGTCGATGTGAGGAAAGTAATGTTCACCCAGTCGAGTTCAGGTTTTTTTGTTTTTACTTGAAAAGTGGCCGTTTCAATTTGTGTTTGTTCGTAAGTCGATGGTTTCATGTTGTGTTCTCCCACTCCCAAGTGTAGCGCGGGGAACACAACCGAACTGTAAAACTAATGTCATAACAAGATTAATGTTATGGAATCTCCTCTAAGCCGCTATTAACGTAGGAAATCTTCCAACACTAGCGAAGCTTCACTTTTCTCGTCTCTGTACTTAACAATCACTGCACATTGAAGAGTAAGCCCCATTTCTTTTGCCCAAGGATTATCCGCCTTAACTGGTCTGTTACCAGGAACAACAATAGCGTTTTCAGGAATAGGTTCTCCCTTGTCTAAAACTCTGTTGTTTACGATATCGTAGACAGGAATTCCTTTTGAAAGAATCACTCCCGGTGCAATGACCGCGCGTCTTTTCACCACAATGCCTTCGACAATCACAGCGCCTGCGCCGATAAAACATTCATCTTCAATAATAACCGGAGCAGCACCAATAGGTTCTAAAACACCACCGATCTGCACTGCTGTTGAAAGATGAACTTTCTTTCCAATCTGTGCGCATGAACCCACCAGAACGTGAGAATCAACCATTGTTCCTTCATCAATAAACGCACCGACGTTGATATAACTTGGAGGCATGATGATGACACCTTTTGCGATGTAAGCTCCACGACGAACTGAGGTTCCGCCCGGAACAATTCTGATTCCGCGTTCGACGTTAAAAGTCTGTGGCATCAAAGTATGCTTATCGACAAATCCGTTTTCTTCTTTGAGAATCCCTGCTTTGAAAGCTTCCAGGATTTGCGTTTTGACTTCAGTATTTGCGACCCATTTGCCGTCGATGAAATCAGCTGAACGGACACGGCCTGCTTCAAGATCATTTAAATTTTTTTCCCAGACATTTACATTGTGACTCATGACTTATTTCTCCAACAATTCTTAAACGTTTTCTTTATACCAGCTTTGAACTTTTTTATTCGCTTCTAAAACAGGCGAATTGTCTGCAAGGTCGCGGTAGTCTAAAGGCGCGCGAAGGACATTCGTTTTGATTTTGCCCTGAGCGTGCATAAGGTTTTTTACCGGAACAGGATTGGCCGCGATGAAAAGTGTATCGCAAGCTTTCTTCCACATTTCGATTTCCGGCGCTGACAATTTTTTCTCGATTGCTTTTACGACATAAGCGCGGGTTTCAAGCGGCCAGGAGTTGCTCGCCACTGAAACTAATCCCACGCATCTATGGGGAGCGAAGTCCGGCACAAGACCGTCATCGCCGCTATACATGCGTGCTTTCGGCGCCATTTCGCCGTACTTCTTGAAATCTTCAACGGAGCCTGAAGCTTCTTTGATGGCCCAGAAGTTTTTATGATCTTTTAAATTTTTAATGGCATTGAAATTCATTTTTACGCCGGTTCTTCCCGGAACATTGTAAAGCATGCATGGTCTTGTCGATAAATCCAGGATCGCTTTAAACCATTCTGTCTGCCCGAATTCGCCTGGTTTAGCGTAAAGGGGAGTAACGACCAGGTAACAATCAAGACCGTCCAGAGAGTTTAAATAGCGAACGTATTCAAGCGTGTCTTTTTGATTGAAGCCGCCAATTCCCGTCATCACCGGAATAGACATTTTTAGTGAAAGTCCAAACTCAAGAACTTTTTTGCATTCGTCCTTGCCCAGGTTTAAGGCTTCGCCTGTTGAACCTAAAATTACGACACCGTTTCCAGCGCGCTCTTGTTCGCGAAGAATTTTTTCGAAGGATTCATAATCAACAGATGAATCAGTGTTCATCGGAGTGACAATAGCAGTCCAAAGGGGAGTCGAGTTGATGTCTTTCATTATTGTTTTCCTTGTGGGTTTAAGAATTGAGATTGTACGATGTCCTGGAATAAATGAAGACCAGGTTTAATGTTGTTATCATGTATTTTAGAAGCGGCAAAGAGAGCGCCTTCCGCAAAGATACGGCGATCTAAGGCCTCATGACGGAGAGTCACTTTCTCATTCGGTGTTGTTAATGTTAATTCGTGGATTCCTATCACATCTCCTTCACGAATAGACTCGATTTCCATTTCATGGCCTGACCATTTTTTCCAGGAAAGTGCCGTCCCTGAAGGAGCATCAAGTTTTTTAGTATGGTGAACTTCAGTCATACTGAATTGATAGTCTGAAAAAATTTTCGAAGCATTTGATAAAATCTGAATCATTTGCTGAACGAGATTCATTCCCAGTGAAAAATTGGTCGCGTAAATCCATTTGATATTTTTCTTTTTTAAATCAGCATCAAAATCCGAAGGCCAGACAAGCCCCGTGCTTCCAGTGACAACCGGAATTTTAGTTTCGACCAACAGATCCAGGTAATGTTTAAAAACTTCTCCCGATAAAAAAGAAATAATCACATCATGACCCTGCAGTTTTTCAACTGTCGGTTTATTTTGTGAATCAAAAACCGTATGGGGAATTTTTTGAACCTGTAAAAGTTCCAGAACTTTTCCGCCTGTTTTTCCTTTTCCCAGAAGTGCGATTTTCATAATGATCCCTTAAAATTCTTAGGCAATAAAAGTTTTGTGCAAACGATTGATGACTTCAGCTGCTTGTTCTTCCGAAATGATAAAACAGAAATTGTGCTTACTGGCCCCGAGACAAATCATGCGCACGTTGATGTCGGAAATAGATTCAAAGATTTTTTTAGCGAGTCCCGGCGTGTGATTGATATTGTTTCCAATCAGCGAAACCAGTGCCAGATTTTCTTCTACCTGAACATCAGCGAATTTTTCAAGATCATTCACAAGATCTTTGTTTAAAAGTGTTGAATCATCCAGCGTGAGCGAAACCGAAATTTCCGAGGTCGTAATCGCATCGATTGAGACTTTGTGGTCGTTGAACACTTTAAAAATCTGGTAAAGAAAACCGTGAGAATAAAGCATCTCCGGCGTTGATAAAGTAACGAGAATCTGTTTTTTTCTCATCGCCATTGCGCGGACAAGCGGCATGTCTTCCACATCTTTTTTAACCCAGGTTCCACCGAGTTCAGGATTAAAACTCGAACCGACAAAAACGGGAATATGGGCGCGGATGGCCGGAAGCAAAGTCGCCGGATGAAGAATTTTTGCTCCAAATGTCGCTAGTTCTGAAGCTTCTTTAAAAGAAATTTCCGGAATAGCTTTTGCGTCTTTGCAGATGCGTGGATCAGTTGTGGCAATTCCCGCAACATCCGTCCAGATTTCCAGAATGTCTGCTTCGAGACCTTCCGCTAAAATGGCGGCCGAATAATCAGATCCGCCGCGACCAAGTGTGGTCGTCATGCCGTCCTGAGTTTTCCCGATGAATCCCTGTGTGCAGATAATCAAATCAGAATGTCTGATGGCGGATAATTGTTCCTGACATTTTGTTTTAATCACATCAGTCAACGGACGCGCTTTTGAAAATTGATTGTCGGTGATGAGAACATCGCGTACATCAAACCATTTCGCAATTGAGTCTTTATTTTGCGACCTGAGCACTATGTTCATGGCCTCAGTAAAAAGAATGCTTGAAAGACGCTCACCGATACTCTGGATTGAATCCAGCGCTTTTAATGAACAGTCTTTTAAAAGATGAACTCCGCGCGACATCGATTCGAGCTCTTCGCATAGCTGATTGATGGGCTCAATTTTTTCAGGATTCATT
>Ga0208120_100306_pt1 | contig 15167 bp, 11 predicted proteins | sample LakWasMet52_LOW8_2_FD_183888 | JGI IMG/M metagenome (GOLD analysis project Ga0208120, IMG submission 183888) | Freshwater sediment methanotrophic microbial communities from Lake Washington under simulated oxygen tension - Sediment Metagenome... | ecosystem: Environmental > Aquatic > Freshwater >...
TATGTTCAGCTAAGGCTTCAACAAGCTGAAAGTTGTTTTCCTTGAGCGTTTCGCGAATCCGGTTTACTACTGCACCATAGTCTATTGTGTCGGACACATCATCGCTTTTGCAGGCTTTACTTAAATCGTAGCCAATCTCGATATCCAGAATGATGGTCTGTTCAACCATGCGTTCCCACTCAGGTACGCCGAGTTTGGTTTGAACTTTGACTTCGTTTAAAAATATGATGTCCATAAAATATGATGCCCAGTCTTTTTGGGATGGTTTAGAATGTGATTGGTCAGATTTTAGAGCATCTTATTATGAATGAGTTAGGTTTTATTCCGGTAACTTTTATCCCTGCAATTTGGATAGTCGCAGCCTATCTGCTAGGTTCAATTGCATTTGGTATTTTAATCAGCAAACTTTACGGCTTGCCTGATCCCCGCTCAGTGGGTAGTGGCAACATCGGTGCCACTAACGTTGCGCGTAGCGGTAAAAAGTCAGCGGCGGTACTCACTTTGCTGGGGGATGCTTTCAAGGGCTGGTTCCCGGTTTGGCTGGCATTACAGTCAGGGATGACCATGTGGTTGATAAGCGCTGTAGGTCTGGCGGTATTTTTTGGGCACTTGTACCCGATTTATCATGGCTTTAAGGGTGGTAAGGGCGTGGCAACTGCGTTAGGCGTGATGTTGGCTATTTCTCCAATGCTGGCTTTAGCGGCACTTGTTACGTGGATTGTTGTTTTTGCAGTATCGCGCTATTCATCATTGGCTGCGATTGTAGCGGCAGTACTGGCGCCAGTGTACGCATGGTTTTTATTAGCCCATGCAGATAACTTGGTCGGGGTTTCAGATTACGTGCTTACCGTGCTGGTGATGTCGATTTTCCTGGTATGGCGTCACCGTAGCAATATTCAAAAATTGCTGGCAGGCACTGAGTCAGGTTTCGGTAAAAAGAAGTAAGCGTTTAAGGCGCCTGCAGCTCGCTTAAATTCCAGCGCGGTTTTACGCTAAAGCTGTAATTTTTGCTGCCGTCTTTGTGCATGGCGCTTAAACGCATTGCCCCGGCAAAGGCGATCATGGCGCCGTTATCGGTGCAGAACTCCAGTCGCGGATAGCTTACTTTGCATAATTTACGTTTGGTAGCGGCATTGAGTTTTTCACGTAATTTGGCATTTGCGCCCACGCCACCTGAAACAATCAGATTATCCAAACCTGTTTCACGCAGTGCGCTCATGCATTTGGTGGTTAAAACTTCAGTTACTGCTTCCTGAAACTCGTAAGCAATGTCTGCTCTGGTGGTTTCATCTAAAGGCTGATGCCGGTTAACGAGTGTTAGCACTGAAGTTTTCAGGCCGCTAAAGCTAAAGTTCAAATCACCGCTATTCAGTAATGGTCTGGGTAGTTTGAAGTTTGGCTTGCCGGTCTGTGCCAGTTTTGATAAAGCAGGGCCACCTGGGTAGCCTAAGCCTAATAATTTTGCTGTTTTGTCAAAAGCTTCGCCTGCCGCGTCGTCCAGTGTGTCGCCCAGTAATTCATATTTGCCAATGCCATCCACACGCATCAGTTGGCTATGCCCGCCGGATACCAGCAGTGCGACAAATGGAAACTGCGGCGGGTTGTCTTCCAGCAATGGCGCAAGCAGGTGGCCTTCAAGGTGGTGTACGTTAATGGTGGGTATTTGCAAACTAAACGCGAGTGATTCAGCAAAGCTGGTGCCTACCAGTAGTGCGCCTGAAAGACCGGGGCCTTGGGTGTAGGCGATGGCATCGATGTCATGCAATGTTTTGCCGGCATCTTTTAAGGTGATTTCCGTGAGCGGCAGCACACGGCGAATGTGGTCGCGAGAAGCGAGTTCAGGCACTACGCCGCCATATTCAGCGTGCATTTCCACCTGCGAATGCAAGGCATGCGCCAAAAGTCCCTGTTCGGTATCGTATAGGGCAATACCGGTTTCATCGCACGAAGATTCAACGCCTAGCACTAACATTTTTTGTATCCATTTCAATTTAAAACAACTTTTACACCACAATTACATAAAAGTAATTGAACAAAAGCAATTATACGATTAAAATGGCGGACTTTTCTCGAGTTTATAAGTCCTGTTGCCAGGCGAACTTGAGTGACCCACTAATATAGTTGCAGATAAGAGAGACCGAATGTCTAGTGTACGTGTAAAAGAGAATGAGCCGTTTGACGTTGCATTGCGTCGTTTTAAACGCCTAATTGAAAAAACTGGTTTGTTGAATGACCTTCGCGCACGCGAGTTTTACGAAAAGCCAACTTGGGAACGTAAACGTAAAGCTGCTGCTGCTGTTAAGCGCCAATATCGTCGCTTGATGAAACAAACATTGCCAGCAAAACTTTACTAAGAACTTTAAGTAAAGTTATCACATGTCATTAAAAGCTCAGATATCTGAGGACATGAAAACCGCTATGCGCGCTAAAGATAGCGCGCGTTTGGGCACGATACGTTTATTGCAGGCTGCGATTAAGCAGCGCGAAGTTGATGAGCGTATTGAGCTTGATAACAGCAATGTGATTGCTGTAATTGAGAAAATGCTTAAGCAGCGTCGTGATTCTATTGCTGCGTATGAATCAGCTAATCGAACTGACTTGGCCGATGTAGAAAAGTTTGAAGTCTCAGTGCTGCAAACCTATTTGCCTCAGCAATTGACTGAAGATGAAATTAAAGGCATCTTGGAAAAAGTCGTAGTAGAAACTGGTGCTGCTGGTATTAAAGATATGAGCAAGGTTATGGCAGCGATTAAACCGCTGGTAGCTGGCCGTGCCGATATGGGTAAAATATCCGGGTTGATTAAAACCCGTTTAGGCTAATCGGTAAAGCTGCAAGCAAACATCATAAGGAGCGCAAGCTCCTTTTTTGTTTTGAGCTTACTATTTGTTTTGAGCTTACTTGAGTTGTAATCTTGGGCTAGAATTACCATTCGGTAATTAAATCAACGTCGTTATTTTTGGTAAAAGCAGATAATTTTGATCCCCGAAAGCTTTATTCAAGAACTCCTGAACCGCGTTGATATTGTTGATGTGGTAGATAGAAGTGTGCCGCTCAAAAAAGCCGGTGCCAATTATTCTGCCTGCTGCCCGTTTCATAATGAAAAATCCCCCAGTTTTACCGTAAGCCCTACCAAACAGTTCTATCATTGTTTCGGCTGTGGCGCACATGGCACTGCTATTGGCTTTATGATGGAATATCAGGGTTTGGATTTTGTGGAATCAGTTCATGAGCTTGCCAAATCTGTGGGGCTGACTGTGCCGCAGGAATCGCGCGATGCTGATAGGCCTGCGGTCAAAGTGGTGGTTGGGTTGCAGGAGTCGCTGCAGCAGGCTGCCAATTTTTATAAGGCCGAGCTTAAAAAATCACAGCGTGCGATTGATTATTTAAAAAACCGCGGTCTTAGTGGTCAGATCGCGGCTAAATTTCAGATTGGTTATGCCCCGGCGGGCTGGCAGAACCTGCAAAGTGTTTTTTCGAATTATGAAAGTGAAGCTTTGATCACTGCCGGCTTGGTGGTTGAAAACGAACAAGGTCGCCGTTATGATCGCTTTCGTGATCGCATTATGTTTCCGATTCACGACCAAAAAGGCCAGGTGATTGGCTTTGGCGGTCGCGTGATTAATCCGGAAGACACCCCTAAATATTACAATTCGCCAGAAACGCCTTTGTTTCAGAAAGGCCATGAGTTGTATGGCTTGTTTTTGGCGCGCCGTGCAATACGCGATGCAGGCCGTGCTTTGGTGGTTGAGGGGTATATGGATGTGGTGGCTTTGGCACAATACGGCATTGAATATGCAGTTGCGGCACTAGGCACGGCAACTACGCCATTTCATATTACCAAACTGATGCGTCAGGCTGATGAAATCGTATTTTGTTTTGATGGTGATAATGCAGGGCGCACCGCGGCATGGCGCGCTGCCATGAATGCCTTGCCTGCGCTTACTGATGGTTTAAAACTGACATTTTTATTTCTGCCCAAAGAGCATGACCCGGATTCTTATGTGCGCGAATTTGGCAAAGAAAAATTTGAGGCTGAAATTAAAGCCGCAATGCCGCTCTCGCAATATATTTTGCAGCACCTGAGCGAAAATAACCCATTGCAGAGTCAGGAAGACCGTGTACGGTTTTTGAATGAAGCGGAGCCAATTTTGCAGCAGATCAGCGCGCCACGCAGCGCGATGTACCTGCGTAAAAAAGTTGCTGAATTGGCACAGTTATCCACTGAGGAAATGCACAGTCTGCTTAAACTGCCCAATGTAAATAAACCACCTGCGCAGGCCAGGCCGAAGCTGATTCGTACTACAACTTCTTTGCAAAGAAGTTTTTGTTTGATGTTGCTGATGCAACCTGCACTTGCATCTGGATCGGACTTGGAATGGCTGGTTGGGCAGGCTGAAGAGGATATATTACTTAGGCAGGCTATTGAAACTTGTTTATTGCACCCCCATTCTAAACCAGTAGTGTTGTTACGCGAACTTGAGGGCAAAGTTGAGGCCAAAGTGTTGCGTGAATTGGAGCGCGAATTAACTATGCTGGATGAAACGCTTGATATTGAAAAAGCGTTGGTGGGTACAAGGCGGCAGTTACAGGACATTTATTCACATAAGCAGTCCAGTATTTTGTTGGCGCGGATCGGTGAAAAACCACTAAGTGCGTTAACGGAAGACGAAATTGCTTTGTTGAAATCTGTAGGCAATAAACCCAGCCAAAATAGGGCTTAATTCTGGTATAATACGCGGTTCGGTAATCTTATCGTTATGCAGCTAATTTAAGTGCATGGCAGAAGCTAATTTTAGAGGTAAGTCATGGCAAGACCAAAAAAGAGCGATCAAACAGCTGAAAAAGAAACAGAAGAGTTTATTAGCGCGGATATGCAAGAGGTAAGCGCAGAAGAGCGCCGCACCCGTCTTAAAAGCTTGATCGTTTTAGGCAAAGAGCGTGGTTACCTCACTTATGCCGAAATTAACGATCACTTACCTGACGATGTGCAGGGATCTGAGCAGATTGACGGCATCATTGGCATGATCAATGACATGGGTATTCAGGTGTATGAAGAAGCGCCTGATGCTGAAGTGCTGTTAATGTCCGACGCGCCTCCAGCCGTGACAGATGACGATGCGGTAGAAGAGGCTGAGCAAGCACTTGCTACAGTAGACTCAGATTTTGGCCGTACAACTGACCCGGTGCGTATGTATATGCGCGAGATGGGTACGGTTGATCTGCTTACACGCGAAAGCGAAATCGAGATTGCACGCCGTATTGAAGACGGATTAAAACACATGGTCCAAGCGATTGCGGCCTGCCCAACCACTGTTAGCGCTTTGCTGGAGCTGGTTGCTAAAGTAGAAAAAGACGAACTCAGCGTTGATGATTTAGTCGATGGTTTAATTGATGCTGATATTGGCTTGGACGATGGCATGACAGCCGAAGCTGAAGATGAGGCCGAGCCTGAAGTTGATGACGACGATGAAGATGAAGATGCTGACGGCGCAAAAGCTGCTGCAATTTCAGCTGAGGCTTTAGCCAAACTTAAAGAAGAACTACTCACACGCTTTGCGGTAGTGCGTACAGCACATCAGAAAATGATGGAGATTCTTCCAGTGAGAGGCTCCCAAGATGCTGAGTATCAGGCGCTACTCGCTGATATTTTAGTAGAACTTACTGCGTTCCGCTTTTCACCAAAACAGGTTGAATCGCTTTGTGATCAAGTACGTGATCTAGTGGAAACAGTGCGCGGTCATGAGCGCAAAGTGCTGGATTTCTGCGTAGAAAAATCCGGCATGCCACGACCACATTTTATTAAGTCGTTCCCGGGTAATGAGAGCAATCTTGCCTGGCTGGCTGAAGAACTTAAAGCGGATAAGCCGTACGTAGAAAAACTTGCGCGTTTTAATCACTCGATTCTGGATCAGCAACAACGCATTATTGATCTGGAAAATAAAGTTGGTATTCCAACCAAAGAGCTTAAAGAAATCAATAAGCAAATGACAACCGGCGAGGCACGTGCCCGTCGTGCCAAACGCGAAATGATCGAAGCTAACCTGCGTTTGGTGATTTCCATTGCTAAAAAATACACCAACCGCGGCCTGCAATTTCTGGATCTGATTCAGGAAGGCAATATCGGCTTGATGAAAGCGGTTGATAAGTTTGAATATCGTCGTGGTTTCAAATTCTCTACCTATGCAACATGGTGGATCCGTCAGGCAATTACCCGCAGCATTGCCGACCAGGCACGTACTATCCGTATCCCTGTGCACATGATTGAAACGATCAACAAAATGAATCGTATCAGTCGCCAGATTCTGCAAGAAACTGGAGTAGAGCCAGATCCGGCTCTGCTGGCAGAAAAAATGGAAATGCCTGAAGACAAGATTCGTAAAATCCTGAAAATCAGTAAAGAGCCAATTTCAATGGAAACCCCAATCGGTGACGATGAAGATTCACATTTAGGCGACTTTATTGAAGACAGCACGACTTTAGCGCCAGTAGATGCAGCGGTTTATGCCAGCTTGCGTGATGCAACCAGTGAGGTGTTGGAATCACTAACACCGCGTGAGGCAAAAGTACTGCGTATGCGTTTTGGTATTGAAATGAATACTGACCATACGCTGGAAGAAGTGGGTAAACAGTTTGATGTGACACGTGAGCGTATTCGTCAGATTGAGGCCAAGGCATTGCGTAAATTGCGTCATCCTACTCGTTCAGAAAGATTAAGAAGCTTCTTGGAAACGGGTCAAGATTAAGCCGTTATAGTTTAAAATAGCGACTTTAACAGTTTCGGCCCCTTAGCTCATGCTTGGTTAGAGCAGCGGACTCATAATCCGTTGGTACTGTGTTCGACTCACAGAGGGGCCACCAGTATAGATAAGGCTGACAGCGATGTTGGCCTTTTTCTTTTATAGTATTACTGCCGCTTACGGGCCAATTTTGGATGGTCGAGAGCGCTCTGCTAAGTAATCAATAAGCAGATTTTAGTCAATGCGAAAGAAGTATCCATGCAAGCCAGTGTGAATAAGAAACCATTATCTATTTTAGTTTTGGCAATGATTTTTGTCCTTGTGGCCATTATCGGTTTCGCTTATGTAAAATGGATTCCCTACTACGCCAAGGTTTTTATTGCCCAGAGCCAACACTCAATCGGTGATTCAATTATTTCTGGAAAGGCTGGTTCTGCGCCGGCCGCATCATGGAATGCAGCAGTGGAGTATGCCATTGCATATGGCAAGTCGATCTGGAAGGCGATGATTCTCGGTCTACTACTTGGTTCAGGGATCAAGGTGCTGCTTCCATCCCAATGGGTGAGCGAATTATTGGGTCGTTTAGGCTTTATAAGCGTCATTCGAGGTGGCGTTTTGGCTATTCCCTGCATGATGTGCACCTGTTGTGCTGCCCCAGTAGCGGCAGGTATGCGGCAAAGCCGCGCATCTGTCGGAAGTGTAGTGTCTTGGTGGCTCTCAAATCCTATACTGAATCCTGCAACTCTGGTGTTTATGGGATTTGTGCTAGGGTGGGGCTGGGCTCTGTTCAGGGTTGTGTTTGGTATTGCAATGGTGCTGGGAATTGCCTATCTTGCAGAGCGTTATGGTGATGCCAGTGAAGCTGGTTCGCTAAGTCAGAGTTTTCCCGCCGAGGTTGATACCTCATCAGACAATATTTTAGTACGCTGGTTGCGGGAATTTATGACTCTAGGAATCAGGCTTTTACCTGAATATCTCGTTCTTGTTCTATTACTTGGTGCTGCCAGAGCTTGGTTATTTCCGGTATTTGGCGCCGACGACAGCATAATTTGGATCGTTGCGATGGCGCTTGCTGGCATGCTGTTTGTTATTCCTACCGCGGGGGAAGTGCCGATTGTGCAAGCGATGCTCGCGTTAGGTATGGGTGCAGGTCCTGCCGCAGCGCTAATTATGACGTTGCCAGCGATCAGTTTACCTTCACTGGCCATGCTCGGCAGCGTTTTCAGTTTGCGAATCCGCCTCGTGATTGCCCTCGGTGTTGTGTTTTCAGGGATTGTTGCCGGTCTTAGCGCGAGGTTCTTGTTTTAGGGTATTAAAGTACTGTATTACGATATGGATGGTTCTGGTGTAACGGCGTTAGTGCAGTTTGTGACTTTAACGAACATCAATGCGCTGAATGCGAGTGACTTTGTGGTGATTTAAAATATTAATGCTAAATAAATGCAACTGAAGCAAACCGAAAGAAATGGCTGGTACGCACCGCAGGCGCTCCGATTTGCTAAGTGCTGGAGGGAACACTTGCAAAGTCATATGTGGGAATGACGGGCTATTTAGTAGGATAGCTATAGAGAGAGCGGAACTGATTACAGAATTTTTTGATGTAACAGGTTCAGTGTTTAAATGCCAAAACATGGCGATATAAATATACGGGCTGCATGTATTGTAAAATGTTACAATGCATGCTAGTTAACTTAGCTTATAGCTTGTTTTATAAATGTTTTTAGGGGTTAGCACCGCGAGTTTACCATTCAATGGTGCTGAGTTTGACACATAAGAACCACTAGAAAATCGGCTTGCATGATTTTGGTCATGTAAGCCGATTTTTTTGAAGTAGTTAAGGAGTTTTAAATGTATAACGCATTAGTACTCGAAAATATAAAAAAACACGGCCAGCGGTGTGATAGAGATATTGCCAAAGATATTGGCGTATCGCTTATTCAGGTTCGTAGCTCAATTACTGCGCTTGAATTAACCAAGGCGATATCTAGCTGTAACGTTACAAATTTTGAAGATGGTATCGCAATCGAAGGTATATTGTGTCGAGTGTCCGGGTATATTCCACCTGCGGCTCCTGGTAGAAAATCCACGCCTAAACATTAATTTGAATTAGTTGGCGCTGTATTGTTGATCTAAATACACTACTTGATTGCGGCCCCGCTCCTTAGCCAGATATAGTGCATGGTCGGCACTATCAGTTATTTTTCTTGAGGATTTAATCAATTCAGACGAGGTGGATACACCGATACTGACGGTAATGTGTATCTCTTTGTCGTCTCCTATTTCAAATGGATAAGCTTCAACTGCTTTGCGTAAACGCTCTGCAATTTCCAGCGCACCGGTCTTATCAGTTTCCGGGAGAATCACAGTAATTTCTTCGCCACCATAACGGCAGGCAATATCAAGCATGCGACACGAGTGTGCCACCAGTTCGCTAAGCGCCTTGAGTACCATATCCCCGGCCAGATGACCATGTTGGTCATTCACGAGTTTAAAGTGATCTATATCCAGCATCAGCAAAGAAATAGGTCGCCCGGTTCGTCCGCTGCGCATAAACTCCTCATCCATTCGACGGTAATACATACGGTGGTTGTAAAGGCCGGTCAGGCCATCATGCTCAGCCATTTCACGCAGGTGCTGGCTTTGCTGTTCTAGTTGTTTACCTACAAAGCCAAGTAACCAGTAGAAAAGAATGAACAGGCTTAAAAAGCCAATTCCACCCATTAACATACTTCTGTGTGATATTTTGTGTGCCTCTTCCAGCGCTTTGGAAATATCCAGCAATATCGCCATTCGCCCCACGTTGCGTCCGGTTACATCTTTAAGTGGGCGGAATGTTCCTTGATAGGTAGATGCTCCCGTCATGATAGGCTCCATGAATATTTGTTCAGTTTGCATATGCTGTTGCAGATCATGCGCTAACTTAACGGGTATTTCTTCGGCGGCCTGGTTATTCACAACCAGTTCAGAAAGATTCTCCCAGTCAGGCAAGCGCCCCAGCATACGCATTCCATCTTCCCACTCCTTGCGGTTGATAAATTGCTTATCAATTAATAAAAATATTTTCACCCTATCAATATGCTGAACTACTCGCAGTATATGATCGATCTCCATTCCCAGTTCCACAAAACCAAGTAAATGTCCATCAGCATCAAACCATGGTGTCACCAGACGTAAAGTGAAAGTGCCTAATGGCCCTAATTCAACTCCGTAACTTGTTTGCTTGTTACGCTGTGCTTGCAGTGTGGTTTCACGATTGATGATGTCGCCAAAGCGTGCCGGTTGATGAGCGCGTAATATATTGACTCTATTGCTGTCAGAAAAATATAAATGGGTAATAGCGAACTTTTTTCTTAACTCGCCGAATAGCGGTGTGGCGCGTTGCAGTAATTTTGCGCGGTCATGGTGTGCCAGTGCCAGCCGCAATTCTTGGTCGGTAGCTAGGACCTCCATGACAGCCCCCAGCATACTGGCCGAGTTGTTGATGCCTTCCCGATAGAGATTTTCAGCATGCTGGGCAACTGCATCAACGTTCTGGTTGATATCCTTGGTTGAGTGCTGTTGTGTCAGCAGGATATTGAGTAGCAGAGTTACCAGCATAATGCTTGTTAAAGGGATTAGAAACCATAGTCGCAATTGCAGGGATTCTTTTTGATTACCTTTTAAAAACATCAGATTGCCTTTCCTGTATCACTTTAATTGCTGGCAGTGCACCATAAAATAAAGCATTTTATGTATTTAAGTATACTCAGCTTTTTCATCTTGTGCGATGGAGTAAGTGTTTTATTACGCATACGTTTTGCTCACTAGAAGCTAAATAAACCATATAATTTTTATGGTTATAATTCTGCAGGACCTTGTTTATTGCTACAAGAAAGCGCTTAATATCGAAAACATGTAAAGGGGCACTTTGACTTGTTTTAAAGCTTTGTAGAGTCAGCTTATATAGACGTAATAATCATCACTTAAATTACAGCTACAAGTTATATCTAAGGTAGCTGAATCAGCCGAGTTTAGTGGTGGTGCAGATGCGCTAACTATGTGAGTGTAATTTGTTATGTAACTACAATTTAATTTTAATCATCATCATATGCTGAGCATAAAAAAATATATTTCAATGAATAAACAGAAAAATGCTAAAAGTTTAAGTCTGTGCATGACGTTGGTCTTGGCATTGATGCTGATGGCATGTGGAAAATCGGAAGATAGCGCTTACCAGCCTACTTTAAGCAAGAAGGATGCACAACAACCCTTGGAATACGTGGTTGGCATTCATCCCTTGCACAACCCGCAGCGGTTGATGGAGGTTTACGGCCCTATTGTGGACTATATGAATAAGAATATTCCGGAGGCGCATTTCAGGTTGGAGGCTTCACGTAATTATGAGGAATTTGATAAGAAACTCTATGCCGGATATTTTTCTTTTGCCATGCCCAATCCTTATCAAACCGTGCTGTCGCTCAGGCATGGGTATCGCGTTTTTGGCAAGATGGCTGATGATGATGTTTTTCGTGGCATTATCTTAGTGCGCAAAGATAGCGGTATTCACGAGGTGGCAGACCTCAAGGGTAAGGCTGTCTCTTATCCAGCCAAGACTGCATTGGCGGCAACCATGATGCCGCAATATTATCTGCATACGCATGGTATCGACATTAATCATGATATTGAAAACCGCTATGTTGGTTCGCAGGAATCCTCGATCCAGAATGTACTGCGTGGTTATGTAGCTGCGGCGGCCACTTGGCCAGTACCTTGGAAAACCTTCTCTCTGGAACATCCGGATTTAGCCAGCCAACTGGTCGTGAAATGGGAGACTAAGCCACTTCTGAATAATGGGTGGGTAGTACGTAATGATATTCCACCGCAGATTACCGATAAATTCTCACATTTACTGTTTGATCTGCAGCAAACTGAGCAGGGCAGGGAGATGCTTGGTCGATTGCCAATTACCGCCTTTGTACCTGCAAACAATGAAACGTATCAACCGGTAGTTAAGTTTCTAGAAATGTTTTCTAAAACGGTACGTGAAATTGAGCATTGATCCGAAAGTGTTAGATGAATCAGATTAAAGAGCTGTTTTTTCAATTGAAGCTGTATTGGAGCAAATCCATTTACCGCCAAATGGCTTGGTCTTTTTCTTTTGTTTCCATGCTTGTGGTTTTAGGTTTAGGTTCATTTCTGTACTTGTATGAGCGCAATGCCTTATATGAGCAGGGTAATCAAAATGCGATGGATATGGCAGAAAGCCTGGCTTACAGCAGTACGTCCTGGGTGCTTGCAAACGATGTGGCAGGATTGCAGGAAATCTTGCTTGGTGTTTCAGATGTGAAAGACATCAAGTTTGCTACCGTGCTTACGCCACATGGTGAGGTGTTGGCATCTACCAGGACTGAACATATCGGTCATGTTTTTACCGATGAAATCAGCAAACGGCTGCTGCATGGGCCAATCCAGCAGCAGATTCTTATAAGAGAAGCAAATCTGATAGATGTTGCGGTGCCGATAAAAGCAGGCGAGCGACATATTGGCTGGGTGCGTGTTGAAATGACGCGGGATACCACCAATGCAGGTTTACGCGAGTTTACTTATGCGGGCCTCGCTATTGCCATATTGCTGGTGCTGGTAAAAATTGCGATTGCCGCTAAATTGGCGCATCACTTAACAAGCGGGCTGGATCGCCTGATCGAAGTCGCTAATACCATAGAGCATGGCGGGATGTTTGAGCGTGGCGAGGTTCATCGCATTGATGAGATAGGGATGCTCACGCGGCATTTGTATCGCATGCTGGATGCCTTGGAGACAGAAAAAAATATCCGGATTGAAAAAGAACAGCGTTTTCGCAAGCTGGTGAAGGCTGCGCCAATTCCGATGAGCTATGTCTTGAAAAACAGCATAATAGAAAGCATTAACGACCGTTTTTTGCAGACTTTTGGTTACACACTTGAAGATATTCCAACACTTGATGCCTGGTGGCTGCTGGCATACCCGGACGAAGAATACCGTAAGCAGGTTATGTCACAGTGGAATACTGTGATTCAAGCAGCTGTGGAGAGTCAGCAGGACATTCAGCCGCAGGAATATCATATAACCTGCAAGAATGGTGATGTTCGTATTATGGAAATTTCAGGCGTGACACTAGATGATGATTTTCTGGTGGCATTTGTTGATATGACTGTGCGTAAGCAGGCGGAAAATGAGTTAATAAAATACAAAGACCACCTCGAAGACGAAGTACAGCAACGCACCGTAGCTTTGGTACTGGCGCGTGAAGCGGCCGAAATGGCGAACCGGGCCAAGAGCACATTTCTGGCCAGCATGAGCCACGAGCTGCGCACCCCGCTCAACGCCATACTCGGCTTCTCCAACCTGATGCGCAAAGAACCCGCCATCAGTGAATCGCAACGCGAAAGCCTCAGCATCATCAACCGCAGCGGCGAACACCTGCTGAGTTTGATTAACGACGTACTCGACATGGCCAAGATAGAAGCCGGCAACGTACAGATAGAAAAGACCCCGATAGACCTCGGCAATCTGGTACGCGACATCACCGACCTCATGCACGTACGCGCCCAGGAAAAAGGCCTACAGCTACAGATAGACCAATCCTCCAAATTCCCGCGCTACATCAAAGGCGACGAAACCCGCCTGCGCCAGATCCTGCTCAACCTGGTCGGCAACTCAATCAAGTTTACCCCGCAAGGCAGCGTCACCATCCGCCTGAGAACGCAGGATGCCCAGAGAAGCAAAGGCAACAGGAACCCGCACTTATTGATAGAAGTCCAGGATACCGGCATCGGCATCAAACAGGAAGACCAGAAAAAGATCTTCGAACCCTTTGTACAGGTTGGTGACACCAGCAAACAAAAAGGCACCGGCCTCGGACTCACCATCACCCGCCAATACGTAGAACTCATGGGCGGCACCATCAAAGTCGAGAGTGAGCTAGGCAAAGGCGCCACCTTCCGCGTCGACATCCCATCGGAGCTGGCTGAAGAATCCGAAGTCATCAAACTCACCGGCAGCGCGGCAGGCGAAGTCATTGGCCTCGCTCCTAACCAGCCGGCATACCGCATCCTGGTGGTTGAAGACCAGAAAGAAAACCAGATACTGCTCAGTCAACTCATGACCAGCGTAGGCTTTACGGTCCAGGTAGCAGACAATGGAGAGCAGGGCATAGCACTGTTCAACAGCTGGCATCCACACCTGATCTGGATGGACAGACGCATGCCGGTCATGGACGGCATAGAAGCAACCCGCCGCATCCGTGAACTCCCCGGCGGCAAACAAGTCAAGATTGTCGCCGTGACCGCCTCAGCCCTGCAGGAAGAACGCGGCGTGATGCTCAACTCCGGCATGGATGACTTCGTCCTCAAACCCTACCGCTTCAATGACATTTACGACTGCCTGAGCAAGCAACTCGGTGTGCAATATGTCTACCGGGAAACGCATGAAGAAAAAGTTATCAATGACATCGTACTCACCAAAGACGTACTCGCAGTACTACCCGCCGCGTTACGGGAAGAACTGCATGCAGCGCTGGAAAGTCTGGAAAGCCAGAGAATCAATGCCGTGATACAACAGGTCGCATCCCATGATGCAGCCCTGCACAAAACGCTGCAGCACTTTGTGGACAACTTCGACTATCCTGCCATTTTAAAGGCATTGGAAAATAACTAACCGGTACCACGCATGACTGATAACACATGACAGACAACACAAACCCAGCCAGCATCCTGGTCGTGGATGACACGCCGGCCTCACTCAAGCTGCTGACCGACATCATGAAAGCCGAAGGCTATGAAGTGCGCTCAGCCATCAGCGGTGCATTAGCCCTGCATGCCGCAGAGAGCGACCCGCCGGACCTGATCCTGCTCGACATCCGCATGCCCGAGATTGACGGCTTTGAAGTCTGCCGTCGCCTGAAAGCCACTCCTGCCACCCAGGACATACCGGTGATCTTTGTCAGTGCAGCCTCGGAAACTGACGAGAAAGTACAAGGCTTTCAACTGGGCGCAGTCGACTACGTCACCAAACCCTACCAGCGCGATGAACTACTGTCACGCGTACGCGCCCACCTCGAACTCCACCAGCTACGCCACCATCTGGCAGAGATTGTTGACGAACGCACCACAGAACTACGGGATAGCGAAAAAAAACTCAAAAAGAACCTGCTTGACTCAGTCGCCCTGCTGGCGGCCATCGTTGAAATGCGCGACCCATACACCGCCGGCCATCAGCGCCGCGTGTCAGAGATCGCCGTAGCCATCGCCCATGTCCTGCAACTGACAGAAGCACAGATCGAAGGCATACATCTGGCTGGTGTCGTCCACGATGTTGGCAAGATACAAGTCCCCGCTGAAATCCTGTCCAAACCCGGCGGCCTCACCGACATTGAATTCATGCTCATCAAAGAACACGCACGCAACGGCTAT
>Ga0208120_100361_pt1 | contig 13571 bp, 16 predicted proteins | sample LakWasMet52_LOW8_2_FD_183888 | JGI IMG/M metagenome (GOLD analysis project Ga0208120, IMG submission 183888) | Freshwater sediment methanotrophic microbial communities from Lake Washington under simulated oxygen tension - Sediment Metagenome... | ecosystem: Environmental > Aquatic > Freshwater >...
CCTGATTGCGCTCATACATTGTATTGAAGGCCACAAGAAGATTAAGAGCATCGTATCCTTTAGCTCCTTGAGCGAGAAGTTTTTCTGCCGAGTGAACCATGGTGTTCATATATTCAATGCGCGTTTGTCCGTAGGCATCTTTATATTGGCAGAGATCAGCGCCTCTCACGAAAGGGATTGTTGGCCAGATGTCGAAACGTCCATCAGTTGGAACCGGCGTTGAAGCATACGAAGAAACGGCCATTAATAAGGAAACACCAAATGTGAATAAACCTTTCATAAAAAAACTCCCTCAGACAAAGTGGCCAGCTTATATCACGTGCCTCTATGGAAGTCCTTCATTTATAAAATTTTCAAAGGCTTGGCGGGGAGACGTTACAACATATTAATAAGTGATAGCGATTGTTAGAGTTCGCCTATGAAATTGATAGTATTTGTCAGAATGTTACGCTTTTTATTGTAGAATCCATGTTCAATACTTCTGCCATGAAAAAGATTCTTATTGTCGAAGATGACATTTCTATCCGTGAGTTGCTCGTCGAAATTTTCGAGAGCGAAGGCTATGAAGTCAATTCAAGTCCGAACGGTTCAGAGGGGATCAAGGCACTTGAACAAGGCAAGCCTGATGTCATTCTCATGGATATGCTTATGCCAGTCATGGACGGCTATGCGTTTAGAGAAGAGCAAATTAAAAAGCCTGAATGGAATGAGATTCCCGTGCTGGCCATGTCAGCTCAAAATCAGGAATTGGAAAAATTAGAAGCTTACGGCATCAAACACTTTATTCAAAAACCTCTCGAACTCGACCATTTGTTAAATCAAGTTAAGCAGCTGTCCTGCTAAGGTAAATTTTTCAACTTTAGACTCCCTTAAGGTCATGTGTGTTAGTTTGCAAATCAAATGAAATTGCAAATAAATCATCTTCTCTCATCCTGGCGGAATGTTCCCCTGAGCAAGAAAGTTTTTTTCTTGGTCGGAACGATGATTGTTCTCGTTGTCTTTGAACTTATTATATTAAGTTATGCCATGACCAATCTTTCGGCAGTAAGAACTTATGTGGCCGGAGAGGGCGAATGGTCTAAATCTCAAAAAAATGCCTTTTATATTTTCCAGAGATACGCCAGGACTAAAAATCAGGATGATTATGAACAGGTTTTCAAATCTCTTGTAGTCGTTGACGGCGATTATATAGCCCGGGTTGAATTGAACAAAAGAGATCCTGACCTTCAGCGTGTGAAGCTGGGGTTTCTCCAGGGACGCGTTCATCCTGAAGATATTGATAACAGCATTTATTTCTTTCGTCGCTTTCATAATTTTCATCATATGAAGCGGGCCATCTACAGCTGGCAAAAGGCTGATGAAATCATTTCAGAATTTAAAAATCTGGTTATTCATTATAAAGAAGAGATCGTTGCCGGTAGAATGAATGCGAAGAAAGAAGAAGCGGTTCTTGAGCGCGTACAGATGCTGGACAACCTGGCCTCTGCCTACGAACATGAATTTTCCGCGGCCTTAAGCGAAGGCTCACGGGCGATGGAAAATCAGATCTTCCTTGTATTGTTCGTATTGGTCATAACGATATCTCTTTTTGGAATTTCACTCGCGGTGATCATTACCCGCTCGATCACTTCGCGAATTCATAGTTTAAATCGTCTTGCAGCAGAATATGGATTGGGAAATTTTGATCGCCAGCTCGAAATCGTCGGCAAAGATGAAATCGGCAAGCTGACTTATTCAATTAATAAAATGGGATCGCTTTTGAATTCTTCTTATCAACAAATCCTGGAGTCTCATCAGGATCTTGAAAAGAAAGTTCAGGAAAGAACAGTTGAGTTAAAGCACGCGCTCACAACAAGAGATGAATTTTTGTCTATTGCGAATCATGAATTGCGTACACCTTTGACTGCCATTGTCCTTCAGTTGAGAATCCTGGAAAGAACTGTTGAGCAATGTCCGGAGAATGAATCAGTGGCCAAAGTTCGTGAGAGTTTGCGCAAAACAAATCGCCTTGTGAAAAAACTGGTTGATCTGCAGAATGCATTGATGGATTTAACACACATACAGCTTGGCAAATTTCAAATCAAGCAAGAGAACTGTGATCTTGCGGCGATTGCTACCGATTCCCTTTCACAACTCTCACTTGAAGCGAGCCGAAGCGGAGTACAGATCAGCACTTCTTTTCCGGAAACGCTAAGCGGATCTTTCGATCCCATCCGTTCTTCACAAGTCATTACCAATTTACTATCTAACGCCATAAAATACGGAGAAGGAAAACCGATAGAGCTCGATTTGAAAATGGCAGGTGACAAGGCCATATTGGTAGTGACTGACCACGGTCCAGGAATTCCGGATGATAAAATGGATACCATCTTTGATCGCTTTGAGCGAGGAGATCATGATCGTTCGCTTTCAGGTCTCGGATTAGGTCTGTACATTACCAGACAGATCGTTGAAGCTCATGGAGGATCGATTGGGGTTCATAACGTCGAAGGCAAAGGCGCACGGTTTAAAGCTGAATTTCCTCTATGAAGAAAAAAACATCATTAAAGCATTCTATAAAACATTCTGAATCTGATTACGCGAAAGGACTACGATATCTTCGTCGAAAAATTCCTGAGTTTAAAAAACTTTCCGATCAATACAAACCTGAATTTAACTTGAAAACAAAACGATCTTTATATGAAGCTCTCATCAGGGCCGTGGCGAATCAACAGCTTCACATGAAGGCAGCTGCGACCATTACTGGACGTTTTATTGCGCTTTACCCGGGAAAGAAATTTCCTACACCCGAACAAATTCTGGCAACCTCCGATGAGGTTCTTCGCGGATGCGGTTTTTCATCCAATAAAGTCAGGGCCATCAAGGAAATTGCTCAAAAAACTATAGAAGGTGTCGTTCCTTCAAAAAAAGAAACAGCGAAATTCACTAATGAAGAGTTAATCGAAAGACTGGTTCCTTTAAGAGGAATCGGACAATGGACTGTTGAGATGGTTCTTCTTTTTCAGTTAGGCAGACTAGATATCTGGCCAGTGGATGATTTTGGCATACGACGCGGCTATCAGATCTGGAAAGATTTAAAAACAATGCCTACTGCTAAGGAACTCAAGCATGAAGGCGAGCCCTATGCTCCTTATCAGAGCATTCTTTCACTGCATCTCTGGCAGTTGTCCAATACGACGAAGACTGTCTAAGTGTTTAATAATTTTTTTAAATGAATGAACACCGGCAATGACTTTCTGAAAAAAAATCCTGTAAAATGAAAGCATGAAAAAGACACATATTCTCACTTTCGTTTCTTTATTATTTTTGGGTTGTAGCGCTGTTGAAGTCCGTCCAGTGGGACAGCTCGTTGACACAACTAAAAAGCAGTTGAGCGATTCATCAAAAATTTATTTAAAAGAGAGCGGAGTCAATGACACTGTTCCTGCTGAGCTGGAAAAAGATAAATTCTACAGTAAGCTTGCTCTCAATGAATCTTATAAAAAGTATCTTCAGAGCGAATGCATCCTGCTCTTTAAAAAAGAACAGGGCCTCAATCTCGAGCGTCCGGTTTATGCAGCTGATCCGAAATGGAACAATATTGAAAATTTGTTTTATATGCTCTTTTCTTTTCAAAGCATGAATCAGGATGCGCTGACAGAGCAAATCATGGAATGCAATGTAGCCGTCAACAAGAACAAGGAAGTTGTTGAGTATCAGTTGAGAAAATCAAACCTCCAGGTTCACAAAGCTCCTTAATATGAATTCCATCACCATTGAGAAATATGCGGGGAGCGAAGCGAGAAAAATCGCTGACGATCTCGCGCACCTGAGATTAAAAGTATTTTGGGATTTCCCTTACCTCTACGAAGGAACGGTGGAATACGAAAAAACTTATCTGGAAACGTATTTCAAAGCGAAGCATTCTTTTATTCTTATCGTGAAAGACGGAGATAAAATTGTTGGAGCTACAACCGGCATTTGGGCCAGAGAGGAGGAAGAGAGTTTTAAAAAACCTCTTCAGGCCTATGGGCTGAATACTGATGAAGTGTTTTATTTTGGCGAATCCGTTTTGCTTCCTGAGTATCGTGGACTGGGTCTTGGCAAAGTTTTTATGCAAGAGCGTGAGGATTATGCCAGATCAATACCTGGTATAAAGATTCTTGCTTTCTGCTCCGTTGAAAGGCCTTCCAATCATCTGCTCAGACCGCAAGGATACAAACCGTTGGATGAATTCTGGAAGTCGCGAGGATTCTCACCAGCGGCGGGGTTATTCACTGAGTACAGTTGGAAAGACCGGGATGAAAAAGAAGAAACTGTGAAGAAGTTAAATTATTGGTTAAAAAATATTTAGGAGTTTGAAATGGATACGACAGAAAAAATTATCCGCGATTATTATAAGGCCTTCAACGAAAAAAAATTTGATTTAATGCTGAGTTACCTTACTGATGAAGTCATTCATGACACGAATCAGGGAGACAGAACAAAAGGCAGAAATGCGTTTGTGAATTTTATGAAAGAAATGGATGAGTTCTATGATGAACATCTGGAAAATATCGTAGTGATGACAGAGCCTTCTGGAAAACGTGCAGCAGCTGAATTTGTCTGTCATGGCGTCTACAAGACAACTGCTTCTGGATTGCCACCTGCACGCGGACAAAAATACGTTTTGCCAGTGGGATGTTTCTTTGAAATTGAAAAAGGGAAAATTTCGCGAGTGACGAACTATTACAATATGAATGAGTGGTTGAAGCAGGTTAAATGAAAATAGCAAACGTCAGCTACTCTCTATCAAGTCAGCCTGCCACATTGAGCGAATGGCAAGGCCACCTTATTGATGAAATTGGGAATTTTATCGATGGAGGAGCTGAGATCATTCTCTATCCCGAATTATTTTTGATGGGGCTGACGGATTATTTTCAAGGCGATCTCATTTCACAGATGAAGGAAATTTCCGGTTTCGTGTGGACGAAACTGCTTCCTGAAATTAAAAAGGTTATCAGTGAAAAGAATATTGTCGTTTGCCTGGGATCAGGTCCCAGAGTTGTTAGCGATAAAATTTTTAATTCATCTCCCATTTTTATCAATGGAGACTGGCAATTTCAGGACAAGCTTCACCTCACTCCGTGGGAAACAGATTTCATCGGAGGAACGGAACTTAAAATTTTTACATTTAAAAGTTTAAAGCTGGCGACAGTCATTTGTTTTGATGTTGAACAGCCTGGCCTCGCTCTTAAATTGAAAGAAAAAGGAATTCATATTCTGCTTGTTCCATCTGCCACAACGGATAGAAATGGCAGCAATAGAGTTAATCGTTGCGCCAACGCCAGAAGCGTCGAGTTTGGTGCAGTTGTGATAACTTCACCTTTGATTGGTGATTCCGCCTGTGATTTGGTTGACCACAACGAAGGAAGACAAGGATTCTTTTTACCGGCCCAGTCGTCAGTCGTGGTTGAGCAGGAACAGTATTCGGCCTATTCCGTTGATAAAAAAGTCATTCAAACGTTTGTTGTTGATGAAAGTCTTCTGATGGAGTTGAAAAAGAATGATTCAGAAACAAAGCCTTATCTGCAAAAAGACAATCACAACATTACTCTTCACGATAAGTAATTTGATAAAGAAAGAGTCCGTTTGGAGCTGCGACTTTCCAGTTTTGCTTCGGACTCTTTGGCCCGTTCAGAAGATTTAAAAAGTCATCAGTGGATAACTTGCCACTGCCGACCATCCACAAAGCACTTACAATATGTCTGATCATTTGTTTTAAAAATCCATTGGCGCTGATTTTTAATTGAAAGCAGCTCTGAAGATTTTCGGGAAAAATAAAAAGTGGACTGTCCTGGAAAAGCCGGTGAGGATTTACAAGTGAAAGTTCACTGGAGAAAATGTTCCGCACAGTACTTTTAACGTTGCTGCCCTCTGAATAAAAATTGCAAAAGTCATGCTCTCCTCGCAAAGCCTCTACACAGAATTTTATTTTTTCAAGATCCAGCGGAGCCGAAATATTGGCCACGAATCTTCTGTCGTCATATTCGACCTTGCTTTGATTGGTGAAAAGGTAGCGGTACTCTTTGGAGAGTGTGTGAGCAGAGGGCTTAAACTGGCCGTCACAGCTTTCCAGACTCAGGCATTTTATTTGAGCAGGCAGAGAAGTGTTCAAGCTCTCAAGCGACAATTGAATAGGATTTTCAGCCGTGATTTTTACAATTTGATGATAGGCATGAACTCCTGTGTCCGTTCTTGAAGCGCCGACCGTGGTGACTTTGCCGTCGACAAATTTGGCGAGTGTTTTATTGAAATCATCTTGAATTGTCTTCAATCCGTTTTGCCATTGAAAACCAGCGTAATCAGAGCCGTCATATTGAATTCGGGATTTGTAGTAGAACATCGCCATATTTTCTAACTCAGATTTGCGCCGCGTATGAGTTGACCTTGCCAATTTTAAAGATCATATTTTCATAAAGGAGAAATTTATGATCAAGAGAATACCATTTTTTTTAGCAGTACTAAGCATCGTAGGTGGAGTTTTTATTTCCATTCTATTTGCTGTTAATGAAGATCTCTTTCAGAAGAATATCACAGCAGGACTTGAGAAAAATGTAAAAATCCAAAGCATCACAGATGCGACGGAAAAAGCGGCCAAGATGAAAGGCGAACAGGATAAAAACTGGCGCTATTATCAACGCTTTCACTTTCATGCGACTGGAATTGGCGCCATGATGATGGGAATTCTTCTTTTACTAGCTGGCCTTAAAGCTCCAAAAAATCTTGTCACAATTGCTTCTTATATGGTTGCTGTCGGTGGATTTCTTTATCCCTTTGTCTGGTTGTTTGCGGGAATTTACGGTCCGGAAATGGGCAGAAGCGAAGCGAAGGAAGCCTTTGCGATTTTTGGTTATATGGGAGGAGTATTCCTTGTCGGCGGAATCCTTTCAATGTTCCTATCTTTGAAATACGATTTTTCGTTTGGTGAGAGAGCTTAAGAAATTAAATTGAAATTGGTGCCTCGGGCGAGACTCGAACTCGCACACCCTTGCGGGCGGCGGATTTTGAATCCGCTGCGTCTACCATTCCACCACCAAGGCACTGATATTGGAACACTTATATTAATGGAGTAGAGGGAGTTCCGTCAATTTAATTTAAGAAGCTCGAGGGCCTCTTTTGCACTGAAACGGAAAATATTGTCTCCCAAATTTTTCTTTAGTTCGCTGTTGTCGAGTGTCGCGGGAAATTTCAGGTAATCGATGAGATAAGTGGGAAATTTCCAGACGGGAGTCATGATTTTTGCAAGTTGCTCAACGAGAATGATGGGAACTTTCATTTTTCTCATTCCCACGATCGCAGAAGCTTCATGAAGGCTGACGACATCATCGCCGGCGACGTTGTAAATACCGGTTTTGAGCGACTCCGCTGAAGCGACAATAATCGACGCCATATCGAATTCGTGAACAAATTGGAACATGGGATTGTAGTCAATCGGCAAAGGCGCATAAGGCGTTTTTAAATATTGGGTGATCGAGTTTTTGATCTGTGGCCCGATAATATTGCAGGGACGGAGCACAACTGTCTCAATATGGTTCTGGTTTTTCCACATCCAGTTCGTACACATCTGATCCATTTCTACGACATCTCTCAGTTCGGCGTATTTAAAGCTGCCGCGAAGAGGGGCGTCTTCTTTCAAAAACATTGAATTGTCACCGTGGGCCCCATAAACGTGATGGGTAGAAAGGATGACAACTTTTTTGGAATGAAATTTTTGAGCGAGCTCGAGGATCGTATTCGTACCAACCAGATTAATATCAATTCGCTTATTGATATTTCCTGTGGCGCGCGAATGTCCGAGACGGCCGAGGTGAAGGACTGTATCAAAATTAAATTCGCGAAAAATTTTCTCGAAATTCGTACGCGTGTATTTTATCTGTTGAAAAGTTAATTGTGAGCGGTGAGGAACATCATCAATCGCACGCGAATCCACTCCGTGAATTCTGATCTGCGGATGCTTTTTAATTAAAAGCTCGGCCGTAATTTTTGCCAACGCACCTTGAATACCGATGATGAGAACAGATTTCATTTTTTCAATCTCTGCAAAATGGTTCTTCGATTTTTCAGACCGTGCTCAGTGAGCTCCTGGATTTTTTTCTCAATGATCGTAATGTGAACTTCGAGTTCTTCATCCAAAGCTTCATGACTAAGTTCTTTTGGTAGAGAATAAGGCTCGCCGATGTAAATATCAATAGGCGATGGGAGAGGGAAGAGATTCAAGGACAAAGGAAGCGCGGGAATTTTGAGCAGCTTCGCGATCTTTTTCAAATGAAACACGTACGGAAAAAATTCTTCTGCGCCAACGACGGCAATAGGAAGAATCTCAGCGTTGCTCGCGATGGCCATTCTGAGAAATCCTTTGGTGAATCTTTGCAGCTTATAAAAATCTTTTGTGTTTTTGGCTATACCTGGAACGCCTTCAGGGAAGACGAGAACGGATTCGCCGCGTTTTAATAGATTAAGACAATTGTTGCGATCACCAAGAACAGCGCCGCCTTCTGAAGACCAGCGGCCGAGAAAAGGCAATCCCGCCAAAAATCTTTCAACGAGAGGGCGAAGAATGCGAGGTCTTTCCAGTTCTGTCGCAAAAGCCGTGCATATAAGCATGCCATCGATGGGAATCTGACCAGTGTGATTGGATACAACCATATATGGCCTGTCCTTTACCTGTTCTTTTCCATGAACCTGCACATCAAAATAATATTCATAGAGTGGATAGAGCACTTTTAAATCAGCAATCGCTCTTTTAGGCTCAAGTCCCCAGGGGTCACGGTTTTTTCCGTAACGATTTTCAAGTTCTTGTTCCAGGGCCTCAAATTTAGTCATAACCTACTTTCTTTCTCTTAAACTCTTAAAATTAACTGAGTTTTCTACTAACCATGCTACCAAAATATTCATTCTTCACAAGTTTGATCGCGTGAGGATATACTGGTCCGATGAAAAAACAATCGGACTGGAAAGCAAAGCTCAACCGCTTCTTTTTTGGCTTTCAACAGGAAATGATAAAGACAAGTGTCATTGGAAAAAAGATGCTGACTGCATCGCGAACTAATGCGCACTTAAAAGATACCTATGAAGAGCTAGGCCGGTTATTGGAAAAAGCAATAGATTCGGGTGAAGTCGAATGGGATTCAGCGAAAGTTCGTGCTTTGTTGCATACGGTGCGTGCCTGCAAAAAAGATCTCGAAGAAATCGAGCGCCAGGTCCATAAAATTAAATTTTCAGCCGGGCCGAAATGCCCTCAGGATATTGCTGTTCTTACTGATAAACAGTCTGAAAAGAAACCAGAAACAAAACCAGAAGATTAATCAATCTCGTTATCAGCGTCTCTGTCTGATTTTCTAATTTCAAGTTCTTCCAGCAAATGCGCCACAATGGCTTCTTCTACTTGCGGTAGACCTTTTTTTGTTTCAGCTGAAACAAAATACATTTGTCTGATCCATTTATATTCTTTCGAAAGGGCCGGTTTCATTTTGTCGAGCTCAGCTCTTTCTTTCTGTGTTTTCAATTTATCCATTTTATTGAAAACGAGAATCGCATTCCGAGTGAAATTCTTGAGGAACTTATGAAACGCTTTATCCGATTCTTGATTTGGATGGCGGGCATCCTGAAGATTCACCAACATCATAGAAGGGGATAAATAAGAGAAAAACAATGTCATCAGTTGATCCCAGTTTCTCGACATTTCCTTTGAAACTTCAGCGTGGCCGTATCCAGGTAAATCGATCAAAACAAATTTCTGCAAATCACTTTTTTTACCATTGAGGCCAAGTTCAAATTCGAAAATATTGATCTCTCTCGTCCGGCCCGGAGTTTTTGACACTCGTGCCGTCTTAGAACCAAAAAGGGCATTGATGGTTGAAGATTTCCCGACATTCGATCTGCCGACAAAACCCACTCCGATAACATCCGGATGTTCAGCGAGCCATTGTTCAAATTGAGCAGGATCCGAAATTCCCATTTTGAAATCTGCTGAATGTTGTTTAATTTGATAGCTCATCTGAATGTCTCGTATTTTTACTCTGGTTTAACTTCAGCACCATCATAATGCAAAAAACACACAATTGCACCTTTCTCGTCTTGGCCCCTTCTTTGTAGAGCGCTGTTGGTCCAAACAAAGGAGAATACATGGGTGAACGTAAATTGGAGCGCACAATACCTTATAACCTCGAATCAAGTATCGGCGGAAGAGGAGTGAGAGAAGATGATGAATTCATTCTCGAAGCCTTACAGGAAAAAAAGAAAACGTATCGCCTGAAACGATTCCGATATTTGATCAAGACTTCAAAAGAATTTTCTTTTGATTCAACCAGTGGCGAATTAAATCTTCCTGTTTTCGATAAGGAATTTCATGCATTCGAACTTGTATTGATTAAGCATTTCTGTTCAACGGCCTACGATGAGCGCTCCCGTTATCTTTTCCGCAGTATTGGTCAGACTCCCTTTAGAATAAATGGCATCCTTTCTTTTGAAGCTTTCGTCGAAAGAGGCGACACAATCGATATAGGCTACAATCGACTTCATTTTCCAAAACCGCAGCCAAAAATAAAACTGGTGACAGAAGAAAAAGTTTTAACAGATGAAATGATGAGGAGTTCTCTCAATGTCATGATTGAAGGAGAAACAGGAACCGGTAAAACGACACTGGCCAGAAAAGTTCATGAAGAAAGCAGACGTCAGGGAAATTTCGTACACCTCAACTTGTCTTCTTTTTCGTCCGGGCTTATTGAATCCGAACTCTTTGGGCACGTGAAAGGAGCCTTCACCGGCGCAGTGACAGAGAAAAAAGGGGCTATTCTCGAAGCTCATAAAGGGACACTTTTTCTTGATGAAATAGATTCTTTAACAATGGAGCTTCAGACAAAGCTTCTGCTTTTTTTAGACAATCAGGAATTTCGAGCTGTCGGAGGAAACAGTCCTGTTCAATCAAATGTACGATTGATATTTGCCTCGGGAACTCCTTTAAAAACGTTAGTCATCGAAGGAAAAATGCGCAGAGATTTTTATTATCGCCTCACTTCCGGAATTGTCATGGGGCTTGATAATCTGAGATCACATCCGGAGAAAATCCAGGAGTTTTGTCTGGAGTTCGAGCGCAAACAATTTTGTGTTTTATCAGAAGAACTGCTGAAGTTTTATGTTCAATGCCCATGGCCCGGAAATTATCGTCAGTTATCTTCACATCTCCTCAAAAAGAAAATATTGTCTGGAGGTAAAAAGCTTGTTCTCGATCACAGCGATTATTCACTGAAAGAAGACACCAATGTCATCGGGCAGGCTTACAATGAGTGGAAAACGCTGGAAGAAATAAAAGTTGATTACTGTGCGACAGTCTTTGATAAAAGCGAAAAAAATATCAGCAGAGCATCGCGAATTCTGGATATCAGCCCTAATACGTTGAAAGCGATGCTGGTGAAATCAAGAGGCGAGGAGATAGTCGAGATAGATGTCTAGAACTTTTCCTTCAATGTGATTTTTTTCGAGAAAGTCATTAATTTCCGTGCGCAATTTATCTTTAATGATCTGTCGTCCTTCTTCTTCGATTGGAAGTTGGGGGATGACAGGTTCTACATTTGTTGTCAGGTGGTCGCGTAGTTGCACTTCATGATCCTGCAGATAAATGATGGCGTTTCTGTTTGAAGCGAGAATAGAGAAGTCAATCCAGACCTGCTTATTGCGTTTAGTATCTTCGAGAAATAACTGTAGATTGATATCTTCAATCTTGAACATTCTTTCCGCCTGTCTGTAATACACAGGACGTCCGCCAAGCTTTTGTTTGATTTCTACTGACTTTACCGGCTCGTGATAACCTAAAAGAGTGAAGTCTTCATTGAGTGACTTCGCCATTAATTTTTCAATTTCTTTTTTATTTTCATCAGAAATGGGAAGTCCAGTCACAGGAAGATGAATGCCTTCCATTGAGTCGTCGATCATTTCTTCCATTTCTTCCAATAAGACTTTTTCGTGTTCATTTTTAGCTTCAATTTTGACATCGAGAAAAATGACTTCCTCTTCTTCAACTGCAGCTCCACCACCGTGGCCGCCACCAGCGCCGCCGATTTTTACTTCAAATTTATGATTTTTAAATTCAACAAACAAATCTTCTTCGGCTTCTGAAAAGGAGGCCGGTTTTCTTAGCGCTTTTGTTCCAATGACAATTTTTGCAGCATTGGAATAAATGACAGACCCCGCAAGCATGATAACGGCAAAGGTGGTTACAAACGTCAGCGCTTTGAACGGATTGAACTTAGCGTAGACAAGTGGCTTCATCATCAGCTGTTTCTTATCTGCCTTTTTAAATTCTTCAGAGCGCAGATAAATAAGTACGGCCGTGAAATGACCTCGCACCATTGTTGTGTAGTGCTCAGTGTACCCAACCAACTTCAGCATCGTGATGCGAAGTTTAGGCTGATATATTTTGGTCCATTTGGTTTTAACTGTCTGCGGTGAATGTTTAAGAGCGAGCAGGAATACAAAAACGAAAGGAGGCATGACGGCCTTCAGCTTTTCAAAAAGCTTTTCCAGAAAGTTGTTTATGACCTCTTCAAGTTTGATTAAAAAATTCACCTGATCTCCTCACTGTCCTGATCGGCGGTTTGCTGAAGATATTTAAAAAAGGTTTATGGCCGAGCTTGTCGGTCGGTCTTGGCGTGGAATTTTCTGCCTCCATGACCATTCGGATGTGAGGAAAGTGAACTTTGCGAAGGGCGGGCCCGAAGAGTCAGGCAGGTAATTGTGAGGAGTGTCTTATGGAAAAGAGATATTTGATGAAATGGACGTTTTTGGTGATGAGTTCGCTGTTTTTAACCAGCTGTTCTGGCTTTTTACCGGACCGAAGCTTTATTGAAGAAATGAACAGGGAAAGTGATCCCTATTTAGTAGCGGGGAGAGATTTCAAAGTTGTCAGCGGCGACAGCGGAGAAGCCTATCGCAGTAAAGAAGAAATCCAGAAACGCACGCCTTCTTCTGAGCGCAGCCGCGAAAAAATGAAGGAAGAGGAATCAATCCGCGTCGAGCTCGAGCAAAAAGAGGCAGATATTCCGGAAGAATACCTCGAACAATATGCGAAGGATAAAAAATATCTGCCTTCTGATTCTGATAAACTGTATTACTTGAGCCTCTCTCTGAACGAGCGCGCTAACTATATCAGTACAAAGAAAGCAGATTGGCAGGAGGATCAGGGGAAAGGGCAGGATTTCATTCAGAAGCGCTCTATTCACAGCAAAGATCTTTATCTGGGAATGTCAAAATCACAGGTGATGCAGGCGTGGGGGAAACCTTCACGAGTTGATATCGCCGGCAATCCTCGCAATCAAAATGAGCGCTGGGTATTTTTCGAAGACGGAAGTGCAAAACAAATCTTTTTTGAGTATGGCAGAGTCGGTGGCTGGGCCCTTGATCTCTAAATGAAATAGTAATATCCTCCAGCAAAGTTTTTAAGAGGGAATTACAATGCCAGCAGAATCAATGACCGGCTTCGGTGAAGCGAACGCGCAGTCTGAGAATTACGTCGTCTCTGTCGAAATTAAAAGCGTGAATAATCGTTTCAAAGA
>Ga0208120_100371_pt1 | contig 13361 bp, 14 predicted proteins | sample LakWasMet52_LOW8_2_FD_183888 | JGI IMG/M metagenome (GOLD analysis project Ga0208120, IMG submission 183888) | Freshwater sediment methanotrophic microbial communities from Lake Washington under simulated oxygen tension - Sediment Metagenome... | ecosystem: Environmental > Aquatic > Freshwater >...
GTCAATCCGCGCATCAAGATTTTGTCGCTGTCGGCCAAAACCGGCGAAGGAATGGACAGCTGGCTGCGCTGGCTGAAAGCCGAATTGGAGTTGCAGCGTATTGATTATGCTTAGTAAAACGGTGCGCACAGCGCATCCAACAACCAAAAGGTAAGCCAATGACGATTACTGAAATAAAATCCCTGCCGATTTCCGAGCGGATCATGTTGATGGAAGAAATTTGGGATAGTCTTTGTCATGAACGTGAACCGGTAGAATCACCACTGTGGCATCAGGACGTAATTAACGATAGATTGGAACTGATTAATTCAAAGCAAGCAACCTTGATTTCTTTGCAAGAACTAAAAAACACTAACCGATGACAGTTAAAGAGCTGGTTGTCTTAGAGCAAGTGGCTGTCGATTTGCGGCAAGGAAAGCGGTTTTATGACGATAATCAGCAAGGAATCGGCGATTATTTTTTTGACAGTATCATTGCCGACATTGAATCGCTTAGATTGTATGCAGGCGTCCACAGCAAACAATTCGGACTTTACCGGATGCTGGCTAAAAGATTCCCTTTTGCGATTTATTACGATGTTTCTGAAACCGCCATTATTGTTATTGCCGTACTTGATTTAAGACGTAACCCGACGTGGTTACGCAAGCAACTAAACAGAACACCCTCTCCCAAGAAAACTTAATCAAAACCAAAACTATGTGCTTAGCCCTTCCCGCCCAAATCGTCGCCCTCGATCCCGCCAACAACATGGCAACCGCATCGGTCGATAATGTCAAAGTCGAAGTGTCGCTGGCGCTGGTCGATAATGTCGCGATCGGCGATTACGTTCTGGTGCATGTCGGTTATGCGCTGAATAAAATCGACGAGGACGAAGCCTTGAAAACACTGGCCTTGTTTGCCGAAGCCGGATTAACGTCAAGCGTATGAAATACATCAGCGAATTCAGGCAGCAAGACCTCGCCCGGCAACTGGCTAAAGGCATTGCGCAAACGGTAGATCCCAATCGCCATTACCGGTTGATGGAGTTTTGCGGCGGCCATACCCATGCCATTTTCCGCTACGGCGTCCAGGATTTAATGCCGGACAATGTCGAATTCATCCACGGCCCCGGCTGTCCGGTCTGCGTATTGCCGACCGGCCGTATCGACAATGCGATTCAACTGGCCGAACGCCCGGATGTAATCCTTTGCACCTATGCCGACTTGATGCGCGTTCCGGCCACCGGTCGCAACAGCTTGCTGAAAGCCAAGGCAGGCGGCAGCGATATTCGAATGGTTTATTCGACCCAAGACGTGTTAAAAATCGCCAGGGAAAATCCCGAAAAACAAGTGGTGTTTTTCGCGATCGGTTTTGAAACTACGACGCCGCCGACCGCCGTCGTCATTAAACAGGCGCAAGCCGAAGGATTGGCTAATTTTTCGGTATTCTGCAACCATGTGCTGACGCCTGCCGCGATGCAGGCGATACTGGATGCGCCGCAACCGGTCGCCATCGATGCTTTTCTCGGGCCTTCCCATGTCAGCACGGTGATCGGCAGCCGGCCTTATGAAGTATTTGCCGAGCGTTATGCCAAGCCGATAGTGATCGCCGGTTTCGAACCGCTGGACGTGATGCAATCGGCTTTGATGTTGATACGCCAACTGAACGATGGCCGTCACGAGGTCGAAAACGAATACAGCCGCGCCGTCACCCGGCAAGGCAACCAGAAAGCGCAAGCGCTGGTGAATGAAGTGTTCGAGTTGCGGCCGCAATTCGAATGGCGCGGCTTAGGCTTAATTCCCGACAGCGCGTTAAAAATCAAAGCCGATTATGCCGATTTCGATGCCGAGCAACGTTTTAATATGCCCGCGATTCAGGCTTCCGATGTCAAAGGCTGCGAATGTCCGGCCATTTTGCGCGGCGCGAAAAAACCCCAGGATTGCAAGTTGTTGGGCACGGTTTGTACGCCGGAAAATCCGATGGGGTCTTGCATGGTGTCGTCGGAGGGGGCTTGTGCGGCGTATTGGTCGTATGGGCGGGTTAGAGGTTGAGTCGCTAACGCGACGGTTTTGTTTTAATCGGGTTCTCGCACCCGAGGGCGAGTTACTTTTCTTTGTTTGGCCAAAGAAAAGTAACCAAAAGAAAGGCCACCCGGTTGCCGCTTGCTTCCTGCGCTCCTCGCTTTCGACGGAGGTTGCCAGAAGGGCCATCCCTGGCCCTCTTGACAACGCGCTGCATCCATGCAGCGCCCCTGCGGGCTAATCCCGCCGAAAGCTCCGGTGCTCGGCTCGGCATACGGGAGGGAACCAACCCGAGATTTGCAGGTCAACCGGATAAATTTGATTTCAAATGAAAAATCTATAGCGATTCAACTTTGAAGAATTGATATTCATTTATTTTCAATCGCTTATACTTAAAAATATCATAAAAAAAGCAATTATTAAAAGTTTCCAAATGTAGGGACAGCCAAAAAGTAGCCTGGATAAAGTGTACAACACACGAGCTACGCGCTTGCTATCTTTACTCCGTTCGTCCTGAGCCTGTCGAAGGATGAATGGAGTAAAGATAGCAAGCTCCCCAGCGAACTTAATAAGTGTTCACAAAAAAGGATAAAAAATGTTTTGGGTTTATATTCTTCGCTGTGTCGACGGCAGCTATTACACAGGACACACCGACAACCTTGAAATGCGCATCGCTCAACATCAGGCAGGAGAATGTCCAGGTTATACAGTAACGCGCCGCCCCTTGGAACTTGTCTGGTCGCAGGATTGCCCCACTCGGGAAGAAGCCTTGTCAGCTGAAAGGCAGATCAAGGGTTGGAGCCGTAAAAAGAAAGAAGCCATGATGCGCGGCGACTGGGCGGAAGTGTCCCGCTTGGCCCAAAGTAAATCCGCTCATCCTTCGACAGGCTCAGGACGAACGGATTTACTTTTAAGCTTTCCCGAGCAAAGTCGACAGGACGCTGATTGAAGAGTTTGGATTTGTGTGTACCGACGCTATTTCGCATAGACAAACAGAAGAGGCTAAACTAATCCAAATTCCCGGCGCTAAACAACGTAGCCGTATAGATAATAACCTTTTCGCTTTCTCTGTATGCAGTGTAAAAAGAACAAGAAATGTACAATCATAGTAGGTGCTGGTGCGGTTAAGAATGCATGGAATCCTATTTTACGGGCTCTTGAACCGTATCACGATTTTCCATTAACTCCGGACGGAGCCAACTCATTTTTAGCTAGGCTAGTATATATGCTACGCTGGTGGTCAGGGAACAATACAGAACTTGGTCTACGCGAGCAAGAAAAGCATTTTGCATTGCTTAATGAAGTACGAGCTTCAATATCAAGGGAACTAAAAGCAGCCGAACAGAGCAGAGAAATTATTGCCCGAGAAGAATTTTTAGAGGTCATAAATAAATTTCTAATTCCATACAGTTTGCAATTCATGTTAGTTACAACCAATTGGGATAACGTTATAGGCATAGCTCTTAACACTTACCTAAGCAAAAATTTCGATGGTATCGTTTATCCATTGCATATACATGGAAGTGCGAAAAATCCGAATACACTGTACCTTCCAACAGAAATGACGAAGGAACCATATCGATTACATGAAGAAGAACAACAAATCGGTGGGCTGCATGGAAGTATCTTTAGAGGTATGGAAGAAGCACATAGAGCAATAGTTTACGGTCTTTCCATTTCTCCATTAGATGCGGAGCTCTGTCAAACTTTGGCTTGCGGCTGGAGTAATTCAATTCTCAAAGAAATAATAATAGTCGATCCAAACCATGAAGAAATCGCGCATCGAATTAATCTGTTGCTGGACATAAAAAGAGGTATTCAGGTTAAAGGCTTTTTTCCCGATAAATTAGACATAGAACACGACTATACAACTCGACGTAATAACCAAACACAATAGCTCGTGCATTGCACTTGAAATCAAAACTATCTGGTTTATCTCAAAATTCCGGGATGATTTATTCCCGTATGCCGCGCCGAGCACCGGAGCTTGTGTCGAGAACAGCCCGCAGGGGTGCGGCAAGGATGCCGCACGTCGGCAGAGGGGCAGGAGTCCCTTCAGCTGACCCTCGACAAAAGCGAGGAGCGCAGGACAAATCGGCAGGATAGCCGATTTGCATGCGTCGCACCCGAAGGGCGAGGCACAAGGATGTGCCGAGTGATTCAAGCGGCAACCGGGTCGCCTTTTCTTTGGTTACTTTCTTTTGGCGAAGCAAAAGAAAGTAACTCGCCCTCGGGTGCGAGAAACCCGATTCAAATAAACCGTCGCGGCAGCGACACATATTTAGGTTCAGACGTACTTTGATTGAATAGAGTTCACCCCATGCAAGCCATCGAATTAGAAGCGACCACAACAGAGTCACACGAAATACATTTACAACTGCCCGACAATATCAATGCGTCACGAGCAAAAGTAATTGTTATGTATGATGAAACCGCAACTCCTATTACTAAAAAGCGAGTTTTTGGGCAATACCGAGACAAGATAACCATTGCTGAAACATTTGACGATGAAGTGCCAAACAATGAGTGATATTTAAGTTAATAGCTTTACCGTTCCTCCTAAACCTGTCGTAGGATAGACATAAAGCCATTGAACAAACAGGATAAACAAAATGCCTAAAATCACCCAATTATCGCAATTAGATTTAAATCAAACTTACAGTTATGCCGATTACTTGACCTGGCAATTAAATGAAGCCGTTGAGCTGATCAAAGGCAAAATCATGCTGATGTCGCCTGCGCCGAATGTAAAGCATCAAGATATTTCAGCAAATTTAACGACACTGCTGCACACCTTTTTTAAACATAAAAAATGCCGCGTTTATGCCGCGCCGTTTGATGTGCGCCTATACGACCGCAAAAAATCCATTCTAGCCAATCAAGACATCCATACGGTTGTCCAGCCCGATTTGAGTGTTATTTGCAACCCTGACGTGTTGGACGAGCAAGGTTGCAATGGTGCGCCCGACTGGATTATCGAGATTTTATCCAAAGGTAATTCCAAACGGGAGATGCAAATCAAATATGAACTCTATCGGGAAAGCGGCGTGCAGGAATACTGGATTGTTTATCCCAATGATCAAGCGATTCATCAATTTGTCTTGGATGACAACGGGCATTATCAGCTTAAGCACATGTACACGGACGATGACATCGCCACGCCGCACTTATTCCCTGAGTTGGCTGTCGATTTGACTGAGGTGTTTGAAACTTGGCAAAAGTAGGGTCTCCAGGCGATCGGATTTGACGGATAAACATCTTTTATTTACTACTAACAAACTGAATAGTTACAAAAAACCATTCCTATGCCTAACCCTTATACAAGCAAATTAAATACAGCAACCGGTAAAGTCGATCTAAGCCACGGCGGAGGCGGCCGCGCGATGGCCCAGCTGATCGACGAATTATTCATCAAGCATTTCGACAACGACCTGCTGCGCCAGCGTAACGACCAAGCGCTGTTCACCGTACCCGCCGGACGGCTGGTGATCAGCACCGACGGCCATGTCATTTCGCCGTTGTTTTTTCCGGGCGGCGACATCGGTTCGCTGGCGGTGCATGGCACCGTCAACGATGTGGCGATGTCCGGCGCAAAGCCGCTTTATCTGGCGGCGGGCTTTATTCTGGAAGAAGGCTTCCCGCTGGCCGATCTGGAAAAAATCGTCATCAGCATGGCCGCCGCCGCCAAACGTAGCGGTACGCCTATCGTCACCGGCGACACCAAAGTAGTGGAGCGCGGCAAGGGCGACGGCGTGTTCATCACCACGACCGGCGTCGGCATCGTGCCGGAGGGCGTTAACATTTCCGGCAACCTTGCGCAACCGGGCTGTGCGATTTTGCTCAGCGGTTCGATCGGCGATCACGGCGTTGCGATCATGGCCGGGCGGGAAAACCTGCAATTCGATACGACGATTGTTTCCGATTCCGCCGCGTTGAATTCGCTGGTCGCCGACATGGTCGCCGCCGCCCCCGACGCTATTCGCTGCTTGCGCGACCCGACCCGCGGCGGCTTGGCGACGGCCCTGAACGAATTGGCGCAGCAATCCGGCGTCGGCATGGTCATCGACGAGGCGCAGATTCCGATCAAATCCGAAGTTAAAGCCGCCTGCGAAATTCTGGGTTTAGACCCGTTGTATGTCGCCAACGAAGGCAAATTGGTCTGCATTTGCGCCGCCGATGCCGCCCAATCCCTGCTGGCGGCGATGCGGCAACACCCATTAGGCCATGATGCGGCGATCATCGGCGAGGTGATTAGCGATGAGCATGGTTTCGTGCAAATGAGCACGGCTTTCGGAGGTCGGCGCATCGTCGATTGGCCGGTCGGCGAACAGTTGCCGCGCATCTGTTAATGTCCGGCAGGGCGATTAGGGTTCGCGGCATTGTCCAAGGCGTAGGCTTCAGGCCGACGATCTGGCGTCTTGCGAGACAACACCGGCTGATCGGGGAGGTCTGGAACGACGGGCTGGGCGTGATGATTCACGCTTTCGGCAGCGACGAAGACCTTGAGGCGTTTATCCGGCAAATTCCGCTGCAACTGCCGCCGTTGGCCCGGCTCGACAGCCTGGAGGCGCAATCGTTGGACGAGCTGCCGCAGAGCGATGAATTCCGCATCGTCGCCAGCCGACTCAATGGCGTAGAAACGCCTGTAACCGCCGATGCCGCCACTTGCCCCGATTGTCTGGCCGACATCGCCGACCCCGGCAACCGGCGCTACCGTTATCCGTTCACCAACTGCACGCACTGCGGACCGCGATTGTCGATCATCCGTAAAGTGCCTTACGACCGCTGCCATACCGGCATGGCGGAATTTGCGATGTGTCCGCAATGCAGGCGGGAATACGACGACCCTACCGACCGCCGCTGCCATGCCCAAGCCAACTGCTGCCCGGATTGCGGTCCCAAAGTTTGGCTGGAGGCTGATAATACCGATGAGGCAAGTCCTCAGCATCGGTGGATGCGCGTGGGCTTATCCGCCAAAGCCAAGCACGATGATCCGATCGGCCGCGCCGCCGAACTGATCCGGCAAGGTTTTATTGTCGCAATCAAAGGCTTGGGCGGTTTTCATCTGGCCTGCGATGCAGCCAATGCGGATGCCGTCAATCGGTTGCGCGAACGCAAGCGCCGCTATGCCAAACCGTTTGCGCTGATGGCTGGGGATGTGGAAAGCATCGCCCGCTACGCCGCTATGGACGATCAGGAAAGGCTCGCCCTACAGGACAAAGCCGCGCCGATTGTGTTGCTGGCAGCGCAGGGTGAAACGCTTGCGCCCGGCGTCGCGCCGGACGATGACAAACTCGGTTTCATGTTGCCGTATACGCCGCTGCACACATTGTTATTACAGGATTTGGATGCGCCCATCGTGTTGACCTCCGGCAATATCAGCGACGAGCCGCAATGCATCGACAACGACGAGGCGCGGGAAAAACTGGCCGATATTGCCGATTATTTGCTGCTGCATGATCGGCCCATCGTCAACCGGCTGGATGATTCAGTCATGCGCTTGATGGACGGAAACATGCGCTTACTACGCAGAGCGCGCGGTTACAGCCCTGAGGCATTGTTATTGCCGCCCGGTTTCGAGCAAGCCGATAATATCCTGGCGATGGGCGCGGAGCTTAAGAACAGTTTCTGTTTGCTGAAAAACGGCCAAGCTGTCGTTTCGCAGCATATCGGCGACCTGGAAAATGCCGCCGTTCAGCGCGACTACCGCAATGCTATCGAGTTGTACAAAAATCTTTACGGCTTCAAGCCCCAGTGCATCGCGGTCGATAATCATCCGGGCTATTTATCGACGCAATACGGCCAAATGCTGGCCGAAACCGAGGCGGCGGTTTTAGTGCCGGTGCAGCATCATCATGCCCATCTGGCCGCCTGTCTGGCCGAGCACGGTGTCGCATTGAACGCGCCGCCGGTATTGGCTGCCATCTTCGACGGTTTAGGCCTGGGCGACGACGGCGCATTATGGGGCGGCGAGTTTCTGTTGGGCGATTACCAGGGTTACACCCGGCTCGGCCATTTTCAGCCTGTCGCCTTGCCCGGTGGCGCCCAAGCCATGCGCGAACCGTGGCGTAATGCTTATGCGCAATTCTCGCATTATTTCGATTGGCAAACGCTGCAACGGGACTATGCCGATCTGGACATCGTCAAATGCCTGGAAAGCAAGCCGCTTGCGATGCTGGCGACGATGATTTCCAAAAATCTCAATTCTCCGCCCAGTACCAGTTGCGGTCGCTGGTTCGATGCCTTCGCCGCTACGCTCGGCTTGCACAGCGAACAGCTTCATTACGAGGGCCAGGCTGCGATTGCGCTGGAAATCCTGGCTACGCCGTTGTTTGCAGATGAGCAAGCGTATCCGCAAGCCTGGGCAATCGACCGTAACGGCGAGTTGTCGGTATTAAGTTGGCAAGGATTATGGCTGGCCGTGCTGGCCGATCTTAAGCGCGGCGCCGATAAAGCCCGCATTGCCGCGCGCATCCATCATAGCTTGAGTGCCGCGACAGTCGGGCTTTTGAACGAGCTAAGCCGGCAAACCGGTATCGACAGCATCGTGCTGAGCGGCGGCGTTTTTCAAAACCGCTTGTTGCTGGAAGCGGTAGCCGGGGAATTGCGGCGGTACGGCAAAACCGTGCTGTCGCCGCAGCGCTATCCGATGAACGACGGCGGTTTGGCATTGGGGCAGGTGGCGATTGCAGCCGCGCGTAGTCTTTGAGGAGGGTTTTTAAAACCACTCCAGGCGATACAAATCAGGACGTCGATTGGCAAGATTACGCGCTGCGCCGCGAGTCCGGACTTGTTTTAATAAATCCAGGTTAACATCGGCAATCAAGGTCATTTCGGTGTTTGGCGTCGCTTCCGCTAAGATCGCATCATGCGGAAATGAAAAATCGCTGGGACTGAAAATGGCCGCTTGCGCGTATTGGATGTCCATGTTTTCGGCATGCGGCAAGTTTCCGACGCTGCCGGTAATCGCGACAAAACATTCATTTTCGATAGCGCGGGCATGAGAGCAATAACGCACCCGTTGGTAGGCATTCTTGGTGTCGGTCCAGAACGGCACGAAAATAATTTGCGCGCCTTGAATGGTCGCCAAGCGGGCAAGCTCGGGGAATTCGGAATCGTAACAAATCAATACCGCGATTTTTCCGCAATCGGTGTCGAACACTTTTAACGCATCGCCGCCTTGAACGCCCCAGCAACTGACTTCATCAATGGTGACATGGATTTTGTATTGGGCTTCAAACGTGCCGTCGCGTCTGAGCAGCCACGACACATTATAGAGTTCGTGGTTGCTATACTCGGGCATGGAACCGGCAATGATATTAATGTTGTAAGACATGGCCATTTCCAATAAGCCATTTCTTATTTCGCTGGTAAAACCCGCCAAGGCGCGGATGGCATCGGGAGGGCTTTTATCATTAAACAAGCCCATCAGCGGTGCGCTCATATACTCGGGAAAGAGCACAAAATCGGCATGGTAACCGGCGACTGCATCGATGAAAAATTCAGCATGCTTGAGCAATTCTTCGACGCTGCTTAAAGTTCGCATCTGCCATTGCACCACACCTAAGCGGATGACATTTTTGGAGCCGCCAAGCGAGGGCGTTTTATCGACAAAATCAAGATTGACCCATTCAAGCAGGGTCGCAAATCCCTTTGAATCGACATCGACAGGCAGATAGCCGGTTAACAGCTTGCGCACATGGAAACCGTTAAACAGCTGAAATGAAAGCACCGGATCATAAATTTCCCGATTCTTGACCTCTTCGATATAACGCACCGGCGTTAAGGTGTCGGCGTATTTGGCATAGCCGGGAATCCGCCCGCCGGCAATAAAGCGGCGTAGATTCAAGTTTCGGCATAATTCTTTGCGCGCATCGTACAAGCGTCGGCCCAAGCGCAGCCCCCGGTACTTCGGATGGACAAAAATATCGACGCCGTACAAGGTGTCGCCGAGCGGGTTATGATGGGTCAGATAGCCGTTGCTGGTAATTTGAGCGTAGGTATGGACGTCGCCAAAGCGGGCATAATCTACGACCATGCTTAATGCAGCGGCCACTAACTGGCCGTTATCTTCAATGACAATCTGGCCTTCAGGAAAACGGGTGATTTGGGAGGTATATTGGTCTTTCTTCCAGGCCCCGCCCAAATTACCGTAGACATGCTCCATTAAAATCGCAATATTATCGTAATCGTCAAGGGTCAGATGACGAAGCAGCAGCTTATGTTTTTTGATCTTGTCTTTTTTCATAGCCGGAAAGTATAACTTTGCTTTTTGACGGCTTTATGACAATGCGATTAATCCATTATTATCTGATGTTATGCATTGTCCACGAAAAGCACGAAAGGCACGAAAAAACATCCGCTGTAGGTTTCTCTCGCTGACGGCGTCATACCCGCCATTCATAGCTCCTTAGGTCATACACCCAGGTCTGTGGGATGCCGTCGTTCTGGCAGGGATGCCGGAACCCAGACACAGGAAGGTGAAACTTCGTGTTACACAAGTATGCGTTAAATCAGTATAAATCCGACTAAGCATAGGGTCGGTAATAACTTCCCGAAACATAAACGTATCGTTCCCACGCTCTGCGCTCGTCGTTATACACAAATGTTCAAGCACACCTCGTTCCCACGCGCCGCGTGGGAATGCAGGGCTGGACGCGCTGCGTCTCGTATACGTGAGGTTGCCCGTGACTCGAGGCGCAGCGCGCCTTGACGGCGTTCCCACGCGGCGCGTAGGAACGAGAACAATAAAGCTTTGTATCTCCTCACCCCAACCCTCTCCAGCAGGAGAGGGCGCTTTTCTCTTAACTTAATGGCAGTGACGCAGAGCGTGGGAACCCTAAGCGGAAGTTATATTGATGGAATCCTAACTGCGTAACAGCAGCTATTATTTCGAAGAATTCGGACGGCCTGTTTTAACTTTTTCAACCTGTTCGATAGCTTGTTCGAGTTCGGCAAGGCTCAATTGGGCAAGTAACTGGAGTCCTGCACGAAGCAGTTCGCCTTTTTTTACATGGATTCCCGCTGCCAGGCAGGTTTGCTTGAGCTCCGAAATTTTCAGGTAATCATGTTCAGGAAAAGAAAAGCTATCCCTGATTACTTTTTCTTTAATGGCTTTTCTCTTTTTAACCGAAATCTCCGCATCTTTTTCAGGTATCTCGACGGCTTCTTTGGTTTCAGTCGTATTGCCGTCTTTTGCTGTTGATGTTTTTTTTAAGGTTTTTTTGGTTATTTTTTGCTCTGTTAACGATTCGGCAAGCGGTTGATTTTCGGGTTGTTCAATTGCGGTTTTCTGGGATTTGGGTTGTCTTGGGCTCATCATTATTCTCCGTCATACTTAAATAAAAAAACAGTATATACCGTTTATACTGTTTTTATGATTGTATTTTTAAAATAAATCTAACTTTGGTTTTATGTAGCGCGGCGTGCCGAGAATTAGAATGAGGCCGTTATTTATTACATCAATGCAGATGAACGGCTAGCCAGACGGTGTGAAGGTCGGGCTGCGTCCATTCAACCCGGTGTCGGGTATGCGCGGGAATCAGCAGATAATCGCCTGCATGCAAATGAAAGGTTTGACGGTCTTTTTCGTAAATGAGTGTTGCCTGTCCTTGAAGCAGTATCAGCCATTCGTCCCAATCCTGGTCGTACCATTGTCCTGCCGGCGTCATATGGCCTTGGGAAATAATACGCTCAATTTGGATATTGTCCCGCTTGAAAAGGCATTCAAACAGTTCCTCCGGCAATTGATCCGGTATGTTTTTAAAAAGGTTGGAATTAACGGCAGTCATCCGATTTTCGAGTCGATACAGGGTCTTAAACTTAAATTCCGCAGTTGAAATCAGCTAAATTGCGTAACATGTTGATTAGCTATCGGCGGTGAATAGTAATTTCTTTATATCGTATCATATTGTATTAACATGTTTTTTTGTTAATTCAATTTTTTAATCACGGTATTTAAGTTAAAATGCGCCCCTGTCTAAATTTCTTCAGCCCACATCCATGCTAAATTACACGTCCCCGCAAGTTGCTGTTATCGGTGGGGGGCCGGCTGGGCTGATGGCTGCGGAAGCGCTAAGTCGTGCCGGGGTTCAGGTCGATGTTTACGACGCCATGCCATCGTTCGGCCGTAAGTTTTTACTGGCAGGCATTGGCGGTTTGAATATCACCCATAGCGAAGCTTATGACACCTTCTGCACTCGCTATGGCGACCACCAGCCGCAGCTCCGGGCATTGCTCGACCGATTGCCGCCGAACGCCTTGCGCGCGTGGGTACACGGGCTGGGTATCGATACTTTTATCGGCAGCTCGGGCCGAGTATTTCCCACGCAGATGAAAGCTGCGCCGTTGTTGCGGACTTGGCTGCACCGCCTCCGCAGTGCCGGTGTGCGCCTGCACGTGCGTCATCGCTGGGTGGGCTGGAATGCCGATGGCGCATTGCGGCTGGTCAATCCGGGCGGAGAAATTTTGATCAAGCCGCAGGCGACGGTATTGGCGCTGGGCGGCGCCAGCTGGCCGCAACTGGGATCGGACGGAGCCTGGGTGTCATGGTTGCTGGCTCGGGGCGTAGAGATCGCCCCATTGCAAAGTGCTAATTGCGGTTTCGAGGTGGCGTGGAGTTCGCATTTGCGCGACAAATTTGCCGGTGCTCCGCTTAAATCGGTGACGATGACATTTACCGATATGCGCGGCCATACCGAGCAGCGGCAAGGTGAAATGGTGATTAGCGCGCATGGCGTGGAAGGCAGCCTGATCTACGCGTTTTCAGGGCGCATGCGCGAGTACTTAAATGCGCATGGCAGCGCTACCTTCACGCTTGATCTGGCGCCTGGACGCGACGTTGAACGGGTGTTGGCCGAAGTCAGTCATCCCCGCGGATCACGGTCCGTATCGAGCCACTTGAAGAGCCGCGTCGGCATGACCGGCGTCAAGATTGCCTTGCTGCATGAGGCGCTCAGTAAGGAGCAATTTGCCGATGCTGCCACGCTGGCGGCGACGATCAAGGCCTTGCCGATCACCGTGCGCGGAACCCGGCCTATTGCCGAAGCGATCAGCACCGCCGGCGGCGTGTGCTTTGACAGCCTTGATCAAAACCTCATGCTCACCGCTCTGCCCGGCGTATTTATCGCCGGAGAGATGCTTGACTGGGAAGCGCCGACCGGCGGCTATTTGTTAACCGCCTGTTTTGCCGGCGGGCGTGTTGCAGGGGAGGGCGTATTGGCTTGGTTGCAGAGCGAAGGTAAATCGCTGTCAACATCATAAAATAAACTAAAATACTAACAAAAGAATTACCGGATCAAAGTCTATGTTGAAGAAAAAGGTCGCAAATGTTTTTAACTTTTACCAGGGTAGCGTACAAGG
>Ga0208120_100392_pt1 | contig 12906 bp, 11 predicted proteins | sample LakWasMet52_LOW8_2_FD_183888 | JGI IMG/M metagenome (GOLD analysis project Ga0208120, IMG submission 183888) | Freshwater sediment methanotrophic microbial communities from Lake Washington under simulated oxygen tension - Sediment Metagenome... | ecosystem: Environmental > Aquatic > Freshwater >...
CGTACGTGTATTATTTGATTATTTGGCAAAAACACTGGCTGACATTAAGTTCGGCTAAGTACATAAGCTGCTAATTGATAATAAGCAGTACTTATCCGAGCAAGATACTGATTGCACTACTGATCGTGCGTAAATCCTGTTCACATAATCATCAATAATCTAACAGCACATTGAACCAAGTACTTTGGTGAAAGACAAAACATCCATACTATTTAAAATGCAGTAAATCCATTTAAATAATACTGCGCATGCTATTTAGGAGTCATTGATGTCAGAGAATTATCACATATTAATCACCGGTGCCAACCGCGGCTTAGGCTTAGAGTTTGCCAAGCAATATGCACAAGATGGCTGGCATGTATTCGCATGCTGCCGCACACCACAGCATGCAACTGCCTTACAAGCATTGGCAAAATCTCATAGCAACATTCAAGTGTTCGCCTTAGATGTGGCTGATTTTGCACAAATTGACGCATTAGCACAGCAATTAAAAGATTCAAAAATTGACGTACTGATTAATAACGCAGGCATTTACCCTGACAGCAGCACTGATCTAGTCAATACAGATGACTGGTTAGACGCCTTCACAGTAAACAGCATCTCTCCATATAAAATAGCCAACGCCTTTAAACCACATATTGCAAAAAGCAATCTTAAAAAAATGGCTACTCTCACCAGCAAAATGGGCAGCATAGACGATAACAGCAGCGGTGGCAGTTATATATACAGAAGCTCCAAAGCTGCAGCCAATATGGTGATGAAAAGCCTATCAATCGACCTGCAACCGCTTGGAATCTCCGTCGTCACATTGCACCCAGGCTGGGTACAAACAGACATGGGTGGTGACAATGCCTTAATTAACGCAAAAACAAGCGTTACTGGCATGCGGCGTGTCATTGACCATTTAAACCTAGCCACTACAGGCCGCTTCATCGCCTATGATGGACAACCTATCCCATGGTAAACCAGCCTTAGACGCAGAGACTGGGGCGCTTACTGACATTTATAAATAACAGTCACCATCTAGCCGCATGCACTATTGATGCAATGCTTATCACTGAGTCAATGCGTAACAGTTGCGCTAACATTTAGAGCTGGCACTCTCAAAAATATTGTTCGATGACATTAATGTTGGTAACTTGTTTTTGAAGATAATGTTGTTAACTTAATTTAATCTTCTAGTGTTCAATCTTCCAGCCATTAGCTTCTAGCGCTGGGCATATCTTTTGAGATGGCCTAGACGTAGCAACATATATATTTCACATTTGAGTTTGTTGAGCCACACTTAAGTTTAGTTTAGAAGTTTTATATCTAAGCCGCAGCTTGGCTAATACGTATGAGTGGTAATCACCCGTTTTGACACGAATAGTAAGTTGTCAGAGCAGTACTGCGGAACATTGCAGATAGACTGAAACACTAGATCAGAGGTCTTATTGTGATTAATAGTAATTTCATTAAAGACTGTTAGGGTGAGTTTTATATCTCAACATGCCCGTCAACCACCCTAAATTGGTGCCGAAGTAGCTTATTAAATGAATCTAAAGCCAACTCCGATTTCTGTAATTAAATGCTCAGGCTGCGTTGGATTATCTTCAAGTTTTTGTCGTAAGTGACTCATATAGATTCTAAGGTAGTGTTCATTATCTACATAACTTGGCCCCCAGACCTCTTTTAACAATTGTCTTTGGGTAACTACTCGGCCAGCATTTTTAACTAATTCTGTAAAAAGTCTAAATTCAATTGGCGTAAGATGAATTGTTTGTCCGTTTTTTGACACTAATCTTTTGGGTAGATCTACAGTAATGCTTCCAAATACATGAACACCCAGCTGATTTACATCACTAAGCATGGCTCTGCGTCGCAATTGCGCCCGTAATCTCGCTAGCAACTCAGGTGTGCCAAAAGGTTTAGATACAAAGTCATCTGCACCAGCATCTAAAGCAGCTACTTTTTCAGACTCTTGCGTTCTGGCAGAAAGTATAATGATTGGGACATTACTCCAGTTTCTGGTGTCCTTTATTACTTCAAGCCCGTCCATATCAGGTAATCCCAGATCCAAAATAACCGCATCCGGCTTTCTTGTGCCAATCTCAATCAGCCCCTGCTTGCCAGTCTCTGCGCAATACACCTGAAAATTCTCACTCTCAAGGGCAGCAGTAACGAAACGACGAATCTGTAATTCGTCTTCGATTAATATGATATTTCCGACAGTGTTAGACATTTATACTAAATCATCATCTGGTGGGAGACCTGGCGGTGTCCCTAAAGGAAGCGAAAAGGTGAATATAGCGCCATGTGGAGGTTTGTTGTTCGCCCAAATCTTGCCATCATGCGCTTCAATAATTGCTTTACATATAGACAACCCAAGACCAACACCGGCTTTTGATGATTCTTTCTCACCACGTGTAAATTTCTCAAAGAGTTGATTTTCCAAATTTTCAGGCAAACCAGAGCCTTCGTCTGCAACTGATATCCAAACATCATTTTGCTGCGTTCTAGCACTTATAAAGATTCTATTCCCTGCAGGTGAATATTTGCTAGCATTGTCTAGCAAATTACATAAAACTCTGTCAATTAGAACAGCATCAAACTCAATCAGTGGCAGGTCATGTGGCAGGTCGATTACTATAGTATGCTTTGATACTACTTCACTCATAGTGCGCAGCGAGGTGCCAACAACCTCTTCAAGTAGTTGCCATTGTTTGTTAAGTTTAACTTTCCCGGATTGTAGTCTCGCCATATCAAGTAAATTAACGACAAGATTTTTCATTCGTATGGATTGCTCATTCAGCATGGAGACATATTCATAACGCTTATCATTAGTTTCTGTTTCTTGTTTAAGCCAGCCGGCAGCTGCAATAATAGTGGTAAGTGGCGTGTTTAAATCATGTGAAATTGCGCTTAATACAGAATTCCTTAATCGTTCAGACTCCATAGAGATGAGGGCTTCCTGTGCAACCTCCACATAATGAACACGCTCAATTGCAATTGCAATTTGAGAAGAGAAAGTGTCTAGCAATTGTCTTTGTTCAGGTAAGAATATTGTACGGTTTCCCTTCGATAAATTAGTATCAGGCAAAATCACTAACACGCCTCTCGTGCGCATAGGAGCCTGCAAAGGAATATATAAAGCAGGTGCTGATGGCAATGTATCGGTTCCAAAGCCAGCTTGCTGCTGATGGTCATATACCCATTGAGCGACAGCTAAATCCACATCAAAATTAGAATTTAAATCAGGTTTAGCATTTGAGATTTTATGTAGAGAAGTGTTGACAATTTTCTCTTGGTTATCTGGTAATAATATTGCTACTTTAGCTTTAAAAATACCAGATAAATGTGGAATGCTAATTTCAATAATATGCGCTGCAGTAAGGGCTGAAGCTAATGACTTACCTAAATCATACAAGGCGCGACTGCGCTTTTCGCGATTCATCGCTACCATCGCCTGATAGCGTAAATTGGCGGTCAAGTTACTAATGACTAGCGCAACGACTAACATAACAGCAAAAATAAGTAAGTACTGTGTATCTGATACGCTAAACGAAAGTTTAGGTGGTACGAAAAAGAAATCGAACGTTGCAACGCTGATAAAAGATGAAAATATGCCGGGTCCTCTACCATATTTAGATGAAATCAAAATCACACCTAAAAGGTAAAGCATCACTACATTGGCTAATTCAAAATAATCTAATAACTGAGCGGACAATATTGCCGTAATAGCGCACACAATGGCAGCTATGTAATATCCTGCATAGCTTTTATCTCCAGAGGCTCGTTCCAAGTTATCCGTATTATCATGATTAGTGGCTGGTCTTTCAGCTAATGTTCGTTCACGAGAAACAACATGAAGATCAATGTCCGTCGCGTGGTTAGTCAAATCATCAACCACGCCAGGTAAAATCAAACGCTCAAGGGTCGTACGGGTAGATTTACCCACTACAAGTTTTGTTACATTACGACTGCGGGCATAGCTCAGCACAGTTTCCGCCACCTTGGTACCGCTTAATGTAGCTGTCTCTGCACCTAACGTTTCAGCAAGTTTTAGTGTTTTTAAAATTAGGTTACGTTGCTTATCTGAAATGCGCTGTAATTTTGGTGTTTCTACATAGACTGCTAGCCAGTCCGATTTTAAACTTTGCGCTAATCTAGCAGCCACTCTCACCAAACGTTCAGATTCTGAATCCGGACCAACACAGACCAGCAAGCGATCTTTAGCTTGCCAAACCTGACTTATGGATGAGTTGGTGCGGTATTCACGCATTTGCGAATCTACGCGATCCGCAGTACGTCTTAGTGCCATTTCCCGTAAGGCGATGAGATTTCCTTTACGAAAGAAACTTTTACCTGCACGTTCTGCTTGTTGCGGTTGATACACTTTCCCATCTTGTAGTCTTTGCAGCAATTCATCCGCTGGCAAATCAACCAAAGTAACTTCATCAGCGATATCAAATACTTTGTCAGGTATCGTTTCACTGACTCGAATGCCAGTGATTTGGCCCACTACATCATTCAAACTCTCAATATGTTGCACATTGAGCGTGGTGTAAACATCAATGCCTGCAATCAATAACTCTTCAACATCTTGCCAGCGTTTTGGGTGCCGCGACCCTTCAACATTGGAGTGCGCAAGTTCGTCCACCAGAATTAAGTCTGGTTTACGTGCTAATGCTGCATCAAGGTCAAATTCAGTTAACTCACGCTCTCGATAAATGAGTTTTTTAAGTGGCAATACTTCTAAGTCGGCTAATTGGCTTTGTGTCCCAATACGACCATGCGTTTCCACTATGCCAACAACAACGTCCAGACCTTCTTGGCGTAACGTACGGGCCGTTGATAGCATAGCGAAGGTTTTACCTACACCTGCGCAAGCGCCAAAGAAAATCTTTAAGCGACCACGCTTTTCCTTTTCCGCTTCTTTGTTAATCTTTTCCAGCAACAGGTCTGGATTTGGGCGATCATCATTCATAGTTAATTATATAGCAGTCTAAAATATCCAGAATTAACGAGCGCTAGTCTTCGTTGCGTTATCCAAGGCAATGTTAAGTAATAGCACGTTGACACGCGGCTCGCCCAATACGCCCCATTGGCGCCCTTCAGTATTGTTATTAATTAAAGCTTGTACAGTTTCTGGACTTAACCCTCTGGCTTTCGCCACTCTATTTATCTGATAATAAGCTGCGGCGGGGCTGATGTGCGGATCCAAGCCGCTGGCAGAAGTCGTCACTAAATCAACAGGTATAGGTTGCGAATTGTCTGGATCTGCATTTTTCAGCGCAGCAACACGACCTTTAACAGCTTCAGCTAATGCAGGATTAAGCGGCCCTAGATTTGAGCCAGTCGAGGCTGCTGCATTATTTGGATAGGGCGCTGTAGCAGATGGACGGCCCCAAAAGTATTTGGCTTCCGTAAAGTTTTGACCAATTAAAGTAGAGCCAACTAATTTTCCATCTTTCTCTATCAAAGATCCACCAGCTTGTTTTGGCATTAGCCATTGCCCAATGCCTGTTGTCACTAGTGGATACACTATTCCGGTAATGATTGTAAGTACAACAAACAACAATGCTGCAGGCCTAATAGTTTGCTTGATTGACTCTTTGAAACCTATAGCGGCATTATTTTCGATGATTCTATCCATGATTTTTCCTTTAAAAACTCTGTGATATTTGCTTATGCAAAACCAACTGATGTCAGCGCAACATCAATAATTTTGATACCAATGAAAGGCACAACAAGTCCACCTAAACCATAGATGAGCAAGTTTCTACGTAATAATTGCTGTGCGCCTATGGCTTTGTAAGCAACACCTTTTAAAGCCAGTGGGATTAAAACAATAATAATGAGGGCATTAAAAATCACAGCAGAAAGGATGGCTGAGTTTGGACTGCCCAAATGCATGATATTGAGTGCATTAAGTGCTGGAAATGTACTCGCAAAGGCTGCAGGGATGATGGCGAAATATTTGGCTACATCGTTAGCGATACTGAATGTTGTAAGCGAACCGCGCGTCATCAGCATTTGTTTGCCAATTTCAACAATTTCGATCAGCTTAGTAGGGTTTGAATCTAAATCCACCATATTGCCTGCTTCTTTAGCTGCTTGTGTACCCGTATTCATGGCCACGGCAACATCTGCTTGTGCCAATGCTGGGGCGTCATTCGTACCGTCACCCGTCATCGCGACTAGCTTACCTTCTGCCTGATAATCTCGGATGAGCTTTAGCTTAGCTTCTGGTGTAGCTTCTGCTAAAAAGTCATCCACCCCTGCCTCAGCAGCAATGGCAGCAGCGGTTAAACGGTTATCGCCCGTAATCATGATGGTTGTAATACCCATACGACGTAATTCAGAAAAACGTTCTTTTATACCACCTTTCACAATGTCTTTAAGTTCGACGACACCTAATACTACTTTGCCATCTGCAACCACTAACGGCGTGCTACCACGACGCGCTACATCATCTACTTTTTGATTAATATCCGCGGTGAATACGCCACCCAGATTTTCCACATGCTGTTTGATAGCACTTGCAGCTCCTTTGAGAATTTCACGTTGACGATCACCATCTTTCAAATGAACCCCGCTCATCCTAGTTTGTGCTGTAAACGGTATGAATGTAGCGCCAAGTGTGGCAATTTCGCGTTCACGAATATTAAAGCGGTTTTTTGCTAATACTACGACACTGCGTCCTTCTGGTGTTTCATCGTTTAATGAAGCCAATTGCGCTGCATCGGCTAACGCATGTTCAGTAACACCATTAGCCGGTATAAATGTTGAAGCTTGGCGGTTACCCAATGTAATCGTACCTGTTTTATCCAACAACAATACGTTTACATCGCCAGCTGCTTCGACTGCGCGACCTGAAGTTGCAATGACATTAGCTTGCATCATGCGACTCATGCCCGCCACACCAATGGCTGAAAGTAAACCCGCAATGGTGGTTGGAATTAAACAGACTAATAGGGAGATGAGTACTGTGACGCTAGGGGGTGAACCAGCACCAACTGCACTTACACCAAACATTGAGAACGGCAACAAGGTGACCGTGACCAATAGAAATACTATCGTGAGTGCTACCAAAAGAATCGTTAAGGCAATTTCATTAGGTGTTTTTTGGCGTTTTGCACCTTCTACCATAGCAATCATACGGTCTAGAAATGCTTCACCAGGATTAACACTGACACGCATCACTATCCAGTCAGACAGCACCTGCGTACCACCTGTGACCGCACTGAAATCACCACCGGATTCTCGAATCACAGGAGCCGACTCACCCGTAATGGCAGCTTCGTTGACTGACGCAATACCATCAACCACTTCACCATCTGCCGGGATCATGTCACCAGCTTCTACTAATAACAAGTCGCCTCTACGCAAGCTATTGCTATCAGTAAGCGTAACTGCAGACTCACGTGATTCATTGGCTAGTTTTTTAGCGACCACATTTTTCTTGGCACTGCGTAATGAGGCAGCCTGCGCTTTACTACGCCCCTCTGCCATCGCTTCAGCAAAGTTCGCAAATAACACAGTGAACCATAACCAAATACTTACTAAAGCAATGAACCCTGAAGCAGCCTCATCTTTACCAAATAGAGACTTTATCAAGAACATAGTAGTAAGGATGCTGCCCAAGTAAACAACAAACATTACTGGGTTGCGCCACTGTATTTGTGGGGCTAGTTTTTTGAATGATTCCGCAATGGCCGGCTTGACCAGTTTCGGGTCAAACATTGATTTCATCGCTGAACTTGAGGCTGAACTAGACATAGTGTTTTCCTAAATAATTCTTTAACTTTATTAAACGCCAACCATAAGCAGATGCTCAATGACAGGGCCAAGGGCGAGGGCTGGAATATAAGTAAGTGCGCCTACCAATATCACTGCACCTATCAGCAATGTGACAAATAATGCGCCGTGTGTTGGCATGGTGCCCAAACTCACAGGAATACGTTTTTTAGCTGCCATAGAACCTGCAATCGCTAATACCGGCAGAATGATGCCAAAGCGACCAAAGAACATCGCAAAAGCTAATAACGTGTTATAAAAAGGGGTATTGGCAGAAAGCCCTGCAAACGCACTACCGTTGTTATTGGCTGCTGATGACAAGGCATATAAAATTTCACTAAAGCCATGCGCCCCGGGGTTAGCAACGCCGACAGTACCTGAAGTAACGCTGACGGCAATCGCGGTACCAATTAATACCAACAATGGTGTGACTAAAATAATGATGGCAGTCATTTTCATATCGAATATTTCAATTTTTTTGCCTAAATATTCTGGCGTACGGCCTATCATTAGCCCGGCAATAAATACAGCCAATACTGCATAAATCAACATGGTATAAAGTCCAGAGCCAACACCACCAAAAATCACTTCACCAAGCTGTATGAGCCACATTGGTACTAGGCCGCCAATTGGTGTTAATGAATCATGCATGGTATTCACCGCACCGCATGAGGCAGCAGTGGTAACGGTAGCAAATAAGGCAGATGAAACAATACCAAACCGGGTTTCCTTACCTTCCATATTGCCGCCTGATTGAAGTGCCATACCAGACTGCGAGACGCTCACTGTTTGGTCTGCACCGCTAGCCGTTAATATAGGGTTACCAGCCTGTTCTGCCGAAATTGCGACTGCAGCCATGACTACAAACACTATCGCCATGGCAGAAAATATCGCCCAACCTTGTCGTCTATCGCCCACCATCATGCCGAATGCAAAACACAATCCTGCCGGTATCAAAAATATCGCCAGCATCTGTAAAAAATTAGAAAGCGGCGTGGGGTTTTCAAATGGATGCGCAGAATTGGTATTAAAAAAGCCACCACCATTTGTACCAATCATCTTGATAGCCTCTTGTGAAGCTACAGGCCCCATTGCTAATGTCTGCGTATTGGTAGTTTGATTTATCAGCTGACCAGCTTCATTAGCCGTTGAATAAGTGGTGGGTTGTAAAGTCGAAACTTCTTTGTAAGCATCAAAGTTTTGAATTACCCCTTGTCCCATGAGCGCGATTGCAAATAAAAATGACAACGGCAACAATATATACAAAGTAGAACGCGTCATATCCACCCAGAAATTACCGATGGTTTTTGATGTATGTCTTGCAAATCCACGAATTAGAGCAAAAACCACAGCAATGCCTGTAGCAGCTGAGAGGAAGTTTTGTACTGTTAGCCCAAGCATCTGCGTCAGATAACTCATCGTTACTTCACCTGAGTAGCCTTGCCAATTCGTATTTGTGACGAAACTAATCGCCGTGTTGAAAGATGAATCCACGCTGACTGCGGAGAAATGTTGTGGGTTTAACGGCAACCAGACTTGCCAGCGTTGCAATACGTAGACAAACGCTACACCGACTAAATTAAAAAGTAATAACGCTATAGCGTATTGCTTCCAACCCATTTCGGTATCTGGGTTTGTGCCAAGTGTGCGATAAATAAGACGCTCAAAAGGAGCACCAAGCCTATTGATTATTTTACAGTTGCCATTCATTACATTGGCAATCCACAAACCCATAGGCTTAGTAACTAACAATAATACCGTGAGAAATAAACCTACTTGCACTAAAGTATTTGAGAACATTAGAAATTCTCCGGTTTAATTAATACGTAAAATAAATAAGCCAATACCAGTAAGGCTATTAGACCACTAATCCAAATCATTGCGTTCATTTTTTACCACTCCAATTAACAAGGATATAAATCAGGAAATAGCAAATGATTAAATAGACAATAACCAAGCTAATGCCACAGATATCCATACTCGAATTCCATACAAACTATGAGTATTGAATGGTAGGCTTCAGCGAATAAAAATGTCGTAACAAGTAAAATGATTACTGTAAAAAAAGTGTAAAAATTGTCTTTACTACTAAAGAGTAAATAATTTTTACGAGGTGGATTCGAATAAGCCAATTTTAATGACTGGTAATCACCTGTTTTGCTAGAAGGTGGAGACTATCTTATGCCTTGTACAGAGGTCGCGAAGAGTTTGTGCACTTGGATCGAAAGTTTTGAAGACAAGGTAAAAATGTGGACAGATGCACCACGCTTTGACTGGCAACACGTAGAACATATGTTTGATAATTATGGCTGGCAACATAATTTGGTTAGGAAGCCTATTGCGCTATCTTTTCCAAACTCAATCCAACAAACAAGATTCTTTGCTAGAGTTGAAGATGCATTTAAGTCGCTCCAACCAGAGTTAAGAAGACATCATGCGCTAGATGAGGCAATTGCTAATAAATATGGTTTTGAACGAGCAACTACTAGAAGATATTGATGCATAGGTGATGCGTCAATTATCACTGACGAACGCTATCTTAATTAATTAAAACTCCAGAACTCAGTACGAATTTATATGTTGATGCAAAATTTCATTATCAGCATCAATTTTTTCAGAAGATAGCAATCAAATAAAAGTCATTTTAGTTACCAACTTTATACATTCTTAACGGTTACAACCTTTAATGTAATGGTTACCAACTTTAATGTCACAAAACAAATATTGTTCTATGACATTAAAGTTAGTAACCTAAATTCCATTTAATTCATAAAGTTATAAAACCCCTGAGTTACATTAAAGTTGGTAACCGAGTCAATGGATGCACATTTCTGTGGCTGCAAATAATTAAATAAATTATTTTGCCACCAGACAGTTTTTCATCATTTACTTCAATCTCCTATTTACAGCCTAACCAAGCATTGAGATTTTAGGTACAGAGTACGTAGGGGACAAGACCACTTAGAGTAAGATGAGCTAGGTGTGAATCAGTGGTATCAATAGAAAAGGACATTATGTGCTAGAAAGACAAAATCCGCCAAAGGGCGGATTTTCTTGTTAACATTATTGAGTTTCCTTAACATTAACATTGTATGAAGGCTCCCAACCACTTTCACAGTAATCAGGTATAGGGCGATGAAAATCACTTACACTACAGGTTTGATTCGGTTTACTACGATAGAAGTCCACTTTAACTTCACTACGGCAGATAGATGCTAGCTGTTTACAATAACTCGGATGGCCGCACGATGTAGGCTCAACCATCTGCCCATTATTAACCAGCCATCTGCGAATATCACGGTGTATCATCCGGTTTATCACAAAGGATTGTGGAGCTGGTTGACCATCGATATACATTTCACCATCAACCGTTGACTCGTTCGGATAAAGAGAGCCAATCAATAGCTGCGTTTGCTTACCGTTTGCGAAATCGAAACGGATTGCAACATTTGCATAGGGTAAAAAAGATATAGCCTGTGAAGTTTTTTTAATGTTTAGCTGCTCAAAGTTGGCTATTAAATGTTTAATTTCAGATTGATGGGTAACGTAAAAATAGCATCCCACTAACTGATGAAGGGAGTCTCTGGTCTGATCTTTTGTATTTCCGATCGTCTGGTCTGGTGTTTTTGACAGAATTACTGATACCTTTTTTGCCTTTTTAAGCCGTTCTATTTGCTGATAAAAATTAAGTTGCTCTCCAGCATATGTATTCATCGCAGAAAAAAATATAAGACATATAACGAGAGACCTCCTGAACAAACAATGACAATTCGCTGACAATTCATGTAATAGCTTCAACTGCTTACAATCACTCATGATCCCCCCCACTAGTCTGTGTTATGGAAATTATCGTTGTGCGACTCTTTACTCAAGTGGACTACCCACGTTTTTGTAGACACCTAGCCTTGTTTGCGCCAGACCTCTTCAAACGCATCAGGGGTCATTCCATTGAGATGTGAGTGACGTCTGGCCCTGTTATAAAACACTTCGATATAATCAAAAATATCAGCGCGTGCTTTATCTCTCGTATGATACACATGGTTACGGATTCTTTCCTTCTTTAAGCTGCTAAAGAATGATTCTGCCACTGCGTTGTCATAACAATTTCCTCTTCGGCTCATGCTGGCATGCAACTGGTGCTGCTCACAGAATCGCTTCCATTCATCTAATCAGTCCAAGCTTAATCGTGGGGCATATAAACAACCCAGCAACCCTAATATAACTCCAAGCTTTTCTGACATGTCACATATCTTAGATATAACAAAAGAAGCAAATTTTCTGAATAAACCTTTGCCTAGATTACCTCAATGGCTGAAAGATATATTAGAGGTAGAACTTAAATTACTTTTAAAAATTTAGAATTTAATAGGTTCAATATTATTTAATCTCAAAAGTATTTTATTAGCACATACGTCGTCTTTGAATTCATAATCGATATGAGCAGGAATTGCTGCAACTGTATTGGCTATTTGTAGCAAAGTTGACAATGATAGTTCGTTTTTGATTGATAGATCCAAACTCTTATCTTTAAGCTCAACTAGCCAAACAACTATACCAGGTTCTGAAACTATTTCATCGTCAATAGTGCCCTGTTCCTTCCACATAGCTATTCTGCTACACCACTCAATCTCTATCGCCATCCAGTTCTCTAAAACCACTTTTAGATGTTCAATTGTAATTGGTAAGAGTTGCCAATCAAAGCCGTGGTGAGATACTGATTCTGGCCCCAATACCTTAGAAGCGATGATGATAAGCTGGGATTTATGTATAGATTTGGTGAGAGAGTTACTCAATGGTTTCATGCTAATTGTACCTTATGCGTAAATGTGTGTAGGAACTTGCAGCTTATGGGGGTATGTCGGTTGCTACTTATGTTGTACGCATGAGCGGTAACTATTTGATTTGTCTTGTTGTGAGGATGCATCATTTGTGCTCCCCAACAAATCCGACAGACTTTATTTCCAACCGACAGACTTTATTTGTTCTTATCACACAAAACAAATATCGATATTGCATTTGAACCTTCTCGCACTAGCACTCTCCAACGTAGAGTGCTAAAATGATTCATCAAGGAGGGGTAAGTACGAATGACTAATGCTTTAACAGTACCTGTATTAACGGCAGCTG
>Ga0208120_100437_pt1 | contig 12048 bp, 8 predicted proteins | sample LakWasMet52_LOW8_2_FD_183888 | JGI IMG/M metagenome (GOLD analysis project Ga0208120, IMG submission 183888) | Freshwater sediment methanotrophic microbial communities from Lake Washington under simulated oxygen tension - Sediment Metagenome... | ecosystem: Environmental > Aquatic > Freshwater >...
AAATAAACTGGCTACAAAGTTGTACTCATGTGGTAACTCTTGATCAATAAAAGACAAAGCGAAGCTCTGACCTAGCTTTAACTCGTTTTTATGCGGGACCTCTATGTAGTTTGATGAGGTTTCAAGGTCGTCTGGCACCTCTTCCTCCAGCGTCAACACACTAGATGTCCAGTAAATTTCGCCCGTATCTTTATTGATATAGGCATGATGCTGCGCTGGCGAACCTGAGCTCACGAATTCAAACGCATTTCTAATCTCTGTAAAGCTCACACTAAGCATTAATTATTCAACCTATTGATTCATCGATATTTTATTCATCATATTCGCTAGCCACACCGCTCTTTTTGGCTTCTAATATTCTAGGTAAATTAATTTCTATCCAATCTACCAGCAGCTCTAACTGTTTTGCCAGCTCTTCACCTAGTGGTGTTAACGAATATTCAACATGCGGCGGCACTACTGGATAAGATACGCGCAAGATAAAACCATCCTGCTCTAATGTTTGCAGGGTTTGCGCCAACATTTTTTCACTTACGCCACTTAATTTTCTGCGTAAATCACTAAATCGGTGCATACCTTGCAATAGCGCCACTAACACCAGTCCACCCCATCGATTTGTCACATGCTTAAGTATTTCACGTGATGGGCATTTATCTGAAAAAACCTCACCACGCAGCATGCGCTCAGCTAATGTAATTGCTTGTTGTGTTGTCATCATACTTACCTTTTTGTACGTACTTACTAATAGTAAGTATATAGATTATTATGCATTACACCAATTCATTCATCTTACTAGAAAGGTTTTTTTATGATCGTTATTACAGGCGCAACCGGCCAATTAGGCCGTTTAGTGATTACCTCACTTTTAAAAACAATCCCTGCATCCAACATCGTGGCAGCAGTTCGCAACCTTGATAAAGCCAAAGATCTTGCCGATTTGGGCGTTCAAGTACGCCATGCTGATTATAGCCAGCCCGAATCATGGGATACAGCTTTAGCCGGCGCCAGCAAAGTATTACTAATTTCATCCAATGAAATCGGCCAACGCTTTGCGCAGCACCGCACCGTGATTGATGCTGCAAAAAGAGCTAATGTTAAGTTATTAGCCTACACCAGCTTATTACATGCTGACACCTCACCACTGGGTTTAGCGGCAGAGCACCTATCTACCGAACAATACCTTGCAAACTCTGGTGTGCCATTTGTATTATTACGCCATGGCTGGTACACGGAGAACTACACCAGCTCATTAGCACAAAGTGTTGCCCACGGCACCTTGTACGGATCTGCGGCAGATGGGAAAATTGCCTCAGCCAGCCGCGCAGACTATGCAGAAGCAGATGCCACGGTACTCACCACAGAAAATCAAGCAGGAAAAGTGTATGAGTTAGCTGGAGATAGTGCTTACACACTCACAGAGTTAGCAGCAGAGGTCTCCCAACAAACCGGAAAGGCCATCAACTACATCAACCTACCCGAGCAAGAGTATCAAGCACTGTTGCTAAAAATAGGCCTCCCAGATGCTTTTGCGCAACTGATTGCCGATTCAGACACTGGTGCATCCAAGGGCGCACTTTATGACGACAGCAGACAACTTAGCCAATTAATAGGCAGAGCAACTACCCCATTAAAAGCAACCATCGCAGCAAATATCCAGGTCCATTAAGTTGTGCTTAGATGATATTAAAAAACGGCAACCATTTTAGGTTGCCGTTTTTAGTTAAATCTCAAACTTTAGCTTTTCAGAATATATATAAATTTACAACGAGCTTGTAGGTTCTCTTTTATATCAATATTTCAACACTACACAATCAATAAGTTAACAGAATAGTAAAGAGACGATTTTGCTAGTTTGTCTTAAATTTATAGATAATCCTACTTAAGCGAGTGAAATCCTATCAGCGAGAATGTTTTTTGAGTCATGCGGTAAAGATGCAGCAAAAAATGAAAGTCCTTGTACTTGGCTTGATAAGTATTGAGGACAGCGCTCTCAGATTTAGCTAAAGAGCATGCCTGTTACGCTATCTGGCAGCTAAATCCGCAAAACAGACGGCCAACTATAGAGATTGAGAGACTGCAACAGTGGTTGATGACAACCATGGAATGCGATTTTAGGTGAACTAGTCTCAATCTAATCTGACAGACACCCTAAAAATTCGGTAACTGTCAGCTCAGGTCTGAGCTAGTACTATTTGGGCATACTTTCTTTGAAATTTATGAACATCTCGCCCAATCCCCAGTTTACTGGGGATTGGGCCTTAAAGCTCGGGCTGATTGACCGGGATGTCGATAAAAGTTATCTCCGCTCTAGATTAATTATCAATCGCCTCAAATTACTTTAAAGATGGCAAAAGAAGCAAAGACTCCTTTGCCCTATGTGCTGCAGTCACTTTGAGTTGTGAGCTTTTAAAGTGATGAGTGTCATCCAACTTAAATATACTTACCGCTCGATTCATCTCTTCTGATTGCTCCATAAGAGACTCAGCTGCGGCTGCGGCTTGCTCAACCAGTGCAGCATTTTGTTGAGTAACTTGGTCCATTTGCGTTAGAGCTATATTAACCTGATCAATTCCACCACTTTGCTCTGATGATGCAGCTGAAATCTCAGCCATGATATCTGTTAGTTTTTTTACAGAGGTTACAACCTCTTTCATCGTATTGCCAGCATTTCCAACAAGCTTAGTGCCCTCAGAAGTTTTTTCTACTGAGTCTGAAATTAGCTCTTTAATTTCTTTTGCTGCAGAGGCTGAACGTTGTGCAAGATTGCGGACCTCGCCCGCGACAACGGCAAACCCTCTCCCTTGTTCACCAGCTCTTGCAGCCTCGACTGCGGCATTAAGCGCAAGAATATTTGTCTGGAATGCAATTCCATCAATGACAGAAATAATCGCTTCAATTTTTTGTGAGCTTTGATTAATCATGGTCATTGTACTTACGACCTGCTCCATCACATCTCCACCTTTAGCTGCAACAGTAGAGGCTGTCATTGCCATTTGGTTAGCTTGTTTTGCATTTTCAGCGTTTTGTTTTACAGTTGACGCTAGCTCTTCCATACTAGAAGCAGTTTCCTCAAGAGATGCAGCTTGCTCTTCTGTACGCTGAGATAAATCTATATTTCCTTGTGCAATTTCTTTGGCCGCAGTATTAATTGTCTCGGCAGACGACTTCACTGTAACAATCGGCGCCACAATCAGCTCAAGCGTATTATTGACGCCCTCTATAATCTTTCGGAAATCGCCTAAGTGTTGAGATGCATCTGCACGCACAGTAATGCGCCCTTCAGCTGCTGCAGCTGACAACATCTGTGCATCATTATTTAAAGCTTTTAGATTTTTTCGAACGGCTTCAATTGCTTCATTAACGAAGATTTTTTTGCCTGGGAATTTTTCCAAAGGCACATCAAAATCACCTTCACCAAAACGAGATACGACACCTAGTGCTTTTCGCTTGACGTTTAGATGGCCAGCCACCATTTGATTTACTCCATCAGCCATATCAGCATATACACCTTGATATTTCTTTTCGTCGATTTTCACATCAATGTCGCCTAACTCGTGCTGCTTAGCCATTTCGTTCATATCGGCTATGAATGCTTTTATATTACTGCGAGTATTCTCAACCGCTTCGTTAATCAGCGCTTTTTTACCTGGAAATTTTGCTAATGGAATGTCGAAGTTACCCTCACCAAACCCTTTTACAACACTTATGGATTTATTGCTAACATCAATATGACCAAGAACCATACTATTCACACCACGAGCCATATCAGCATAGGCTCCTTTGTAACTTGCAACGTCAATAAGCACTTCAACGTTTCCAGCGTCATGTTCTTTTGCCATATTATTCATATCAATAATAAAGTGTTTAATGTTGCCACGTACTTGCTCAATACATTGATTAATAATCGCTTTTTTACCGGGAAACTTTTCCAATGGTGCATCAAAATTACCTTCACCGAAAGCCTGCACAACAGCCATGGCTTTTTCGTTCATTTCAATATGGCCTTCTACCATCTTATTGATGCCAGTCGCCATTTCTGCATAACCACCTCTAAACCTCTTAACATCCACTCGCTCATCAATATCACCTGCATCATGTTGAGCACTAATCGTTTTTAGTGAGATAACCAGTTCATTCAATGTAGATTGCAAGAGTCTAATAGAGCTCGCAATGCTAGTTGTATCATCCGATTTCACATCAAACTTTGTATTTAGGTTACCTTCGGCAAAACCTCTAGCAATAACTGCCAAATCTGCAGGTTCTGCGCCAATGGCTCTTAAAATAGCATTCTTGGTTAACACACCTAATACAGTTATTACTAAGAGCAGCAGAATTGATATCGCTAGTGCGATCCATACTGCAACATTCTTACCAGCTAAGGCAGCAGACGCACCATTGTTTCCCAACTCAATATTATATTTTGTATGCTCTTCAAACTTTTTCGCAATGGCTACACCAATAGCATCTATGCTCTCAAGCTCTGCTCTGATGTTGGCTGTGATGGAAACTTGGTTTGCTGACTCCTCAGGACTTAATAAGACACTACTTCGCGATAGTGCAAAAATTTTGGGAACTTTACTAAAGTAGTCTTCAAGCATTTCTTTTTCTTGGTCATAAAGTTCTTTATCTTTACCTCCAACCAAGGTAGTTTCATATGCTTTAAATGCTTTCAGTGAGAGTGCTTTACGATCTTCAAACGCAAGCTCTAACTTTTGTTTCGCTTGAATATCTGTAGCTGTAGTATGTCGTATCAGATTGATTCGAGCTCGCTGGAATAGGCTATTTGCCTCCCCGAGAGACTGTAAAGCAGGAACAGTATTAATCGTGCTAAAGTTAGCCTTCTGAAATACTTCATTGATTAAATATATATTTACCCCAACCAATAAAACTAGACCAAGACCTGTAGCCAAAATTAGCAACGTAATGCGCTTTGCGACAGTAAGTTTCATCTGTTACCTTCCAGTTCCTATTAAAAAAAACAATTGAGAGTTAAGTTAATGCCGCTGATTGTTAACAGTTTACTCTACTTAATTGATCGCTCTTTAAAGATATAAATCTATAATTATTGGCGCGATCCACAGCAAAGTTGAAATTCAAGTTGTTATCGGCCGTTTCTTCATATTACTTATGACGCTTCTCCTTCAGCTTAGTGTGTTGCCTAAGCCGACTCTTTCCAGCAATTCTGAGTAGACGAAGAAATTTCGGGCATTCAAAATGATTGGGAGCTTTGCAGGCTGCTGCATGTAGCAGCCCATCTCGCATAGTCGTCAGCTCAACAATTTTCCGATCTAACTCACTGGCCTTAGCTAAAAGCAGATTTCTATTGATGACTGGCCCATCAGGTGTAAACATTTCATAGATTTCCTCTAATGAAAAACCTGCATTACGTCCCAGCGATACGAGCGCTAACTGCTCTACTACATTAGGACTAAATAAGCGACGTAAGCCATTCCGGCCATAGGATTTAATCAGGCCTTTTTCTTCATAAAATCTTAATGTAGAAGCAGGTAATCCTGACACTTTTGCAACCTCAGCAATATCCATTATTTCGCCCATCTAAATTAATACTTGACTTCAAGTTGACTTGAACTTTTATCCTAATCTAAATGCATCACTTATCACAGAGTTTTTTTAGGTTTGTTGCATATTAATGATATTCGAATAATTAAGGGGTCTATATGCTACATATTGAATGGGTCGTGTTATACATTGCTTTGGGTGCTTTTGTTGGTTTTATATCTGGCTTGTTAGGGGTAGGTGGAGGTGGACTGCTTGTTCCTTTGCTAGCATCAATCTTTATCTATCAAGGAGTAGACACAGATAGTATTGTTCATTTAGCTTTAGCTACATCATTAGCCTGCATGATTATTACTTCATCATCAAGTGTTCTTGCACATACTTCTCGTGGAACTGTTGTGTGGGGTATTGTAAAAGGTATGGCTCCTGGAATTGCGGTAGGTGCTTTTATAGCTACTCAAGTCGCAAGTATTGTTAATTCAACGTATATTGCGATATTCTTTTCGCTGTTCATGGCGCTAGTAGCATTACAGACTTTTCTGAAGTGGCAACCTAAACCTAGCGCAGAGCCTCTAAACATGTTTGGATTAATATTTTCCGGAATGGGCATTGGATCAGTATCTGCGCTAGCTGCTGTGGGAGGTGGTTTTTTAACAGTAGTGTATCTACGCTATAAGAATCTAGACATTAAAAGAGCGATTGGGACCTCTGCTGCAATTGGATTTCCGATAGCTATCACCGGTACTATTGGTTATATGATAAATGGTTGGACTACAACTTTGGATAGTCCTTACACTTATGGATTCATTTATATTCCAGCATTTTTAGCAATATCAATTGCTAGCGCCATTTCAGCTCCCTACGGTGCTCGTTGCTCTAATAGTTTGCCTGAAGCTAAGTTGAAAAAAGTTTTCGCCATAGTCTGCTTAGCTTTGAGTATAAAGATGTTAGTTTCATTTTGGTAATCCTGGACTTCACCCGTTTTTATAGACACATCATAATGTGAAAATTGGAACGGAGAAAATGCAATCAAGGCTACCAGTTACACAGCTGAGTTTAAGGCTGAAGCAATATTTGTGTCAGGCTACATGTGTAATTTTTATTTAGTTTTTCTTATAGCCAATTTAATTTATAAATTTTTATATTAAAAAAGCCCAATATGGGCCTTTTTAATATCTCAAAAAATATGAACTTTTAAGAAAAATACAAACTTCAATGAGATCCTACAGAGCTAAACATCCAAATTACCTACGCCCAACGCGTTATTTTCAATAAATGCACGCCTAGGCTCAACATTATCGCCCATCAGGGTAGTGAATATCTCGTCTGCAGCAATCGCGTCATCAATTTGTACTTTGAGTAAACGACGCACTTTCGGATCCATGGTGGTTTCCCATAACTGCTCAGGGTTCATTTCGCCAAGACCTTTATAGCGTTGAATATTCAGCGTATTTTTCGCTTCACCTTGCAGCCAATCTAGTGCTTGTTTAAACGTAGAGACTGTTTGCTCTTTTTCGTTACGCTTAACGATTGCTCCTACACCCACTAACCCATTGAGCATATTTGAGGTTTTTAGCAATTGTCTGTAATCGCCGCTGTTTAAAAATTCAGCATTAATCACGCAGCATTGCAAGTTACCATGCACATACTTGTTAATCTCTAAGCGGTAGGCATTGGTTTCTGCGTCAAACGCTACAATTACCTCACTACCCACTGCGCCTAGGATAGGGCGTAACTTCTCAGCAATCGCATTTGCACTAGCTTCTGTGCTTAAATCAATTGCACCTGCATCCTGAATTGCACGTAGTACACTCTCGTCATACAGTGAAGCAATACGGCGGATCACAGCTTCTGTGAGCACAACTTGTTTGGCAATTTCAGATAAGGCTTCATCTTTTAAAGTGCCTGCATTGGTTTTAGTGTCTAGTTCAGCATTTTTCAGCGCAGATTGCAGTAGGTAAATATCCAACTCCTGCTCATCTTTGAGATAACGCTCATCCCTACCCTGTTTTACTTTGTATAACGGTGGTTGCGCAATATAAATATGGCCACGTTCCACTAATTCTGTCATTTGACGGTAGAAGAATGTAAGTAACAGTGTACGAATATGTGCACCATCAACGTCCGCATCAGTCATGATGATAATACGGTGATAACGCAACTTTTCAGCACTAAAATCTGCTTTACCAATACTGGTACCCAGTGCTGTAATCAGCGTTGCAATCTCTTGTGAACCTAGCAGCTTATCAAAACGCGCCTTTTCTACGTTCAAGATTTTACCTTTAAGCGGCAAAATCGCCTGGTTTTTACGATCACGACCTTGTTTAGCAGAACCGCCCGCAGAGTCACCCTCGACTAGATAAATTTCACATAGTGCCGGGTCTTTTTCTTGGCAATCAGCCAATTTACCAGGCAGACCCATGGTATCCATCACCCCTTTGCGGCGTGTAATTTCACGTGCTTTACGTGCTGCTTCTCTAGCACGTGCTGCTTCAACCACTTTACCGCAGATAATTTTCGCATCGGCTGGGTTTTCTTGCAAAAACTCAGCCAATTTTGCCGCTACTACCTCAGACACCACTGGCTGCACTTCACTAGAAACGAGTTTATCTTTGGTTTGAGATGAAAATTTAGGGTCAGGTACTTTAACTGACAATACGCAGGTAATCCCTTCACGCATATCATCACCGGTTGTTTCAACCTTTGCTTTTTTAGCCATCTCGCTTTGTTCGATGTACTGGTTTAAAGTACGTGTCATTGCGGTACGTAGGCCAGTTAAGTGTGTACCACCATCACGCTGTGGAATGTTGTTAGTAAAACATTGCACAGTTTCACTGTAAGAGTCGTTCCATTGCATAGCAACTTCAATGGTCATGCCGTCTTTTTCACCTGATGCATAAAAGGTTTTAGGATGCAGTACCGTTTTGCTACGGTTCATATACTCCACAAAGCCCTTAATACCGCCGGAATAAGCAAAGTTTTCACTTTTTCCTGTGCGCTGGTCTACCAACTCAATTTTCACACCGTTATTCAAAAATGATAGCTCGCGAATACGTTTGGCTAAAATTTCAAAATGGTATTCAACCAGCGTAAAGGTTTCAACTGAGGCTAAAAAGTGTACTTCTGTGCCTTTTTTATCAGTTACGCCTGTTTCAACTAGGGGAGCAACAGCTTCGCCGCGACGAAATTCCATTTGATGTACTTTGCCATTGCGGTAAATTTTAAGCTTTAGCCAATCAGACAAGGCATTGACCACTGAAACACCTACACCATGCAAACCACCAGACACTTTGTAAGAGTTTTGGTCAAACTTACCGCCTGCATGTAGTTCCGTCATTACAATTTCAGCAGCCGAGCGTTTTACCGCTTTGATGTCGTCATATTTAATATCAGTTGGAATACCGCGGCCATTATCAGCCACACTTACCGAGTTATCAGGATGAATTATCACTTTAATATCATCGCAATGACCAGCTAATGCTTCATCAATGGCATTATCCAGCACTTCAAACACCATATGGTGCAAGCCTGAACCATCTGATGTATCACCGATATACATACCCGGGCGCTTACGTACGGCATCTAAGCCCTCCAATATTTTAATACTGGATGAATCGTAATCTGGTGATATTGCGTTGTTTTCACTCATACTTATTTTCTTTACTTTAAAGTTATCTTTAAATTTAATACTTTTACTGATATAAAAATACTAAAGCTTTGTTTCACGTGAAACACTCGTTAGATGCGCATTGGCATCACAACGTATTTGTAATCTGGGTTATTCGGCAAGGTAATTAAGCAGCTGCTGTTTGCATCCGCAAATGAGAATGTTACTTGCTCACTATTGGTATTGTTAAGTACATCAATGAGATACGTGACATTAAAGCCAATATCTAGAGTATCACTACCGTATGCGATTTCTAATTCTTCCTCAGCCTCTTCCTGATCGCTGTTTGTACTAATTAATTTCAGATTATTATTACTTAGTACCATGCGAATACCGCGATATTTCTCATTAGATAAAATAGAAGCACGTTGCATTGCTAACAATACACCTAAACGTTCAGTGGTAAATGTATTTTGATGACCAGTCGGAATTACTCGGTTGTAATCAGGGAACTTGCCATCAATTACTTTAGAAATCAACCTAATATTACCAAAACTAAAGTTAACTTGGTTATTGGCTATCTCTACATTGACATCTTCTTCACTATCATCCAATAGTTTAATTAACTCAATTACTGTCTTACGAGGCAAGATAACATCTTGTTTTTCATAGTTTTCTTTAAGTTCTGTCGATGTAAAACTCAATCGATGACCATCAGTACCTACAATATTTAAACGGTTAGCAACGACCTCTACTAATAAGCCATTTAAATAATAGCGAATGTCTTGTTGCGCCATAGCAAATTCAACTTGCTTTAGTAATTCTTTTAACTGTCTTTGCGGAATGGTAATTATCGTACCTTGTGACTGGGTTTTAGTCATGACTGGGTAGTCAGCTGCAGGCAATGTTTGTAAATTAAAACGGCTCTTACCTGCTTTAACAGTAATACGGCTGTCATTAGTTGCCATATTGATATCTGAGTTATCTGGTAATGATCTGCAAATATCTAATAATTTTTTAGCTGAAATCGTTGTTGAGAAATCATTAGTAGTAGCGCTGTCAACAGATAACGATATTTGCATTTCCAAATCAGTCGCTGTGAGATGAATTTTGTTTTGTTTAGTTTCAAGCAATAAATTAGACAAAATAGGTAGCGTATGTCTCTTTTCTACAATACTTGTAACAGAAGTTAACGGTTTTAATAACGTTTCACGGTTGATTTGTATATTCATCTCTATAACCTAAATAATATATATATAAAATAATAACAATAATAATGTTGCATTTTTTTGTGCATAACTACTTTTTGTTTAATATTTTCAATAGCTTGCAACAATTTTTTTTATCTTGGTAAAAACATAATCTACTGTGGGTCAATTGTTGATTAAATTTCCCAAATTTCTTAATCACAACCTTATGCTAATTTTATCCACAACTTATCCTTAACCCGATTGTAGAAAATTAAGCTGATTTTTACTGTTTAATCTCTAATTACCTGAACTAAAAACCCAATATCTCTGGCAATTGTTGCGTCATTTTGTCTTAATAAATCAATTTCATCACACGCATGCATTACTGTAGTGTGATGTCTGCCGCCAAATGCCTCGCCAATTTCAGGGAAGCTATGGTTGGTTAATTCACGTGATAATGCCATTGCGATTTGTCTAGGACGGGCAAAATTACGTGTCCTTTTTTTGCTATACATTTCCGCTACTTTGATTTTGTAGTAGTCAGCAACCGTCTTCTGTATGTTTTCCATCGTCACCTGACGGCCACGTACCGCTATTAAGTCACGTAATGCGTCTTTAGCGAGGTGTACGTCTATCGCATGACCGGTGAACTTAGACATAGCAATAATACGGTTTAAGGCACCTTCCAGCTCGCGTACGCTAGATCTAATCTGCTTAGCGATAAAAAAGGCGACATCTTCAGGCAAGTTAAGATTTACCGCTTCTGCCTTCTTGAGCAAAATCGCTACACGCATTTCAAGCTCTGGAGGCTCAACAGCAACAGTTAGACCCCAGCTAAAGCGGGTTCTTAAACGTTCATCTACGTCAGCAATTTCTTTAGGATAAGTATCACAAGTGATAACAATTTGTTTTTTTGCTTCAATTAGTGAGTTAAACGCATAGAAAAACTCTTCTTGCGTACGTGTTTTTTTAGCAAAAAACTGAATATCGTCAATCAGTAACAAATCCAGAGAGTGATACTGGCGTTTAAATTCATCAAACGCCTTATGTTCATATGCTTTAACCACATCTGATACATAGCGCTCAGCATGCAAATAACGAATTTTTGCATCCGGGTTATGTAGTCTTAATTCGTTACCGATTGCTTGCAATAAGTGGGTTTTACCTAAACCTACACCACCGTAGATAAATAATGGGTTGTAAGCGCTACCAGGATTCTCAGCCACTTGTATCGCCGCCGCGCGTGCTAATTGGTTAGCACGGCCTGTTACATAATTATTGAAGTTGAATGTAGGATTTAAGTTTGAAGTGTCTACGTTTTTATGAGCGGTGACTGTTGTTTTCTTAGTTTTTGCTAACACTTCACTTAGGTTTTGTTTAATGCTCTCAGACTTGATTTCATTCATAGTCTGTTTATTTTCAACAATAACTTTAGCAACCTTTTTTACAGGTTCATCAGCGTTGGTCTTGGTCGTGGCATCGCCTAGTACTAATTCAATTTGAATATTAGGCTTATGCTCTTCCGCAAATTGTTCAATTTTTTTCAAAAATCGATCTTTAACCCATTGCATCACAAAACGATTAGGCGCAAATATGCGCACAGCATCACCGTTCACTTCTGTATGCAGCGGTTTGATCCAAGTATTGAATTGTTGTGCTGAAAGTTCTTTCTGAAATTTAGAAAGACAAGCAGGCCAAAAATTTTCCATCTGTAGTGATATACCTTAGTTTGTA
>Ga0208120_100482_pt1 | contig 11241 bp, 10 predicted proteins | sample LakWasMet52_LOW8_2_FD_183888 | JGI IMG/M metagenome (GOLD analysis project Ga0208120, IMG submission 183888) | Freshwater sediment methanotrophic microbial communities from Lake Washington under simulated oxygen tension - Sediment Metagenome... | ecosystem: Environmental > Aquatic > Freshwater >...
TGGTGGTGATGTTCATTTTCGTTGCCGGGCTGACCTTCAACATGTGGGAGTATTTTCCGCAAAACGCGATATTGATGTATCTCTGGGGAATGGTATTAGGCACCGGGTATCAGTCGGTTTCGATCCCAGTGCAGGCCGGTCCGGCAGTATCGGGTTCGTATTACCGGCCCCCGTCATCGTAGAAAAATCAGTTGATCCACGAAAACCCAAAAATATTTAAAGAGGTACCCAGCGATGAACTTAAAAAACGCAGTTGAGTATTCCAAAATCCCGATCACCCTGAGTTCTTCGACTACCGCTCAGGAGAGCCTTGCGGAAGCCTGTCATGAGCTTGTCGGATGGGGTGAGCGGGATTCTGGAATACTCGCCATAGGCACAGGTACCTACAGAAGCACCGGCTCCTTCTCCCTTGAGGGAGAAGGTTGGGATGAGGGGATATAAAGGGTTGTTTTTATTCTCCTCTCCCCAACCCTCTCGGCAACTGCTCCTGCGTTGCTCTACCTCCTGCATCCTTGCAGTCGTCCAACAGGAGAGGGGGCTGGGTCGACTTGCAATCCATTGTATTTATAATACAAAAAAGCTGTGTAGATACCTGTGTACCAAATGGGCTCCAACTGTGGTTTTAGGATCATGACTACGAGTCTTTAAAGGAAAATAGCTATGTTCGGACTATTGAAAGAAAGACGATTATTCGGTGACGCGTTTTGGGCGCTGTTTGGACAAGTGGTGTCCGCCATTGCTTTGTTGGCGGGCACTCGCGTCCTCACCGAGCTGGTAACGCCCGACATATACGGACAAGTCGCTTTGTTGAACGGTTTTGTGGCGCTGGGCGTTACCCTGTTTTCCTACCCTTTTATTTGCGCCGGCATGAGGATAGTGCCGGAATGCCTGAATAAAGGTGAACGTGCCGCTTTATACGGCGTTGTGACAAGACTGACGGCGAAAGCAACGGCGTTGGCGATAGGCCTGCTGGTGCTGGGCGGCGCTACCTACAGCTATTTTTCGCACAGCGATGTTTGGCTGTTTATGCTGGCAGGCGTTCTTTTGATAGTAACCGTCCGGCGCGAACTGGGTATCCAGTTGCTGATCGGCGAACGTAAACAGCGCGGCGCAAGCCTGTGGCAAACCAGCGACAGCATCCTGCGGCCCGTGTTGGCGATCTCGTTGGTGGTGTGGGGAGGCCAAAAGGCCGAATGGGTGTTGCTGGGTTACATCGCGGCAAGCCTTGTCTCGAATACGGCTTGGTCGTTAATGTTGGGCGCTAAGCCTGACAAAAACAGGCCTCTTGTCATTACCCGTAATTTCAGGACTGAGGTGTGGGCTTATGCGTTGCCGCTGATCCCGATGGAATTGATATTCTGGGTTAATGGTTTGGGCGATCGCTATGTGATCGGCTATTTGATGACGGCTGCGGAGGTGGGTTTATATGCGGCAACTTACATGATCATCAACGAGGCGTTTAACCGTAGCGCAATGGTTTTGTTGCGTACCTTTCAGCCGGTTTATTTTCAGTACTGTTCCCAAAACCGGAGCAAGGAAGGATTCAGGATCTTGTGGATATGGATAGGCTGCGTTGTTGCTTTGGGGATTGTCGGCGTGTCGCTATTGCTGGTTACCAAGGACTGGGTCGCATCGATGGTGCTCGCAAAATCCTATCATTCGGCGGTTGAGTTGATGCCTGCCATAGCGGTCGGCTGTGCGCTGCATGCTTTGGGAACCGTGGTGGCTCAACCGCTGCTGGCTAATAAACGGACACGGTTGTTATTGCTGGGGCGCGTATGCGGGGCGGTGACGGCGGCGATCAGCATTCCGTTGATGGTGAAAAATTACGGCTTGATCGGAGCTGCGATGGCTAATCCGATCTATTTCGGCGTTGAGATGTTGGTTTTGGCAATACTGGCCAAACCCTGGCGGAATATCGGCGTCGAGGATAAAGCGGCAATAGAGCAGGTCGATGAGGAAGCGTCAGACTCAAGGGTTACGGTCTGATAGTTATGTTTGCTCTCGTTCCACGCGCTGCGTGGGAACGAGAAGATCAAGTAGGGCGCGCTGTGCGCGCCAAAGGGATAGCAAGGTTTTCAGGTATCGGGAAAGGCGCGCACGGCACGCCCTACAGTTGTTAAGTGGCGATAAGTCAACAGCTTATAAAAGCAAGAATAGAAGGGGGAATACCATGACGTATGCATCAGCGGCTTCAGGAATCTATGGCGATATTTTGCGCGAATGCGTGGCCTGTAGAGCCGAGAAAATAAGATATTGGGGGCAGAAAAACTTCCATTATACGGAAAGCGCCAAACACAAGGAGTTCCACATATACCGTTGCGAAAGCTGTGGAACCGGGTTCTTGAACCGGCCTCCGCATGTGCAATGGCTGCAATCCATTTACCAATACTCGGGCCAGGCGCTGACCCAGGCGATAACGCTGGAGGATGTACTGGCCAGAGAGGACGCGTTTCCCAATTGCAAGGTGGACGCCGAGCGCATGAGTCAGCAAGCCAACGGGCTCAACAACTCGGGCAATGACCGGGCTCTCGATATTGGCTCGGGCTTTGGTTTTTACACGCAGGCGCTCAGAAAAGCGGGCTACCGGACGGTCAGCATCAATCCCGGCGAATACGAAAACGAAGTGTTCAGGAATCTGAACGGCGATGAGCCGCTTGCTGTGATGTTTGAAGATTACCCACCCTCCGAGCAGTTCGGCGTTGTGATGATGTCGCAGGTATTGGAGCATCTGCTCGAACCGGATCAGGCGATAAGCAAGGTATCAGGCCTGTTGGCGTCGGGCGGCGTTTTGGCTTGCGCCGTGCCTAATTACGATTCGTTTTTAGTCAAGCTGCTGGGCACCAGGGACAACGCCTGTTTATGGGTGCCGGAGCATGTCAATTACTTTACCGAGAACGGATTAAGAACCTTGGTGGAACGAAACGGCTTTCGTGTCGTCAAGGTGGAGCAAATAACCCGGATCCCATTCAACGCGCTATCCAAACGGCTGCGGCTGAAAGGAAGACCGGCTGCGGTTGTCGACGGTTGGGTAAAGTTTTTACAGGCCCCGTTTGCCGGATTGATGCATCGCTTCGGGCTGGGCATCTATATCAATTTATATGCGGTCAAGGAATAGGCGAAAGGCACAAGGCGAAGGGCGAAGAGTCAGTGCGCAAAATAAAACAGTAGATGGTCTTTTTTGCCTTTAGCCCTTCGCCTTTTGCCTTATCCCTAAACCATAAAGTGAAGAAAAAGTTATCTATGTTAACCATTGTTATTTTGACCAAAAACGAGCAAGTCAATCTGCCGGGTTGTCTGGCGGCTATCCCCGAACGCTATCCGATTGTGATTGTGGACTCGGGAAGCACCGACGATACGGTCGCCATCGCCAATAGCCGGGGTTGCAGGGTTTATACGAATCCATGGCCCGGCTTTGCCGAGCAACGCAACTTTGCGATCAGGCAATGCGATATAAGCACGCCCTGGATATTGTTCGTCGATGCTGACGAGATCTACCCGCAGTCATTTTACGACTGGTTTGAATCCGGCACGACAGACACCGATTCGATTGATGTGCTGATGGTGCCGTCGATACTTTATCTGCGCGGCAAGCGCTTAAACCACGCGCCCGGCTATCCCATTTATCACCCAAGACTGGTGCGCAGGGAAACGACCAGCTTTGTCCGCAACCACACCGGGCACGGCGAAGCCGTCATTAATACCTGTCGAATCGGCTATTCCGCTATTCCGTATGAACACTATTTTTATCATGGCGAGATTATCGAATGGATGCATAAACATGTCGATAAGGCCGCGCAAGAGGTGCAGCTTAAGCCCACGACGGGGGCGGTGATGACCACGCGCGGACGGTTAAGCGTGTTATTGGGGCGATCCTGGATCAGGATTATTGCCCGTTTTTTATACCACTTCGTATTTCGGGGCGGTTTTTTGGACGGCGTTGCAGGGTTGGAATTTGCGCTCATGTTTACCTGGTATGAGGCAACGATCTATTTACAAGCAAAAGCCGGTACTCAGGCAAGGTGATTAATATGAAAGTTTCGTTGGTTTTAGCAACATTGGGAAGGGACTGGGAGCTGGCTGATTTTTTGAAGTCTCTGATGATCCAAACCTATAAAGACTTTGAGCTCATTATCATCGATCAAAACAAGGACGGTAAAATCGATGACATTGTCGAGTCGATCAATAGTTACCTTGATGTGAAGCATGTGAAAGTGGATTTTACCGGTAACGCCAGGGCCAGAGACTACGGCATAGGCTTGGCCCAAGGCAGAATCGTCGCGTTTCCCGATGACGATTGCGCCTATGACAAGGATGTCCTGAAAAAAGTGGTCGCCGAGTTTAACAGGCGGCCAAACCTGTCTATTCTGGTAGCGGGTTCGTACGATGTTTCATCCAGCCGATTCAGCATCGGTGTTAACAGTCACAGTGCGCAGTATTTTTCACGCTTCAAGATGATGGGGGTGGAGTTCACGCAGTTTTTCGATCGGAAAAAGATTGACGGCAAACAGTTCTACCTGGATCACGACTTCGGGATCGGTTCCAAATATTCCGGGGCGGAGGGATTTGAACTTTTGTATCGCTTGCTTCGGGCAGGCAGCACCGCATTTTATACCCCGGAAATAAAGATTTACCACCCGGATAAAGATCACTACAAGCTGGGCACGGGGAGAATGCTGATGTATTCCACGGGGATTGGGGCTTACATCAGGAAATTCGCCAATCAGCAGGATGTGTTCATTCTGTACTACATCGTTCGCAAGATGTTTGTCGCGCCGATCCTGAAAATGCTGTTGGCCGTGGTTTTATTGAACCCGAGAAAACTGGCTTATTCTTTTTATAACCTCGTCGGTATCTGGCGCGGGTTTCTGGCGTATGGGAGGTAAGATCGGCGAAGGGCGAAAGGCGAAGGGCGAAGGGCGAAGGGCGAAAGGCTGGGTACACACGGTTACCTCTCGTTCCCACGCGCTGCGTGGGAATGCAGTCAAGGCGCGCTGCGCCGCGAGTCATGACCAACGTCTTGCGTATACGGGACGCAGCGCGTCCGGCACTACGTTCCCACGCAGCGCGTGGGAACGAGAGCAAGCGCTAAGGGGGTAGGGGCAGGGTAACAAAACGGCAGACGGTCTTTTTGCCCTTAGCCTTTCGCCTTGCGCCTTGTTTATCCAATTTATTCAGAGAATGTTTTTCAGGAGAAATATTATGAATGTAGGTATCGTTACCACACATATCCCCCCGGCTAAAGGTTACGGCGGGGTGTCCGTCACCGCCGGCGTTTTAACCAAAGCCTGGGCGGAACGCGGTCATAAGATGGTGTTGATCGCATCCGACGAGTCGATTGCGGGCCGACTGAGATCCGAGCAGGTATGTCTTGGCGAACAGGTGGATGTCAGGCTGTATCGTTGCTATGGCTTCAGGCGCTGGGGCTTTGGACTGGGCGCTGTTCCCGAACTGTTTAAATTATGCCTGCAAGCGCCGGTGGTCTATATCCATGGCATCGCAACCTGGCCGTCTACGCTGGCGGCTGTTTTTTGCACCCTGTTGCGTCGCCCGTTCATGGTCGCCGTGCATGGCGGATTGATGCCAGAGCATGTCGATTTGATACGGCGGGAAAAACCGCACAAATGGCTGTTCTATAAATGCTTGACCTTTCCAACCTTGCGCCGGGCTATCGCCGTGCATTGCACCAGCGACACCGAGGCCGAAGGCGTGCGCAACGTGCTCGGCGAAGATGCCCGCATCCTGTTGGTTCCGAACGGCATCGACAGTCGAGACATTAAAGTAGCCGAATATCCTGCCGGGAAAGGCATGAAGCTTTGCTTTCTGGGACATATTCAACAGGAAAAAGGCATCAACGCCTTTATCAGGGCATGGTTGAAAGTTCGGAATCCTGAGGATCGGTTGGTGATCGCAGGCCGTAGCGTGGACGGCGCTTATTTTGAAGAATTTCAGGCGCTGGTCGAACAGGCCCAAGGGGCTATCAGTTACAGCGGTTACCTGGAGCGCGGCGAAGTCATGGACTTGTTAGCCTCCAGCCATTTCCTGGTGTTGCCTTCAGGGCTGGAAGAAGCGGGCGGCATGCGCGAGAACTTCGGCAATGTAGTGGCCGAAGCCATGGCCGCAGGACGCCCGGTGTTGGTCGCCAAAGGCTTGGCATGGGATCATCTGGAATCGTTCGGGGCCGGTTTCGTTTTCGATAGAACCGAGGCTTCGGTGTGCGAGGTGTTGCGTAAAGCGCAAGCGCTGGACAGTTTGGCGTGGGAACAGATGTCGTGGTATGGCCGACAGTATGTCGAACAACAGCTCGATCCCATTAAACTGGGGGAGCGAATCTGGCAGGTGTTGAAAAGGCCTGATCAAGCCAAGCTGCCGCAACCGCTGGTCGAGGGAGCCTCGCATGACTAAGATCGGCCTTATCGTACCCACTCTAAACGCCGGTAGCCTGTGGGAGTCGTGGCTTAAAGCCTTCGAACAACAGATCCGGAAAGCGGATTATCTGTTGGTGATCGACTCTTCGTCCAGCGACGACACCGTCGCCTTGGCGCGCGCCCACGGCTTTGAGGTGCAGGTGATTCCCAAGTCGGAGTTTAATCACGGCGGCACTCGCCAGTCCGGCGTGAACAGGCTGCCTGAGGCGGATATTATCGTGTTCCTGACTCAGGATGCGTTATTGGCCAAAGCCGATGCCATCGAACGGCTGTTGGTTGAGTTTGATGATGAGCGGGTCGGTGCGGCTTACGGACGCCAGCTTCCGCATCGGAACGCCGGGCCGATTGCCGCCCACGCCCGGCTGTTTAATTATCCGGCCGAAAGCCAGTTGCGCAGCATGGAAGATCGAACGCGTTTCGGTATTAAAACGGTGTTCATATCCAATTCTTTTGCCGCCTATCGGCGGAATGCATTGATGCAGGTAAGCGGCTTCCCGGTCGATACCATCATGAACGAGGACACCTATGTGGCCGGAAAAATGCTGGCATCCGGCTGGAAAATCGCTTATTGCGCCGATGCCCAAGTGTTCCATTCGCATGACTACGGTTTCCTGGACGAATTTAAGCGCTACTTCGACATCGGCGTTTTCCATACGCATACCGCGTGGCTGCAACAGACATTCGGCGGAGCGTCCGGCGAGGGCTTACGCTTTGTTATCTCGGAAATGCGCTACCTGATGAAACACGCCCCCTGGCTGATTCCCTCCGCAGTGTTGCGGACCGGCTTGAAATGGCTCGGATTCAAGCTGGGCGCATTACATAGGGGATTGCCGCAAGCTATGCTCAGACGCTTTAGCCTGCATAAAACCTACTGGCTTCGCGCCTTGCCGTAAACCTCTCCGGTTACTCAATTTTTGCAGAATTTAGGTGTTACAATCTGCAAAATTCAAATTTAATACATAATGGATTAATTCGTATGACGAAACCTATTAAAACTGTTCTTGTGGTCGGCGGCGCCGGTTATATCGGCTCCCATATGGTCTGGCTACTTGGTCAGAAAGGCGTCGATGTGGTTACGCTCGACAATCTTTCCAGCGGACACCGCGACGCGGTGCTGCATGGTCAATTCGTCCATGGCGATATTGCCGATCGGCTGATACTCGACAAAGTGTTTCGGGAGCACAAGTTCGATGCCGTCATGCACTTTGCGTCGTTCATCCAGGTGGGCGAATCGATGCAAGATCCCGCCAAGTATTACCAGAACAACGTCGTCAACACCCTTAACCTGCTCAACGCGATGCGCAGTCATGGCGTCGATAAATTCATTTTCTCATCGACCGCCGCCATCTTCGGCGAGCCGGAATACACCCCTATCGATGAAGCGCATCCCAAGCAGCCAATTAATCCCTACGGCTGGAGCAAGCTGATGGTTGAGCAGGCCTTAGCCGATTACGATCGCGCTTACGGCCTCAAATCGGTTTGCTTGCGCTACTTCAACGCCGCCGGGGCGCATCCCGACGGCTTGTTGGGCGAGCGGCACGATCCCGAAACGCACCTGATCCCGCTGGTGCTGCAAGCCGCCTCCGGCCGCCGTCCGCACATTACCGTTTTCGGACGCGATTACGATACCCCGGACGGCACCTGCATCCGCGATTACATCCATATCCTCGACTTGGCCGAAGCGCACTGGCTGGCCCTGCAACATTTGCAATCGGCAGGAGAATCCGCCGCATTTAACCTGGGCAACGGCAACGGCTATTCGGTCGAGAGCGTTATTCAGGCGGCCAAGCGAGTCACCGGCAAGACCATCACTGTGCAGGAAGGCCAACGCCGCGAAGGCGACCCCGCCCGGCTAGTGGCCAATGCCGATAAAATAAAGCAGCAATTGGGCTGGCAGCCCGCTTATGCGAGCCTGGATGCCATCGTGGAGCACGCTTGGCAATGGGAATACAACCGCGCGTCCGGATTCGCCGGAACGAAAACCGCTTAACTATCGGCCATTTATAATCAATCCCAGTCTTCCGCCCTTAATTTCTGTTTTGGAGACCTTGCAAAAAACGCCAAACCCGGCGTGAGCTGTTTTTAGCGGAGATGGGGCGGGTCGCGTCTTGCCTCCGCGATGGGTATAAATATCCCGGCACTGGCGAAAAATGATTTGATCGGCGCTTCCCTAGGTATTTTACGATATACCAATCGCTCGTTATTTGACTTAGTGTGTAATCCTGATATTTTCGCCAGACGGGAGGTGTTGACACTATGGCAACTAGAGAACTGACCAAGCAAGCCTTCAGGCTTTACGACAACATTAGAGCTCAAAGTTATAGAGCATCAGCATGTTCAGAGGATGGGGTGCGGTTATATTTCCTGGGACGTAAAGCTTTTTACAGATATAAACGCCGTCTGAAAGCCGAATAAGGCGATGAACGGATGCTCAGCCAGGTTTATTAGATTAAATTTCAATAATGAAGCAGGGGCGCTAAAGCCGTTTCTTGTGGCATTAGCGGCTCAAATACTAGCAAACATTCGAGCGAACAAATAAATGGGATGAAAAGAAAATTGATTAAAGAGGCTTGTAAGTTATACGACAAGATTAACGACAAGATTATGGATGAGGGAAATAAGCTATACAGCTGCATAAACTTTAAGGAACGTCTCGGTCGACTTGCAATTCGAGCCCATAAAAGATACATGCGGCGGCAAGGGGGCGTTCTTGCCGATGAGCGGGGGAAGCATTCGTAAGTGTGTCAAACAAACATACGGCTTCATCCGCTCATGATGACTGCTAGTGGCTCGCTCTTGCCGACTCACGCTTTATTTTAAAGCCTGTGCAATCCCTGTCTTGAATAGCCAAGAAACTGATCTGTTAATGCTTTTTCGGACATATAGTTAAGGGGATTTTGAGTTCATAGCGCGTGTTCCTTGGGTCGGCTATATTTGTTTATTCGGGGATTTTTGATAAATGAAAAGCGGGCGGCGTTGATTTATAGCTTACTACCTAATGTTACGCAGTCAGCCGAGTGAATGGTGTATAAGGTGTCGCTCACGCGACGTTTCTTTGAATCGGGGTCTCGCCCCCGAAGGCGAGTTACTTTCTTTTGCTTCGCCTCGGCAACTGCTCCTGCGTTGCTCTACCTCCTGCATCCATGCAGTCGAAAAGAAAGTAACCAAAGAAAAGGCGACCCGGTTGCCGCTTGCTTCCTGCGCTCCTCGCTTTTACCGAGGGTCAGCAGAAGGGGCTCCTGCCCCTCTGCTGACGTGCGGCATCCCTGCCGCACCCCTCACGGGCCGATCTCGGCAAAAGCTCCGGTGCTCGGCGCGGCAAACGGGATTGAATTCGCGCCACTTAAGTTTCCATCGTCATTTGACTCCTTGGTTCAAGGATATTTTGCGTAAGCTACGGCGCTCACTGCGACAAAAGTGAGAAATACAGCCAGTGCGTAGCATCAGTTACTGCGGTCGGTTGCCCAAGTCGCCATCCGCTGCGTCATGACGTAAAGCACCGGTACGAACGGTATTGCCAACAGCGTCGAAGACAGCATGCCGCCGAAAACCACCGTACCGATGGCCTGTTGGCTGGCCGCGCCCGCTCCCGAAGCGCCGAGCAAGGGCACGACACCCAGAATGAAAGCGAACGAGGTCATCACGATGGGCCGGAATCGCCGCCGGGTGGCCTCCACCGCCGCCTCCGTCACGGACATCCCTTCGGCTTGCAGTTGCCGGGCGAATTCGACGATAAGAATGGCATTCTTGCAAGCCAGGCCGATCATCAGGATCAGTCCGACCTGCGTATACAGATTATTGTCGAATCCCCGCATCATCAGGGCCAACAGGACGCCGACCAAAGCCATCGGAACGACCAGCACCACGGCCAGGGGACTGGTCCAGCTTTCATACAAAGCCGCCAGCACCATGAATACCAAGGTGATCGAAAGAGCGTAAATGAAGTAGGCCTGGTTACCCACCTGCTTTTCCTGGAAGGACGTCGCCGTCCAGTCGAAGCTCATCCCCTTGGGCAGGACATTATTGGCTAATTGTTCCATCAGATTCAGGGCTTGTCCGGAGCTGAATTCCGGAGCGGCAGCGCCGTATATTTGCGCCGCGGGGTAAAGGTTGTAACGCATCACCAGCTCGGGGCCGACAGTGCGCTTCACCTGCAACAAGGTACCTAACGGCACCATTTCGCCCTGCTCATTTCGCACATAAAGGTTCTTGATGTCTTCCGGCTGTAAACGGAAGGGCGCATCGGCCTGAACATAAACCTGGAAGACCTGGTTGAACTTGTTAAACAGATTGACAAAGGAGGAACCGAGGTAGGTCTGCAACGTGGAAAACACGTTGTTTAAGGGAATATTTAGCGACTCCACCTTGGTTCTGTCAATATCCAGGAAAAGCTGCGGACTGCGCGCATTGAAAGTCGAGATTAAATTCCGCAAGCCGGACTGGGAGTTGCCCGCGCGGATGACTTCGTTGACTGCTTTTTGCAACTCGGCAAGCCCCAGACTTTGACGATCTTCCACCATCAACTGGAAACCGCCTCCCTGGCCCAGTCCGCGAATCGGAGGGGGGACCAGCACAAGGGACCCGGATTCCTCCAAAGGCGTTAGATCGCGGCGCAGATTGGCGGTAATCGTGTCCTGGCTCAAATCCGCTCCCCGCTTGCTCCAATCGTCAAAAACAATAAAGGTGGTGACGATGTTGGAGACGTTCGCGCCGTCCAGTATAGACAATCCGCCGATGGTCACCCAAGCTTCCACGCCTTGGGTTTTATGAAGAATCTCATTCAGTGATTGGGTCACGGCGGTCACGCGCGGCT
>Ga0208120_100491_pt1 | contig 11154 bp, 9 predicted proteins | sample LakWasMet52_LOW8_2_FD_183888 | JGI IMG/M metagenome (GOLD analysis project Ga0208120, IMG submission 183888) | Freshwater sediment methanotrophic microbial communities from Lake Washington under simulated oxygen tension - Sediment Metagenome... | ecosystem: Environmental > Aquatic > Freshwater >...
TCGTCATGATTGAAACATCGCACAAGCATCTCGAACGCCAATCGCCTGGAATGACTCGCACGGATGCGATCATTAAAGCATGTCAGGAAGTAGGCCCGTCGCTGTTCTTCAGCTTATTGATCATCACGGTGTCATTTCTTCCAGTGTTTACACTGGAGGCGCAAGAAGGACGAATGTTTCTGCCGCTTGCCTATACGAAGACATTCGCCATGGCTGGGGCCGCTTTGCTTTCGATTACGCTGGTACCAGTGCTGATACTGTTGCTGGTTCGTGGGCACATCCCGTCCGAACAGAACAATCCATTAGTGCGCGTAATGATATGGTTGTATAGGCCCGTGATGGTCTGGGTAATGCGGTGGAAAGGATTTATCGTCCTGACGGCAATTATATTGCTTGGGGTGACTGCCTATCCGGCGCTCAAACTGGGTACGGAATTTATGCCGACCTTGAATGAAGGCACGCTGCTTTACATGCCGTCGACATTGCCGAGTATTTCCGTTACCAAGGCGGCTGAACTGTTGCAGACACAGGATAAGATTATTAAAAGCTTTCCTGAGGTGGAATCTGTCTTCGGCAAAGCGGGTCGGGCAAATAGTGCTACTGATCCGGCGCCTTTGGAGATGGCGGAGACTATTATTAACCTCAAACCTGAAGATCAGTGGCGCCCCGGCATGACTATCGACAAGTTAATCGATGAACTTGATAAAGCAGTTCAAATGCCAGGAGTAAGCAACGCCTGGACGATGCCGATTAAGGCCAGAACCGATATGCTCTCCACGGGGATTCGGACACCGATTGGTATTAAGGTGTTCGGTAAAGACCTCATCGAAATGGAAAAACTCGCTAAGCAGATTGAGTCTGTTGTTAAAACTGTTCCTGGAACAACAAGCGCCTATGCTGAACGTATCACCGGCGGATACTATCTGGATGTAATTCCAGACCGAGAGGCACTATCTCGCTACGGATTGGCTGTTGGTGATCTGCTGGATGTGGTATCGGTGGCGCTTGGCGGTGAAATGGTTACGACTACAGTGGAAGGTCGTGAGCGCTTTGGCGTTAACGTGCGCTATCCCCGAGACATGAGAAGTGATCCGCAGGCAATTGCCACGCAGGTGCTGGTGCCGACCATGGGAGCCACGATGATACCGCTTGGACAACTTGCGCAGGTCAAGCTGGTTAAAGGCCCGCCAAGTATACGTACTGAGAACGCGTTGCTGTCAGCATATATTTTTGTTGATATTCGTGATCGAGATATTGGTAGTTATGTTGCAGCTGCACAAAAAGCAGTTCGTGAACAGGTTAAGTTTCCTCCTGGCTATTACATCACTTGGAGCGGCCAGTTTGAGTACATGCAGCGCGCAATTGAAAAACTGAAGGTCGTATTACCAATTACCATCCTGATTGTATTCGTACTGCTGTATTTGAGTTTCAATCGTTTCAGCGAAACGTTGATGGTAATGCTCTCTGTGCCATTCTCCGTGATCGGTGGCGTCTGGCTGATGTATTGGCTTGACTACAACCTAAGTATCGCGGCAGCAGTTGGTTTCATTGGCTTAATCGGTATCGGAGCCGAAACCGGCATGGTGATGTTGGTATATCTAGATCAGGCTCTTGAAGAGGTCAAAGCAAAACGTGAAGCTGCCGGTGAGCAACTCACCAAAGAGGATATTTACGCCGCAGTGGTGCAAGGCTCGGTGTACCGGATACGTCCGGTAATGATGACTGTTGCCGGGAGTATCGTAGGCCTGTTTCCCGTTATGGTGAGTAGCGGAACAGGTTCCGAGCTGATGCGGCGTATTGCTGCCCCAATGGTGGGCGGGATGGTATCCGCCACTGTGCTGACGCTGATTGTGATTCCTGCCATTTATGCACTAGTCAAAGAGTTTTCGCTACACCGAGCGCATCGGTGAATTTAACACAACCATAGGAGATATATCATGAAAAATCGCACGAAATTGACCATAGCCTTGTTGGCTACATCCCTTATGCTTGGTGGCTGCGCCTCGCAGAAGCCCGCAAAACCGAGTGGTATCGAGCAACGAATTGAAAGCGCGCAATCGCCTTCGGAACATCAGGCAATTGCTGGCGAATACGAGAAGCAGGCAGCGGCAGACAAGGCCACCTCTAGAATGCACCAGGGCTTGGCAAACAAATACAAATATATAACTACGCCCAAGGGGTTTTCACCGGGATCCGCATATCAACATTGTAGCAATTTGGCAAAGCTATACGAGCAGGCTGCGGCGGAGAATCTCGAACTAGCCAAGATGCATCGCGAAGCAGCTGATGCGGCCAAATAGCCCTAAATGAGCGTCAAGTGTCCATTGCAGCACATTAGTTCAAACCACGCTGTTGTGCAGGGCTCAGTGTACCAGGTACGTCCGGTAATGATGACCGTTGTCGGACGTATCGTAGGCCTGTTTCTATTTATCCTGAGTAGCAGAACAGATTCCCGAGATAATGCGGCGTATTGCTGTCCCTATATCTAATCATGAAATATTTTGCGACTTAAAGAGCTAAATGGACATAAAGCTTATGCAAAAGGATTTTAGAGAGCTCACAGCAGTTGAGCGTCAACTAATTGAGAATGAGCATGCTCATTTAGAACAGTTTTTGTGGGAACTGCATGAGGCATGCTGCGAGTTTGATAGCCTGAAAGAATGCCATGGATGTGACAAAGAGAAATTTGCTTCATGCCAAGGGCGACTAATTTCATTTGAATATGTTTTTATCGATTTCGTCATTAGGCATTTTGAAAACGAAGAAAAAATTATGTCCGAAATTTGTTATACCCAAGACGCTAAAGAGTTTTTTCATTTGCATGTACAAGAGCATGAGAAATTATTGCTGGAAATGGAGAGCCTAATGCATAAGTTGTCGGTCGAGAGCGAGCAGGGATTTACGGCAGAGGCAATTCGAGAGCTTTACTATCGGGTTGCGGAACTGTTTGGTAAACATGCCGCTACCTTTGACAACTTATTGATGAATCATCCCGAAAGCGTTAAGAAGTGAGTGTTGTGTAAGTCTCAATATGATGAGAACAGATATTTTTAAAACTTTTGAAAGAACAGAGATAACCAATGCCCGAAATAATTCCTAACCTGCATCCGTTAATGGTGCATTTCCCCATTGCATTGATCAGCGTTTCTGCAATATTTCACGTGACAGCAATCGCAACGCGGGGTAAAGACTGTGCCACGCACTGCTCCGTTCTTGCACATACCACGCTGTGGCTGGGCGCATTGGCGGCGCTGCCAACGGTCTTTTTCGGCTGGCAGGCATTCAACAGCGTGAACCACGATGAAGCCGGTCACATCGCCATGCTGCTGCATCGCACTTTGGGACTGGCTACTTTGGCGCTACTAGTGGTTTTGGCGGGCTTCGATTTCTGGCGCAGTAAAGCTGATGCGATGCCTTCATGGTGGTTTGCCAGCGCAGTGATTGGCGTATGGGGAATGGTTGCCACTACCGCATGGCATGGAGGGGAATTGGTTTATCGACATGGATTGGGGGTACTTTCGTTGCCCGCCACGGAGCTCAGTCAGCATGGACATGAACATAGTTCCGCGATGAAAGATACGGAGCATGCTGATGTAATGTCTATAGAAGATAGAGGTCAAGAGCTCTCACATAAACATTCCCATGATAAGCACGCGCACTGAAATTTCTAACAAGAATAGTGACGAAACCACAAATTAAGGAGAATCTAAAATGAAACTAACATTTCTTGGTGCAACAGGGACTGTGACGGGCTCTAAATATCTACTCAATTGTGGTTCAAAACGCATATTGATTGATTGCGGACTATTCCAGGGCCTTAAGCAATTGCGATTGAAAAACTGGGATAAATTGTCAATTAACCCAAAAGATGTAGATATAGTGGTATTAACGCATGCCCATATCGATCACACTGGGTATCTACCATTGTTTGTTAAAAATGGATTTTCTGGCAAGGTCTATTGTAGCGAGGCAACACGTGATTTATGCAAAATTCTGTTACCTGATTCTGCGCATCTACAAGAAGAAGAAGCGGAGTATGCTAACAAGCACGGGTTTTCCAAGCACCATCCAGCGTTACCGCTCTATACAAAAGAAGATGCACAAAGAGCACTTGAACTACTGACGCCCGTTGATTTTGAGCAGGACGTTGATCTAGGGGATGGCCTGACAGTAAGATTTTCGCCCAATGCACATATTCTGGGGTCTGCTTTTGTGCGCATTCATGACCAGAAAACGTCTGTTCTATTTTCAGGGGACATTGGACGTCCTCATGACATTTTGATGAAAGCCCCCGTGCGTATCAAGCAGGCTGATTACCTAGTGCTTGAATCTACTTATGGCAATCGATTGCACGATACCAGTGACCCGCAAATTAAGCTAGCTGCAATTATCAACCAAACAGTAAAACGCAAAGGCGTTGTAGTTATACCGGTATTTGCAGTGGGTAGAGCGCAAGAGTTGCTTTATTACATTCATCTACTCAAATCATCAGGTGTTATACCTGATATCCCAGTATATTTAAATAGCCCAATGGCGGTAGATGCCACCGCGATATTTCATAACCATCGTGGCGAGCATCGCCTGACGCCAGAACAATGTGATGCACTATGCCACACAGCTCACATGGTGAATAGCGTCGAAGAGTCTAAACGGCTTAATGAAACCCAAGGCCCGATGATTATCCTTTCAGCAAGTGGGATGGCTACTGGCGGGCGAGTTGTACATCATTTGAAGGCTTTTGCACCTAACCCCAACAATACCATCCTGTTTGTTGGCTTCCAGGCGGCGGGTACGCGTGGGGCTGCAATGCTGGACGGAGCTGAAAGCATCAAGATACATGGCGAATATGTGCCGGTACGTGCTGATGTTGAGTATGTTTCCAACCTTTCCGCACATGCTGATTATTCGGAAATCCTGGATTGGCTAGGTGGTTTCGAAGTTCCGCCAAAGAAGACATTTATCACCCACGGTGAGCCGATTGCGGCAGATGCAATGCGGATTCATATTGAAGAAAAACTGCATTGGCAGGTAGTGGTCCCAGATTATCTTGAAACAGTAACTTTAAATTAGGCTTCTAAATTTCCCCATGATATGCATACCTACTGAAATTTTGAACAGGAGACCCCCCATGAAACTATGGATACGAATTTGTGCTGTTGTGCTGACATTGAACTCAGCTGTCGCACTCGCCGAACAAGCCATCACTCTCTACAAAAGCCCGACATGTGGCTGTTGCAAGAAGTATGTTGATTACTTGAGAGACAACGGTTTCATGGTCAAGGCCATTGACCAGAATGATATGGATAGTGTCAAGAAACGTTACGGTGTGACGCGCGTCGCCAGTTGTCATACTGCGCTGATCAATGGCTATGTGGTTGAGGGCCACGTACCAGTGAGCGCCATTAACAAACTGCTAAAGGAAAAACCTGCTATTGCCGGCATTAGCGTGCCCGGCATGCCTATGAACTCACCGGGGATGGGAGAAATGAAGAAAGGGACATTAACGGTTTATCGCATCCCAAGAAACGAAGAGGCTCTTAAAGTTTATTCTGTTGAATGAGAATCTAATTGATGACTTTTGGAGAATGTTTTTGAGACTTACCCCGTACGAATTGAAGAAATCTATTGCAACTCGCTTGCTGGCTGCATGGGTGGTTCTCTCAATAGTGTTGGGGATAGGTTCCTATTATTTTGAATCCAAACAAATTGATGCTTTTGTTTTCAGTCTGGCAGCTCAGGCTGCAAAACATTTTAACAATCCCGAAAACGAAGCAGCTTTTTTAGGGAATCTGAATCAGCATCGTTCAGTGGTCGAGAGGTTTCTCAAAGACTCCAGATTTGCCGGTATTCGTCTGTTTGGGAGTAAAAAGAACCTTGAACTTGAAACGTGGAAAACAGATGAAAGCAGATTACTGAGTCGAATAGAAAAGCATCGCCATACCTTCCCTAATGAAGGTGACAGTCATTACAACAAGATTATAGATGGTGAAAATCTTTACGTTCAGATTGTTATTCCCCTAACGTCATCAGATAAGAGAATCTATGGCTATTTTGAAGGGATATATGAGATTGATTCAATCACTGTCGCTACACTTGAGCAACGCATCATAACTTCTTTATTGATTATTGTGATGGTCATTGGGATAACAAGTCTCGTGTTATATCCGGTCATTCTGTCCCTCAACCGGGAAGCCACTAATCTTTCTGATGAATTGCTGCAATCAAATCTGGAGCTATTGCAGTCGCTAGGCAGCGCGATTGCTAAGCGCGATTCTGATACGGATGCTCATAATTACAGGGTAACTCTTTATGCAATCAGACTTGCTAAAACCATGGGTAGGAGTAATGCAGAGATTGAATCGCTGATTGTTGGCGCCTTTCTACATGATGTAGGCAAAATCGGTATTTCCGACCAGATTTTATTAAACCCAGGAAAATTGACTCATGATGAATTTGAAATCATGAAGACCCATGTCATCCATGGCAAGGAAATTATCCAGCACTCAAAATGGCTTAAATGTGCCCATGATGTTGTGCTTTTTCACCATGAAAGATTTGATGGTACTGGGTATCCCCAAGGCCTCAAGGGCAAGGATATACCGATAAATGCTCGGTTGTTTGCTGTTGTTGATGTATTTGATGCATTAACTTCCAAACGACCTTACAAAGATTCTTTGTCATTCTCCGAATCCATGAACATATTGCATGCAGGATCAGGCAGTCTTTTTGATCCTGGAATTCTTGTAGTATTTGAGCGCATTGCACCTTTTCTCTATGAAGAGTTTTGTCATGCAGATTTAAGTTATTTGCAGCGCATATTGAAAGATTCTTTAACAAAATACTTTCATCGAGATTACTCAAAAAAACTAAAACAAGGGGGACTTCAAAATGAGTTCATGGCATCAACAATCGATTCCTGAAGTTGTGAGTCAGCTTGCGACTGATACAGAGCAAGGTCTTACCGATGAAGCTGTTATCACAAGGCTCGCAAGTTATGGAGCCAATAAATTACGAAAAGGTAAGCGATTCTCGGCATTCTCCATTTTTATAAGCCAGTTTAAAAGCCTGGTTATTTGGGTTCTTATAGGCGCTGCTACTGTATCTGCGTTATTAGGGGAAACTACTGACGGAATAGCGATTATTGCTATTGTAATTTTGAATGCAGTGATTGGCTTTTTCCAGGAGTATCGTGCTGAAAAAGCTGCTGCTGCACTAGCTAATCTTACAGCACCTCATTGTCGCGTAGTACGAAATGGTCATAGCAATGTGATTGCCTCTACTGAGGTCGTACCCGGTGATATCTTACTACTTGAGGGTGGAGATCTGGTTGCTGCGGACGCACGTTTGATCGAAGCGTCTGTGCTTCATGTTAACGAGGCTCCGCTTACTGGTGAATCGCAAGCGGTTGGAAAATTTACTGACACCCTACCTCCGGCAACGCCATTAGCTGATCGAAAGAATATGATTTTTCTCGGCACCAGCGTAACAGGCGGTACTGGCCGTGCTTTGGTAGTCAATACCGGCATGGAGACTGAGCTAGGTCATATCGCAAAACTTCTTGAAACAGCTGAAAGTGGCAAAACTCCATTACAACATCGGCTCGACCGAGTGGGACGCGCACTGTTATGGGCTTGCTTGGGCATTGTCGTATTGATTTTCGGGCTTGGATTATTAAGGGGTATCGAGCCATTTGAGTTGTTCTTGAGTGCCGTGAGTCTTGCGGTAGCAGCTATTCCTGAAGGATTGCCAGCTGTAGTGACTGTAGCTCTAGCTCTAGGTGTGCAACGCATGATACGACGCAATGCATTAGTTCGTCATTTGCCGTCTGTAGAAACGCTGGGGTGCGCTGAGGTTATTTGTACAGACAAAACCGGCACATTAACCTTAGGGGAAATGACTGCCCGTAAACTCATTACTTCAGGGAGCCTGTATCGTCTGAGCGGTGAAGGCTATTCTACTGAAGGCGCATTTTTTGTAGGTAACACAGAAACTCTATCAACGGATAGCCCTGAGCTTTTTGCCCTACTACGCGCTTCGGCAGCCTGTAATGATGCTGAGTTGACTCTCATAGATAACCAGCCTGGAGTGATTGGCGACCCTACTGAAGGAGCACTTCTGGTGGCAGCTGCAAAAGGCAATATTACCCGTGAGTCTATCGAGGCTGATATGCCACGAATTGCTACCGTGCCTTTTGACTCTGACCGTAAACGTATGACTATCATACGTCTAGTGGATAATCAGTCCTGGGCATTCGTCAAAGGCGCACCTGAAGTTATTCTTAGTCGTTGCACAATGATACGCACTAGTCATGGCGTGAGGGAGTTGACCGAAGATGACCGTATCAGGCTAACTGAGGCCAATACCTTGCTCGCGAATGATGCTTTACGTGTCCTTGCAGTTGCTGAACGCTCATTGGATGGTATCGATTTTGACAGGAGTGCGTCTCTGAATGATACAGAGATTGAAGCCGAGTTAGTGCTTTTAGGGCTGGTGGGTTTGCAAGATCCTCCGCGTGCTGAGGCAAAAGAGGCGGTAGCCAAGTGTATACGCGCTGGCATCAAGACGGTGATGATCACCGGCGATCATCCAGATACGGCAAGAGCCATTGCTAATGAACTGGGTATTTTAAATAAAGGCGATACAGTTATTGTAGGCGCCGAGCTCGATTCTCTAGATGACGAGGCACTCAAGGATCGCGTTTCTCAAATTTCGGTTTATGCGCGAGTAACAGCCGAACATAAACTACGTATTGTGCGCGCCTGGAAAGCTCGGGGCGTTGTTGTGGCGATGACCGGGGATGGAGTTAATGACGCCCCCGCAATCAAGGAGGCATCTATTGGCATAGCGATGGGCATTACCGGTACCGAAGTGACTAAAGGTGCCGCCGCCATCATCGTCACAGATGACAACTTTGCATCGATTGTCGCTGCGGTTGAAGAAGGTCGTGGCATCTATGACAATATCGTTAAGACCCTTGAGTATTTGCTGGCAGGGAATGCCGGCGAACTTATTGTGATGTTAACGGCAATTATTTTGGGTTGGCCACTGCCGTTGCTGCCTCTGCATCTCCTTTGGATTAATTTGGTGACAGATGGTTTGCCAGCACTTGCCTTAGCTACCGATCCGATTGATCAAGGGGTGCTAAACCGCCCACCAAGACGCTCGCAGTCCGAGTTGCTTAATCTGGACTTCATGAAAAGAACGCTCTTTGCGGGTTTTCTGACAGCCACAGTAACCCTTGGAGTATTCTTTTATGAGTACAAGATTGTTGGTAGCGGTCTGGATCAGGCGCGAGATGCTGCTTTTACTGCACTTGTGATTACTGAATTACTGCGCGCATTCGGAGCCCGGAGTGAAGATCGGACTATTTGGCAGATGGGTCTGTTCTCCAATATGCGGTTATTCTTAATAGTAGCAGTAAGCTTTGGATTGCAGCTTGCGATACACCATGTGCCTACGTTTCAAACCTTGTTCCAGATTGAACCTGTCACTTTGCATCAGTGTGTTTCCTGGTTTGCAGTTGGATTCATACCCTTGATCATTTTGGAATTAAAAAAAGTGATTCGTATGCGCGCATCTGGAATTCGTTCGTGATGAGTTTCTGTGCGCTATATGTTTTATTAGCTGTAAGTGATTTTTTACAGAGTTAACCTTTAATGAGATTGCTATGAATAAACAAAAATACGACGTAACTCGCGACCCCGTTTGCCTAATGACGATTGATCCAAGGCAGGCAGAAGCAATGACCGAATACAAGGGACAAGCTTATTACTTCTGCTCTGAAGGATGCCATCAGAAATTTCTGTCCCAGCCTGATATTTTCATTGATAAAGCACCAGGTATGCGATTAACGGTTGGAGTGATGGGTTCTGCGACTGGGGAGTTTGCAGCTGATATCAAAGAGTTGGTCTATACACTGGGTCAGGATATTGCAGATAGAGGATTCGTATTGATCACTGGTGCCTGTCCCGGACTACCTTACGAATGCGCTCGTGGCACAAGAAGTAAGGGTGGATTATCGATGGGAATATCACCGGCACTTAGCCTTGATGAGCATGTGCATAAATATTTCTCACCAGCAGATGTCTTTGATGTGATTATCTACACAGGTAGTGGGCTAATGGGACGAGAAGTAGTCAATATTCGCTCAAGTGACATGGTTGTAATCGTGGGTGGAAGCTCTGGAACGTTGGGTGAGTTCGCAATCGCCTATGACGAGGGAAAAATAATAGGTGTGCTTGAAGGCAGTGGCGGTATCACGACACAACTGCCCCAATTGGTCACTAGCTTTGGCAAGGATACAGGTGCTCAAGTGATTTATGAGTCTGATCCTCATCTGCTTATTAGTAAGCTAGCAGAGGCATATACAGCGCATCACTATAAGCATCCATCCTGTTTTTGCGAAGGGGAACATGCCAGTGTTGGCTAACCTTTTTAAGTTATGCACGACCTAAACTGTTTGATGTCGAATTAATTAAAGGAGTGTAAGCATGGACAAATTAAATCCTTGGCGAGTTGGTAGCGCGACTGCATTAACAGCGGCGATGATCAATTTGATATGTGCAATCGCAGTTTATATGTATCCAGCTGCAACGGTCAGTTTTGTTAGCTCCTGGGCACATGGCTTTAATCTGAATATTCTCCTCAGCAAGACTCAATTAACCTTTGAGGGAATTGCTGATGGCATATTCAATGTAACACTGACAGGATTTCTGATCGGTGTGCTGTTCGCCTTATTTTATAACTTAGTAGGATTCTGCCCAAAATGCCGTTAGCAATTTTTGAAGGGAACTATCATGGTAATTGATCCAGTATGTGGAATGAACGTAGAAGAAAAGTCAGCAGCAGCCAATGCTGTATATTCGGGGACGACATATTATTTCTGCTCACCCAAATGCCAGCATGAGTTCGAGGCTAATCCAGCCAAGTACGCAGGGATTAGCAAGGCAGTTCAAACCCATGATCATACGCAACACCATGGCCACGGCATGGCCGAGGCAAAAACATCAACAGCAGCTGGAGAAAAAGCAAAAGACCCCATCTGCGGCATGATGGTAGAAAAATCCACAGCGCTGAAAACTGAACGTGGCGGAAGAGCCTACTATTTTTGCAGCGTAGGTTGCCAGCGTACCTTTGAGTCACCGGAGCAGGAAC
>Ga0208120_100518_pt1 | contig 10798 bp, 7 predicted proteins | sample LakWasMet52_LOW8_2_FD_183888 | JGI IMG/M metagenome (GOLD analysis project Ga0208120, IMG submission 183888) | Freshwater sediment methanotrophic microbial communities from Lake Washington under simulated oxygen tension - Sediment Metagenome... | ecosystem: Environmental > Aquatic > Freshwater >...
AAAGCCTGTCTTTATGGGGCGCGGCCATTGCGCTGATTAACCGGCGCACCTTGTCGGCCAGAGCGACCAACGCGCTGATCGGCTTTTTGGAATTGATCAAGCGCTTTGACGCAGAGGCGGAAGGCCTGGAACTTTATGAAAAGGCCAAGCTGGTGGTCGAAAAAAGCGGCCTGCTTGAACTCTATAAAAAGGACAAGACTGACAAAGACGAGGAAAAAGTGGAAAACCTCGAAGAGCTGGTTAACGCGGCGCGGCTTTTCGACGCCACCGCAATCGGCGACATTGAAGACGAAGAGGGCTTAAGCGAACTGGATATGTTTTTAGCCCATGCCACACTGGAATCCGGCGAACTGCAAGGCGACGACTTCGACGATTGCGTACAGTTAATGACCTTGCACTCCGCCAAAGGCCTGGAGTTTAAGCAAGTATTTTTGGTCGGCATGGAAGAAGGCCTGTTTCCGTCGCAACAGTCCGTCGAGGACGTCGGGCGGCTGGAAGAAGAGCGCCGGCTTTGTTATGTCGGCATTACCCGCGCCATGCAGCGCTTGTACCTGACTTATGCCGAATCCCGGCGTTTATACGGACGGGAAAGTTATCCCAGGCCGTCGCGTTTTCTGCGCGAGATTCCGGCTGAACATATCCAGGAAGTCAGGATGCGCGGCACCGTGACGCGTCCGGTAACCTCGGTAAAACCGAAAGCGCAGTCTTTGCAAACGGAAGGCAAATACAAGCTGGGCCAACGCGTCAGTCATGCTAAATTCGGCGAAGGCGTGGTGTTGCAGATGGAAGGCGAGGGCGCGCAGGAAAGAGTGCAGATCAACTTCAAGCAGGTGGGCATAAAGTGGCTGATACTGACTTATGCGCAGTTGGATGTGTTGTAGCACCAATTTGGAGTAGGGTGGATAAGCGTAGCGCATCCACCGCAATATCATTGAACCCGCTACGGAACATCGTTGTTCCGGCAGTCCTTTTTCCTGGCGTTAGGCGAGACACATCGGTATACAGACCTTCCAGGTTTTAAAAACCTGGAAGGTCTAACTCGCTCCCATGTAGCGCGAGCGAACGGGATATAATGATGGCCAAGAGGCGAAGGCATTGCAGGGATAGACCGCCGGTCGTCCCTTGAAGGATCACCCACTTACCGGCGGCACATCAACCATGCAGCATATCGACAAAATATTCAAACTCCACAACATCCTGCGCGAGCGCAGAACGCCGATTACCGGCAAAGCAATACAAGAACAACTGGAATGCTCAAGAGCCACCCGCGACCGCATCATCAACTACATGCGGGAGAGGCTGTACGCGCCGATTGTTTACGACAAAAACCGGAACGGCTTCTACTACGATCATGACCACGCACAGCATCCTTACGAACTGCCGGGACTCTGGTTCAACGCCCAAGAGCTGCAAGCCTTGCTGGCCTGTCAGCACCTGCTCGCCAATGTTAGCGCCGGCATCCTGCAAGACGACATAGCCCAATTGCAAAGCCGACTGGAAAAAATATTGCAACTTACCCCCGGCGTTGCCAAGCCGGATTTAAATAAAATCAAAATCCTCAACCAAGCCAATCGCCGCAGCAACGACAGTATTTTTCTTAAGGTTGCTGCGGCGCTGTTCAACGGTAAACGTCTGCAAATCGGCTACCACGCCCGTAGCGACAACCGACGCAGTCAACGCGACATATCCCCGCAAACCCTGGTGCGTTACCGCGACAACTGGTATCTGGATGCCTGGTGCCACTTACGCGGACAGCTGCGCAGTTTTGCCGTTGACCGGATAGTCTCGGTCGCGCAGTTAGAGCAAAACGCCGACACCATTCCGGCGGATCGATTGCAACAGCACTTTGCCGCCTCCTACGGCATCTTCAGCGGCAGCGCCGAGTACTTGGCCGTGCTTAACTTCAGCGCCGACCGCGCCCGTTGGGTTGCCGACGAGCAATGGCATCCTGAGCAGCAAAGCCAATGGCTAAACGACGGCCGCTATCAGCTTAGTATTCCTTTCAACGACCATCGGGAATTGTTGATGGACATTCTTAAGCACGGCGGCGAAGTGGAGGTGGTGGCTCCGGCGTTTTTGATTGAGGCGGTTAGGGAGCAAGTTGTCGCCATGCAAAAAATTTACCCAGGCGGATGATTTTTTTTTTACCAGAGCCTCATGGTTTGAGGCACAGGGTATGTTACAAAGACATCAAATCATGAATTTACCAACTTTCGACAATAGAAATTGCATAGGAGATAGAAGAAGATGAATCAATCGTTAACTTTGGATGTATTGAAACAAGCTGTTGCCAGCCATGCAGCCGCGTTCAGGTGTATTACCGAATACCAACCAATGGGCGGACCCGGTGACAAAGTGTTTCCGCCTACTTACGAAGGAGGCAAATACGCAACTGAAAAACGGGTTGACGCCGATACTGGCGAATCCATTGATTGTGTTTTGTTGGACTCGGTGCAATCCCAAGCTAACCGGATGGAATTGGCATTGTTGGAAGCCTGGAGAAGTAAGGAACAGTCTGGCAAGAGACGGATTGAATTGCCGGTGATTACGGCAAAGTTTCAATTCGATGATGCCAAATATAAATCGTTTTCCGTCACCAGTTTGGAAGCTCCGCATCGGATAGCGGATGCGATCTTTCGGGATAGTAAGCTGGGTGATGTTATGTTCCGCAAATCCGAAAAAGGTAAGGTGTTGGATAACGCCGATACTCGTAATGTAACAGGGCTGTTTGGGTTATGCCCGACAGCCTTAGTTTTCGGTATTTGGGATTCGACTGGTCCTCGTGGTGGTTTGGGTGCTAAATTTCAGCGTGCGCTCGTGTCAGAGATGGTGGGCTGGAATGTTGTCGATGGTGTCAACACGGGCAGTCGAATTGATTCTGTCAGCATTGCAAGAGCGTCTGGGCCGATATTTCGAACGAAAGATGGTGAATGGACCACCGATCCTGAATTAGCGGATAGGGTTGATGGCAAACCCGCCCTTTATGGACTTAGTAAGGGTAAGTTGGTCGCTTATGACGAAAAAAAAGATCAGGATCAAGGCGCACCTTCTAAAATCAATCATGGTAATGTTGTCCCCGATTACGCTTTCGTCAAAGATAGAAACAATAATGTCGTCTACGACGAAATTACCCTCGATAATGGAAAATCAATCAAGAAACCTCGAATCAAAGGTGGATTTACTCTTTCTAAAGCTACCCAGACTACTGTTCTGTCTCTGGCTGCTCTACGGCGTTTACGTTTCCCACTTAATGGTGCTGCTGATTCCAACGTAGAAATTGATCAGGTAGCACGGACAGTCTTAGCTGCTTTGGGGTTAGCTGCTGCGGTGTTGACTCGGGAAGAGGGGGCTGATTTGCGTTCTCGGTGTCAATTGTTCCCGCAACAGGATTTCGTTTGGGAATTACTTGATTTACCTGGTCAGCCACCGAAATGTTTCGTTCTTGACGGAGCTTCTGCCGTGAAGCTTTTCAACGATGCCGTGAAGGAGGCCAAGGCTAAAGGTCTGCCTTGGGAGGATGAAATTTTACTTACTCCATCAGAAGACTTGCTAACCTTGGTTAAGAAAAGCCAAGAACTGAGCATGCATCAAGCCGAAGGAGACGATTGATGTTCAGTCTCGGCATCCGTTATTTAAATGGATGGGCAATGGCGGCCTCGGATGGAGCAAAAAAGGAACATGCAGAATGGCCGCCGCACCCGGACAGAGTATTTATGGCGTTGGCGGCAGCTTGGTTCGAAACCGGAAAGAATGAATTGGAAGGTAATGCGTTACGCTGGCTGGAATCGCTTCCTGAATCACCGGCCATTGCTGCCAGTGGTGCGGAAAGCCGAAAATTGGTCACAAGCTATGTGCCGGTTAACGATGCGGCGCTGGCAGGTAAGAAAAAAGTTGAGGAATTGAGGAATAAAGCAAACGCCAAGCTTGATGAACTCAAAGAAGCCGGCTTATCGTTACTCACCGAATATAGGTTACGGCAACCCCGTTCCTTTCCGGTTGTTATTCCTCACAATCCGGTTATTCACTTTATCTGGCCCGGTAAATTGCTCGATAACCATAGAGATGCACTCGATTCCCTATGTCGCAAAATTACGTGTATTGGACATTCGGCATCATTAGTACAAGTGTGGGTGGAAGATAATCCGCCGGAACCTAACTGGATACCCGTTGATGGTTTTGCCAAGTTTCGGATGAGAATTGCTTGCGAAGGTCGGCTGGAGTATCTGGAGAAACGATACAACCGGGATGCCGTTGTGGCTTACTGCGATCTTGTCGCTTCCAAGAAAGCACTTGATGAGCAACGTAAAGAGTTGAATGCCGAACGGAAGCAAAGTTCGGCTGGTCTTGTTGGTGCTGAAAAGAAAACAGCGGAATCTTCCTACAAAGAGAGCATTACCTTGATTGATGTAAAGCTTAAAAGTATCGCCGCAAAACTGGAAGCCTTCGGTGGTAAGGAACCCAAAAGTTTTCGTCCAGAGTCCGGTCTTTGGCAAGGTTATGGAAAACCGGAGGCCTCGCCTAAATCTGATCTGCTCAGTAACATTTTCGATTCTCGCTTGATTGTTCTCAAATTGACGGGAAAACGTTTGTCATTGCCTGCCACGTTAAAGCTTACGCAAGCGCTTCGAGGGGCGTTGTTGTCCAACAGAACAACGCCAGTTCCCGAATGGTTATGTGGTCATGCTGAAAACGGGGCTTCATCTTTGCAGCCTCACATTGCATTGTTGCCTATGCCTTTTGTCGATGCTGAACATGCCGATGGACGTCTGTTGGGAATGGCGTTGGCTCTTCCTCGCAATCTTGATATGGGATCGGTAGCTGAGATACTCGAACCATGGTTGCGCGACACTACGGATTGGCAGCCTCGGAAAATCAAGCTTTTCGATGGTCATTGGCTGGAATGCACAGTTGAACTCGATACCCGCGAGTCGCCGCCCTGGAGTCTGCAAACAGAAACATGGACCCGACCGGTTGATCGCTGGGCCAGCGTAACACCTATTGTGCTGGACCGGCATTTTGACGGGCCTGACAAATGGGAAAAGGCGGCTGAGAGTGTAAAAGACGGTTGCGAGCGGATAGGTCTGCCTCGCCCTCTGGAAGTATTGCTGCATCCGGTTTCGATGTTCGAAGGCGTTCCGCGCAGCAACGAGTTTCCTTGGATGAAACGTAAAAAAGACGGCGGACGCATGCACCATGCTCATGCCGTCATCGTGTTTGATCAGGAAGTGCAGGGGCCGGTATTGGTAGGAGCCGGACGTTTTCGCGGCTATGGCTTCTGCCGACCGTTGCCACAAGAAGAAGGAAAAGACAATGTTTGAACTGAATTACAGTCATTTCGAAGAATATTTTGAAGCATTATGGAGCGAACCGGGAAAAGAGCGTAGAACGCCATTTGCGTGGCAAACAGCAATGGTAAAACGTGTAATGGAGAATCCCGACGCCCCTTGGCCTGAATCCATCCAATTACCTACCGCATCCGGTAAAACGGCTTGTATCGATATTGCCGTGTTCGCGTTAGCCGCACAATCCAACCAGTTAAATTCGGGGCTGATGGTTAGCGCACCACGCCGCATATTTTTTGTTGTTGATAGGCGTGTGATTGTCGATGAAGCCTTTGAGAGAGCAAGAATTCTGGCGAATAAACTCAAAAACGCGGAAAGCGGCATACTCAAACAAGTCGCCGACCGATTGCGTAAAGTTGCCGCTAGCGACACGCCGCTTGCAGTGTTTCAATTGCGTGGCGGTATGTATCGCTCCAATGCCTGGGCTAAAAGTCCTATCCAGCCGACTGTCGTCGCCAGTACTGTCGACCAATTGGGGTCACGGTTGCTGTTTCGGGCGTATGGCCCCGGTTCCGGGACATGGCCGATTCATGCCGGGCTAACTGGCAATGATGCCTTGATATTGCTAGATGAAGCTCATTGCGCACAACCTTTTTTGGAAACACTGCAAGCGGTCAAAAAATACCGACAATGGGGTGCTTCGGATATTGCAACGCCGTTCCATGTCGCAGTAATGAGCGCTACGCCACCGAACGGTATGACTGATGTTTTCAAAGACGAATCGGACGAGCCGAGAATAAAAGGTCACCCATTGGGAGACCGGCAGCTTGCAAGAAAACCGGCCTTACTGGAGATTGTTTCAAAAGCCAAAGGTGATAAGGCTATTAAGGAAATGGCGGCGGCATTGGCGATAAAAGCGGAAGAGTTGGTTGATAAATTCGAGTCGCAATTACCCGATCAAACAGATCGGCAGGGCGTGGATAAACCAGCCGTCGTCATCTTTTGCAATCGTGTGGCAACCGTACGCGCGGCTTGGCGACTATTGGCGGACAAATATGGCAATGCCGCAATTCTTTTAACCGGGCGGATGCGTCCTATCGATAAAGATGACACCGTAGCCGGACGATTGGCTGAGCTATCTGCCGATTTTTCCAAGGATAGGCAACTTACAGCACCTGTTTTTGTTGTTGCTACACAGACTTTGGAGGTTGGCGCTAATCTGGATTTCGATGTTCTTGTTACAGAATGTGCAAGTCTTGATGCGCTACGCCAGAGATTTGGACGGCTAAATCGTATGGGACGATCTATCGACGCTCAAGCTGCCATTCTAATAAGTGCCGATCAAGCCAAAAGTGGGAGCGATGATCCAATCTATGGCAAAGCACTTAGCAATACTTGGGAATGGCTACTAAGCCAACAGCAAAATATCGACATGGGTATTGCTGCGCTTTCAACGCGTTTGCCGGAAGGCGAAGCCTTGGCTACGCTTAACGCCCCAAGTCTCCATGCGCCTGTGATGTTGCCAGCCCATGTCGATTGTTGGGCGCAAACCGCGCCGATCCCTCAGCCAACGCCCGATGTCGGGGTTTTCCTGCATGGTCCGGGTAATCGTTCGGCAGATGTGCAAGTTTGTTGGCGCGCCGATTTGGGAGCTAATCTGGAGCAAGAAAGTTGGAAAAACATTCTTTCATTAGTACCGCCGTCTTCGTCTGAATGTTTGGCTGTCCCGATTCATCTTATGTGCCGCTGGTTGGCTGGAGACGATACGCTCATATCGGACCAATCGGATATAGAAGGCGAACTAGATACCGATAGCAAGGGCAATAAATTTGTAAAGCGAGAAATCATCCGTTGGCGTGGCCCCGATGAATCGGTCATAGTGAAAAACGCTGAGATGTTGCGTCCGGGCGATGTGCTGGTTATTTCCGCAAAACTTGGCGGTTGGGAAGTGCTGGGTGATTTTGCTAGACAATGGGACGGGCACCCCGTGCTTGATTGGGGGGACCGTGCGAATGCTCAAGCTCGCGCCAAGGCTGTACTTAGGCTTCATCCTGAAGTTATTGCATTCTGGCCGGAGTGCGAAAGCGTCAGTCGATTGCGGGATTTGATTGTGGAAGCTAAGAGCCGTTATGAAGAAGATGCCGACAGCTTACTCGACGAATTGCGCCAAACTTTAGAAACTGCTGCCAAAGAACCTGATCTACCTAAATGGCTACAGGCTATAACCGGTCATTTGGCATACAAAAAGAATCGAGTGAATTTGTCGCTTCATCCGGCTGGTGGATTGATTATTTCAAGTAAAAAGCCTATGCCCAGGAGTGAAGAAGACGAAGAGCCCGATTTGTTTAGCGACGAAACCGATATAGCGGCTTCCGGTACCTCACACCGACAAAATCTTCATACGCATCTTGATGGCGTAGCCGAATGGGTGCGCAAATTTGCAATTGGCTGCGGTTTACCCCCGTTGTTAGTTAAACCCTTGGTATTGGCTGCCTCGGGCCATGATTTGGGCAAAGCCGATCCACGCTTTCAGACTTGGTTAAGGGGCGGGATTCCGTTGGGATTGGGAGCATTGCTACTAGCCAAATCCCCCGAAATGCCGCAAAGCAGTCGCGAAAGCGAAAAGGCTCGAGAGCGTGCGGGGTACCCCAAGGGCGGACGGCACGAACTTTTGTCGGTACGTCTGTTGGAGAGTTGCGAGGGCCTCCTTCCTGACGATGAAATATTGCGCGACTTGGTGCTGCATTTAGTTGAAAGCCATCATGGACATTGCCGGCCTTTTGCACCGGTGGTGTTTGATGAAGGTGCGCCTGGAGTTGCCATTGAATGGCAAGAACGCCGACTGGAGTACGAAGGGGCTACGAAACTGGAGCGATTGGATTCTGGTGTTACTGAACGATTTTGGCGATTGACGCGTCATTTTGGCTGGTGGAGATTGGCTTGGATGGAAGCTATTTTGCGTTTGGCGGATCATCGGCGTAGTGAGTGGGAAGAATTGCACCAAGGAGAAAATGAAGATGACTGAATCACTTAAATTAAAAGGTCTGGATGGAGCGAATCCATTGGGTTTTCTTGCTGCTTTGGGTACTCTTGCCGTTAGCATAAGGATATTTCCCAAAGCCCGTTTGTCTTGGCTTCCTATTTCCGGTTCACTACGTCCGGTGCTGTGGAATTGCGGTAATGATGAAAGTGTATTTATTACGCAACTTCATCAGGAATTGGCAAGCATGCCTATGACTGCATTCGAGATTGACAAGAAACTACCATTTGTAGCGGAAGTTTTTGCCTTAGCGCTTCATGAGGCGCAGCGCTCTTGTAGTCAAGATGATCGAAGAACAGCGGATTTATTCACTGCATTTGGTAGCGAGATCATTCAGGAAAAGGGTGTTTTTGAAAGTACTGATTTCCGGATGGTAAGAAGTGGTGATAGCGCTGGACAAGGGTTACCTGCTTATGCGCTCGCCATTCGGAACGCGACAGATATTGATGCTTTGCAGCGAACTCTATTCGAAAGATGGGACTACCGCGATGACGGATTTAGCTTGCGTTGGGATCCGTTGGAAGATCAGCGTTATGCGTTGCGATGGCATGATCCGAGTAATCAGAGTAATAAAAAATATGCTCCGCAGACTATGCGGGGGGCGAATGCTCTTGCAATAGAAGCGTTAATTTTATTTCCCTCTTTTTCCAGTAAAAGCAAGCTCATGACTACTGGTTTTTTTGAAAACGATAGACGATCATTTTTTACTTGGCCGATATGGGATTCACCATTAGGAGGCGATGCTATACGTTCTCTAATTTCTCTTTCTGAACTTCATTGTCCAACGCCACCTAGAAATCAATTAGCTCAACGAGGAATAATTGAAATCTATCGATGTGAACGAGTCGCGCCAAACCAGTATTACAAGAATTTTGCGCCTAGTTTTCCAGCTTAAGGCTAATTGGTTAAAAGTATAAGCTATGGGACTGAATCGCCATTCACAACATCCCCATCACCCCCAGCAAACTCTTCTCCACCGCCGCCATTTCCTCGGCGGTCAAGGTTGCCAGAGGGCCTTTGCCGAAGCGGTCTCGGTCCAAGGCTCGGGGTTGGTCGGTAACTACCTGACAGGGCTTCAGCAGACGGCCTCGGGCAGGAATGGTTACTCGCCAACGTTTAAATGCCGGATATACTTGAGTGGACAGCGGCAAAATCACCAGCATCGGCGTAATGTCTTCGCCCAACTCATCGGACTGGATGATCAAAACCGGGCGGATTTTTCCGATTTCTCGGCCTCGCGATGGATTAAGGTTACCAACCCAAATTTCGCCGCGTTTCATCACCGCCACCATTTTTCATCTGGATCGATCCCGGCGGCGCGTTCGTCGGCGATGATGGCATCCAGGCCGTCGTCAACCAAATCCTCGGCTATTTCCAGTGCTTCGCGGCGAATTTCCGGGTTGGAGTAGGCTGTGCGCATTTCTGCAACCAGCTCCGCCATAAACCGCTCTTTCTCGCGGCGGGCCAGGTATTCCGTGATCGCCAGCCGGGCAATTTCGGATTGGGTTTTGCCTTCCAGCCGGGCTTCGGCTTTGAGATTGGCTTCAATGTCATTGGGTAGACGCAGGCTGATCGCGGTCATCGTATTCTCCTCATGTTTATAACTATTCAGCGCGAACCGCAACATCCTTCGCCAGTGGGGGATGGAGCAGGCTTTCAGTGATTCGCGAGTTCCAGTACTCAGTCAAATTTATAATGTCGAGTGAAGAAGGCTATGTGGGAGCGGCTTTAGCCGCGATTGTCGCGGCTAAAGCCGCTCCCACAGTTAAATTATCAGCAGACAAAACAAGATTGACTGAATACTCGTTGCCAATGTTTATTTAACAATACGGATTGTATTACAAAATGACTGACAATCAACCCCCCATCCAACTCGAACTGCCGATGCCGTTTCCGGAACTCAGCGGCGATATGCCGTTACTGCCGGCGCGGATGATCAACGAATATCAATACTGCCCGCGTCTGGCTTACCTGGAATGGGTGCAGGGCGAGTGGGCGGCGTCGGCGGATACGGTGGAAGGCGACCATGCCCATCGCCGCGTCGATCAACCGGCCAAAAGTTTTCCGGAAGCCGACGAGCTTGAACAGGAAAAACTCCATGGCCGCTCCATTACCTTGTCGTCCAACCGCCTGGGACTGATCGCCAAACTGGATTTGATCGAAGCGGAGGAGGGCGAAGTCACGCCGGTCGATTACAAACGCGGCAAACGGCCGCATGTGGCGCGCGGTGCTTACGATCCCGAACGCGTGCAATTATGCGTGCAGGGCCTGGTGTTGCAGGAGCACGGCTATGTTTGCGAACAAGGCGTGTTGTATTTTGTGCAAAGCCGCGAGCGGGTGCGGGTGGCGTTCGATGACGAACTGCGCCAACTGACTTTTAACGCCATCAACGGTTTGCGCTTGATTGCTTCCGGCGGCCATATTCCGCCGCCGTTGCAGGACAGCCCGAAATGCCCGGCCTGCTCGCTGGTCGGCA
>Ga0208120_100533_pt1 | contig 10630 bp, 7 predicted proteins | sample LakWasMet52_LOW8_2_FD_183888 | JGI IMG/M metagenome (GOLD analysis project Ga0208120, IMG submission 183888) | Freshwater sediment methanotrophic microbial communities from Lake Washington under simulated oxygen tension - Sediment Metagenome... | ecosystem: Environmental > Aquatic > Freshwater >...
CTGGTACGGAGACGATCTCGTCGATGTTTTCCACGCCGGCCCGGTCTTCGATCATGACCGCGACCAGCAGCTCGGCGTTGGCCTGTTCGAAATAGCTCGGCAGATCCAGGCGGCCGAAACCCGTGGTTCGGCCACCGCTGATGCCGCGTTGACCCAGCGGATGGTAGCGGCTGGCGTTGACGGCGGCTTCCGCTTCGGCACGGTTTTGCACATGAGGGACGACGATGCCTTGCGCGCCGCTGTCCAGGGCGCGCAAAACCGCAGCGGTATCCATGCCGGGCACGCGCACCAAGGCGGTAAGCCCCGCGCATTCCGCGGCCCGGATCATGTTTTCCAGGGTTTCCGGATTGGTGTTCACATGTTCCAGGTCCAGGATGACGAAGTCATATCCGGCATAGCCCAGCATTTCCACCAGCAACGGCGACGGCACCGAATTCAGCAGCCCGTATACTGTCTCGCCGTTATGCAGGGCCTGTTTCAGTTTATTGGTTTGCAGCATGAACCGGCTCCTGTGGCGATAGGTAGATATGCTGCGGGTGCGGGTGGCGCAGAAAATCGTGGTGGGAGATATGCCAGGCATAAGCGCCGGCATAAGGAAACACCAGCAGGTCGCCGACTCGCAACCGCTCCACCGGTGCGTCGGTGGCTAAAACGTCCTTGGGCGTGCAGAGCTGGCCGACCACGGTGATTTCGGTCTGCTCCACGCCGGGCCGGGGAAACGGATAGTGCCAGTGTTCGTGCGGCACTACCAAAAACGGATGGCTATGGCCTTGGGCGTAAGGCGTGCGGAAATGGTGGGTGCCGCCGCGGCCGACCGCGAAATGGCGGCCGAAGCATTGCTTGATGTCCAGCACCTGCATCACGTAATAGCCGCAGGCTGCGGTCAGGTAGCGGCCCGGTTCGAAGCGGATGCGCCAGTCCTGCATGTTTTCGCTCTCGATCAATGCCGCCAGTCCGGTGCTGAACGCCTTCCAGTCGAATTGTCGCTCGGGTTCGCGGTAATTGATGCCGATGCCGCCGCCGACGTTGAGGTGGTTAATGCTTAGCCCGAATTGCTCCCGCCATTGCCGCGCCTGCCGAAAATAACGCGAAAGCAAGGCCAGATGAGCGCTGGCGTCCAATTGGTGGGACATCAGGTGGAAGTGGAAACCGTGTAAACGGATTTCCGGGTGCCGTGCCAGCCATGCCAGGCATTCGGGCAGTTGGCCGGAATCGATACCGAACGGTGTGGCCCGGCCGCCCATGGTCAGGGTGGTGGCCGGCACGCCGTCCAATGCCAGGTTGATACGCAGCAGTACATCGGCCTTCCGGTTCATGTTTCGGGCCAGCCAGACCAGCCGCCGCAACTCGCCCAGGCTTTCAACGTGCAGCAATTCCACGCCTTGCTCCAACGCGGCGGCCAGTTCGGTATCCAACTTGCCGGGACCGCCGAAAATCACCGGCACATCCGGGAAATGGCTGCGTACCCAGTCCAGTTCGCCGCCGGATGCGACTTCGAAACCGCGCACATGCGGCGCCAGCGTTTGCAGGATCGGCAGGTCGGAATTCGCCTTGACCGCATAAAAGAGCTCGCAGTTATCCGGCAGCGTTGCGGCCAAATCGGCGGCATGCTTATCCAATGTCGCCAAGTCGTAGATATAGGCGCATAAGGGTTCATCGGTGCAGGCGAGATGAACGGCTTCCGTCACTCGTGCTAACGATCGGTTCATGTCACGCATCCCCCAGGTAGGCCAACGGGCTGGGCAATGGAATATAGGTGGAATCGCGGTCGGGACGTTTGTAAAAGCGGTTGATCAGGTTGGCCTTGGCGGGGAAGGGCGCTCCGGCCAACAGGGCATTGACGCGCCGAGTCGCATTCGGGTTGCCGTGCTGAGCCAGATAACAGCGCAACTGGTGGCCGACGATGCGCCACAGGCGAGGTTCCAGCGACGGGTGCAAGGCGCTCAATTGCGCCACGGCCTCGCAGAAATTGTTGACCAGCAGGCAGTAGGCGATACGGTTCCAGCCCTGATCTTCGCTATAAAACAGCGCTTGCCGCACTCTTGCGTCGACGGCATCGAGCGGAACCGCGTTGAAGCGTCCGGCTACCAGCTTGACGCCTTCGAAATCGCGCAGCCAGACGTGGCTGGGCCAGTCATGGGTCAAGCCGACCAGCACGTTCTGCAAGTGCGGTTCGAACACGATGCCGTAGTCGAAAAAGCAATGCAGCACCGGCGGCAGTAGTTGTTCGACATAGGCAGAGAACCAGTCTTCCGCTACCGTATCCCACGGCGCGGCCTGCTTTCGCGCCAGTCTGCCGATGATGTCCGCCAGCCGTGTCTGGCCTCGGGTATGGTTGCCGAACAGGGAGCCGGCCAGTAGCGGCGTCGTTGCGGCGGTGTCCGCCGGGTCCAGTCCCTGGCGCAGGATCAGGCCGAAACCTTCCGCCGCCTCCCGCTCGGCTGGGGTTTCATCGTTACCCAGCCGCACTGACGCGTAGGCCGGTTCTTCGAGTATCCGCAAGGTAGGAAATTGTGCGGCCAAGCGCGGCCCGATGATCCGCATGATGCGGGTCACTTGCAACGCGCCGTCCAGCTCGTAAATTGCGTTCTTGCGTACGCAATTGGTGATGCGAACATGCAGGGAGCATTTGTAAAAATAGGGATTGTCCGGGTGGAACAAGGTGCGTATCGACGACGTGGCGAAATAAGCCGGTCCTTGCGGGCCCAGGTCGCGCAGCCGATCCTGTTCGAGAGCCGCCTGCACAGCGGGTAGAGACATTAAATAGCGCGCTTGCCAGGGATGCGTCGGCAGCAGCGCGAACTCGTCGTCCGCTTCCAAGCCGGCGGGCGCTTGGGCGGCCAGCAAGGCATCGGCGGATTCCGGCAGCAGCGATTGCTGGAGCCAGTGCTCGCGGCGCACCGCGAAATAATGCAGCGGGAAGCGGGCGCGCAACTCCGGGGCGTAGTGTTGCAGATCCGCAGCCGAAAAGCCTTGGCGGCTCTTCGGGGCCGGGTGGAACGGGTGGCCGTAGGCCAGCGACTGTTCGGAATCCAGATAGGCGGCCAAGGTTTCTCTGGGTTCCGCCGGTTGCGGCGCCGCGAGAATAGCGCCGGTCACCGCGACGCTGTCGCGGATTTGCTCCAGCAGTTCCTGATTGAACGGGACATCGTTTTGGCTGGCCAGGTCGCGCAGCAGCAACGTGGCTAATATGCGCCAGTCCAACGGAGCCCAGGGCCGTCCCGGCGATTTGTGGTAGAAAGGCGAGCGGTAGCGGTAATTGCCGGTAGCCGAAGCTTGGTCGACTACCACTAACAGCCGTTCCCCGCTGTGCGACAACAGAATGTGCATGGCTTTTCCTCCGCCTTGCCCCAATGCTGTCCGTAAAGCCATAGGCCAATCGCTTTGGCCGAACAGCGGACCGATGCCGATTTGTCCGGCCGGGCCTGCAACTTCACGGCAATAGCAATTGAGCAATGTCTCCAGGCTGCGCTGGTTAGCTTGATCTTCGGCCGCGCAAGTTTGGTAAAAAGTTTGCAGTGCTTGGTGTCCCATGATTTGTCTCCAAAGTGTCAGATATTTTCAGTGCGCCAGCGACAATAGCTTGAGGCTGCCAACCAGCCGGCAGCTGTAGCCATAATTCCTGCGCCGAGTAAAAAAGGTGCCTGTGGGCCGAAACCGTCCACCATCGCTCCGGCGGCCAGACCGGCGGCAACCGCGCCCCATTTCGAGCCGCTTTCCAGCCAGCCGAAAGTGCGTCCGGCATTGCTTTCGTGCACCATTGCCGCCACTAGCGCGTGCAGTGAGATAAAACTCCCTGTCATGGCTAAGCCCATCAATATCCGCCACAGGATCAATTCGGGCAGGCTTTGCGTCCGGGCTTGGCCGAACAAGGCAATCGCCATTAGCAAAAACATCCATGCCAGCCCGGACGGCGATACCCGTTGCCCGAGATGGCTGGTTAAGATGCCGGCTGTAGCCAGGTAAAGCAGATTGGGCACGCCGAACAGCAGGCCGGCCAGCTCGACAGAAACCGATCCCAGACTTTGAGCGTAAGGGATGAAGTAAGGGAATGTAGCGACTGTGGCGAATACGAACGCAAATTGCAGCAGGTAAACATTGTTTGCCGACAGCAACGGCTGATGGCTTGCGGCGGTATTTTTCGGGCGATAGTCGTCATGTACGGTTTGCGCCGGTTCCGGCAGTAGCCAAAGCAGCAAGGCCGCAGCCAGCGGCAATAAGGCCAGGTAGCGGTAAAGCTCTATCGGCGAATCCGAAGCGGCAAACAGGCCCAACACGGCGGGCGCGACCACCAGGGCGGCGCGCGCAGAGCCTTGCATCAGGGTCAGGCTGCGGGCCAGGGTGGGACCGCCGGATATTGTCGCCAGATAGGCATTGGAAGCGGCGAAGGTGCCGCCCAGCATTCCCTGCAAAGCCAAGGCCAGAAAGAACAGCCCGGTGTCATTGCTATAGCCGGCCAACAGGAAACTTGCCGACAGCCCCAACTGCGCGCGCAACAGGGAGATCTTTTTACCGATGCGGTCGGCAAACAGTCCCCACCAGGGACTGGACAGAGCCGTGAACAAGGTCGGAACGACGTAAAACCAGCCGACTAGGTAAGCATTGCTGTTGTGCAGCGACTTGCTGAGTATCAGCGCAAAAAATGGCGGCATGCCGAGGGCGGCGAACGCCGCGATAAAGTGGCAAAACATGACCACCATCACCATGCGGCGCTGGGCGATAGTCACAAGCTCTCCTTCAGAAAGTTAGGCCCGCTTTTGCCGTAGAACTTGTTGACGTCGGTAGCGCCGGTTGCGGTTTTGGGTTTCAGGCTGGCTGCGGTAAGCAAATATTTGACGTATTGCCGGTCGTCTTCCAGCAGGATGCGGCGAGCTAAAGCGATATCCTCTCCTTGCCCGGCCAATTCCGTGAGCAGCGCCGCTATCTTGTCGCGCACACAGCCGTAGAGTTGACTGCGGGTCAAGTGGCCGATGCCTGCCAATCCTTCGATCAGGACAGCGACATTGAGCTGCAAGGTGATGGTGGTGAACATCTGCGCGAGCGGCAATTCGTCGTCCACTACGATGCGGCGATCCTGCAAGCCGTCCACGAACGCCGACAGTGCAGGCCAACGGGCGGCGAGGTGCGAACCATGAATGCGCGGCGCATCGTTGTCCTTTAATAGCAGGCGCAAGGTCGGGGTCCCAGTGCCGAGCACCAGCATGGTATTTTGCTGGTTGGATTCCAGCGCGATACCGTAGCGTAACCACAAAACCAAGTGAGTGCGTAAGGTTGTCTCCAGATAGGCGTCGAGAAAATCTTCCAACCAGCCGGCATAAAAACATTGCGCCAGTTCTTCGGCCACCAGCAAGCCTTGCGGCGTGGCCGCGAGCAAGCCGGCGACCGGCACCACGGTAGCTTGCTCCAGTCCCGCCGGATAGCGGCGCAAAATGTAACCCAGTTCGGGCAAATGATTGATATGGGCGCCCATGCTTTCATCGGTCAGCAGCAAGCGGCCGGCGATGTCTGCGTCCTGCGCCGCTATGCGGCCCAACAGGCTTTGCACGGCGTGACCGTCGGCAATGGTGCTGGGCTTGATGGTGCGTATGTTTTTGCCGCCCAAAGTGCGAATGGCCATCGGCAATTTGATGTGCAGCCCCGGCTTGCCTTGTACCGCCAAGGTCCGCACCGACAAGGTCGGCAGGACGTCCAGGTAGGGTTTCGGCGCCAGCAGGAGTTTGCCTTGCAGGTTATTCACATCGGCCAGCGCATTCAGCATCTCGTGCGTAAACAACGGATGAACCGGCAATAGCACGTGATTATCGCTCAACCGGGCATCTAGCCCGACTTCGGCAAAGCTTGGAGATAGTTCTTGCAGGCTTGCCGCAACCTCCGGCCCGATATGAATATCCTTGCTTGCAGCGACCCAGCGCAATTGAAAAGGGCGTTGGAATTCAGGAGCGTATGAAGCGAGATCGTCGGGTGAAAGACCCAGTTTGGCGCGCGCCGTGGGATATAAAGGGTGGTCAAGAAACGCAGCCAGCCGCTCGTAATGTAACTGTCGCTCTTGCCAGTGCGGGCTGGGGTGCGCACGTTGGTCGCTCCGTTGCACTTCGGCAAAATAGCGCTGCCGCTCTTGTGCGCACAGGACGCCATGCTCGACGGCGGTGAGGCATTCCTTTGCGTAGTCTGCAAAGTCAGCTGCTGAGGCTTGGTCCAGTCCTTGCCGGAACAGCGCAAGAATGGCGAGGATGTCGCCCAGCCGACAATAACCGCTGCTGCTTTGCCAAACTAACGGAAAGTCGTATAGCGTCCATTCCTGCATGAATGGACACGGCTGGACCGGAATCCACAGGCAACCGTCGCCCAGATGCTCGACAGCGAGCCAGTGGCTGGACCGCGCCGGCAGATCGGACAATGGCGCATCGGCCGCCGAGACAATGCGCCCGCGGCTTATAATTTCACGTACATCTTCCCGCAACAGCGCATCGACCACACGCCGGCAGATATAATCCTGTTGATCTTTGTCCGTAGCTTCTTGCTGTATGTTCATCAACGAATCTCCCACGCCAAGTCGGCGCTGGCTTGCGCCAAGGCTTGATGCACGGTATCCGCATCCGAGCCGACGCCGGTCAAGACACCCAGGTAATCCTTATTGGAATGTGTAATGGCAATGGTGTCACCGGCTTGGCGCAAGACGCGAAGCCCGATGTCGACTGCCGCATCGCTGCGGCTGAACGGTGCGGGAGCGCTGAAAATTTGACCATCTGTAGAAGGCGTCAGATAGCGTATCGCGGCTGCGCGCGGCGTCAACGGCAAGGCCGACAGCGGTTCGCCCAGATGCAGCCGCAGCACGGTTTCGAACAGCGGGATACCCAGCGTCTGCTCCAGCAGGAAATCGCGCCGATCGCCGATACAGCGGTAATTGATTTCAATCAAGCGCGGTCCCTGGGCGGTCAATACGAATTCGGTATGGCAGGCGCCGAAGCCGACGCCGAAACGGACGATTTGGTTCAGCACCTCCTGCTGCTTTGCCAGCTCGCTGCTCCAGTCGGCTTCCAGTTCGACGAAGTGGGGCGGTGCGGACAGCCGGACATGAAATCCGCCCAGGGCTTGCAATCCTTTGCCGTCACCCAGCGTTTCCAATGTACACAAAGGGCCTTCGAGGTATTCTTCCAATAGCATGACTTGGCCGGGCCGCGTTTGCCAAACCGACTGGCAATGGGCGGCGAGTCCGGCGTAATCCCTCGCCAAGCCGACTTCCTGGCTGGCGACCCCTTCGCGCGGTTTGACTACGCAAGGGAAGCCTACGTCGGCTGCGGCTTGCGCCAAGCTTTCCAGCTCCGATGCTACCGCGTACCGTATCGTTTCGATACCTTGCTCGCTGAGGTAGCTGCGCATTTCCGCCTTGTTCTTGGCGCGGTATGTCACCTGCCAATTCTTGCCGGGTAGCCTGAAATACTCGGCGACAATCGCAGTGCTGGTTTGCAGGTGATCGCTGTTGGAAAAAATCGCCGCCGGTTTTTGCCCGCGCCGGCTTATCGCCTCAATCACAGCCAACGGATTGAACACGTCGCAAGCGATGATAGCCTCCGGATAGGCCGGCAGTCCGCTTTGGCTAAAGTGCTGGCGGTGCGCTTCGGCCTGGTCGGTCAATAGCACCGGCGACAGGCCGAGTCGGCGCGCTGCCGGCAGAAAGCCGTCGTTGACCGATTCGGTCGAGACATGCGTCAGCAGAATCAATTCTTGGGTATGCATGAGTTTTCCTTATAGATCCATTTGAACGCTGAGCATCACCGAACGTCCCGGTCCCGGCACACGGCCAAGACTGGTATCTACGCCGCGGAAGTAATAGTCCTGATTGAACAGGTTGTTGCCTCCAAGGCCGACCCGCATATTGGCTTTGTCCACACGGAAATCCTTGGTGATTTGAGCGTTCCATAGCCAATAACCCGGTATCTTGCCTTTGTCGCCAATGGCGTTTTCCAGCACGGTGTTGGCCGCATCGGTATAGGCTGAGCTCAGGTACGAACCGTTGACGTTGAAGTTGACAGTGTTAATGCGGTAGTTGCCTTGCAGGCTGATTTGATGATGCGAGCTGAACGGCACTTCGTTGTTTTTAAATGCAACTTGTGTCGTGCCGCTGAACAGGTTGTTCAACTGCTCGGTGTCTACGTAGGTATAGCCCGCTTTGAGATCGAGGCCGGCCAGGAAGGACGGGCGCCAGTCCAGTTCGGATTCATAGCCTTGATGCTTGGCTTGGCCGAGGTTGCGGAACTTGGTGCTGCCGTTTTCCACGACGCCGACGATTTGATTGTCAAAGTCAATACGGAAATAACTGAATGTGGCGTCGAGCTCCGATAGCGGCGATACACGTAGACCGGCTTCATAGTTCCAGGCCTTTTCTACACCGGTATCGCCTCCCAGGGTGATTTGGGTGAATTGCACCGGCTGCAAGGATTTATGCACATTACCGAACAGGAATAGTTTATCGGGCCACAGTTTGACGCCTACGTCGACGCCGGGCAGCAATTCGTTGCTGGGACTGTCGATGACCGCGCCGGTCAACTGGTTGTGGCTGGATTGGTCGATCCATTCCGAGCGTAAGCCCGGCGTGATGTTAAGCCGCTCATTCCACACGCTCAAGGTGTCGCTGCCATAGAGTGCAAAGGCGTCGGTGCCGAAATGGAAGTCCTGGGCATTGAGGACGCTGCCGTTGCTCAGACGGGTTCGGTCAACTCCCTGTTCGACGGCTTCGCTGACGTAACGACCGCCCAGCGTGAATTTGTGGCCCAGCCAACCGGTCTTGGCACCTACGGTAAGACGCGGTTCGGTGCCGTAAACGGTGAATGTGCGCGGGCTGGTTTGCACGCCGTTGGATACCTTGGATGGGTCAAGGTTGCATGAGGTCGCGGCAGCATTGAGCTGACAGCCGACGGTGAACTCCCTGTCGCTGGTGTGGGCAAAATTGGTCCAGTTGAACTCCGCAGGGCTGCCGAAAAGGTCGAAGTTCTGGTTGTAGACCAAATGCCCCCGCACCGTATCGCCCTGGAATTTATCGTACGGCCGTTGCGACTGAAAGCGGTCCTGCTCGTAGGCTTTTGGCGACAGGCTGCCCGGCAGCTGGGTATCGGTGTTGTAATACTGCAAGCCGGCCTTGATGTCGGCGTTGTCGGTGACGAACCAGTGCGCGTCCAGCGACATGTTTTCCACTTCCGTGTCCGAATGGGCGCGAGACGAGTCGCCCATTAGCGTGTTGGCCTGGAATTGCAGGCCCAGCCTGTCGTTGACGAAACCGCCTGCGCGCAGGTAGCTGTCGGTAAGCACGTTGCCGGTTTCGGTGGAAATGGTTAGCGCTTCTCTTATGGTGGCGCTGAATTTATCCTGGATCGGTTTGCTGATGAAATTGATCACGCCGCCGACATTGTTCGGTCCATAGCGCACAGCTGCCCCGCCGCGTGCGACATCGACTCTATCTACGGTTTGCATGGTCAGCGGGAACATCGACAAGCCTGTTTGTCCGTAAGGCGCCAGGGCGATAGGAATACCGTCGACCAGCACCAGAGTGCGCGTGCTGCGTCTGGGATCCAATCCGCGCACGCCGATATTCGGCAGAATGCCGGTACCGGTTTCATCCTGGGCGCGAACACCCGGTACCAGACGTAAAGCATCTTCCAGGGTACGGGCTCCGGCTTGTTGTAATTCGGTGTCGGTGACTACCGAGCGCCCCCCTGGATAGGTACGAACGGAGTCCTTGGTCGGCGGCCCTAGCCAGTCTCCTTTGACCGTGATTTCTTCCAATATGGCAGTGTCTTGTTTTTGCTCTGCAGCAGCTAGCGGCAATGAAGCTAGATAAGCACTACCGACTAAGGTGACGGCTATGCGAGTGGTCGCTCGTTTCATGATAAGGCTCCTTGATTAACTTAGTTGTTGTTCGTATAGAGCGGGCATGTCTCAGCATATGGACCATAACGAAGGTAAGTTACCTCGTTATGGAATAAAACATGGCCAAAAATTTAATATAAATAATGATAGCGCAAATGATAATCATTATCAATAGCTATAAATCAAGAATTATTCCTATTCCTTACATATCAGAACGAATATATCGCTTTTTCATGAGGCTGATTCTGAATAACACCTCATGCATTACCTGCGAGTCCACTTACTTTCAACATTCATCAATTTCTGAAAAAAATCAGCTTGTCTGGCACTTGTGGCTGGAATGCAATTTGTTCAGCACTAATTGCATCAATAGAGTAAGTTATAAGCTTATAACTAGGGCGCGTTCTCAATTGAGCCAAATGACAGTGGATACGAGGCTGAGCATAGCTTGATAATTTCTTAATAAGCGCTCATATCGGGTTGCAATTCGACGAAAATGCTTCAATTTTAGGAAAAATCGTTCAACGAGATTTCGTTCTTTATAAAGCTCTTTGTTACACTCTCGTGAAACTTTTCGGTTCTTTTTCGAGGGAATCACAGGCACTGCATGACTGTTTTCTATAGCAGAGACAAACCGATCCGAATCATAGCCTTTGTCAGTCAATATGTAGCCTGCCGCAAAACCTTCAATCAATGCTTCAGCTTGAGTATATTCGGACGTTTGTCCTGCCGTGAGCAGTAAGCGAACCGGATTACCCAACGCATC
>Ga0208120_100547_pt1 | contig 10460 bp, 22 predicted proteins | sample LakWasMet52_LOW8_2_FD_183888 | JGI IMG/M metagenome (GOLD analysis project Ga0208120, IMG submission 183888) | Freshwater sediment methanotrophic microbial communities from Lake Washington under simulated oxygen tension - Sediment Metagenome... | ecosystem: Environmental > Aquatic > Freshwater >...
AAGAGCCGTAATGAAAAACGCACTTACAGAAAAGGTCGAACTCTGCTTTGATATTGCCGCCGCTCACGTAGGCATAGCGCCCCGCCCTGCCTGATTGCACAATACGCTTAAGCTCTACCAAGCTAGAAACCTTTTTAAAGCCCGCCTCATTGCACCATTGCGCCTCAATATCCCAGACAAATACCGTTTTAAACGGCTCAATCATTTTTAGCGTGTGAGTTGTTTTACCGCAACGGCTAGACCCGCCAATAATGCACAGTCGCCCGTCTTTCGTTTTCAAACTCATGGCCTAAGCCTCTGATGCAAATTTGAACGTACTACCTAGTGGCGTATCTGCTGAATGAACGCCGCCGCTAGATTTGACCTCTTCGCCCTTGACTTCTTTTTCAACTTTTGGCCTGTCTAACTTGTAAGCCTCAAAAGTTGCCAGCGTGACAGGCGCTAACGCAATCAATAATGCGAACTCTTCAACACCGCCGCCATTTTCCAAATGGGCTAAAAACTTTTGACCAAAGGTATATTTACGCAATACAGGAATCAAAGCCGCAGAAACGCCGCTAATTACCGTACTAGACCACACCGCCGCCGTTTTTTTAAGCCCGACCACATCCAAACCCAAAGGGATGACCGTTAAAACGCCTACAAGCGCGTTTTGTGCGTTTTCGTTACTTTGCTGATTTGCGCCCTGCTCTGCCTGTTCACCTTGCTGGGGTGTATCTTCTGAGATTGATAAGTTTAAATTATGCTCACTTGCCAATTGCTCCGCGCTCTTACCGTTATCAATGTTGCTTTCGTTGTTTTCGTTTTCAATGTTCATTTATAGCCCCAAGTCAAAGCCAGTTTTAGGCTTTTCAGTTTGTTGTAATGTTGGTTTTTTCTCTGTATCAGTAACAGAATCGCCGCGCACGCTTGCCGCAATAGCTGGGTATTTTTTGTTGAACTCTGCCTCGCGGTATGTATCGCCACCGATACGTAGCTGAATACCGCACTTAGCATCACAAAACCCGAACGGCTTACCGTTTTTGTCCTGTGTGATTCTTACCCCTTTTTCAGTGCCACAGCATGGGCAATCAATGCGCCCGTGAATTGTTTTTTCGTTAGCCATGACTAGCCACCGAATCCATTTTTTTTCAAATTATCCAACTCTGCACGCAATGCCACAACCTCCAAACAAATATTGTGCATAGCTTCACGAATCACTAATACAACCTGTTCGGCCTTTTCTGCCTTAGTCATATAACCCGAAGATTGCAACTCAGATATAGCCGCGTTTAACGCGCCCAACTCGACAATAAAACCACCTTTAACCGTATCTGTTACAGAACCACCTTGATTAATATCCATTTATAAAACCTTTCATAAAGTTAGTTTGATAAGCAAAACTTATCATGTGCAAACCTTAACAAAAAGCTTAATAACTGGCACGGGTTACAGTTATTTACACAAGTCCAAGTTGGCAAAGCGGGCATAGCCCGCTTCGCTTAAAACCTTAAAAACAAAACCCTAAACCTTAACCCTCTTCACTAATTCAACAAGCCATAGCGCCAATTCATACGGCGTGTGTTCGCGCTCTGCTTTGGTAATCTTAGGCCGCCATCCTAAATCACCTTTTTTAAGTCGCTCCCCGCCGGCTCTTCTGCCTGGCTGTGTAACAACATGAGAAGCACGACCAAGAACTATTGGAAAATCTGGAATTTGGCCAGGTGCAACACCTACTATATATAAATATGTTTTTTTCTCTGCCTTATGACCAAACCAATTTTGATGTATTGGCAACAACCAGCCGCCGAAATCATCAATTTGGCCAGGAGCTAAACATCCAATTTCCGCCCATAACTTTGATTTTTTTGGATGCTCTAAAACTCCCCCATTTTTACGCACTAATTCTGCCGCAAAAATTGCCAACTGCTTTTCGTCTGCTCTTGGTTTGGCCATGTGCGAAAGCTCACCCCATGCCCTGCATGGAGGATGCGCTATTACTGGTAAATTATCACTAAACCGCCTGGCGTCCCTTTCAATGTCGTAAACATCTAAACCCTCTATTTTTTTATAAACGCTATCTGACCTGGCGAAAAGTACGGCGGCTTTCATACCCTCACCCACTCTTTCCGATTTGTAGCCATTACATCAAAGCCGAAGCGCTCACCCACGCCCATCACTTTAAACGCGCTAATTAGCCCGTACTTACCCTGCTTTTCAATCACGTCATAATCAACCTTAAAAACAGATTCACGGCTAGACACATAAAGCCCGCCCATTGCCTCAATAAACGCCGCAAAGCTTGCGTCACGCTCTTTTGTTTTTTGTGCCGATTGCCATAGCTTCACGAATAATGGGCGCTTGCCCTCTGTTTGACTTTCATCAATGCGGCGCACTTCACGCCATGCGGTAACAGAATGACCGCCTATTTGTTGAAACTGCCTTATGCGCCACGTACTAGCCCACGCCTCTACCCTTGCCGCGTTTGTTTCACTACTTGACCCCTTACCCACTTCATCGTCGCTCTCACCCTCTACCCCGCCCAAGTTTTTAGCCACATACTTAACCACGTAACCAGCCGCGCCGCGCTTGTCCATATCTTTAAACTTCACACGAGGCGATATATCGCGGTGCAACTCTTCGCGGTCTGTTTCAATGAATTTTTGGGTAATGTAATGCTTAAGCTTTTTAAGCGTAGATGGTTTGCCGTCATACCATAAAATCATGTGCCAATGCGGCGTGCCATCGTGGTGAGGCTCTGCCACACGCAAACCGTAAAACTTCACATCATGCTTCGCCAACAATGCCCGCGCCTTTGCCCATGCGCTCACAAGGTATTTTTGTGCCTCGTCTGGCTGTGTGCCGTCATATTTTGTGTTTTCTTTACCGTCACTTGTCCTAGCGTGCATACGGCTTGGCGTGGTCAAAGTGGCAAATGTTGATTTATGCCCGTATTTGTTCGCTAGCTCTTCAAAGCCTTTAATACGCGCCATTAATTCCGCAAACCTGTTTTTATGGTTTGCCATACCTGAACCGGCAATGTCTGATAACTTCATTATCTCGCCGTGCTCGTTCATCATTTCTACGTTTTTTAACAACTCCGCATTGCGTTTTAACTGTTGCTTACGGCGCTCCAACGTATCATCACTTACATATACATCATGCTTTTTATGCACGATGCCAGCATCACGCGCCGCCGCTTCACGGGCTTTCGCGTGCGAGTTCCGCAAGTTACGAAGCCACCACGATTCACAACAAAGCCTTGCACGTTGCTGGTTTAAATCAAACTCCATTGGATAGCGCACGTTGTAAGCATTAGATAAAATCAGGCACTTGTCATAAGCGTAAAAATCAAATTGCAAACTATTAATTTTATGGTCTGCAAAATACGACTTACATTGACCAGCGCATTGCTTTGATAAATTAATCAAATCATCATCACCAGCGCCGATATCAATAGCCCCCTCCAACGGCTCCACCAGCTCACGCAAATATAAATTTGCATCACGTAACGAAGTCTTAGCCAATACCGCATAACGCTTATGCACTGCATCACGCCAAACACGCGGCAACCTATTAAGCTTTTCATGCTTAAAAGCGTCCATTTCACGCCAGAACTGATAAGCAGTCATTTAGCGCCCCGCTTTCTGCTGTTCAGCATAAGCCGCTAATAATCTGTTTTTTGGTAAATCTAGTGTTTGATTAATTACATAAACGTAACCATGCAAATATGCACCCGATAGGTTTAACTCATTAAGCCTAATTGGTATGCCGCGCATTAACTCGTGCGCTTTTTGGATATGGTCTATTGCCGTATGTAGATTAAATAACGCTTCGTCTAACTTGCGAGCGCCTACGGCTGATAATTGTGGGTGATTTTCGTTATTGTGAATTGATAACACCGTGCCTAAATCAAGCGGCGGTATTTTTTCTGATGATAATGCTTCTAATGCTGCACTTGCTCTGCCCATTTCAAACACTCCAAAAATGGAGCTATGAAACGTCTTAAATTATGTCTATTATTAACTTAGCGTCTTAAAATTAACAGCCAATGTATATTATGTTAAATTGAAAGACGCATTCTTTCTCACAATCTACTAATAACAAGAGGTGAAAAATGCTTATCAATTCAGACTTATTTAACGAAGTTTCAATAACTCACGATGATATAAATTTGTGGCTTGACTGCAATAACCCGCATCTATCAAACCAAAGAAAGGATTATTATGTAAAAACCTTTAATGTAGCAAACAAAATAAAATTATCAAAAGTCAATGATTCATTTAAAAAACTTATCAAACAGGATGATTCACCGCCCGAAACTTTCAGCGCATTTCAAACTAAATACAAATGCGACCAGCCAGAACCGCCCGCGCCTTGCAACAAAATGCGATGCAATTGCGATTTAAAAAGCTGTAAATTTAGAAAGTTAATACTACGCCGCGCGAGGAATCGGCGCTATTATGTGAAAAATCAAAAAACCCAATCAACTAATCAAAAATAAAAGGCTAACACCATGAAAAAACTATTGATTTCTTTAACTTGCTTAAGCTTTGCAGGATGCGCCGCTAATCCTGCCGTTTATGGCACTGTAAAACAAAATTACCGCCCAAAGGGTGAAGATAAACCACTATCTATCGAATCACGCCTAGTCGTTAAACAGAACCTGTTAGATAAAGATTTTGGCGTTTTATTCAATGTAGATAATAAGATGCAACTTGCTTTTAATCTTGACCAGCACGGCAATGGCTCCCTTTCATGCACCACACCACAGATCGACACCAAAGGCGGGTTTATGTGCGAACCACACAACGGCCACAAAATCGGCGCTAGTTGCATGGGTTCAACTGCAAACGGTAGATTTGCAAGCACCCAATGCTCTTTTACTTATGACGATGAAATAGCCGCTAATTTTAAGTTTTGACCTTGTGAATGAATAGCAAAAAGCCCGCATTGCGGGCTTTTTAATTAATGCTTACTAAGTATGTGATTGTCTAGCCGCTCATGCGCTTTTGCCGCATAGCCTTTTGCCTCTGATACTGAATTGCGTATATGGTGTAACTCGTTACGGATTGACCAGCCAACCACCAGCGCCAACGCACTAAACAAGTTACTAACCGTTAATAATTCAGCCATCAAAGCACCGCCATAACCGCCAAGCCCAGCGCATTAACTACTTGCTGGCCTGTATCACCAAATAACGAACCAGCCACAACGCCCAGCGTTAACCATGTTGTTTTACTGTCAAAAATTGCTTTTAATTTGTCTTTCATGCCCCGCCCCTAAAGAAAAAATGCCGATAATGATTTGCTTTGTAATTGCTTTTTGTAATCTATTGCACTGTCATAAGGCGCACCCGTAAACGTTCCCGCCCTTTTCTGTTGCAAGTATTTATCAATCCCGCCGTTAAGCTGAATGTAATAATTAAAGTTATCTGTTAATTGCGTGCCGCCTGTTATTTTTGGCTCAACACCCACCACAGAACCCGCCAACGCTCCCAGCGCCTCAAGCGGATGTTGCAACCCCTGACCAAGCACAGAATCAGCCGCTTTATTGAAATATTTATTCATCACGTAAAGCACGAATAAACCACCCCCAGCCAGCGCCAGCAATCCGCTATGTTTTTCTATAAAGTTAAACATAAAGCAAGTTATCTTTCGCTTGATTGCCTGTGATGTTGTCGCTCCACTCTGGTGAATACTGCACGTTGCTAATGCTTTGCAATGCGGCCTTTTCTTTAACCACTTTGCTAATTACATAAGCCACCGCCAGCCCACCCAGCACAATAGCGATGTTTTCAAATGTTAGTTTCATGCTACTTTACCCCCTGCCGCGAATAGTTCCGCGTCTGCAACCCTGCGATTATATAAACCTTGCGTAAATTTACCGCCCGAATTTACCCACTTTAAAAACTCTGCTTTTGCTTCGGTGAATAATCCCGCGTTTACTTTCTTAAGTAGCGTAGACCTTGCAAATGCACCGCGCCCCACGTTGAAAACAAAGCTTACTAGCGCATCAAACTGAAATTGCGAAAGCTTGATTTTTACTAGCGAATTTACCGCATCTTCGGCGGCGCTTAAGTCTTTAACCAATAGGCGTGTGGCCTCTTCGATAGTAATTGTTTGGTAACTTTCAGTAGGCAAAATTAAATGCCCGTAACCAATCGTTGGTTTACCTGCTGAATCAAGGTAACGATTAACGCGGAACCCCTCCCAGCCTTTAATATGCGCTAAACCAGCCAGCGAAATGCCCATATTTAAACCACCGTTAAAACTTGTTACTTTCATAAAACCACCCTCAATTACGCCCGCCGCAATATCCATAAGCCCGCCTTCACCGTTTGCGCTCACGCCTCTATTTTCCGCATAGGCTGAATAGGCCACATAACCCGCCAACCCTAGCCCAGCCGCCGCTAGTATTTTTTTAAACATTTAACGCCACAGCCTCTAGCCGCGCCTTTTCTTCATTGAACTGCACAACGTAATCTTCAATTAATGCCGCATTGTCAAACCATTGATTAGCGCCGCTTTTAAATTCCATTGTGCCGTTTGCGCCGTTCCACTGGATAGCGTGCAAGCTGCGCGGCGTGTAAGTAAAATCGAATTGCAACGCCTCACCGTTTAAGATGATTGTTTTATCAGGAACTATTACCGATAGATTCATTTTTTAAGCCTTAATAATAAAATTTGCCACCATAGCTGGCGGTATGTTTTTGTGCGACCCGCTTGAGCCTTGCGCGTTTGCTGGGATAGGATAGCTTGCAATATTTGTCCCCGCTGTTTGCGTTGCACATATAGTTGCCCCAGCTGCGCCATTCCCAATCGCCACACTGTGGCTATGGCTAGGCATTTGCGCCGTTGTTAGCGTCACACTTTCACCACCACCCACCGCGCCCAGCGTTGCCCCATCTAACCCGCCGTTTGCTGTGGTTAAACGGTTTGCCGCTGTGCCGCCTAGATTGTCTTTACCAAATATTGTGCGCCCTCTTAAATCCGGAACGTTAAAGGTCGTTGACCCATCGCCAGCACCGTATAAAGTGCCTATTGCTAAAAATAACGCTGAATATGTAGCCCTGCTAACTGCCTGACCGCCACACTCTAACCAACCCGCAGGAATTACGGCATTGCCATTTGCTTTAATGTCCCCAACATCCGCACCGCTTGATTTTGCACTAATGCCCATTTTTAAGCCTCTGCAAACTCAACATTGCTTACCGCGCCTGTTGCCGTTTCCATGATGCAATTAATTGCACCCGTCACATTAAAGCTTTCAAACTCAAATGTTCCGCCAGCAGGAATTCGGAACCCTTGCCCCGCCGTAGCCGCTACTCCGTCAATTCTTACGCGCATCACCGCGCTTGTATCATTGTTTTGAATCAACAAGTATTTACGCCCAGTGTTTGCGGGTAGTATTTGCTGATTAACGTTTGTTAAGCTCACGCGATTTTGATTTGCCGCGCCGTTATTATTAATCGTGATATTGCCGCTTAACTTTGCACTGTTTAATTCTGCATCTTTCGCAATCACCAATACAAAATAAGCATCTGACCCGCCGTTGTTTGTTACCCTTAAGCGCTCAAAATCAGCATTAAAATTTGCAACTTCACCCTCTGACATGGTGAAAACATCACGCCCAGCGCTTTCCATGTTTTCAATGGTTAATGTATATGGCGCAACCTTTGCGCGAATATAATTACCTTTGAACGCGAACTCATCAGAGAGACCAGCGCCAATTTTTACCGTTACTTCACGAATACTCATTTAGCACCCCGCATCACCAAATAAACCACCACCAACCCGACTACCGCAATAATCGTGTAATTGGTTTGCTTTTCTGCCGTTGCACTAGGGTTTGCCGCCGCATTTGCCGCCGCATTTGCCTTTTCTGTAAATCCCAGCGCCGCCGTATTCTGCGCCGCCGAACTAGACACAATTTTTGCGGTTAAATCCGCTATTGCCGCGATACTTTTATCCGTAGATTCAAAAGCACGTTGAATTGCGCCGCCGTCTAAATTATTGACCACGCCAGTATTTGCGCCATTGATTAATGCGCTATTTCCTACCGCGTTACCACTCCCCGCAATCGCCACGCCGCTATTAGCATCATTAAGCGTTAACGGTTGATTGGTGTAATTTGTGTTACTAACACTTTGTGACCATGAACCCATTTTTTAACCTTTATATTTTGAGTAAGCGTAAATAGTTAAAACCACCAGCCCACTAGCCAACAACACGCCCCTGATTGAACTTAAATCAAACAAAGGCCGCGCATAATCCTGATTGTTTTCACCCTCAAAAAAGGCAAAGCCACTCGCCGCACTAGCGCCGCCGCCTGACTTGTTAACGCTAGACCCGCTTAACATACTCATGATTTGTAGGCCAGCCGTGATAGGGTTTGACATACTCGCCGCCGCACCAATACCCGAAAGCACACCACCAGCACCAGCCGCGCCGCCTGTTACATCCAGAGGCGTACCGCCGGCCTTTACCAATGCATCCAATGGAATAGTCGCACCCATTATGTAAGCCTCCGCCAAGCTACCCAGCCCACAATTAGAACGACTGACAAACCCACTAAACTAGCTGGGTTTGTCACATCTAAAAAAGGTTTGCTGTAAGTGATTGTGTTTTTAGGCGCAAATGCACCTAGCCCGCTAGTTGCCGCGCTAGTTGCACTTGATACCTTCGCACTACTGCCGAATAGCCCCATTATTTGCTTTTAACCAACATAACAACGACACCAACCGCCAGCACCGCGCCGCCAATCCATAGCCATTTATTATCAGTAAATGCGCTAGTGTTTTGTTGCTGATAAGCATTTGCGGCAACCTGACCTTGTAACAATGCCGCTTGCGCGTTTAAGCGTGCGACATAGTTACTTGTATCTGCCATGCCTAAATCAATTTTTTGTTGATTCTTAGCGGCCTGATAAGCAAAAATATCTTTAATTCCGATATCGCTTATCTGGTCGATAATAGAAATGCCTGTATTAAGCCCCATAGCGCACCGCCTAAACTGACGTTAATACGTCTAGTTGCTCAAGCACTAAATCACAAGAACCCACAGAATCAAAAGTAGAACGTAAGCGAATATCGCGCACGTTTTGAGTATTAAGCAAGTCGCCCGCGTCACCCTCTAACAAGAAGTCTAAATGCGTAGCCTTTGCCGTTTGCGGCACACGCGCCACAGGGCGGATTGCCTTTTGTAGTCGCTCTAAAGTTGCTTTTGTAGATGCAATCACTTTAACGCCGTCAACTTCAAGCTCTACGCGTGAAATGTCACCTTTGAATAAATGAATCGCTTGATAAACCGCGCCGCCTTTTGGGATTTTGTCGGTTTCAACAACACCCGTGACAGAACTAGACAAACTAACTTCACGGATGCGAGTAAACACGCCCAATGGCTGAGGCACAGTATCAATTAATGCACGAGCCACAATAGTACCGTTAGCAGGGAATGCCGCTTGCAAGTCCATTTCCACTGTCACAGTTGCTAAACCTTCCGTGCCTAATGCTGGCGCACGTTTATATGCCAGCTCATTGTACTCGTCACGGCAAAACGCGAGTTTAAACTCGTTTACGGTGTCGCTTTCTCGGTTGTAATAAGCGTTTAAGTCAAACAAGCGCTGTAAGTTTGCATAGCGTTGAATCTCGTTACCGTTCACTAATACGCGAACCTGACCGATATGCGCCACATTTAAAGCTGTACCTGTTAAGGTAAAAACAATATCGTGATATGTAGGGCCAATAGGCAACTCTAAAATGGCAGTTGACCCAGCCACTACACGCGAAATACTAGGCAATTCATAGATTTTCTTAGCCATGATTAAGCACCTTTAATTTCATTAAGTGTATTTGCTACGTCTTTACCGTTAACGTATGGCACATAAGCACCAAGCATTACACCAGCCACACCCAAAGCCATAGCTTTAACAGCTTGATTTGGTGCGAATTTGTAAATGGCGAAAATCACCGCCGCGCCGATTAATTTATTACCCATGTTTTAACCCTCTATCAGTATCCGCAAAATTGCGTATTAAGTTTTGAAGGCCTCATTTAATGGCAAAAAAAAACCGCCCAATATAGGCGGTAACTGTTCCCGTTCCCGTTACAGGTAAACGGCGTTAAAAAAAGTGATTTATTTTTTAAAATTTAGCTTATGCAATGAAGTTTTTTTGTCTAAAACGCTGTAATGGGCAAACTCAAACGCATTTAACGCTTCCAGCACTTCAACCGATACACGCGTTTTACGTGCCATGTATTTAATATCATCCCCCGAACTCATACGGAATAAATAAAAGTCCGTTGCATTGCCTAACGCAGTTTTGTCAGCCTCTGCCCACCTTTGAGATATTGAAAAAATACTTATAGACCGCTTTAAACCCCTACGGCATAAAATTCCCCAGCCTTCGGGCGCTTTTGCCGTAGTTGTAACGTCTGCTAACTCTTCGGCAACAACCGCACATTCACCAAAAAAAGAGCC
>Ga0208120_100567_pt1 | contig 10156 bp, 7 predicted proteins | sample LakWasMet52_LOW8_2_FD_183888 | JGI IMG/M metagenome (GOLD analysis project Ga0208120, IMG submission 183888) | Freshwater sediment methanotrophic microbial communities from Lake Washington under simulated oxygen tension - Sediment Metagenome... | ecosystem: Environmental > Aquatic > Freshwater >...
AATCAAAGGCAAAATCATGTTGATGTCGCCTGCGCCGAATGTGAAGCATCAGCGCGCATCAATGAATCTTAGCCGTGTACTAGCCAACTTTTTCCTACGCCAAAAATGCCAGGTTTTTGCCGCCCCGTTTGATGTACGCTTATACGACCGTAAAAAATCCATCTTGGCTAATAAAGAGATCCATACCGTCGTACAGCCGGATTTATGCGTGATTTGCGATCCCGTCAAATTAGATGCCCAAGGCTGTAACGGCGCCCCCGACTGGATCATTGAAATTTTATCGAAAGGCAATTTAAAAAAAGAACTGCAACTTAAATATGCGTTGTATGCCGAAAGCGGCGTCAGCGAATATTGGCTGGTTTATCCGTATGAACAATCGGTACATCAATTTGCATTAAATGAAAGCGGGAGCTATGAACTCAGACACATGTACGCGAATGACGACATGGCGATACCGCATTTGTTCCCTGAGTTGTCTATTGATTTAAGCGAGGTGTTTGAATTATTCGATGATGAATGACCTTACGGGCGTTCATTAAAAACCACCTCAACCAGCGGCAACTCCCATTGCTCCACCTTGCACCGCGACCGGTAGCTTTCTTCACTGTCATCCCGGTAACGCCTGATCATCGCCAATACCGTGACCGACTCAATGGTATTGATTTTAGCCGACCAATACTGAGCGCCTTGTTTCGATAACGCGGCGACAACGCTATCCTTGTCTTTTAACACCACCTTGCCGTTGTGATTGTCCATACTCAGCTTGGAGCCGGTGTTCAAGCGGGCCAGGTGCCGATGTATCGGATGCGATTCATCAAAACGCCCGGCATAACTCAAATCGACATCCTTCATGCCTAAAATAGTGTATTGCCTGGTAAGAACGTCGGCTTGCGCCAGCGGATTAACGGTTCTTGCCAGCAGAGGGTCACCGGTGATTTCCGCCAAAAAAGGATTGCGCAGGTCCGACCGCTGCATCAAACACAAGGTTTCCTTGGCGCGGGTCATCGCAACATAAAACAAACGCCGCTGTTCTTCGGTGGCAGGCGTCGCCCAACCGCCGTCCAGTATCGCCAAATGCGAAAATTCCATGCCCTTTACCGAATGCACGGTGCTCAGGAAAACGCCCTGCCCCAGACAGCGTTCGCGGCGTTGCTCGGCAAAAACTTCATAAAGAAATTCCAGCGTTTGCTGTTTGGGCGCCGGGCCGTCGCCGGTTTCATCCAGCCAGTCCTGCAACATGGCTCTGAGCTGGTTCAGCCAGATATTGGCCGCTTCGTTGCCGTAGCTGTCGTCCAGATAGCGCAGCCAATCACTCGCCTTGCTCAACGGCTCCGGCGATTGCTTGATCGTATCCAGCAAATCGGCATTTTCCCTGATCCGCGACAGCGGCGGCTGTTTATCGGCAGGCAGCATGATGCTGACCGGAATATCGTGTTGCTCCAGCAAAGTCCTGACCGGATCGAGCAAGCGCCATGCGGTCGCCAGCACCGCGCATTGCGACCAGTCCAGTTGGCTGTCGAGCTGGCGCAAGCGCAGCAATTCATCGACCACGGCAACCGCCTGACTGTATTCATCGGCGGTAACCAGTTGCTGCACCCGGCCTTTGCCGACCGGATCGAGTTTTTGCCAGCGCCCTCCGGCATCCAGGATTTTCCTGCCCCGGTTGATGCGGATCGGTTGCTGCTGTTTCATCCGGTCCCGGTTGTGTTGAATTAACTGGTTGGACGCGGCGATGATGTTGGCACTGGAACGGTAATTCTCCACCAGGTAATGCACCTTGGCTTGGTAATCATCCTTAAACTGGCGGATAAAACCGACATTCGCGCCGCGAAACTGGTAGATATTCTGGTCGTCGTCGCCCACGGCCAGAATGCCCAGCTTGCGGTCTTCATCCTGCGTGCGCCCGGCGATGGCTGAGATCAGCTGGTATTGCTCGGCATCGATGTCCTGGTATTCATCGACCAAAATATAGCGGTAACCGGCCAATAAGCGATCCCGCGTTTCGTCGGCATCGACGCCCAGCAACGGCTTGTCGCCGCGCAATAAGGCCGTCGCTTCGTTGATAATCTCGGCAAACTGCCGGTTGTCGTCGCTTTGGCCGGTTATCGCGTGGCCGGTCAGGCGCAGACTCAAACCATGGTAAGTCTGGATGGTCACGCCTCTGGCATCGTCGCCGACCAAATCCAGCAAGCGCCTCCGCAATTGAGTCACCGCATTGCGGTTAAAACACAGCACCAAAATACCCCTGGCCGGGACGCGTTTGACGCGCAACAAATAAGCGCAACGATGCACAACCACGCGGGTTTTCCCGGAACCGGGACCTGCCAGAATCAATAAATTATCGTCTTCGCCGCTGGCAACCAGGGCCATTTGCTCGGGATTTTGCAGGTCGCTGACGATGCGCTGGAACGATTGCTGGCTGGTGGCGCGTTCCAGGATGTCCTTGCGGTCGGCAAAATAGCGTTTCACAAATTCGGCCTTGTCGCTTGAGAAATAGGCGAGCACAAAGGCCAGCGCATGGCCTATTTTTTCCAGCCCGTATTTGGCGTATTCGTTGATCACATGCACCTGGAAAATGCGCTCGCTGTAATGCTGGGACAAGGGTTCAAAATCGCCTTTGTTGTATTTGCGGCCTTTGGCTTCGGGCAGCACTTCGATAGTCATCGCCGACCTGAACACCGCCAGGCCTTGTTGCAGGGTGATGATGTTTTGTTCGTGCAGGAAATTCAACGCCCGTTCGACGGCGGCCAGCGGGTCTTTGACTTCCGATGACGCGACCAAGTCCTGTTTTAACGCGGCCAGCAAATCCTCAACGGAAAACTCGACCAGCAATTCGCCGGATGGCTTGGCGTGGTCGGGGATGCGCTGGATGATGCCGTCCAGCACCACCTTGGCGACCGACAAGCGTATTTCCGCCGTGGCGGTCAGCGCCGCCCAATCCCGGTTAAGCTTGACCCTGTACTGATCCAGGCCTTGGTATTTGAGCGTCAGGCTGCCTTTTTTCCCGGCCAGCCCCTTGCCGTCTTTAGCCAGACTGACCAGCAACAGGCGCAAAATCTCGGGATTGCTGTCGCCGTGTCCGTTGTCCAACAGATTTTGGTTCAAATGCCGCAGCGACAAGGTTTGCCATTGCCCGTCCCCGGCGTCGGGCGCTTGTTCTTGCAACGCGCCCAGCATGGCACGCTCCAACACGCAGACTTTTTCCAGTCTGGCGTAGGACGAGTCGCCGACTTTGTAGCGGACGAATGCGGTCATCAGCAGGCTTTTTTGAATCAGCCCGGCACTGGACATGTCGTATAAGGTTCTGATCACCCGCTGGCCCGCGGTTTCGTTTCTCTTGCCGAGTTTCTTGTCGTCATCGTCAGCGCTAAACGCGCCCAGCAAAGCCAGTTCGTCAGCGCTGAAACCCTCGTCGCTTTCCGCGTTAAACAGCGTTTCCAATATTGCCAACCAGCGCTGTTGCTGGCGCTGCGACAAACCCAACTGTTCGACTTTGCGTTTGGCCTCGTCCATATTTTTGACCTTGGGACGGCCCTGGAACACCTGGGTCTTGTTCTCGTTGCGTCGGATAAAGCCGCCGCGCTCCAGCCACGACACCGCCGTTTTGACCTTGGTGTCGGCGTTACGGTCTTCATTATCGAACGAAGTCTGCACGTCGTCGTCCATCAGCAATTCGCCGGTGGTCAGCACCACGTTGCCGGATTTGTCTTTTTTGCTTTTGCGCAGGCCTCTTAAAATCTGCTGAATGTCGCGCTGGCTGATTTGCGAGGAAGCCGATAATTTAAACTGGGTTTCGATGTCGTTTTCATCGAACAGCAACACGCATTCCGCGTCTTTTTGGTCGCGCCCGGCGCGGCCCGCTTCCTGGAGGTAATTTTCGATGGAACCGGGGATGTCCGCGTGGATCACCAGCCGCACGTCGTCCTTGTCGATGCCCATGCCGAACGCGTTGGTCGCGGTGATGATGCGGGTCGCGCCGGTGATGAAGTTTTCCTGGATGTGTTTTTTCTCGGCGGCGTCCTTGCCCGCGTGGAAGGCTTCGACCTGCCAGCCTTGCTCCTGTAAATAATCGGCTATCGCTTCAGTTTGCTTTTGTTTTGCGCAATAAATGATCCCGCTGCCGCCGTCGGCTTCAGCAGCCAGGCGCTCTTTCAACAAGGCATTGATGCGCGGATATTTATCGGCGACGGTGACAGTCTGCACTTCAAAACTCAAATTATTCCGCTCCACGCCGCCTTCGAAAACAACCAAGTCCTGCGCCAATTCGGCCTTGAAATAATCGATGATTTCATCCTTCACATCCTGCTTCGCGGTGGCGGTAAAACACTGCACCGGCGGCAATACGGCTTTTTGCCTGAGCGCGAACTCCTTGATAAAGCGCGCCGCATACAGATAATCCGGCCTGAAATCATGGCCCCATTTGGACAAGCAATGCGCCTCGTCGAACACCCAGCAACCGATCTCCCGGTATTCAATGGCTTTTTGGAAGCTCAGGTTGCGCAACTGCTCCGGCGACACATACAGCAGCGCAATATCGCCGTTTTGTATGCCCTGCAACACCTCGCCGCGCTCCGGCGCGGTCAGCATGCCGTATAAAGCGGCGGCGTTCGGCGCACCGGTTTTGTTGCGCAGATTGTCCACCTGGTCTTTCATCAAGGCCTGCAACGGCGACACGATGACAGTCAGCGCGCCGCGCCGCTGGTAGCGCGCCAACGCCGGAAGCTGAAAACACAGCGACTTGCCGCCGCCGGTCGGCAATATCGCAAACAGCGGTTTGCCGCACATCGCAGCCTTGACGATCTGTTCCTGCAAACTGCCGCCGTCAGCCGCAGCCGGTTCAGGCCTGAATCCGGGAAAGCCGAAATAGCGTTCCAGCCAGATAACCGGGTCATGCATTTGCGCGCAATACGCGCAAGCCGGATCATTGCAGGGAACATCCCTTAACCGGTTCAGCGTCGGCGCGACATCGTCGAAACGCAAGCGCACCCACGGCGGCAACACCGAATTGCCGCCCGCCACCCGCAGCCACGCCAAGCAATAGGCTAAAGCCGTAATAGGAGCAAATTCGCTATGGGTATGGTCGTTCCGAAACGTGGACTTATCGTTCCCATGCTCCGCGTGGGAATGCAGTGTGAACCGCTCTGCGGTTCGGGACGCTTCAGCGTCCCTGGCTGGGTTACCACGCAGAGCATGGGAACCATAATCGGAAACTATTTTTGGCGAGATTCTAAAAAAGTTCCTCATTTGGCTGATAGCCGAAGTGCATGCCTTATCCAGCGTTAAGCGCTCGAATAAACCAAACGCCCCGGCTGCATCGACGGCGTTGGCACCCATCGCAGACAACGCCTGTTGCACCCCGGCAAACTGCAAATCGCCTGAAAAAGCATAATGGTAAAAATCCAGTAACCCGCACTCAGCCTGTTGCTGTTGCAAAACCTCCCATTGATCATGGAACAGCGACAGGGCTAGGCGCGCATCCGCCAACGGATCGTTCAAACTGTCGCGCACCAGCTTGTAGTCTTTAACCAGCCGGTGATAGGGATTTTCGGGAAACGCCAGCGGCGACAGCAATAAAGTATCGACGACCGGTTTGCTCAAGAATTTAAACTGCGACGAAATGCTCCGGCAAATCGGCAGATCATGCTCAAGGACATTATGGCCTAACAGATAAGCTGCATCACCGGCGAAATCGTCAAACTCGGCCAGCGTTTTTTGGATGTTGAACGGCGCTTTGCGCTGGAAGGTTTTATCGTTAAAGACCGCGCCTATCGCAAAAATCTCGCCGTTTTCGTTGGTCTCTAAATCCAGGCTACAGCAGTGGGTTTGAAAGGTTTGCCAGTCCATTGTGTGATTATTTTGCCGGTGGGTTGTTTGATGCGGATCTCATCGTATCAGGCTTGGGGAGAAATTTGCTATTTATTGATATTTTCAATGCCACGGTGCTTACATAACGAGTCATCCCGGAGTGCAAGCTTCGCTTGCCCCTTCGTAAACTTGCAGGCAAAGCCTGCACTCCGTCCTTAAGTTTATTGTGTATTATAATCCACCATCGGTTAGCCTAACCCAGCGAGCTAAAATTACCCAGAGGATACGAAATGAACACAGCAGAAAAAGTTTATCAAGACGTAAAAGCTTTTCCGGAACCTTTAGCTCAAGAGGTTTTGCAATTTGTAGAGTTTTTAAAATTCAAACAACTCAACGCCGAAAAAACGCCTAACGAAACGACAATAGATGCGATGCAAGCAGCAGAGCGCGGCGAATATGAAGAAGTCAGCTTGGATGACTTGAAAAAGCAATGGAACAATTCGTGAGAACTATTGTTCAAACTTCGCAGTTTAAACAGGACTTAAAGAAAATAAAGCATTCAGGCCGCTACAAAATAGATGATTTGTTAGCCGTTGTTGAATCTTTAGCGAGTGATAAACCGCTTGCCGATAAACATAGAGTGCATGATTTAGCGGGTAATCGGCAAACTCATAAAGAATGCCCTATAAAACCGGACTGGCTACTCATTTATCAGCTACCGGATGACAAATTGATTTTGGTCAGGATGGGGTCGCATAGTGAGTTATTTTAGAGACGCTCCATGCCAGCCGGCATTTCACCCATCATTCAGTGTCGGACACTAACTTTTCGCTGCCGCATATTCCAATATCCTGCGGTAGCTAAAACCGAAATCCGTTTATATATTTGAAGCATGAGAATGGTGGACATAAACTGCATGTCTAACCTACAGAACTATTCAGGGCTTAGGCAGCCCGTAGCAGCAAAGCAAACTCCCGATCTTCAATTTCCTTATCCAACTCGGGGCTGGCTTCTTCGCATCCTCCCAAACCGTAGCGTCGCGCCAGCACTTCTGCCAATTCGATAATTTGGCCGCTACGCCGATGGCTTTTGACTTGATCCAGCAAACTGCCGGCTTCACTGTTACGCCGTAGCGCGGCTAAGGCATGGGCGCGCAGTACGGCTTGTAAAGGAAACTGGATGATCTGGGCGCTGGTTATTTCCAATCGGCCTTCTGCCAGTTCAGGCTGCTTGTTTCTTAACGCCAACACCGCCAAGCTGGTTTGGAATACTCGCCGTGAACGGGCAGATGGTGTTTCTGCCGCGCCCCGCTCCAACATGACTTGGGCCTCTTCCCATGCACCTTGTTTCAGCTTGATCATGGCTAATACGTGGAAATCATGCCAATCCCGTAAAGAATGTACTTGCTCCACCGTTAGCAATTGTTCAGCTTCTTCATATTGTCCATTTTCTAACAACATACAGGCCAAGGCGTTGCGCGCCACGCCGTTTTTTGGAAAACGAGACATCGTTTGCTGATAGACGGCTTTAGCTTGTTCCACTTGCCCCAGCTCCCGCAAGGTTTCGGCATAGCCGTTCCAACAATATACATCCTTGGGAAACCGAGCCTTGGCCTGTTCGTAGACGGTTTTAGCTTCTTCCACTTGCCCCAGTTCCCGCAAGGTTTCGGCATAGCCGGTCCAGCACACGGCATTGCGGTCAAACCGAGCCTTGGCCTGTTCGTAGACGGTTTTAGCTTCTGCCACTTGCCCCAACTCCCGCAAGGTTTCCGCATAGCCGGTCCAGCATATGGCATCGTTGGGATTAGCTACCTGAGCGGCAACATAAACACGCTTGGCCAAATCGTAGTGTCCAGACGCGGTGAACTTTTGGCCCAGATCGCAAAGACTTTTACACAAATGTTTTGGATGACCATTACGGGCTTGATTATGCACCAAGTCCACTAGGGCATTTTCCGCGTCAACTAAACGTCCTTGATTAACGCGTTGGAGTATGAAGGTTTTTTGCTTATCGGCAGATTGGCGTCCGCTATCGGCGGCTATAGATTTAGCGGGACGTTTGTCTTTATCTCGCCGATGTTGGGCCATAAACTGCTCGACAGCCGTAACGATAGGATCAGTGGTATCGGCAATTTCCGGCAACGATTGCCGGGATATGGACGCAATTTCTTTAGGTTCGGCAGGATACAGCGTTTTTAAGCGCTTGACGAAAGCCGTGAGTAAATGAGGCAAACGCGGACAAGCTGAGCGCAAGGTTCTGTCATCTTGAAAATGCAATACCAGCCTGCTTAAAGCCGAAGGATTAGCTTGTAAAGACAAGGTTACGGCTTCCGCTACTACACCTTGATCTACAAATACCCGGTACAGTTCGTCCGAAGCCAAAGCCTTCGAACGAAATTCAAAATACACCAGTTCTTGCAACACTTGGGAGATCGGGGCGATGCAATCTTGAACGGCGATTAATTCACTGAATAACTGCCGACAACGAGGCAAGTTATCGGACAAATTCAAGGCTCCGGCCAAGTCTGCGTTTGCAGGCGGTGGGCAAGACAGCAATCGAGCGCGGGCGAAATGAGCGGCATCGGCATTTTCTAAACCGGTTTCGGCCAGTTCCAGGCCCAATTGGCGAGTTTCTTCCTGCAATGCACTATCCATAGCGCCGATTAGCTGTTGCAACAGGCGCTGGCGATGGCTTCATAAGCTAAGAGATTGTTGCAGCGCTTTTAAGTTAACACCGATCAATTGGCGTTTTTCCGCCGGGCAATCCAACAATAAACCGGCCTGGCGACTGCAATCCACATAACCGCCATGCTCGTCCAAACTCAATGCACGCAGCCCTTCCTCCGTACGGTATACGGCGGCGCCTACAGTACCGATAACGAAAGCGTTGGAAATTAGGCCAGTTGCCATGGAATATCTCGCTGCGTCAATAAATCCCTGACTATAAGCAGGGCGTAACTTTCGGTTCCATTTTTACATGATTTGCCCGGCAGGGGAATCATTGCTGCGACAATAGCTTGACGGTCAAAAGGGCCATATAGATAGACTTCAATAAACCGGTCAGTTTCCCGGTTTCCTTCGCAATAGAGTAGCAAAGCAGGGAAATCGCTCTCTACGTTACGAGCATCTAAATCGCCCGCCAATTTGGCGACTGCCAATAAGTGACGATCTTCCCATACCGCGCGATAGCCGGGTGGAATAGGTGTGCGCGGCAGCAATCTATGCTTTTCAATGAAATGGTAGGAATTCTCTTCCAACAAGCTGGCGGCGCGGGCGCACAGCCGTTGATTCAAGGTCAAACTGCAACTGCCGTAAGACTCCAATCCACGCCCATCCAGAGATAGCGCGGCATAACGAAGATGCGGCGCAATGGTGCCGAACAGTTTGCCTTCAGTCGCGAGCCGAGCGGTGTCATCGACAAAATCGGCCGCAGCACGAGTTTCTGCCGCTGTTTGCAAGGCATAGCCGCTGTAAAATTGACTGGATGCGGCGAGAAAGCCTTGGAGAAAGCCGGGACTGACATTGATGACCGCTTGAGATTTTTGCTCAACCGCTTTGGTAAAAGCATCCAATGTAGCGTCTATGCCACGCTGCCGGCATTCCGCTTGGGCGGCTACATAACGCTGTTGTAACACCTCTCGCTCTTTTTGCGCGAGCCGAACGTTGGGAGCACCCATATCATGGCGACATACTGGACAGCGTTCGCTTTCCCAATAAACTTTTGCATTACATTCCGGGCAATTTTCTTCTGTATGGGGCATATTCTTTCCCTGTATTATAGAGGCCGAAGCTGATTAAACGACATAACAAACGCATGAACTAAGAGCTGACTTGATTGGCAGTCAGACCTATGTTGCTTAATCAACGAAGGTATCTATACTGCGTAGAAACAGTCTTAATTTGTGATCCGGTTTAAAGCGTTCAGGCTTAATAGCCTAATCATCGACTGAAACGTTAGTTAAAAACCATGAGATGCGCTGTCTGTATTTTACAGCTCAAAGAAGCTTTTCAGTTCATAAAAACGCAGTCTGGACATTAATTGCGTATGCGACAAGCGTTCAACCCCACCGCTTTCAATCTCCGCATCACGCTGTTTTGCTAACGCTGTCGCTTCATCATCCGACAGTTCAGCAGAAACAATATAGGGGGCGTCAAGACTTTCCCATAGGGTTTGGGCAAGCATCGCCCGGTCACGCGGACTTAACCTTAAAGCTTCACTGACAATCCGATCGATACCCATAATAAATAAATGCGGCGTTATATTTATTACCAAAGCAATCAGGCTACTTTATTCTCAAAATGCAGTTGCTGCTGATATGTCAGTTTTTTATGAATGCTGCCGGGACTTAATT